>SESB01001122.1_pt1 | contig 18037 bp, 15 predicted proteins | sample 3171441 | NCBI WGS metagenome assembly SESB01 (sample SAMN06051867, study PRJNA518727) | freshwater metagenome | biome: subpolar coniferous forest; feature: holomictic lake; material: water; isolation source: holomictic Lake 227, 6 m depth | place: Canada: near Kenora, Ontario | collected... | reverse complement strand
GACGGGGATGAAGGTAACCGGGAGATACTTCTTCAGCCCTGGGGAGATCGTTACCCAGCAGTACCCGGAAAACCGGAAGACCCTGAAAATGTACGACCGGTTCAAAGGCGAGGTGATCATGCCGCACAATGCCAGCAACGAGCATCGCTGCACCGGCTGCGGGATCTGTGAAACCTCTTGCCCCAATGGCTCCATCGAGGTTCTCCAGGCAAAGATTGACATGCCCGACGGCAAGAAGAAACGCATCATCGACAAACACATCTACCACCTGTCGATGTGCACCTTCTGCGGTTTGTGCATCAAATCGTGCCCATCCGACGCACTTGCCTGGGGACAGGAGTTTGAACATGCGGTGTTCGATCGCGCCAAACTGACCAAAACTTTAAATAAACCCGGATCTTCCATCATTAAAGATATTGTAGAATGACACCAAATCAATTGATGTTTGCGATCTTTTCGGCAGTCATTATCGTTTTTTCGATACTGACGGTGACCAGCCGGCGTATCCTTCGCGCAGCCACCTTCCTGCTTTTCGTGCTGGTGGCTACCGGCGGTATGTACTTCCTGCTGCGGTTCAACTTCCTGGCGGCCATTCAGCTTACCCTGTATGCCGGCGGGATCGTGGTACTGATCATCTTCTCCATCCTCCTGACGAGCCATATCGGGGAGAAACTGGAAGCCCCCTCGCTGATGAAGATCGTCCCTGCCTTCCTGGTAACCGCCTTTGGCGCGATCCTGACCATTGCCACCATCCTGCAGTTTAAGTTCCCGCAGGAAGTCGTTGCAAACAGTGAGCGTACCGACATTCACGTGATCGCGAAAAGCCTGATCAGCACCGAAAAGTTTGGTTATGCGCTCCCCTTCGAGGTGATCAGCATCCTGTTGCTGGCCGCCATGGTGGGAGCCATCATCCTGGCAAAGAAACGTAAAGATTAATTTTTTAACACCCCAACGATATGTTCGAAGGCGTTCCATTAACCTGGTTTTTAATCACCGGCACCATCATGTTCTTTGTCGGTATTTATGGTTTCCTGGTCAGGAAAAACCTGATCACGATCCTGATGTCGACAGAGCTGATCCTGAATTCGGTCAACATCAATTTTGTTGCCTTTAACAAGATCCTCTACCCGGATCACCTGGAGGGGATGTTCTTTGCCATATTCATCATCGCTGTTGCCGCGGCCGAGGCATCGGTGGCCATCGCCATCATCATCAACATATACCGCCGGCTCGTGAATATCGATGTGGAGAAGATGAATGAAATGAAATACTAGGCAATAGGCAGCAGGCAAAAGGCAACAGTACGTTATCTGATCGTGTTACCAGAAAAAACAATAAAGTGAATCGCCTGCTCTCTTGCCCCTATTGCCTCTTGCCTGATGCCTTGCACAGTACTATACGAACCTTTGAAAGAAGAATAAAGTTTAAAAGATAAATAACGCAAATATCACACCGATATGATCGATTTCAGTTACACCATTTGGATCCTGCTGATTCCCCTGTTTATGTTCGTGGTGGTCGGCCTGTTCGGGAACCGGTTTAAACCCATCGTTTCCGGAATCGCCGGCACCAGCGGCCTGTTTGTCATGTGGGTCCTTTCACTGGTCACTGCATACAAGTATTTCTTTGTGCTTGAAAAGGCTGCCGACGGCTCCTTCCAGAAGTTCCTGGCGGTGAATGTCCGCTGGCTGAACCTGACCGACAAGCTGCACATCGACATGGGCGTTCTGCTCGATCCCATCTCGATCATGATGCTGATCGTGATTACCACGGTCTCCTTCATGGTGCATCTCTATTCGATCGGCTACATGGATGGCGAAAAGGGCTTTATGCGCTTTTTTGCGACGCTGTCGCTCTTCAGCTTCTCGATGCTCGGGCTGGTCGTTGCCACCAACATCTTCCAGATGTATATCTTCTGGGAACTCGTGGGGGTATCCTCCTACCTGCTGATCGGCTTTTATTACACCAAGGACTCAGCCGTGTCGGCCTCCAAGAAGGCCTTTATCGTTACCCGCTTTGCCGACCTGGGTTTCCTGATCGGGATCCTGATGCTTTCGTTTTCCACCGGGACCTTCGACTTCCTGACCCTCACCGGTCCGAACAGCCCGGCATTGACGACAGGCACAGGCATCATGTTCATGGGATTATCGACCATGACCTGGTCGATGATCTTTATCTTCATGGGCGGCGCCGGTAAATCGGCCATGTTCCCGCTGCATATCTGGCTTCCCGATGCCATGGAGGGTCCAACCCCCGTGTCGGCCCTGATCCATGCCGCAACGATGGTGGTCGCCGGGGTGTACCTCGTGGCCCGACTGTTCCCGATCTATGTTTTTGCAGCCCCTGTCGCCCTCGATGTGGTGATGTACGTGGGAGCGTTCAGCTCCATCTTTGCCGCGGTGATCGCCTGTACGCAGTTTGATATCAAGCGGGTGCTGGCCTATTCCACCATGTCGCAGATCGGCATGATGATGTTCGCCCTCGGTGTTTCAGGATATGGCAGCCACGAAGGACTCGGTTACATGGCCTCCATGTTCCACCTGTTCACCCATGCCTTCTTCAAAGCCTTGTTGTTCCTTGCTGCCGGCGCCATCATCCACGCGGTGCACAGCAATGTCATGAACGATATGGGCGGGTTGCGCAAACATCTTCCCATTACCCATGCCACCTTCCTGATCGCCTGCCTCGCCATTGCCGGGATTCCGCCACTGGCAGGGTTCTTCAGCAAAGACGAGATCCTCGCCGCCGGCCACGAAAAAAGCCTGATGCTTTACTGGGTGGAGATGATCGTTTCGGGACTTACCGCATTCTACATGTTCCGCCTCTATTATTCCATCTTCTGGGGAAAAGATCAGCACTACCATCATACCCCGCATGAAGCATCCTGGACGATGACCGTTCCCCTGATGTTCCTCGCCGTCGGCGCATTGCTGGCCGGACTGATCCCATTTTCGATGTTCGTCTCCTCCGACAGGATGCCCTTTATGTCGCACATCGAACTGGGTATTGCCATCCCGGCCGTTCTCGTAGGGTTGCTGGGAATTGTCACCGCGACCATCTTCTACAGGAAAGAGACCACCATCCCCGACCAGATATTCAAGGCATTGGGCGGCTTTTCGCGGGCAGCCTACCGGAAATTCTATATCGACGAGGTTTACCTCTTCATCACCAAGAAGATCATCTTCAACTATGTTTCCCGCCCCATCGCCTGGTTCGACCGGCATGTGGTCGATGGCAGCATGAACGGAATGGCTTATGTCACCAATGAAGCCTCCGACCGTATGAAAAAACTGCAATCGGGACAGCTCCAGCAATATGCCCTCGTGCTGATTTCGGGCGTGGTGCTGCTCACCTTGTTATTCACCTATTTATGGACAAACTAATTCCTTAGAAGAATGAGTATTCTGACACTGTTTATCATTATACCGGTTCTCACTGTAATTGGTATTTTATTCAGCAAATCCCATATGCAGGTGAAGTGGGTGGCTGTTGTGGGGATGAGCCTGCAATTGCTGAGCGCCATCGGGCTGATCTTCCTTTACCTGGCTGAGCGCAGGGCCGGCAACATGGCCGAAGTGCTCTTCGTACAGGATAATATCTGGTATCAAACCCTGAACATCCACTTTTTCATCGGCGTGGATGGCGTTTCGGTTGCCATGATCGGCCTCACCTCCCTGGTGGTTTTCGCCGGGATCTTTGCCAGCTGGGATATCGTAGACCTGCCGCGCGAATTTTTCACCTCCCTGATCTTACTGGCTACCGGGGTTTTCGGGTTCTTCATCTGCCTCGACCTCTTTACCATGTTCCTGTTTTATGAACTGGCCGTCATCCCGATGTACCTGCTGATCGGTATCTGGGGCAGCGGACCGCGCCACTATTCGGCCATGAAACTGACGCTGATGCTGATGGGCGGTTCCGCCTTCATCCTCCTGGGGATCATCGGCATCTACTTCAATTCAGCCCCCAATGGCGGACCGCTCACATTTGACCTTATCAAAATCTCAAAGGAGCACATCCCCATCGACGTACAGCGCTTTCTCTTCCCCTTCCTGTTCGTGGGATTCGGCGTACTTGGCGCAATGTTTCCCTTTCATACCTGGTCGCCCGACGGTCATGCCTCGGCACCTACCGCCGTCTCCATGCTTCATGCCGGCGTACTGATGAAACTCGGCGGCTACGGCTGTTACCGTGTTGCCGTATTCCTTCTTCCCGACGCAGCGCACCAGTTGGGCTGGATCTTCCTGATCCTCGCCACCATCGGGGTCATCTACGGAGCCCTTGGGGCCATCTGGCAGAAGGACCTTAAATATATCAACGCCTATTCATCGGTAAGCCATTGTGCCCTGGTGCTCTTCGCCATCCTGATGTTCAACCAGACCGCCATGAACGGCGCCATCATGCAGATGATCTCCCACGGCATCATGACAGCTCTCTTCTTTGCCCTGATCGGCATGATCTATGGTCGAACGCATACCCGGTTCATCAATGAGATGGGCGGCCTGATGAAGGTCATGCCCTTCCTGGCCGTTGCCTATGTCATCGCCGGTCTTGCCTCCCTCGGGCTTCCCGGGTTCAGCGGTTTTGTTGCCGAAATGACGATTTTTGTAGGCGCCTTCCAGAATGCCGACACCTTCCACAGGGTGGCCACCATCATTGCCGCCTCCTCCATCGTGGTTACGGCCGTGTATGTGCTCCGAGTTGTCGGGATCCTGCTGCTCGGAAAGATCAAGAATGAACATTTCGAAGAGATCAAGGATGCCAAGTGGCATGATAAGATAAGCGTGGTGACGCTGATATTCGGCATCACCCTGATCGGGGTGGCCCCGCTGTGGCTCTCCGACATGATCACCCAGGGTCTCGGACCCATCATGCATAAACTGATTGCGGCTGCGCCGGTATTAATAAAGTAAAGCAACTATAAAACAAACATACAATGCTGATCATGAGACATGAATTGCTGTTGATTCTCATCACAGTAATCTTATTGATTGTCGAAATATTTCTGCCAAATAACAGGAAGCACCAGATCATACTGCCGGCCATCCTGCTGATGGCGGGTGTTACGGTTGCCGGCTTCATCCCCGGAACCCCGGGGATCCTGTTCGGGGGCATGTACCAGTCGACGGAACTTTCCATGTTGCTCAAGAATATCCTGAACATCGGCGTGCTGATCGTCTTTATCCAGTCGGTCGACTGGCTGAAGCAGGATCAGAACAAGGAAAAAATCAGTGAGTTCTTCCTGCTGATCCTTTCAACCCTCATCGGGATGAATTACATGATCTCTTCCGGCGATTTCCTGATGTTCTACATCGGACTTGAGCTGGCAACGATCCCCGTTGCAGCACTGGCCGCCTACGAGCGTATGAAGGAAAAATCGGCCGAAGCAGGGGTGAAGCTGATCTTTATCTCCGCCCTTTCGTCGGGCATCCTGTTGTACGGTCTTTCCATGATCTACGGCACAACCGGCACCATGTACTTTCTCGATGTAGCTCCCCGGATTACAGGAGCTCCCCTGCAGGTTCTGGCCTTTATCTTCTTTTTTGCCGGGATGGCCTTCAAGATCTCGCTGGTCCCGTTCCACCTGTGGACCGCCGACGTTTACGAAGGTGCCCCCGTGAATGTTACCTCCTACCTGTCCGTAATTTCAAAAGGGGCAGCGGTATTTATCTTTACCATCATCCTTTATACGGTATTTGCCAAGATCGCCGTCATGTGGAGTGAAGTGCTTTATGTGATCACCATCCTGACGATCACCGTCGGTAACCTCTTTGCCATGCGCCAGCAGAACCTAAAACGGTTCCTGGCCTTTTCATCCATCGCCCAGGCAGGTTTTATCCTTCTTGGTATCATCGGCCAGAGCCAGCTCGGGATGACCACCGTGATCTATTTTGCCATGGTCTATATCTTTTCGAACCTCGGCGCCTTTGGTGTGGTGGGCATCATCTCGAACCGTACCGGCAAGGAAAACATCAACGATTACGACGGTCTTTACAGGACCAACCCCAACCTCAGCCTGGTGATGATGCTCTCGCTTTTTTCACTGGCAGGGATTCCGCCGCTGGCAGGCTTTTTCGGTAAATTTTTCCTGTTTACGGCTGCCGCAAAGCAGGGGTATTATATCCTGGTGCTGATCGCCCTGATCAACACCATCATCTCCCTCTATTACTATTTGCTGGTCATCAAGGCGATGCTGCTGAACAACAGCGACCAACCCATCGCCCGGTTCAAAAGCGACGGCTATACCCGCATCGGCCTGCTGATCTGTGTGGGCGGCATGGTGGTCATCGGTTTTGCCAGTTCAATTTACGAGGTGGTTTATAGTTTAAGTTTCGGATTGTTTTAATGTTCCCGGTGATGTAGAGACGCCTTTTCAAGGCGTCTCTACACACGGTCAAAAATATAATTATGGCAATTTTAAAAGGCAAACACAACATCGCCGACATAGAGGGCACCCGTTGTTCCGTTGTTGAAACCGGTGCCACGGAAGCCCGCGCAGGTTTTCTCAGGGAACTCCTCGAATTTAACCGGTATGAGGTAAAGATGGAAATTGAAAAGGCCAAGGATGGTACCCCGCTTGAAACCTATGTGATCGGTGTGACGGATACCCTGTTCAATCCGGTAATTGTCCTTTACCAGAAGAAACTTTTCAGAAAAGACAAAAAAACAGTAACTCCCGTATACTGGAATCAGCAGCCTGAACAGGATGATATCCCCTACTGGCAGGTTCAACAGTAGTCCCCATGCAAAGATTTGCAAAATATTTTTCCTGGTTTGTTATTTTCCTTTACTTCGCACTGGGAGTTGCCGTGCTGGCAGCCCCGCGGTTTCAATACCTTTCGAAAGAGGTAAGGACCATTTTTGCCGTTTTTCTTTTTCTTTACGGCGGATTCAGGCTGGCCCGGCTTTGGTCAAAATACAGGGAAAACAGGGAAGAATAGCATTAAACCCTAATATTCCATCCGCCGGAATCGTGAAAATTGTAATCACATCGGGGATTTTGTGAATTATCACGCAATATTTGTGAGGTTCGATAATAATTTTTATAAATTTGTGTTCTAACATAAAAAGCTGCTGATATTTAGCAATTAAGCAATGAAAAACATCATTAAATACGGAGAGGGTTTTTTCTTGTTTTCAGGAATTATTTTCCTGTTGTTTTTTGCTGCTTGTGGAGGTAGCCCGAGCCCGAAGGATGTCGATACGCCAACCTCCGGCCGGATCAGGATTTGCGTTGACGATTCCTACAAACTGCTCATCGACGGGGAATCCTATACATTCGAATCGCTTTATAAATATGCCCATCCCGACATCGTCTATAAAAACGAAGCCGATGTCATCAATGATCTTATGAACGATTCCGCTTCACTGATCATCGTCAACCGGAAACTCTCCGATAAACAGGTTAAAATCCTTGAAGGCCAGCAGTATATCGCCAGAACGACCAAAATCGCCCTGGATGCACTGGCCCTTATCGTCAACAACGATAACCCGGATACCACGATGTATTACCAGACGGTCAGGGAGATTTTCCAGGGAAAGATAAAGAACTGGAAACAGGTGAATCCCAAGTCAAAACTGAAAGATCTGAGCGTTGTATTTGACAATTTCAAATCGGGAAATCCAAGATATTTCAAAGAAAAATTTGCGCTCGATTCATTTCCCTCCAACTGTTTCGCCGCCCAGAACAATGAGGAGGTGATCAGTTATGTAGAGAAAAACAGGAATGCCGTAGGAATTATCAGCGTTAACTGGATCAGCGACCGCGAGGATACCGTATCGCATAATTTCCTCAAACGCTTCAAGGTGGTTGCGGTTGCCATGGAGGGTGAAACCGGGGAGGGTACTCATTTCCGCAAACCCTATCCTGGTTATATCTTTGAAGGATCGTACCCCTTTACACGGGATGTTTATTGTATAAACCGTCAATCCTATACCGGGCTGGCACATGGCTTTTCATCATTCCTGGCAGGGGAGAAGGGGCAGTTCATTGTTCTCCATTCGGGGCTCGTGCCTGCTGCAATGCCCGTGAGAACCGTCGAAATCAAACACTAATACAAAGGAGATATTTTTATGTTAAGAGCTACTAAACCGGTTGTTGTCGTTGTTGCGCTGTTACTCTTTTTTCCTTTCATAGCAAAATTAGATGCTCAGGAGTTGAAGGATGCCGTAAAACTTACGAAAAGCGAACAATTCAAAAAAGCCAGTTCCATGTTCCGGAGCCTGATCAAGCAGACCCCGGCCAATGGAGATCTCTATTACTTTTACGGCAGGAATTTCCTCGACAACTTCTATTCCGACACCCTGAATATCTCTTTCACTGAAATGGCCGATTCGGCCAGGATGGTCTACCAGCAGGGTCTGCAGCAGGACCCGGCCAACCCGTTGAATTTTGTGGGATTGGGCGGACTTGACCTGATCAATAAAAAGATCCCGGAGGCCCAGGGGGAATTTGCAAAAGCCATGGCATTACTGCCCTCCAAGGCAAACAAGCAGCTTAAGATGGATCCCGCCAAACATTCCAGGGTGCTGATCGAAATGGCGGAATCATATGTTGCAGCCAGCGTGCATGATACCGGCAGCGTTTTCAACCTGTTGCGTACCGCCGAGAAACTCGACAACAAAAACCCGAATCTCTTTATCGTGAAGGGAGATGTCTATTTCTACCTGCTGAACGACGGGTCGAAGGCGATCCAGAACTATAACATGGCGCAGTCGCTTGATCCCAAATCACCCGAGGCAAAACTGCGCGTCGGCCAGCTCTGGATGCGTGCCCGCCAGTACACCAATGCCCTCAACTATTACCAGGAGGTTGTGAAAATGGATTCCACCTTTGCACCGGCATACCGCGAACTCGGTTCCCTGCTTTCCCGCGCCGGACGCCAGGAAGAGGCAAAAAAGAACTTCTATAAATTCCTTGAGCTTTCCAAGAATACCGCCGCCCGCAAACAGTTTGTCAACACCCTGATCGAACTTAAAAACTATACGGAAGCCATTACCCAGCTCAATGAAATCACCAAGGTGGACAATACCGACAATGATGTAAACAGGGCGCTTGCCTATTCCTATTTCGAGACCCAGCAATACGACAAGGGACTTACCTATATCAAGAAGTTCATTGCCAATGCCAAGCCTGAAAAGATCAGGGCGCTCGACTATACCTATTACGGACGGCTGCTCTCCAAAACCAAGCAGGACTCGCTGGCCTCCGAACAGTTGCTGAAGGCCTACACCATGGATACCTCCAAGGCCGAACTCATCTCCGAGGCCGCCTTAAGCTATACCAGGATCAAAAAATATGACAAGGCCATGGAACAGTATGAGCGGAAACTCAAGCTGAAGAAGGGCGTTCCGATGGATTACTACAACCTGGGGAAAGTTTATTACAGCCTGCAGGATTATGTAAAAGCCGATACGAACCTGGCAATCTTCAACCTCCAGCAACCCGATTATATCCCTGGTTTTGCCTGGCGGGCCAGGACCAAATCGAACCTCGACCAGAAGGATCCGAAAGGGTTTAACATGACAGGCATGGCCGTACCGGTATATGAGAACCTGATTCAGAAAACCCAGGGAGATACCGTGAAATATATGAAGGAGCGTTTTGAATCGTTCGATTATCTCGCCTTTTATCACTACAGCAATTATATGCGCGATCTCAAATTAAAAGAGGAGGCCGAAAAAGCGCTCTTTTATTACACCAGGATGAGCGCGGTAAACCCTAACGATGAGAAGGTTGCCATTGTAAAACCGGTCATCGATGCACTCAAACTAAAGGTCAGGTAACAACTATTTGATTTAGGATTTAATTTTTTTACCTTTGTGGGCCTTTATAACAAGAAAATCCACTAATCCATTCAATTTTAAATTTAAAACTTATTAACGATGAGCAAGACAAGTAGCAAAGGCGGATCATTGGGAGAAGCCTTAAGGTCAGTGTTTACGGTGGGCGTGATGGTTGTAGCATTCGCCTTTTCTTATTTTCTCTACAAAGTCGTGTTTGGAAATCCTTTGTTTTTTGAAGGTGGCAACCCTGCAGGACATCCGCTTCCCGGCAATTATCTTGCCATTATTTACAAAGGAGGGGTGATTGTGCCTTTTCTTATCACGCTGAACCTTATTCTGATCATCTTTGCCGTTGAACGTGGCATCGTCCTGTTCCGCGCAAGAGGAAAAGGCCGTATCAATGTATTTGTAAAAAATCTGCAGATTGCACTGGATACCAATAAAATCGAAGATGCAATCGTTTCCTGCGATAAACAAAGAGGTTCCCTGGCCAATGTAATGAAAGCCGGTCTGCTTCGTTATCGTTCACTGCAGAATGATACCACCCTCGAGAAGGACCAGAAGATCCTTGCTCTCCAGAAAGAATTCGAAGAGGCTTCCGCATTGGAGCTCCCGATGTTGTCACGCAACCTGGTCATTCTCTCCACCATCGCCTCCATCTCCGTGTTAACGGGTCTTATGGGAACGGTTATCGGTATGATCAAGGCCTTTGCAGCGTTGGCCCAGGCCGGTGCCCCCGATGCCCTTGCACTCGCCAATGGTATTTCCGAAGCCCTTATCAATACCGCTTTCGGTATCTTCGGTTCACTCATGGCCATCGTGTTATACAACTTCTATTCTACCCAGATCGACAGCTTTACCTACAAAATTGATGAAGCAGGTTTCAGCCTCGTTCAGTCATTTGCAGCTGCCACCAAGTAATTAAAAAACAATCCTATGCCAAAAATAAAACATCCGGCAAGATCTCCGCACATAGACATGACGCCTATGGTGGATTTGTTTTCCTTGCTGTTAACCTTCTTCATGTTGACCACCTCGTTCCGTCCACAGGAAGCTGCGCCGATCGAAACACCCAATTCGGTGTCAGAAAAGCAGGCCCCGGATAATGATATCATGACGATCTTCATTTCCAAAGAGGGCAAGGTGTTTTTTAACTTCGACAACGGGAAGGATACCTCCACCCACTTCAGAACCAAGTTGCTTCAGAAAATGGGTGAACAGTACCAGGTTACCTTCACCCCCAAAGAACTGGATAAATTCAGCAAAATGTCATCTTTCGGAATGCCCTTCAAAAGCATGAAGGACTGGATCAATTCAACCGAGCCGAAAGACAGGGATAAACTGCAGATTGGTATTCCAACCGACTCTACCGACAACCAGCTTGCCTGGTGGGTGCGTCTGGCCCGTATTACCAACCTCAATGCTGAAGTCGCCATCAAAGGGGATGCTGAAACCAACTATACTGTTGTGAAGAAGGTCATGGACCTGTTGCAGGAAAACAAGGTAAATAAATTTAATCTCGTTACCAACCTTCAGAAGGATGAGGTCACTCTTAAAGACCTTCCCAAATAAAGGAAACGGGAATTAATCCCTAAAAGAATAACCAGTATGGGTGAAATAATTGTTGAGGAAAAAGGGAAAAAGGGTGGTAAGCGCCAGGCGAAAAAGCACAGCACCCGCATCGATATGACCCCTATGGTCGACCTGATGTGTCTGCTCATTACCTTCTTCATGCTTACTACCGCTTTTAGCAAGCCTAAGGTCATGGTCATCACCATGCCTGAAAAAGATACCGATAAGGATCAGCCTAAAGGACCTGAAATTCCTAAAAACAGGACCTTGAATATCCTGCTTACCGAAGGACATAAGGTATACTATTACATTGGTATTGCTGATCCAAAAAAACCTGCCGAAATGCCGCAGCTTGTCAAAACCGATTTCAGTAAAGACGGGATCCGGAAATTCCTGTTGATCAAGAACAAGGATCTCTTTACTAAAATTGCCGAATACCGCGAAAAGCGTGTAACCGGGAAGACAGTCGTGGCAGACACTACCGCCGATTCAGCCATCAAGAAATTGAAGAAGGAGGACCAGAAGGGCCCGATTGTCCTGATCAAGGCTGATGATAAGGCAAAATACAGGGATATGGTTGACATCATCGACGAAATGGCTATCTGCAATATTGCCAGTTATGCCGTTGTAGATATGACACCCGTAGAAGTGGAGATGTTGAAAAATGCTCCGAAATAATCGGAGATATCATGAATAACACTTAAAAATATAGTGTATGGCAATTGAAAAACAGCATGTTGAATCGCTGGAGGATATTGTTTTCAAGAACAGGAACCATGCGTATGGATCATATTTTCTGCGGAAAAATTACAGGAAATTTCTGACCATTTCGCTCATCTTTGGTTTCGTTCTGGTTGGAGCAATCGTGGCCTACCCGCTGATCAGCGCCTATGTCAACAAAAGCAGGCTTATCAGGGAGAAGGAAAAAGAAGTCGGGGTTGAAATGAAAAACATGCACCAGGAAGAAGCCCCCCCTCCACCGCCCCCCCCTCCGCCACCTGAAGTCATGGTTGAAAAAGTTAAATTTACCGCCCCTGTTGTCGTTGAAGATACCACCATCGAAGTCAGTATGGCCTCAATGGACGATCTGAACAAAAAAGGCAATACCGAAGCGCCAACCGAAGATGTGCAGGTTGAGGTGAAAGATGAAGCCCCCAAGGTAATTGAAACCCCTGTCCAGGCCGAAATCTTTACCGTAGTTGAAGAACAGCCCAGTTACCCCGGTGGGGAAGAGGCCCGTATCAGCTACCTGCAGCAGAATATCAAATACCCCGAAGAGGCCAAGGAATTGGGTATCCAGGGAAAGGTATTCGTAACCTTCGTAGTTGAGGTCGACGGCTCCATTACCGATGTCCGCGTACTCCGTGGTATCGGCGGTGGCTGCGACGAAGAGGCCATCCGCGTGGTGAAGTCGATGCCCAAATGGGTTCCCGGCAAACAGCGTGGCGTTCCCGTTCGTGTACAGTTTAACTTACCGATCAAGTTTACTTTGCAATAAAACTTCTGCGCCTAACACATGGCCAGAACAGAAATCCCGTTTTTTTCATTACCGATCCTTTTGCTGAAAGGCTGCAGGACAGAATGAAAAAAGCGGGATTTTTCATTTCAAACCATAAGGTTCAAGGTACTCCCAACAGTCAAAAACCGACAGGCTTTACATGAATTTAAAATGATACTCAGTGCGGCCTTTTATTCATATGCGCTCTCGCCTGTGATGTCGAAACCCGTGATGAGCAGGTGAATGTCATGGGTCCCTTCGTAGGTGATCACCGACTCAAGGTTCATCATGTGGCGCATCACCGGGAAATCGCCTGTAATGCCCATGGCCCCCAGTATCTGCCTGGATTCCCTGGCAATGTCAAGCGCCATTTTAACATTGTTTCTTTTGGCCATCGAGATTTGGGCAGGCGTGGCCCGATCTTCATTGCGCAGCATCCCCAGCCGCCAGGTGAGAAGCTGCGCCTTGGTGATCTCGGTAACCATCTCGGCAAGTTTTTTCTGCGTCAGCTGGAATGCCGCGATTGGTTTGTTGAACTGCTTTCGCTCTTTTGAATATTGCAGGGCCGTATCGTAACAATCCATCGCCGCGCCGATCACCCCCCAGGCAATGCCGTAACGGGCCGAACTCAGGCAGCTGAGCGGTCCTTTAAGACCCTTTACACCGGGGAGCAGGTTGGCTTTGGGCACCTTTACATCGGCAAATACCATCTCGCCGGTGGAGGAGGAGCGTAACGACCACTTTCGCAGGGTTTCAGGCGTGGTGAAACCCGCCATTCCGCGTTCGACAATCAGTCCCCTCACCACCCCGGTTTCATCTTTGGCCCAGACAACGCCGATGTCGCAGATGGGTGCATTGGTAATCCACATCTTGGCGCCATTCAGCAGGTAATGATCTCCCTGGTCGGAAAATTTGCTGAGCATCCTTCCCGGGTCGGAGCCGTGGTTGGGCTCGGTAAGACCAAATGCGCCGATCATCTCGCCGGTGGCCAGCTTAGGCAGGTATTTCGTGCGTTGCTCTTCGGTTCCATATTTAAAGATGGGATACATCACCAGCGATGACTGTACAGACGCCATCGAACGGATACCCGAATCCCCCCGTTCCAGCTCCTGCATGATAAGTCCGTAGGAAATCTGGTCCAATCCCGAACCACCATATTCCACAGGTATGTAAGGCCCGAAGGCGCCAATCTCCCCAAGTTCCCTCACCAGGTGACGGGGGAACTCATGTTTCTGGTTGGCTTCATCGATAATGGGCATCACTGAACGGTTCACCCAGTCGCGGATGGTTCCCCTGATCAGCCGGTGCTCGTCGGTCAGCAGCTCATCCGCCAGGAAATAATCGGGGGCTTTGAATCGTATGGTTGACATAGAAGTTAACTAACAGATTGTAAGGTCCATACGCTGTAAATATGCGGCGTCACGCAGTGAAAACCGGCAAGGTGAAGATAAACCGGCTGCCTTTTCCGTACTGACTTTCCACGCGGATGGTTCCTGCGTTTTTTTCGATAAATTCTTTGCATAGGATCAGCCCCAGGCCGGTGCCTGATTCTTCTGCTGTGCCTTTGGTGTAAAGCTTTGTATCGATGCGGAAGAGTTTATCGATATCTTTTTCCTGGATCCCGATGCCGTCATCTTCAATGGTAAATTGATAGTTGCCTTCGGATATTGTTGAAAATACCGAAACATTGCCCCCGGTCCGGGTGAACTTGATGGCATTTGAAACCAGGTTGCGGATAACGGCTGAGATCATGTTGCTGTCGGCCAGTACAACGCAATCATCGGGAACTGTATTGGAAATGTTAATGTTTTTCTTGGTGGCCTCCCCCGACAGGATCAGCAGGGTTGAGTTCACCACATCGGTTATATTGATGGCCGCAGGTTCAAACTGGATGCTGTTGGTTTGGGAACGGGCCCAGTCGAGCAGGTTGCCCAGCAGGGTATAGGCGTTCATGGCCGATTCGTTGATATACCCAATGTATTCGTTGATTTCACTGATATCCAGATCGGCGATGCTCTCCCGCAGGATATTGGAAAAGCCGATCACGGCATTGAAGGGGTTCCGCAGGTCGTGGGCTATAATGGAAAAAAACTTATCCTTGGCGGCATTGGCCTCCCTGAGTTTCGTTTCAGATTCCTGCAACGCCGCCTCGGCCTTTTTGCGTTCCTCGTTTTCAAGTTTGAGTTTCCTGTTGATATTCTGAAGTTCACTGGTACGCAGGTGGACCTTCTCTTCAAGCTCGCTGTTGATATCGCGTTCGCGGCCCAGGAAGCGCATATACATATTAAGGGTGTGGACGATCTGTACATCGTCGATGGGCTTGGTGAGGTAATCAAGCCCGCCGGCATTCAGCCCTTTTTCCATCAGGTTCTTATTGGGATCGAAGGCGGTAATGAAGATCACCGGGATATGGGCCGTTTTCGGTCGCGACTTTACCAGCTTTGCGGTTTCAAAACCATCCATCTCAGGCATCTGAACATCCATCAGGCATAGATCGATATGCTGTTCACTGATGATACGCAGGGCTTCAAATCCGGAGGTTGCCTCCACCACCTCAACCTGGAAGTTGTCTTTGATCAGCTCATGTAATGAAAACAGGTTGTTCGAGTTGTCATCGACGATCAGGATCGTATGTTTGTTTGTTTTTTCCATGGTCCTTGTTAGTAGAACAGAGCATTGACAGGCAGTGAGACGGTAAAGGTACTTCCCACACCCAATTTACTTTCGACACGGATGGCTCCGGCATTTTTATCCACAAACTCCTTGCACAGGATCAGGCCGAGGCCGGTGCCCTGTTCCCCTTCGGTGCCGTACGAAACCACGTTGCAATCGATGCTGAAGAGTTTGGTTAAATGTTCAGCATTGATGCCGATCCCGTTGTCGGTAACGGAAATTTCGGCGATGCTGCCGACATTTTGTGCCGATAATACGATCCTGCCGCCATTCCGAGTAAACTTTACGGCGTTCAGCAGTAAGTTCCGGATGACGGTGTTGATCATGTTTTTATCGGCATAAACCTGGATATCGCCGGGAATATACGCATCCAGGGTGATGTTTTTATTCCCGGCCGAGATTTTCACAAGGTCAACGATTTCGGTGGTGATGGTTTCCAGGATAAAGGACTCCGGTTCAAAATGGATCTTACCGGTTTGGGTTTGCGACCAGTCGAGCAGGTTCTGTAAAAGCCTGAAGGTGTTTTCAGCGGTAATCTTAATATCGGATATGAACTGCTTCTGCTCCTCAACCGAAAAGCTGTCGTAATCATCCACCAGCAGGGTGCTGAGCCCGATAATCCCGTTGAATGGATTCTTCAGGTCATGTGCAATGATCGAGAAAAACTTGTCCTTCGAAGCATTGGCCGTTTTCAGTTTCTCCCTCGAGATCTGCAGGGTCTCTTCGGTGGCTTTTCTCTCCTCGATTTCCTCGATGAGTTTCTGGTTCAGTTCCCTCAGGTGCAGGTTCATCATGAATTCATGGGTGATGAAACGGAGGTACATCTTTAGCCTGTAAATCAGCTGATTGTCGTCGATCGGCTTGGTGAGATAATCGAACCCCCCGGCTGCAATACCCTTTTCAAGCAGCTTCTGGGTGGGATCGAATGCCGAGATGAAGATGATCGGGATATTGGTTGTTTTCGGCCGGTTTTTGATGAGCCTGGCCGTTTCAAACCCATCCATTCCCGGCATCATGACATCCATCAGGATCAGGTCGATGGAGCGGTCATTGAGAATCCGGAGAACCTGTTCTCCCGAAGTTGCCTCGATGATATTGGCCTCAAACTGTGACTCGATCAAACTGCGCAGTGTGAAAATATTATGTTCGATGTCATCGACAATCAGGATATCAGGGATAAAATTTACTTCCATTGGCATCATATTATTTTCTTGAAAATTTTGTTTGGTTTGTCAAAAACCTGGAACCCGATGGGGTAGGAGGTGATGCTCTCGCTTTCGCCCAGCACCAGGAACCCGTTCATGTCGAGTGACCGGAAAAACAGGTCCAGCACGGAACTCTGCAGGTTCTGGTCGAAATAGATCAGCACATTGCGGCAGAGGATCAGGTGGAATTCGTTGAAGGCGCCCTTGTTCAGCAGGCTGTGCTGAAAGAAGAGGATCTTGTCCTTCAGGTGATCCTTGATCCTTGCGTAACCATCCCGGATGACAAAATAGCTGTCAAAGTCGCGTGTACCTCCCGAGAGGATGTAGTTCGACCGGCTGATTTCGATCATTTCCATTGAATAGAGGCCGTTCTGGGCCTCCTCCACCACGAAAGGGTTGATGTCGGAAGCATAGATCTGGGTCTTGTGCAGGATGCCGAGTTCATCAAGCAGGATGGTCAGGCTGATAGCCTCCTGTCCCGTGGAGCAGCCTGCACTCCAGATTTTAATATGGGGAAATGAATCGAGATAGGTCAGCACCTTCTCGCGGATGGTAAGGAAGGTTAATGGATTCCTGAAGAATTCGGTGACGTTGATGGAACATTCCAGGAACAGGTTCTCAAACAGGTCCTGGTCCTGGAGCACCAGCTCGCCGAACCGCCTGAAGGAATATATATGATGGTCGGTCATCACCCGTGTAATCCGCCGGATGGCGCTCTGGACGCTGTAATGGCGGTAGTCGTAGCCGTAGTGTTCATTCAGGTCGGCAAGGAAATGTTTCAGTTCGGTCTCGTCGATCTTGAGCTCTTCGGGTTCGATGATCCTGGCAAGAAAGGATACCAGTTCCGGCAGCGGGAATTTATAATCCACATTGCCGGTTTTCCATGCGCTGAGGGGCAGGTCCTGTGCCTCGCAATCGTAAGGGTCTTCGATAATGGTCGTGGCGTCGTACTGTTTCAGCAGGCTGAAGGCGCTGGATCCATCTTCGCCATACCCGCAGAGCAACACGGCGATCAGCCCGCTTTTGTATTCATGGGCGAGGGTTTCGAAGGTGACCTGGATCGACGGCCTGGCAAAGTTGACCTTTTCTCCCTCCGTCAGCCGGATCCTGCCGTGATCGATCTTCATATGGTGGCCCGGAGGCGCAATATAGACACAGCCTGGTTTTATATGGGTTTTATCGGCAACGGCGATCACCGTGAATTCGGTATTCCGCTGAAGGATCTCCCCCAGGTAATTGGGCTCGTTTTCCAGCACATGCTGCACGATGAACACGCTGATGTCGCGGGCGGGCAGCTTGGCCATGA
>SESB01001117.1_pt1 | contig 18084 bp, 9 predicted proteins | sample 3171441 | NCBI WGS metagenome assembly SESB01 (sample SAMN06051867, study PRJNA518727) | freshwater metagenome | biome: subpolar coniferous forest; feature: holomictic lake; material: water; isolation source: holomictic Lake 227, 6 m depth | place: Canada: near Kenora, Ontario | collected 2014-07-08... | reverse complement strand
TGAAAGTGGGAGATATCCCAATGTCAGAAGCATTAAAAGGATTGGATGTACCAAATCCTAAATACGATACTCAGAAGCAAGTATTTATTCAGAGTTTGCAATTATTGGATGATGCGAATACGCAATTAGCTTCTTTAATTGCTGCTTCAAATACTTCAATTTTAGGTGATTTCTATTTCTTAGAAAGAATCTCTAACGCTAAAGATCCATTAACAACTTTAAAGCAATGGCAGAAAGTAGTTAACTCTTATAAATTGCGTGTGTTGATTGAACTAAGCAAAAAGTCTACTGATGCAGATTTGAATATCAAGCAAAAATTTGCTGATGTTTACAATAATCCTGCGAAGTATCCTATCATGACTGATTTATCAGACAATTGGGAATACCAGTATAATGCAGCATTTAACTATTATCCAAACAATAAAGGAAACTACGGTAATGATGCAACTCGTTTATGCGTAGCTTCTACCTGGTTAAATACTTTAGCTGGTTTGAATGATTTACGTGCTATGAAAGTTGCTGATCCTGCTCGTGGGTTAGGTTTTGCTGACACTTCTTACAAATCATTTGTTGGTGGTAAAGCGGGTGATGATATGAGTACATTAGGTGGTCAGATCAACTCTTTTATGATATCTGCAATTGGTCGTAAGCGTTATTATGACAATTTTGTGGGTGAAAATACTTTCTTAGTAGGTTATCCTGAAATGTGTTTAAATATTGCTGAAGCAATTAATCGTGGATGGATCACTGGTTCTGCTGATGCTTGGTATCAGAAAGGAACAAAAGCTATGTTTGCTTTCTACGGTGTAGTAGACGGTTCTAACACGGTATCTTTCTTAAAAGGTACAGCACCTGGTGATTATGTAAACTATACTGTTAACTTTAGCTATGCAGATTATTTCAATCAAGCTTCAGTTAAATATGCAGGAGATAATGCAACTGGTTTAAATCAGATCTTAACTCAACGCTATTTAGCTTTAGCTCGTAACTCTGGATTTGAAGGTTATTATCAGTGGAGAAGAACTGGTGTTCCTACTTTCTCTGCAGGTGCTGGTACAGGTAACAGTAACGTGATTCCTTTACGTTTCCAATATCCTTCTTCTGAATTATCTACCAATAAAGACAATGTTACTGCTGCAGTAGCTAGTCAATATGGTGGTAAGGATGACATCAATGCTAAAATGTGGTTGATTCAATAAGATTAACAAGGTTATCTTAAAGTAAATAAATAGATAGGAGCGAGATTTGTAAAATTTCGCTCCTATTTTTATGTAAAATACTCAAAGGATGAAAAAGGGTTTTATAGCATTTTTATTGATGGTTGCTTTTGTGAGATTAAATGCCCAGGAGAAAGTAAGCGTATTGCAAGTGCCAGGCACGCAAGTATTTTGTTCTATAAATGAAAAAGGGGTATCTGTTTTACCTAGTGGAAGATTAGTGAGTCCGGCTGGAGATCTTTTGCGAATTACACATGATCCATTTGGGATGAAACTTTCACCTGATGGAAAGAAAGTGATCAGTTTACACGATGGTGTTTTTACATTGATCGATGTGAATACCATGAGCGCTATTCGTGTTCCTTCCTACGACAATAAAATCAAATCGCCTTTTTCTAAAGGTTCTAATTTAGGATTAGCATTTACGAATGATTCCAAAAAAATATTTTTAAGTGGGGGAGATAATGGTGCAGTAATCTTATACGATTTAGAAAAAATGGAAACAGTAGATTCTATTTCTTTAAATGGGTATGTTAGAGGAAAATTTTATGATGATAGTTTTACATCCGATTTAGTTTTAAATCAAAATGAAACCGAACTATTTATTTTAGATCGTGGCAATTTCAGAATGGTTCGCTACGATTTGAAATTAAAAAAAATAACTGCTTCCATCCCTGTTGGTAGACAGCCTTTTGGATTGGCGTTAACAGCTGATGAAAAAATGGCCATCGTTGCCAACGTAGGTATGTATTCCTATCCTCTGATAAAACATGCTGATAAAGATAATTATGCATCAAAAATGATTTCCCATCAGCCTTATGGAGATAATACAGAAGAATCAATCAAAGGAACAAAAGTAGAAGGTGAAAAAGCACCTGGTGTAGGTAGCCCACTTGCTCCTGAAGCAATGAGTGTATTTACTATTAATCTTGCAAAAAATAAAGTAGTCGATAAATTTAAAACGGGCTATCAAATTGGCGAAATGATTGAAGGGACAGAAGTGGTTGGTGGCGCTAGTCCGAATAGTATTGCTGTTGGAAAAGATTTCGCATATGTAACCAATGCAACAAACGATAATATCTCCATTCTGGATTTAAACAATCACAAAATCCTCGGACATATTGATATCACTGTGGATGCCAGGATTGATAAATATCGCGGACTATTACCATTTGGCATTACCATTAGCAAAGATGAAAAAACTTTGTATGTTGCTTTATTAGGATTCAATGCAGTGGCAGTGGTTGACATAGCTTCCAAAAAAACATTGGGATTAATACCCACAGGTTGGGGACCAACCAGGGTGTTAATAGGCAAAGATGAAAAAGAACTTTATGTTATTACTTGTCGTGGATTAGGTGCAGGGCCCAATGGTGGTAAGGACTTCAAAGCTCCTATTCAAGGAACATATATCGGAGATATTCAATTAGGAAGTTTTCAAAAAGTATTGATTCCAGATTCAATTCAATTACAGGCTTATACAAAGCAATGTATCAATAATACTTTTGTAGAATCTACAGTTACTGCAGATAAAGAAAATCCTTTGCCTGTATTGCCAGGCATAACAGAAACACCCATCAAATATGTGGTTTATATCACCAAAGAGAACAGAACTTATGATGAAGTGTTTGGACAATTTGAAAATGCAAATGGAGATAGTTCTTTAGCAAGATTTGGGATAAATAATGAATATACGATTCCGGATTCCATGCGCTCCAATTTTAAGAATTTAAAAATCACTCCCAATCATCATAAAGCAGCAAAGCAATTTGCTTTGAGTGATAATTTTTATTGCGATAGTGATGCATCTATTCACGGGCATCATTGGATGATGGGTGTAATACCCAATGAGTGGGTGGAAGTAAATTCTAGTGTAAGTAAAGAAGCAAAGATATTTTCAAAAGCACCGGGTCGTAGATTTCCAGGAACTACAGGAAGTATGGATCCAGAAGATTACGCTGAAAAAGGAGGTGTTTGGGAAGCATTAGATCGTAAAGGAATTAAGTTTTACAATTTTGGCGAAGCAAACGAAACAGCTCACAATAGAGAAGAGTGGAACGACACAGCAACAGGTGGTGGCCATATTGTAATGGTGCCGATGCAAAAAGCATTGTTTCCAAATACAAGTCATAATTATGCGGGCTTTAATTGTAATATTCCCGACCAATTTAGAATGGATCAGTTTGAATCAGAGTTTACAAATAAGTGGATTACCGGAAAAGAAAAAATGCCTGCATTAATTACTATGCAAGTACCTAACGATCATACTGCAGGCGCAAGACCTGAAGATGGATATTATTTTCCGCATTCCTTTGTGGTAGATAATGATTTAGCAGTTGGTAGAATTCTTCATTTTCTTTCTCGTACTAAGTATTGGGAAAATATGTTGGTTATTATTACTGAAGATGATCCTCAGGGTGGAATTGATCATATTGATGCACACCGCTCTATTTTAATGATGGCAGGTCCTTATGTGAAAAAGAATTATGTTAGTCATACGCATGCCAATTTCGGTGCTATTTTAAAAACAATTTATAATATTCTTGGGGTGCCATACGTGAATCAATATGATGCTACAGGTAGCTTATTAACAGATTTCTTTACCAACAAACCCGACTTTACTCCCTATACTTTAGAAAAGCACGATGAAAGAGTATTTGATGTTCATAAAGCGATGAAAAAATATAATCGTGATATCGATTGGCGCAAAATTGAACAAGGACCCAAAATGGATGCGCCTGCAGATATGAGAGCCAATCATTATCAGCAACAAATGCCTAATCAGTTTGTAAACTCAGCGAATAAATAGCAAAAGTGCCAGTCTACTTTTCATATTTTTAACGGTACAAAAAAACAAATTTGAGTAAACTGTTCACATACTTACGTCAGGAAAAATTTAGAGATAATTGGATTGCATTATATGCGGCAATTATTTGCTTTCTTACTTATGCAACTGTGTATGCTTTTCGCAAACCTTTTACTGTTGGAATCTTTGCAGACGGACCAAAAGTATTAGGCCTTGCATTTAAAGATGCCTTAGTGATTAGTCAGGTGTTGGGTTATATGTTGAGTAAGTTTTATGGAATCAAGTTCATTGCCGAAATGAAAAAAATCGGTAGAGGAAAATTGATATTGATATTAGTGAGTATTTCTTGGATATCGCTTCTATTTCTGGCAATAGTGCCTGCACCTTGGTCACTTATTTTTTTATTTATAAATGGATTCCCTTTAGGAATTATTTGGGGTGTTGTTTTTTCGTTTGTTGAAGGAAGAAGGGCAACGGATTTTATTGGTGCAGCACTTGCAGTGAGTTTTATATTTTCATCTGGGTTTGTTAAATCAGTTGCAAAAACTTTGCAAATCAATTTTGTGATATCAGATTGGTGGTTGCCATTTGCAACTGGTGCAGTTTTTTTTATTCCATTAATTATTTTGATTTATTTAATGGAAAAAATTCCTGCTCCTTCTGAAACGGATATTAGTTTAAGGGTTACTAGATTGCCCATGAACAAAGAAGAAAGAACAAAATTTATCGACACATTTAAACCAGGTTTAATTCTTTTTATCATTATTTATTTAGTGCTAACAGTGTTTAGAGATATACGCGACAATTTTGCTGCTGATATCTGGAAAGAACTTGGATTTGGTAATCAACCTTCTGTGTTTACCGCAACTGAAATACCGATTACACTTATTGTTTTGGTTTTAATTGGGAGTATGATCTTGATTAAAAATAATCGAAGAGCATTCGTTATTACACAATATATTATTATCATAGGATTTTTATTGGCAGGTATTTCTTCCTTCTTATTTATTCAAGGCATTATTGGTCCTTTTTTATGGATGACATTAGTGGGACTAGGATTGTACATGGGTTATATCCCTTTCAATTGTATTCTGTTTGATCGTATGATTGCAACTTTTAGAATTGCAGGAAATGTTGGATTCTTAATATACTTAGCGGATTCTTTCGGGTATTTAGGAAGTGTGTCTGTAATACTTTTAAAGACTGTTTTTCAATTAAAAATTCATTGGTCAGTTTTATATAGTTGGGGTGTTGTTGGATTATCTGTTTTTGGTGTAATCGGTTCACTTTTTGCGCTTAAATATTTCAATAAAAAATATCATTTAATATTTCAATAGTATGGGTCAGCAAACAGCCATCGTCATTGGCGCTGGAATAGTAGGTTTAGCAACTGCAAGAGCATTGTCTTTAAAAGGATATCAAGTAACTGTAATTGAAAGGAATCAGAAAGCTGTAGGTGCATCAATACGAAACTTTGGAATGGTCTGGCCAATTGGACAACCCGATGGTGTATTATATAATCGTGCTATTCGTACTAAACAAATCTGGAAAGAGATTGCAGATAGTGTAGGAATCTGGTATGATGAAGTAGGAAGTTTACACCTGGCTTATCATGAAGATGAATGGAAAGTTTTACAAGAATTATTTGAAATCTTTTCAGCAAATGGCCGACAAGTTAAGTTGATGGATCCTGAAAATATTTTACATACTTACAAAGGAATTAATCCAGAAAATCTAAAAGGTGGTTTATTTAGCAGCGCTGAAATGATTGTTGATCCAAGAGAAGCTATTGAAAAAATTCCTGATTACTTAACAGAATACTTAGATGTTTCTTTTATTTGGAATACAACTATTACTGAAATCAATGGGAATCAACTTAAAGCAGGAAGTCAGCAATTTCACGCTGATATGATTTTTGTTTGTAGTGGACCCGATTTAGAAACATTATATCCCGAATTATTAGCAGACCAACCTTTAACGAAATGCAAATTGCAAATGATGCGTTTTGTTCCTGAGGAAAATGATTGGAGAATTGGCACTTCCATTTGCGGTGGGTTATCGCTCATACATTATCCATCTTTTAAGGTGGCTCCTTCCCTGCAGAAATTACAAAGTAGGTATAATGCCGAAATGGGTGTTTATTTAGATAATGGCATTCATGTAATGGTATCTCAAAATGAAAAAGGCGAACTCACAGTTGGTGATACGCATGAATATGCACATACTTTTGATCCTTTTGACAAGACCCACTTAAATAAGAAAATACGCACTTATTTAAAAACTTTTGCAATATCTGATAACTGGGAAATGGTTCAAAGCTGGCATGGAATTTTAGCTAAAATGACAAATTCAGCTACAGAATTAATTTTGCACCCTAGCCCGAATGTGTATATTATAAATGGTTTAGGAGGGAATGGAATGACACTTTCTTTTGGACTTGCTGAGGAAACAATAGAACATATTCATTAATAAATATAATAAAAACGGTATTTAAACTTTTTTTTAATATTTTAGGTCACTCAAGACTAACTAATGTAATTTTGCTTATGAATTCGATTTTAAATAAGGAAGGCGAAACCATTGCATACTTATATCAGAATGCCATTATAGATTTGAAGAAAGAAAAAGTATTAGGCATGATACTTGGTAATTGCATTTTTGGAAAATCCAAGGGTCCAGTAGGAAAATTTTTTGACAATAAGTTTCGAAAAAAAAATGGAAAGATTGTTGCAGAGTTAGGCAAAAAATATACCAGAGATAATTATCCAGAAAATGATCATCACTTAATTTTGGAAGCCTGGAAATCACTCTCAAGTATTAATGATCATATTTGTTTGTGGGTTGACGATAAGAAAGATTGGGCTACCAATAAAGACTTTCTTTCATTGCTAAAGGAAAAGGATTAACCTGCATTTATATTCTGCAAAATTCTGTTGCGGTTTTTTAAACATAAAGTTTTAGATTTATTGAATCATTCTGTTAACGATTCAGAAAATCAAATCTAAAGCTATGCCTAACGATTCATCTTACGTTAATACAAAGTCTGTCGAACAAAATACATACGACGCAATAGTTATCGGGTCGGGAATTAGTGGTGGATGGGCTGCCAAAGAATTAACTGAAAAAGGTTTAAAAGTATTGATGCTAGAAAGGGGCCGTGACCATCAGCATATCAAGGATTATAAATTTTCAAGTAAAGATCCCTGGGAACTGGAACATCGCGGACGCACTACCGACGAACAAAAGAAAAAATATCCAGTAATACATAGAGGATGGGCTGCAAGTGAAACCGTGATGGATTCATGGGTAAATGAAGAAGAGTGCCCATACACAGAAGTAAAACCTTTTACCTGGTGGAGAAGTTATCAATTAGGAGGACGGTCTCTTCTTTGGGGAAGACAAAGCTATCGATGGAGTGATCTGGATTTTGAAGCAAATGCTAAAGATGGTGTGGCGATTGATTGGCCCATCCGTTATAAAGACGTGGCACCTTGGTATGATTATGTAGAAAAATTCGCAGGAATTAGTGGATCCAAAGAAGGCTTAGCACATTTGCCTGATGGACATTTTTTACCACCGATGGATTTGAACTGCGTAGAAAAAGATGTAGCTGCAAGATTCAAAGCAAAATTTAATGATAGCAGACATTTAATTATTGGTAGAGTTGCAAATTTAACTGCAGCTATTCCGGGTAGAACTGCTTGTCAATTCAGGAACCGTTGCTGGGAAGGCTGCCCTTTTGGTGGCTATTTCAGTACACAATCTTCCACATTACCTGCAGCTATGAAAACAGGTAATTTAACAGTACGTCCATGGAGTATTGTTACACAGATTTTATATGATAAGAATAACAAGAAAGCCACTGGTGTTGAAGTACTGGACGCCGAAACAAATAAGACTTATACTTTCCATTCAAAAATTGTTTTCTTAAATGCTTCATCATTAAACTCTGCATGGGTATTGATGAATTCTGCAACAGATGTTTGGACAGAAGGATTGGGAAGTAGTAGTGGGGAATTGGGTCATAATATTATGGACCATCACTATAATCTGGGTGCATCAGGTAAAGTGGAAGGATTTGAAGACAATTATTATTCTGGAAGAAGAGCTAATGGATTTTATATTCCAAGATTTGCAAATCTTTCCGGCGATAAACGCGATTTTCTTCGCGGTTATGGCTATCAAGGTGCAGCGAGTAGATCTGGTTGGAGTAGAGAAATTGCTGAATTGAATATTGGTGCTGATTTTAAAGAAGCTCTCACTGAACCGGGTGGATGGTCAATTGGGGCTGGTGGGTTTGGTGAGATCTTGCCTTATCATGAGAATAAAATTACATTGGATAAAACTGTAAAAGATAAATGGGGCTTACCTGTTTTATCGATGGATGCAGAACTGAAAGACAATGAAAAGAAAATGCGTAAAGCAATCGTGGAAGATCTGGTAGCGATGTTTGAAGCAGCAGGTGTGAAGGAAATTAAAACGCACGATACGGGTCATGCAATGGGTCATGGTATTCATGAAATGGGCACAGCACGTATGGGTAAGGATCCTAAGACATCTGTACTCAATGCAAACAATCAGGTTTGGGATGCGAAAAATGTATTTGTTACAGATGGTGCATGCATGGTTTCATCAGCTTGTCAAAATCCTTCTTTAACCTATATGGCTTTAACTGCAAGAGCAGCAGAGTTTGCAGTTTCGGAATTGAAAAAAGGAAATATTTAAAAATTTAGGATGAAGAAAATAGTTCTATTGGTTGCCCTATTGATAGGACTAACTCATGCATTTGCATATAATAAGTTACCAAGAACCATTGTTACTACTGATGGCGAAATTGATGATGTGGATACCTTCATCAGAATGTTGCTTTATGCTAACGAATACAAGGTAGAAGGTTTAATTTATTCCAGTTCTATGTGGCATTATAAAGGTGATGGAAAAGGAACGCTCTTTACTTCTGAAATGCCGATGACCAAAGCGATGTACGGGAAAAAGACCGATCTAAGATGGGCAGGAGTTCAATGGATTCAGGATCTTCTGGCTGCGTATAAAAAAGTGTATCCTAATTTATCAAAGAATGCCAAAAATTATCCTAGTCCGGAATATTTAATGAGTCTTGTTAAAGTAGGTAATATAGATTTTGAGGGCGAGATGGAAAAAATTACGGATGGCTCAGAATGGATCAAAGCAAAATTGTTAGACGCAGATCCCGATCCTATTTATTTACAAGCATGGGGAGGAACCAATACTATTGCCCGCGCCTTAAAATCTATTGAAGATGAATATTCAAAGAGATCTGATTGGGAAAAAATAAAAGAGAAAGTATCGCATAAAGCCATCATCTATACCATCCTGGATCAGGATGCTACTTATAAAAATTATATCGGAATACACTGGCCTAAAGTGCTCACATTTTATAATTCAATTCAGTTTGCCGCATTTGCTTATCCCTGGAAAAAAATGATTCCCCAGTCAATGCAATCTTATTTTGAAGGACCCTATATGTCTTCTAAAATTTTGATGAATCATGGTGCATTATTGGATATGTATTATTCTTATGGGGATGGTAAAAAACAAGCGGGAGATCCAGAACATATTCATGGCGACCTTACCAAAATAATAAATACGCAATGGGGAAATTTTAACCAGTACGATTTTATTTCAGAAGGAGATTCACCAGCTTTTTTACAATTAGTGGATATTGGATTAGACAATTTAGATCATCCAAATTATGGGGGATGGGGTGGACGTTTTGTACAGTCGGCTGATAATCCTTATCGGTTTGAAGACGGACCAAAATCGGCTGACACGAATGTTGAAACAGGCAAATTAGATAATAATTTTCCTCAAACACGTTGGTTAAAAGAGATACAGGAAGACTTTGCAGCACGAGCTGATTGGTGTATCAAACCATTTGCTAAAAGCAATCATGCTCCAGTAATCAGTGTAAAAGAAGGAAGTTCTATTCATGCTAAAGCCGGACAAAATATTCAATTACACGTAGATGGGCATGACCCTGATAAAAATATTATTCAATTCAAAGCCTGGTGTTATCCTGAAGCCGGTACCAGCAAAGCAGACATTTCATTGAATGGAAAGATTGTCTCAATCGCAATACCTGCAACAGCTAAAAAAGGTGAAACATTTCATTTCATCATTGAAGGGAATGATAATGGTTTACCAAGTTTAACAAGATATAAAAGAGTAATCGTTACTGTTATTTAAAAATGAAAAGATAAAGTGCATCCAAATGTGGAGGGGTCGCCCAAATGCACGGCGCCAAAATCGTAAGCATAAGAAATGAATTTTTGATTCAATGCATTTCTGATCCATCCCTGTATACTGATGTTTTTAATATTCAAACCTGCACTTGCATTAATTAAATGATAGGGTGTTTGTTTGATGTTATTTGCAAGATCAAAATAAGTAGTACCTAAATATTTCCATTCTCCTCTTACAAATACGGATGATTTTTCTGCAGTAATGTTGTGCGTGTATTGTACAGCTAGCATGGAAGTATAATCGGGACTGAATATTTGTTTCTTCCCATCTAAATTCACCGCTGAACCTTGTGATGATAATTGTAAAGATTCAAATTTTGCGTTTGTATATCCGAAGCTATATTGAATATAAAGGCTTTTAGAAGCCTGTGCTTTTAATTCTAATTCAAATCCTTTACTATTTAGTTTACCTACATTTTTAGTAACTGTAATCGCATCAGGAAGCACTAGTGTAGGAACTTGCGCATCGTTTATTTTTGTATAGAACACAGAAATGTTGATGCTTAATCGATCCTGTAATAAATTGTTTTTGATTCCTAATTCAAAGTTATTACTATGCTCCGGTAAGTACCCTACCAATGGGGGCTGTGAAGGATCAGAACCCAATGCAGATAAACCTCCTGTTCTAAATCCTTTACTATATTGAACATAACCCATTGTATGTGTATTGAAATGATAATCTAATGCCAATTTAGGTGACCATGCACTAAAATTAAGCGTAGCACTTGTATCTGGTGTAGTTGTTATAGGACTAGGCATTGGATCGTGCTGATATTGTCCCATTACCGTTTGTGATAAGTGTTCATAATCATTTCTTAATCCCGCAGTGAAATTTAATTGTTTGCTAATTGCATATGTGATCTGTCCATAAAATGCAATGCCCTGTTTGGTTGTTTTGGTAGTGTTGATAAGGGAGAAAAGTGAATCACCCACCATCATAATACTATTGGCATCAGCTCCAAATCTGGTGGCTTGTTTATTGGGAGCATCCTGATAAAATAAATAAGATCCAGCTGTCCATTTCAAACGCTTATTATCGGAAGTAGGAGATGCTATTTTAAATTCCTGGGTCCACACTTTTACATTATTCCATTGCTTACCATAATTATTAATAACGCTCACTGCATCATAGGGAGAGAAATCTCCATCGATGGGATTGGTATAATAACGATAATTTTTCTGATATGCAGTTTGAGAAACAAAATCAAAACTATGTCCACTATAATGAACCGATAAGGAACTATTTAAAGTGTTATCCATCATAGTAGTGGTAGCATTTTGATTTAGCACAAAGGGGTCAGCAATTGAATTAGCTGCATCAAAAGTTAAAGGGAATGCTCCATTGTTTCTTTGATTTCTATTTTTTATATTTAATAGAACCGACCATTGTTGATTCACTAAATATTTTAGAAAATAGTTTCCAGAAAAGCTATGCTGTTTGTCGTATGATTGATTATTAAATTGGTTGGTATAGAAACCATTTCTTGCATCATATAAAATGCTGGCACCAAAAAATAATTTGTCTTTGATGAGAGGCGTTTTTAAGCTCAGGTTAAACCTATTTTGTCCATAATTACCTAATGAATAAGAAGCAAAACCAGATGTGGTATTTGTAGGTTGTTTGCTGATTATGTTGATTACTCCAGCCATGGCGTTTCTTCCGTAAAGTGTTCCCTGCGGACCTCTTAATACTTCAATTCTTTCTACATCGAATAGGGAAGGAATATAAGTATCTAAACCAAACTGATTTACACCATCAATATAAACTGTTGTGGCTGGATCATAGGATGTAGTAGCAATTCCTCTGATGGATGTAACATCTCTGCCATCGCCCGGATCTGCCGAATACAAATTCGGAATGATAGAAGTGATTTCTTTGATCTGATTAATTCTAAAGTCTTCAATTTGTTTGGCATTTAAACTGCTAATGGCAAGGGGAATATTGTGTAATAATTCAGATCTTTTTTGTGCAGTTACAATTACATCTTCCAATTTATAAGTACTATCTGTAGTTTTTGTTTGACTTATTGCACTATTTAATAAGCTTAGACAAACAACTAGAAATAGAGTGGCTGTCTTAATGATTGATATTGGCTTCATGGAATTGGAATTAGGGCGCAAATATAGTTTCCAAGATCATTAGAATCTAAAGTGCTATTTTAAATAGACGCGATAAACAGCCAATTTGGAGTGGCAGATGATTGGTATTTGTTATTAAAAAAAAAGTTGTATGAGTTATGAGATAAACTTTCTAATTTTATGTTGAATCTGTTAATCCACCTTGAAAGTGGTCTATTACTTCATTTCTTTAGAATGTTAAGTATGAATAAATATTATACTTTTTGTTTGTGTCTTGTTTTATTGGCATGTTCTACGAAAAAAAATCCCAACGATTTGAATCAGCAGTTGAAAGTAGCCATGACTGATTATTTAAATAATAATCCAAAAGTTAAAGGCAAGATAGCATATGATGTAAAATCAGTAGTATATTTTGAAGATGCTAACTACTACGTCTGCGAATTTAAAGTACATATGACCAATGCCATTTCTGACCAGAATACGCCTAAAGTAGATACACTTGGCGAAATGAAGGTGAAAGTTGACAAAAAATTCAAGGTAATCGGCCGCTATTATTAGTCTTCCATTTATTTTTTTTCTGATTTCTATTGCTATAACAGTCAGAATTGTAATTCCGTAATTGTACGCCAAAATTTAAGCTGATTCGGAAGGTGGAATTATTATGTCCTGTTCACACTTCTTCACTCCATCCTTTTTTAGAAGGATTTGTCAAAAGCTCAAAAATCTATTTTTTTCTGTTAAATACTGCTATTTTGGGGTTATAAAATTGCTTCGAAATTAGTTGCGAAAACCCATTGAATCAAACCGTTATGCAACTTGTGTATTAAATACACGATGTTAAATTTCAATGATTTTTATAAAAACTATTGTTTGTTAGCTTGTTTTTAATGCATTGATTGTTAATTTATTACGCATTAAATAAAAAAAACTTAAAAATAAATTTTGTTAATGTTATTTTTTTTAACAATTTATGCTTTCAAATATCCAAATTATTTCAAACGATTGCAAAAAAATTCGATTGCTTATGATGAACAAATTAACTCCAAAGAAATTTGCGTTAACCTTTATCTTATTCTTGCTTACTGCATCGGTTTTTGCTCAGAAGACTGTTACTGGTAAAGTAATAGATTCTGGTAAAAGACCTGCTTCTGGGGCAACAATTTCAGTAAAAGGTACAACTATCGCAACTACATCTACCACTACAGGAGACTTCTCAATTGTAGTACCTAAGGGTAGAAACACACTGATTGTGTCTTATGTTGGTTTTGAAGACAAACAAGTAGATGTCAGCAATGCTACAAATGTTTCAGTTTCAATGAGTGAAACAAACTCTGCGTTAAATGAGATAGTAGTAACTGGTTACACTGCTCAAAAGAAAAAGGAAATAACTGGAGCTGTTTCAGTTGTTAATGTAAAAGACATGAAATCTGTTCCTTCAGGAACTGCTGAACAAATGTTACAAGGTCAAGCGGCTGGTGTAACCATTATTGGTTCAGGTAGCCCCGGGGAAGCTAGTAACGTATTCGTACGTGGTATTACCTCCTTTGGAAACTCTACACCTTTAGTAATTGTTGATGGAGTTCAATCAGCACCTGGAGATTTAAGTATTTTCCGTGACTTGAATGCAAGTGATCTTGAATCAGTACAAGTTTTAAAAGATGGCCAAGCGGCTATTTACGGTGCTCGTGGTTCTGCGGGTGTAATTATCGTAACTACTAAAAAAGGGAAAGGCAAAGCTAGTATTACTTACGATGGTTTCTATGGTGTACAAACAGTTAAACAAGGTAACGTTTGGAACAAATTAGATCCTCAAGGTATGGCAGATCTTTATTTCTTAGCTGCTAAAAATTCTGGTCAAGTTAATGGAAATGGAGATGTTGTATCTGGTCAATATGGTACTGGAAAAAATCCAGTTTTGCCAGACTTTATTAAAGCTGGTCCAAATTCAGGAGTTTCAGCATCTAATCCTGCTACAAATTTAAGTTTTTACAATAATGACTATTCTAAAGGGTCAATTTATTTGATTGTACCAGCAAACAAAGCTGGGACTGATTGGTACCATGAATTATTTAAATCTGCACCAATTCAAAGTCATAGTGTAACTGCAACTGGCGGTTCTGACAAGTCTAGTTACTTATTCTCTTTGAACTACTTTGATCAACAAGGTAATTTATTGAATACGTATTTGAAGCGTTATAGTGCTCGTTTGAATACTACATTTAATGTAAAAAATAACATCCGTTTTGGAGAAAATTTATCCGTGTTCTATAAGGATAATCCAAAAATTGGAAATAATCAGGAGGGAAATGCTGTTAATAACACAGCTTGGGAGCAACCAATTATCCCTGTATATGATGCAGGTGGTGGATTTGGTGGTACTTCAGGATCTGAGTTAGGTAACTCATCAAACCCTTACGCAAATCAAATGCGCGCTAAAGACAATAAAAACTATAGCTGGCAAATTACCGGTAATATATTTGCGGAAGTTGATATAGCTAAACATTTTACTGCTAGATCTTCTTTTGGAGGTAATTTGAATAACTATTATGGTTTCTATCATAACTATCGTTCTTATGAGAATGCAGAGAACGGAGCTTCTAATGGTTATGGTGAATATGGTGGTTTTAATCAGAATTATAACTGGACAAATACTTTAAGCTATTCTAATATTTTCAAAGAAGATCATTCATTGAAATTAATGGTGGGTTATGAAGTATTAAAAGTGAATGGTCGTCAAGTAGGTGGATCAAGAGTAAACTACTTCTCTGATGATCCCAACTATTTAAGTTTGAATACTGGTTCACCAACTGGACAAAACAACTATTCGAATTACTATTTACAAACAGGTAACTCTATACTAGCTAAAATTGATTATGCTTACCAAGACAAATATTTAATTGGATTAAATGGCCGTCGTGATGGTAGTTCTGTATTTGGTCCAGACAATCGTTATGGTAATTTCTGGTCAGCTTCTGCTGGTTGGGTAATTTCACAAGAAAATTTCTTCAAGAAGAATGTGAATTTCATTAATTCATTAAAAGTACGTGGTAGCTATGGTATCTTAGGTTCTATTTCAAACGTAAGTGCTCTTAACCAATACACATTATATGGTGGTGGCGGTGGATCATCTTACTATGACTTAAACGGTACAAGTAATACAACAGTTATGGGCTTCTATGCTACTAATTTAGGAAATACTAAAACCGGATGGGAAAAAGATAAGATCTTAGATATTGGTATGGATATGTCTATTTTGAAGAATAAAGTAGATATCACAATTGATTGGTATAAGAAAGCCATCAATGGTTTATTGTTCCAAGATCAGGCACCAGCTGTTGTTGGGGTAGGTTCTCAATTACCTCAGGTTAACATTGGTGACTTACAAAATAAAGGTATTGATTTAGGTATCACATACCGTGGAAAAGTAAACAAGGATCTAAGCTATACTATCGGTGCTAATATCGGTACATATAAGAGCTTAATTGTTAATATCCCAGGTGCTGCAGGATTCTTTGAAGCTGCTGGAACACACAATACTGGTAATCAAGTAAGAGATGCAATTGGTCATCCAGTGGGTGCTTTCTTCGGTTATAAAATAGCAGGTATTTATCAAAGTCTTGATGATGTTGCTAAGTCTCCAAAAGAAACAGATGCTGCTCCTGGTCGTTTCAAATATGTTGATGTAAACAATGATGGTAAGATCGATGATCAGGATAGAACTTTCTATGGTGATCCAAATCCTAAATTTACTGCTGGCATTAATATTGGAGTTTCTTACAAACAATTTGATTTCTCTACTGTTATATACGGTTCTTTTGGTAATGATGTCTTAAACTATACTCGTTATTTCCAAGACTTCTATCCTCAGTTCCAAAATGCTAAAAGTATTCCATTGTTAACGCAATCATGGTTACCTACTAGAACAAATACTAAGTATCCAATTGTTGAAAATGGTTCATATTTTAGTACAAATGGGGTACTTAATGACTTTTATAATGAGAAAGGTGGATATGTAAGAATTAAACAATTAAGTGTGGGTTATACAATTAGCCCTGCAGTCTTAAAAAAATATGGTATTGATAAAGCACGTATTTATTTTCAAGGCGCTAACTTATTTACTATTACTAAATACACAGGTTTAGATCCAGAAGTTGCTGGAAGCTCTGTATCTTTTGGCGTAGATTATGGTAACTATCCTCCTTCAAAGACTTTCAACGTAGGAGTTAGCCTTACTTTTTAATTAAATAAATAGAAAAATAATTACGATATGAAAAAAAATAATTTGAAATTACTAATACCAGCAGGGCTTTCATTATTGGTATTTTTATATTCTTGTAAAAAAACTTACCTTGAAGTACCTGCGGCAGGGGCCTTAAGCCAAAGTGTTTTAGCAAATAAAATTGGGGTAGAAGCCCTGTTAGTAGGAGCGTATTCATTATTGGATGGAGAAGGTAGTAACGCTGGTACAGGTAACGGGCCTTGGGCAACTTCATCAAGCAACTGGGTATATGAATCAGTTGCCGGTGGTGATGCACACAAAGGTTCTGATCCTGGTGACCAAAACTTAATCACTCCAATTGAACAATGGAATGCAACTCCAGCGAATGGATATTTAGATCAAATTTGGCAACAAAGATACGATGGTGTTCAACGTGCTAACGAAGCATTAAGAGTATTGAAATTGGCAAAAGACGTTTCTACTGCTGATGTTTCTCGCATTACTGCTGAAGCTAGATTTTTGCGTGGGCATTATCATTTTGATTTAGCTAAACTTTTCAACAATGTTCCATTCATTGATGAATCAATTACTTACTCAGCCGGTAACTTTTTAGTAGGTAATACTGCTGCAATATTACCATTGATTGAAGCAGATTTTGCTTTTGCATATGCTAATTTACCCGAGACTATGTCTAGTGTTGGTCGTGCAAATAAATGGGCAGCTGCAGCTTATTTGGCAAAAGTGTATATGTTCGAAAAGAAATATGCTGAAGCTAAAGCTTTATTCACTTTAATTATCGCAAGTGGTAAAACTTCTTTAGGTGTTAAATATGCATTGTTACCAAAATTTGGTGATGTATTTAATCCAGCAAAGAAAAATAGTTCTGAAGATGTATTTACTGTTCAAATGACAGCAAATGATGGTACTGGTGCTGCAAATGCAAACAGTGGTGATGCATTAAACTTTCCTTATGGTGGAGAAACAGGTTGTTGCGGATTTTTTCAACCTTCTTTCACTTTAGCAAATTCTTTTAAAGTAGATGCGAACGGTTTACCTTTATTGGACGAGTCATACAACACTAATCCATTAAAAACTGATATGGGTATTTCTGCTGATAAGCCATTTACACCAGATAATACAACTCCTTTGGATCCTCGTATTGACTGGACAGTTGGACGTCGTGGTGTACCTTTCTTAGATTGGGGTATAATGCCAGGTTCAATCTGGGTACGTAATCAAGCTGCTGCGGGCCCTTATGAGCCTTTAAAGCACTTGTTTTACAAATCTCAGGAAGGTGTATATACAGATGCTTCTTCTTGGACAAATGGATTTACAGCAAATAACTATCATTTAATACGTTATGCAGATGTTTTATTAATGGCTGCAGAAGCAGAAGTAAATGGAGGTGGTAGTTTATCTCAAGCCTTGACTTATGTTAATTTGGTACGTTCTCGAGCTGCTAATCCACAAGGTTTTGTGGGA
>SESB01001116.1_pt1 | contig 18084 bp, 19 predicted proteins | sample 3171441 | NCBI WGS metagenome assembly SESB01 (sample SAMN06051867, study PRJNA518727) | freshwater metagenome | biome: subpolar coniferous forest; feature: holomictic lake; material: water; isolation source: holomictic Lake 227, 6 m depth | place: Canada: near Kenora, Ontario | collected... | reverse complement strand
CATTCCAACCTAACAACCGTAAGCGCGCCAAGAAGCATGGCTTCCGCGCACGCATGTCAACAAAAGGCGGTCGTGCGGTTCTTTCTCGTCGCCGCGCTAAAGGTCGCACAACAATCTCTGCGTAAGCAAAGCGCATTCACCTGTGTTGCCTGCATCCAATCGGTTGCGCTCTAGCAAGGATTTTGCTCGAACCACTAAAACTGGTCACCGGGTCACAACTCCTTCGCTCGTTCTGTATTTACTCACCCACAAAGATTTTGCTAACGACCCTCAATTTGGATTGATAATAAACAAATCAATCGGTGGATCTGTCGTTCGCCACAGAATAGCCAGGCACCTACGCCACGCACTTCGCGAGCGAATAAATTCTTTTCCTAACCAAACTCAGATTGTGGTTCGCGTTATCCGTGAGGCAAGGTCATATACCGAAGATTTAGATCAAGCTCTCGCACGTGCTGCTAAAAAGGCTGGCGTATGAAATACCTATTAATTTTCCTGCTTCGAGGCTATCAAAAATTTATTTCCCCATATTTTGCACCACGCTGTAAGTACTACCCAACTTGTTCTCAATACTCCATCGACGCAATCAGAGAATATGGATCTCTTCAAGGAGTCGCTATGACTGCTTGGCGCCTATTAAGGTGCAATCCATTTTCACATGGCGGCGTGGATTACGCGGTAAAAACTAATACTGAATTATCAACAACGAAAGCAGGCATCTAATGGGAACTATCCTAAACCCACTGTATTACGCTGTTTCTTGGGTGCTTGTAACATTCCATTCAATCTTTGGTATTTTCACTAAGAACCAATCAATTCGTTGGTCACTCTCCATTATTGGCTTAGTTATATTGATTCGTATCATCCTCATTCCACTTTTTGTTAAGCAAATTAAAAGCCAGCGCGCAATGACAGCCCTTTCACCAAAAATGAAAGAGATTCAAAAGCGCTATAAAGATGATCGCCAAAAGCAATCTGAAGAGATGATGAAGCTTTATAAAGAGCACAAAACAAACCCACTTGCTTCATGTCTTCCAATTCTTGCTCAAGCACCAATTTTCTTCTCACTCTTTACAGTCTTGAACGGAATTGCGCACAACCACCCACATGGCTTGATGAATGGCGACATCCTCGCCCAAGCTAGACAAGCAAAATTTTTCGGCGCAGAACTTTCTTCGACATTTCTTTCAAGTCCAAATACAACTACAAAGATTGTCACAATTGCTTTGATCATTGCGATGTCAGCGACAACATTCACAACCCAACGCCAACTCCTTGTAAAAGGAATGCCTAAGCAAGACGATTCAAATAACATGATGTTGCAGCAGCAAAAAGTAATGATGTACATCTTCCCAATTATTTTTGCCGTCTCTGGTGTTAACTTCCCAGTCGGTGTATTAATTTATTGGGGAACAACAAATCTTTGGACAATGGGACAGCAGTTCTACGTTATTAAACGAAACCCAACACCTGGTTCACCCGCATATGAAGAACTTCAAAAGAAGAGAGCGGCCAAAGGCACTGCAAATCCAGATGTGGCTGAAGATGGCGCGGTAGCAACCGATCCAACAAGTGAGGAAGCCAACCAGAGTGGACAATCCAAACAACGCCAACAGCCAAAAAAGAAGAAGAAGCGGAAATAGGACAAAAACGCTCAAATAGGTATAAAAACTACCAAAAAGGTTTAATCTAGACAGGAGAAAGAAATGACAGAAGAAAAGAGCCTTATCGCCCGCCTCGAGGAAGAAGGGGATGTCGCAGCTGACTACCTAGAAGCGCTCCTGGATATTGCCGACCTAGATGGCGATATTGATATTGACGTCGAAAACGACCGTGCAGCGCTTGCGATTGTCGGCGGAAAGCCAGGCGATCTAAGCCATCTCGTGGGTTCAAACGGCGAGGTTCTAGATGCACTTCAGGAGCTAACCCGCCTGGCTGTCCAAACCAGCCTTGGCGAGCGCAGCCGCCTAATGTTAGATATTGATAACTTCCGCGCCGATAAGAAGGCAGAGCTTGCAAAACTCGCCCACGAAGTGGCTGACGAAGTTAAGTCAACCGGTGTGGCTGTAAAACTCCGCCCAATGAACGCCTTTGAGCGTAAAGTTGTACACGACACCATTCAAAATATTGGTCTCACCAGCGAATCTGAGGGTGAAGATCCAAATCGTTGTGTTGTAGTGCTGCCTCAGACAGATAAAGAGTAGAAATACTTTGGTTTCACGTGAAACCCTACTTGAGAGCTATTTCCAAGAAAAAGGGGCTGAGATATCGCGTTATGCACAGATGCTTGGAACCATAGGGATTGAACGTGGCCTTATTGGTCCAAAAGAGGGCGATCGAATTTGGGATCGCCATATTGCTAATTGTATTCCTGTAACCACACTCATCCCACAAGGGGCATCTGTGGTGGATATTGGATCAGGGGCGGGGCTGCCAGGAATAGTTATTGCTCTGGCGAGACCAGATACCCACCTCACTCTAGTTGAACCCCTTCAAAGAAGGGTTGACTTCCTCAATGAGGTTGTTCTTGATTTAGATTTAAGCTCTCAAATTACAGTTGTAAGAGGCAAGGCAGAGGGTTTTCGTGGTTCTTTCGATGTCGTTACCTCTAGGGCAGTTGCCCCACTACCAAAACTGCTTCCTATGGTTCGCCACCTTATTAAATCAGGAGGCTCCCTTTTGGCCATAAAAGGGGAGTCAGCCCAGGCGGAAATTGAAGCAACCCCTCTAAATAAGCAAAAGGCGCTTTTGCACGAGATTCAACTACCTGATTTTGATATGGCACGAGTTATTGAGGTTCAAAAAGCCTGATTAGATACTCCCATGGCAATCGAAACCGATCTAGGTGTTTCACGTGAAACAGTAAAAGTAGTCGGTATTCGTCGCCTTAAAGAACCAATGCCCCAACCCCTTAAAACACGTATTTTCACCATCGCAAATCAAAAAGGTGGGGTTGGAAAGACAACCACTGCTGTAAATGTAGCGGCAGCCCTAGCAATGGGCGGCTTACGTGTTTTAGTGATTGATCTAGACCCACAAGGAAATGCCTGTACGGCCCTTAATGTGGATCGCAATGAAGGCCCAGGGATGTTTGAAGTCCTTGTAGATGAGACCCCCCTTAGAGATGTAGTAAAGAAAGTTGCAGGATTCCCACACCTTGAATGCGCTCCTGCCAATCAAGGATTAGCTGGGGCCGAAATCGCCATGGTTAATTTTGTGGCCCGCGAACAGATTCTCAAATTAGCCCTTCAAGACTTTATCGTTGAACGCGAAAACGCAGGGGAGCGCTTCGATTACATAATTATTGATTGCCCACCATCTCTTGGTCTCTTAACAGTTAATGCGCTGACCGCGGCCGAAGAGGTACTAGTTCCAATTCAATGTGAGTACTACAGTCTTGAAGGAATCTCATTATTAATGGAAACACTCCAAAAAATTAAGCGCGCTCTGAATCCAAATGTTCGAGTCAGCACAATCGTCCTCACAATGTTTGATTCACGCACTCGTTTGGCAAATGATGTCGCGAATGATGTTCGCGCACATTTCCCTAATGAACTTATTGATATTCCAATCCCACGCGCCGTACGAGTTTCAGAGGCGCCATCTTTCCGACAAACAGTAATGACATACGACGCAGCGTCACCAGGTGCAATCGCATACATGCAAGTGGCCCGCGAAATTGCTATCAGAGGAAGTGCAGCATGAGTACAGCTCGTAAAGGCGGCTTAGGTAGAGGGTTAGATGCACTTATTCCTTCCACGCCACTTACAAATGACTCTGGTGTTGTAGTGGCGCAACAAGGTGAAGTTGATATTAATTCAATATCTCCAAACCCCAAACAACCTCGCGAAGTATTTGATCAAGATTTACTCAATGAACTTGCCGCTTCGATTAAAGAAGTAGGAGTTCTTCAACCTCCAGTCGTGCGCGATATTGGAAACGGAAAATATGAATTAATTATGGGAGAGCGCAGATTGCGCGCTTCCAAAATAGCCGGCCTTAAAACAATTCCTGTAATTGTTCGTGCAACAAAAGATAATGAATTGTTACGCGAAGCTCTATTAGAAAATATTCATCGCAGCCAACTAAATCCTTTAGAAGAAGGCGCCGCGTATCAAAATTTACTTAACGATTTTGGTTACACGCATGATGAGCTTGCAACAAAAGTTGGAAAATCTCGCCCTGCTATTTCAAATGCGCTTCGTCTTTTAAATCTTCCAACTTCAGTACAACGTAGATTGGCTGCAGGAATACTTTCTGCCGGTCATGCACGCGCCCTATTAACTTTGGTTGATGAAAATCAAATCGAAAAACTTGCGCAAAGAATTGTGGCGGAAGGACTTTCAGTCCGAGATGTAGAAGAGATTGTTTCTTCAGGTGGGGCTAATATAAAAAACGCTTCAACACGAGAGAAGGCAATCCCAGCACCAAGGTTAAAAGAAGTTGCAGATCATCTCTCAGATAAATATGACACGAGAGTGACAGTTGAACTAGGGAAATCCAAAGGAAAAATAACCATTGAATTTGCCGATAAAGAAGACTTGGAAAGAATCAACAAACTATTGGCTTAATTGCCGATTGAGCGCCGATCCATTTCCTTTTGAATAACACCGCCGAGAGATTTGATTCCCTCTGTGATGCGCTCTGGAGTTGGGTAGCAATAAGACAAACGCATTGACCAAGAACCAAAGCCATCGGCATAGAAAGCAGTTCCTGGGACATAAGCTACTTTCGCAACAATTGCTTTCGGCATTAAAGCTTTTGTGTCGATTTCTGCAGGAAGAGTTGCCCAAACATAGAATCCACCCTCAGGCTTGGTCCATGTGGCTTCCTTTGGAAAATACAGATCCATAGCTGACAACATTGCATCGCGACGAACCTTATATAACTTACAAAAAGATGAAATTTGATCACGCCATGGTTGATCTGCAAGATAGCTAGAGATTGCAAGTTGTGCAAAATTCGAAGGACATAATTGTGATGACTCAGAAGCGATTACAAGTTTCTCTTTCAGGGATTGTGGGACAAGAGCCCAACCAACGCGAAAGCCAGGGCAGATTGTCTTCGAAAATGATCCTAGGTAGATGACATTTTCAGAATCTTCAGCGCGCATTGCATTTGGAGACGGCTTATCAAATCCAAGCAACCCATAAGGATTATCTTCGACGACAAAAATTCGCTCTTCGCGGCAAATTTCCAAAATTTCACTTCGTCGCTCAGCAGACAGGAGAACGCCTGATGGATTTTGGTAATTTGGAATTAAATAAAGGAATTTGATCTTTCGACCCGAGAGCCTTGTTTTTGCAATAGCTTCACGAAGGCGATCTGGAATCATTCCATTTGTATCTAATTCGACGTGAACGATAGATGCCTCGTATTGATGAAAAGTTCCAAGTGCTCCGACATACGAAGGGGCTTCGACGAGAACGACATCGCCTGGATCAATAAAAATTCGAGAAATTAAATCAAGAGCTTGTTGGGAACCTGTGGTGACAATGACATCTTCGGGGTGGGCTTTGATTCCTTCAAGTTCCATCACATCGCAGATCTGCTCACGAAGTTTTGGATGGCCCTGGCCGCTTCCATATTGGAGGGCTTCCATACCGTTTGTCTTAATTAGTTGGCCAACAACGTTCTCCATCATGTCCATTGGTAGGGCAGTCAGGTTTGGCATTCCACCGGCCAAAGAGACAATCTCTGGGCGGGAGGCGACAGCAAAAAGGGCTCGAATTTCAGAAGGCTGCATAAATTGGGCTCGGTGAGCGAATCGCTCTTGGAGGTTTTCCGGAGCTCCTGTGTGGATGCGGGTTATTTCTGAACTCATCGCGGTAGTTTGCCACAAACTCCACGAGAGCCGTGAACTATTTTTAGCTACTTACTTTCGAAGACCCACTCTTTTCAGGTCACTAATCCGAAGTGTTCCGGTCTTAGCGTCATCCTCAGCCGCCAAATACAGTCGTTGAATTGCGATCATTATCGATTCGACTACGGTTTCACGGAAATCTTTATCGTTTAACCGAAGGGCATCGCCTGGATTAGAGATGTAACCAAGGTCAATTCTCACCGCTGGAGCTTTAGTCAAGCGGAGTAAATCCCATGTCTTGGCATGGGTGCGGCAATTCAATAAATCAGTGCGAGCGCATATTTCTCGCTGAACCAAAGTTGCAAAGCGTTCACCAACTACTGAATGAATCCCGTGAGCATCGCTGCCGTAGTAACAAGTCGCTACACCATGAGCATTTTCATTCTCGTGGTGATCAATATTAAGCGATAAAACTAAGTCCGCGCCAATTTTATTCGACGTAATAATTCGTTCAGCTTCAGAAGTTTGTGATGTTGCGCTTCGAGTGAGGAAAACCGTAACGCCTAAAGCTATGAGGCGACCTTCAAGGCGTTGGGCGATATCGAAGGTTATTGCGCTCGCTTGCTCACCACACTCACTTGCAGGATCTAACACAATAACTTTGTTGGCTAACGAAGGACCCTTATTTGCCCGAGAAACCTCTTCACGTAATTGTTGAGGAGCTCCACCAGAAACTATTTTCATTAGTCGAACCATTGCCATAACAGTCGAAGGCCCACATTGACCATCAACTTTTGCACCAACAGATTTTTGAAATTCTTTAACAGCTAATTCAGTCTGGACTCCGAAAATTCCATCAACGCGTCCGCAATTAAATCCCATCTCCACCAAGCGAGTTTGAAGCTGCGCTACATCGTCTCCGCGAATTGGAGAGCTCACTTCAAATTTAAGAGTGCGATCCCCGAGTTTCCATTTTGCTTCTTCCAAACTTTGCATCGTTGTCGCATCGACAACACCGGAAACAATCAGTCCGCGATCTTGCTGGAAGGCCTTAACAGCACTTTCGACGCTTTCATCAAATATCGAAAGTGCTGTTTTAAGAAGACCTAATCTATTAAGCGTGGTACTAAGTTGAATGACAATATCCCCAGAGGCACCCTTGCGTAGTTCTGAAGACATTATTTATGTTCTCTGAACTGTTTAGGAGATGAACTCAGAGAGTTCTTTGAGAAGTGCAGGCTTTGGCTTTGCTCCAATAATGCTCTTCACAACTTCACCATTTACATAAACATTAAGTGTTGGGATTGAAGTAATTCCATACTTCATCGCAATTGAAGCTTCATCATCTGTGTTGAGTTTTACAATTTTAATTTTTCCACCGTGCTCGGCAGCAATTTCCTCCAAGATTGGAGCAACTGCGCGGCAAGGACCACACCATTCAGCCCAAAAATCGACGAGAACTGGCGTTGTTGACTTAAGTACTTCTGCCTCGAAATTGGCTGCTGTTACTGGTTGTGTGGCGCTCATTTTTATCTACCTTTGCTTTGCTCTGATTGGTTAAGGAATTCTAATTGAATTTTCTTTATAAAAATTAGTGTCCAGCTAAGAATCGCTCGGCGTCGAGAGCAGCCTCACATCCAGTTCCCGCAGCTGTAATTGCTTGTCGATAAGTGTGATCAACTAGATCCCCACAAGCAAAGACCCCAGCAAGATTTGTACGAGTTGAGCGGCCATCTACCTTTACATAGCCCTCAGAATCCAAATCAACTTGACCGCCAAGAAGTTCACTGCGAGGTGAATGTCCGATTGCAACAAACAACCCATCGAAAGCTCTTTCTGATTCTTCTCCGGTTTCAACGTTCTTTAACTTAAGCGCCGACATAGATTGCTCACCTAATACATCTATTACTTCTGTATTCCAAACAAATTCGATCTTTGGATTCGCATGCGCGCGATCAACCATGATTTTCGAAGCACGAAGTGAATCGCGACGGTGAATAACAACAACCTTGTCAGCAAATCGTGTTAAGAAGTTTGCCTCTTCCATTGCAGAGTCGCCTCCGCCAACGACAGCGACAGTCTTTTGACGATAGAAGAATCCGTCGCATGTTGCACACCACGAGACTCCTCTTCCAGATAAACGCTTTTCGTTCTCAAGACCAATTTCTTTGTATGCAGAGCCAGTAGCAAGAATTACGGCTTTTGCTTTTAGAACATTTCCTGAACCGTCTTTCAATACTTTGATATCACCGGTTAAATCCATTTCAACAATGTCATCAGTAATTAACTTTGCCCCAAACTTTTCAGCCTGTGCACGCATTGAATCCATCAGCTCTGGTCCCATAATTCCTGCTGGGAAACCTGGAAAGTTTTCAACTTCAGTCGTGTTCATAAGCGCTCCACCTGCGGTCACAGAACCCTCATAAAGAATGGGTGATAACTGCGCACGTGCCGCATATACAGCAGCGGTGTAACCAGCTGGACCTGATCCAACAATTACAACTTGATGAATCTCGCTCATATGAAACCTATCTACTAATTTCGTCTATTAACTTCTATTAACTTTTATTATCGGCGCAACAACAATTTGAAAGCGCTTCCAACTTCTTCAATCTTAAATACGCGGGCAGCGCCAACATAGCCAAGACCAGCAACAACAAGAACCACTAAGAGATGAAGAGTATTCCCCCCAGGTATAAACCTCAGTGCAAGACGCAAAGGCAGGGCAATAACAAGAAAAATTCCACCAAGGCGGAGATAAAGTCCAGAAATTTCACTCAATTTAATGAAGATTTCATACTTTCGAAGGAGCCGGACAGTGGTCCAAGCGCCAATGAAATAGCTAATTGAGAGCGCCCCAGCCAGGCCGACTGTCACCCATTTCGGACTCAAGGTCATGGCAAATCCAACAGCCAGAACACTTCCTAACGCGTTCATGATGAAATTACTCAAGACTTGAAGCTTCACATTTTCAAAAGCATTCAAACCGCGAAGAGCAATCAGATTTACGCTCATAGGCATCAAACCAAGAGCAAAACCAGCCAAAACAAACCCAATATATTGGGCATCAGCGTTTGAAATTCCAAAAAATAAGGTCCTAGTTATTAAGGTGCCAAATAGCACCAGGGCACAGGCGCTGGGCACAGTGAAGATGCCGACCAAACGGATTGCTCGGACAAGCTGGTCATGGACCTCTGTAAATTTCTTATCAATCGCCAAATCCGACAAGTGAGGCAAAAGCGCTGTAACTAGCGAGATCGTGATTACAGAGTGAGGTAACAACATAATGAAATAGGCGTTGCTGTAAGGAGTGAAACCCACACCCGTGGAGATTCCCGCCTTTTCAGCATGAACTGCGGCCGATGAAGACAAGTTCACGGTGATTAAATAACCCAATTGCGAAATTGCTGCGAATAAAATCGTCCAAGAAGCTAAGTGCCATGACTTACGTAACTCAGGATCTTTCCAATCAAAACGTGCTTTTATTTTGATTCTTGTCTTCATCACAACAGGAACTAAAACAGCAAATTGAATTACATATCCAAGGGTTGTTCCGATTCCTAAAAGAGTTGCTTCACGATGAGAAATTGTCGCAACACTCCAATGTGGTGCTCTATGAAGAAAGTAACCAATCACAGCAATTCCAACAAAATTGTTTGCGACTGGCGCCCACATCATTGGACCAAATTTTCCTTTTGCATTTGTAATCTGGCTTAGCAGCGCATATAGACCAATGAAGAAAACTTGCGGCAAGCAATAACGCATAATCAAAGTTGTGAGTTGAAATTCTGGTCTTCCCACATAACTGCTTGCAAAGATGCGAACAAATAATGGTGCTGCGAAGACGGAGAGAATGGTGAGTACACCCAAAATTACAGTTGTTGCAGTTACCAATCGCGATACAAAGGCAGAGCCGCCATCACTATCCCGCATAGCTCTCACTAATTGAGGAACAAAGACTGCAGTTAAAGCGCCGCCAACTATCAAATTGTAAAGAATGTTCGGCATAGTGTTCGCGACATTAAATACATCGCCCAAAAGCGCGGTTCCTAAGAGAGCAACAGTTAAGAGCCCTCGAATAAGCCCCGTAACTCGTGAAACAACAGTTCCAATAGCCATTGCAGTGGAGGATTTCAAAAGGGATTCATCGGTGCTCATGAAGTTTCTTCCCCTTTCTAAATCGACGTAAAGATTTAAAGATCGCTGCTCCAAATAGAACAATGGCGGCAGCCGCAGTGATCCATGTTGCGACAGGACTAATAACGGCAATAGTTAAAGGGTAAGTAACGGTTTGCCCAAAGACACTTCCATCACGAGTAGTAACCGTTACTGTGAATCCAGAATCTCCCGATGTATATGCTTTTATCGGCACCATAATCTGTATTTTAGATTTAGCAGGAATCGTAATTGATTTAATATCATCAACAAAGATTCTTTCATTTGTAGAATTTATAGAAAGATTCGCAATCACCGATTTTGGGAAGTCATTTGTAATCGTGATTGGGAGTTTTTGCTCAGCCGATGTTATGGTGAATTTACCGTTTGAAATATGGATTGAATCACGAAGTGTGTTTACTTGCGCAGCAAGATCGTATGCAAAACTTTGGCGCTGGGTTGGATTTAGGGATGCACTCAAGATCTTTAGCTCTGAAAGCTTGTAATTCTCAAGTGTTTGCGAATCCAAGAATGCGGCAGAAGATTGAATTCTTGCTGATGCAATATTAATTAATCGAATTTGAGGGCTTGTTAAAGAAAAATATTTCTTTGAAATGTACTCGGTTGGAGCATAAGTCTTCTCTCCAAGTAATGAAGATAATCTAGCTTCTGAAACCGTGAGAATATATCCGCGATCGTGCGGAAGAAATTTTCCAACCCAGTACTCACTTGGATTTGCGTATGCAAGTGCTTCAACTCGCTCACCTTGAGTTATTGATTTCAATCTATTGAGGAATGCAAGGGCTACATCTTTTCCAGCACCATCTTGTCCCCCACTAACTTTGTAGGAGACGGTCATAGCCTGTACATCTTCGATAAAAGCAGGATCAATTCGCCAGAGATTCACAAGCCCTGGTGCGTTGAAAACCAATTCTCCATATTTACCAGTTGGAGTTAAATCTGTTGCAAGGTGATCATCAATAAAAGTTCCATCAAGGTGTCGCGCAGGAGGCGCTGTTAGCGTCACGATAGTTGCAGCATGAACCGAAGTTGGAAAAATTAGGAAGAGCGCAACGAGTGCCAAAAATCCCTTTTTCATAAGTTGAGTTCGCCTGCTTTAGAAATCAACTTCTTTTCATCTGGGTATGCCAAAAGTCCCACGACTTCCTCAAGTGGGAACCAGCCCACATCATCAACTTCACTAATTTGAGGCGCCAGCACACCGCCAACTTCCTTAAATAGATAGTGATGAACAGTTTTATGAATTCGCTTTCCACCTGCCATAAACCAGAAATCAATTACACCAAGGGCTTTAGAAATTTCACTTTCGATTCCCGTTTCCTCTTGAACTTCGCGTATTGCGGCTTGTTCTGGGGTTTCACCCTCTTCGATGTGCCCCTTAGGGAGAGACCAGAGCAAACGCTCTCCGCTTTGATCCTTCAAATCTTTGCGCCCAATCAATAAACCTTTTGTTCCAGATTGGTCGATAACTAACCCTCCAGCACTAACCTCATCAACGCGTTTGGCGTAAGGCTGCTTCTTCTTTACAGCAGGCTTCTTAGGGGCAGGGGGAGTCGAAGCTGTTTGAGCGTTAGGTGTATTAGAAGGTGTAAGTGGGTTCGACGGATTTCGCCTACGGCGACGTTTTTTCCGCTTCGCTTCGCCACCCGCACCAGGTGCCGGGGTCATAGGGCAAGGGTACTGCTCTAACCTTGGGTCTTGTGAGTACCCCGCGTGAAATAGCTAAAGAACTTGCGATGACCACTCTTCTTGAGAAGGCTCCCATCGCGAACTCCTTAGCGATGGACTTTTCAAAAGCTGGCTTCACTCTTGCGCTCGTAGGAGGACCAGTTCGCGATGCAATCCTTGGTCGCTTAGGAAATGATTTAGATTTCACGACAAACGCGCGACCTAACGAGACTAAAAAGATCTTGAAAAGTTGGGCTGATTCAATTTGGGAAACTGGCGCAGCCTTTGGAACCATCGCTGGCAAGAAAGGTGACGTAACGGTTGAGATCACCACTTACCGAAGTGAAAACTATGATCCCTTATCTCGGAAACCAGAAGTAAATTTCGGAGACTCCATCGAAGGAGATCTTTCACGGCGAGACTTCACAATAAATTGTTTGGCTCTAGAACTGACAACCCCAACGCCAGAATTTATTGACCTCTTCAATGGTGTTGAGGATTTAGCTAAGCGCATATTGCGAGCACCCGCTGATCCCGATGTTTTATTCGGAGATGATCCACTTCGCATGATGCGAGCGGCCCGTTTTGCATCACAACTTGAATTTGAAGTTGATTCAACAGTCGTTGAATCTATGAAGCGCATGGCTGAGCGAATCAAAATAGTTTCCGCTGAGCGCGTACATGATGAACTTATAAAACTTTTGATGTCTAAGAATCCACGTCTTGGTCTTACGCTAATGGTTGAAACAGGATTGGCGACCTTTGTAATTCCGGAATTACCTAAACTAAAACTCGAAGTCGATGAACACCATCATCACAAAGATGTATACGAACACACGTTGACGGTTTTGGAGCAAGCTATAGCACTTGAAGATCGATTGGGTGGTCCAAACCTTGTTATTCGATTAGCTGCCTTGTTGCACGACATTGGTAAACCAAAAACCCGTGAATTAATTCCAGGTGGTGGCGTCTCATTCCATCATCACGAAGTTGTTGGATCGCGAATGGCAAAAGAGCGTTTGCGAGCTCTTCGCTTTGACAATCAAACAATCAGCGAAGTTTCTAAATTGGTTTTCTTGCATCTACGTTTCCATGGATACGCAGGGGGAGAGTGGACGGATTCGGCAGTTCGACGTTATGTACGAGATGCCGAAGGATTACTAGAACATCTTCACGTACTGACTCGTGCCGATTGCACAACTCGCAATCAACGTAAAGCTGCCGCACTGGCATCCACATACGATTCGTTAGAAAAGAGAATCGAACTTCTTAAAGAGGAAGAAGAGCTCAACTCAATTCGTCCTGATGTAGATGGAAATGCAATCATGGAAATATTGGGAATTCCAGCCTCTCCCCTTGTGGGCAAGGCCTATAACTTTATGCTTGAGCTTCGATTGGAACACGGTCCTTTGGGAGATGAAAGAGCAAAAGCGGAGCTACTTAAGTGGTGGGCGCTGAATGGGCCGAAAAAATAGATCCACGCAAAAGCAATAATGAAGTAAGTACGTAAACGCTTATTATTAAGAGCGGAAGCGCAATGGATTTACCGCTATTTGGAAGAAGTAATGCGGCTATAACTGCTCCTAAAACAATTGCCCCATTAACTGCCATATCGTAGAAAGCAAAAACACGGCCACGAAATTCATCTTGAATTCTTGTCTGCACAAGCGCATCATTTGTAACTTTTACTGCCTGGCCAGTGCCTGCTAACAAGAACGATGCAAAGCCGAGAGTAATTACATTTGGCAACACAATATAAAGAATGAGAGAAGGTGTTGCTAAAACCATAGCCCATCGAATCCAAAGATGGCGACCAAGCCGTCGAACTATGGAAGGGCTAATAAAAGCACCGAGTGCAATCCCACATCCGGCAATCGTTAGCATTGTGGCAAAACCCGACAACCCTGCATCCGGTTGATTTGAGTGGTGATATGTATTGCGTTCAAGCAATAAAACCATCATCGTTAGAGAAGTTAACCCACCTCGCTGAATTGCTGTTGCAAGGATTCCATGAAATGAATCGCGTTGTGAACGAAGGATATGAAACCCTTCAATCATTTCTTTCCAACTTGCGTCCTGTTTTGAATCCTCTAAATCCTTAGGGCCAATTTCAAAACGGCGTAACCGCCTAACTAAGACTCCGCTTATTAGGTACCCGGCAAAAGCAAGAAGAATGATCAATCCATCCGCGCGATCACTACTGAGATGCGCGTCCAATAATTTCTTCGCACCGATTCCAATACCACCACCCAATACAACTCCGATGGTGCCACCTGTTACGGCAAGTGCATTTGCAACAACTAATTTCTCTTTAAGAACCAGTAACGGAAGTCCTGCAGATAACCCAGAAAGTATCAACCGGTTTATTCCAAATGCAATCAAAACTACAAATGTTAATAAAACTCCTGTGCTGCTTCTGGTTATTAGGAGAGCGACAACTAATAATGTAATTGCTCGTAAATAATTTGAATATTGAACAATGCGCTGTCGGGAGAAGCGATCAAGAAGCGTTCCTACATAGGGACCCACAACAGAATATGGAAGAAGCACAACTGAAAATGCGAGCGCAGCAGCAACAGGGTTTGCCTGCCTTTCCGGGGAGAAAAGGACAAAGGAAGCTAAGGCTGATTGAAAAATTCCATCAGCCAACTGTCCCAACCATCGGACTGCAAGGAGTTTTGATAACCCACTTCTTGCGAAACTCATGGCGTCAGCCTAGTAATTGAAATAGGTTTATTCTTGCTCCTATGACTCCCACGACTGGCATGTGGTCTCGGCGGGATTCAATCGACTATTCCTTGAAACGGCGTGCAACTTTGGTCGGCTATTTCAAAGGCACAACTCCTGGAAACGATGTATGCGACGCTGATCCTTATCTGCGCCTTGCAGCTAAATATCACGGTGAAAAAGTCGAACGTCCTTGCCCAATCTGTCGAAAAACAAGGATGGTGGTTCTGCACTACGCCTTTGGCGATCAACTCGGCCAATACTCAGGTCGCATTAAGTCCACAAACGAACTTAATGAGATGCAGAGCGAATTTGGCGAATTTAGAGTTTATGTAGTCGAAGTTTGTATGGAATGCCATTGGCACCACCTGATTCAGAGTTTCAAGTTGGGGGATGGGCGATTTCGTAAACCTCCGCGCCGAGTCCGCACGCTTGAAGACGAGGATTTCATCCAGCGCTAGCCTCTAGCCGGTAACCTTTAACCGTGGCGCTCAAAGACTCGATTCTCGGATTTCTCCGACATCACAGAGATAACATCCTGAAGTATGGAATTCGTGGATCCATATTTTTCTTTGGCCTTATCTTTGTAGCAGCCTCATTTATTTTTACTTATGCCTATTTCACTGTCGGAATTCCAGACCCTAAAGCGTTCGTAAATTCTCAATCAACAATTATTCAATATGCAGATGGAACTGAATTAGGACGAATTGGTTCAGAAAATCGAACAATCGTTCCTCTTGCAAAAATTCCACTCAATCTTCGTCACGCAGTTCTTGCCGCAGAAGACCGAAATTTCTATTCCGAACATGCATTTAGCCCTCAAGGACTCGCACGCGCCATTTGGGACAATATTAAAAGCTTGGGAAATGGTGGCGGTGGTTCAACCATCACGCAACAATATGCAAAGACCGCCTTCTTAACACCCGAACGAAGTATTCAAAGAAAAATTAAAGAAATTGTTATCGCAATTAAATTGGAGCAACAGCAATCCAAAGATCAAATCCTTGAAAACTATTTGAACACAATTTGGTTTGGCCGCGGCGCTTATGGAGTTCAGACAGCAGCGCAAACCTACTTCGGTAGAAATGTGAACCAACTTAGTGTTGCGCAGGATGCAATGCTGGCTTCAATTCTTCGTTCTCCAAACTATTACGGACCTTCCTACACCGATGGTCTCAACAGATTAAAGGCTCGTTGGCAATATGTAATCGATGGAATGGTGAAAGTCGGTTGGCTAGATGCTGCTAAGGCAAAAACACTTAAGTTCCCAACCATTGCGCCGAAAGTAACTTCAGGTGCGTTGGCAGGACCCAAGGGTTATTTGATGGCTTATGTTTCAGCAGAACTTCTAAAACTTGGATTTACAGATAGCCAACTTCAAGTTGGTGGGCTCGTTGTAAAAACTACACTTGAATCTAAAGCACAAACAGCAGCGCAGGATGCTGTTAATAAACGAATTCCCGCGAAAGCGCCAACTGATCTTCGTGTTGCACTTGTTTCAATACGCCCAGGAACAGGTGAAATCGTTGCGATGTATGGCGGGCGCGATTACTTGCAATCCCAGCTAAATAACGCCACGCAATCCACTGCTCAGGCCGGATCCTCGTTTAAGCCATTTGCTCTTATCGCAGCGCTAGAAAGCGGTATCTCACTTCAATCCACATGGCTTGGCTCTTCACCTGCTGTTTACGACGATCCAAATGCGCAGACTATTTATTCTGTTTATAACTACAGCAATGAACAATTTGGAAATATTAATTTGCTTGATGCGACTGCGCACTCAGTTAATACAGTTTTCGTGCCACTTGGCATGAAGGCCGGCCTTCAAAATGTTGTAGACGTTGCTCGAAGAGCTGGAATCCCAAGCTCTGTTCAAATGTGGGCGACACCTTCTGTTTCACTTGGCGTTGCAAGCCCTCACGTTATTGATGTGGCAGCCGCATATGCCTCCTTTGCCGCTCAAGGCGTCTATGCAAAACCGTTTATGGTGAAAGAAGTACTTGGTGCAAATCAAGGCGTTCTCTATGAATCTCGAATACAAGCACAGCAAGTATTTAGTACGGATGTAATGGCAGATCTAACAACAGCACTTCAAGGTGTTGTGCAATATGGAACTGGTGGCGCGGCGATAACGGGCATTAACAGACCCGTCGCTGGCAAGACCGGAACGACTACCGATAACGCATCTGCTTGGTTCAATGGGTACACCCCACAATTGGCAACGTCAGTTGCAATGTTTCGAAATGACGCCACACAATCACTCAATGGCATTGGCGGCCTAGGGGCAGTGACTGGTGGAAGCTATCCAGCAATGATTTGGAATTCGTACACAAAGGTTGCAATGAAGGGTATGCCAGTTGTGTCCTTCCCAGCACCTTCAAACATTGGCGGAACAGAGCCAACAGACTTTAGTACCGCCGTCCCAACACTTGATCCATCCTTGGCGGTTAAACCAACATCGGGAATTAAGAAAACAGCCGCTCCTAAACCTACAAAGAAGAAGTAGATGCGCCTGAAGTTCACTTCAAAAGCAGTAATTTTATTAGCCCTCGCTGCGTCGCTTCTATCTTTTGTAAAATTTGATCATTGTTATAAAACAAACTGGGCTTCTCCAGATGTATATGTTCATGCTTGCTATTCAGATTTACCAGCGCTATTTGGTGCGCGAGATTTAATTCATCACACATGGGCGTACTCCTCGTCTCTGAATGCAGTTGAGTACCCACCACTTACTGGCGTTGTTATGTGGGCAACTTCCCTCGTAACACCTGCCGGAAATAATTCATATCGATTTTATTTTCTCATTAATCTTCTATTGCTTGGATTTCTCTTAATAGGGACATCTTTAATAATGGCAAAACTAAAACCAGAATTCAGATATTTACTTCCTCTTTCCCCAGCCGTCTTCCTCTCTTTGTACATTAACTGGGATATGTGGGCAGTGATAACTGCAATAGCAGCGATTTATTGGTTTGAGAAAAAGCATTTTGAAAAGAGTGCAATTGTTTTGGGAATAAGCGTTGCAACAAAGTTCTTCCCTATTGTTTTACTAGCTCCAATAGTTCTAATATTTTTGCGGCGACACCAACTTAAAAGGGCAATTCAGTATTCTGCTTTAACAATAGGAACCTGGCTCCTCATTAACTTGCCATTTATTTTATTCAATCAGTCAGGCTGGTGGAGATTCTTCAAGTTAAACGGTGAACGCGGAGCAGATTTTGGATCTCTCTGGTATGCCTTACAACTCTTAGGAGTTTTTAATGCAAATGGAAATCTTAATTCGATCTCTGTTTTAACTTTCCTGGTTGGCGTCTCGGCGTTTGCGGTTTATTTCTTTGGGTTAGCCAGAACACCATCTCTTGCAAGTGTTGCATTCACTATCGTTGCAATATTTACTATTGCGAGCAAGGTTTATTCGCCACAATATGTTTTATGGCTCACTCCTCTTGCAATTCTTGCTATGCGCGGTGCGAAGGATCGAAAAGCATTTTGGATTTGGCAAGGTTCTGAAGTCTTGTATCACTTTGCTGTTTGGGAATACCTCGCGAAGTTCTCGGGGAGCCACTTCGGCCTAGAACCTAAGGCCTACGCGCTGATAACCCTCATCCGAATTGCAACCACCATTTACTTCGTAATTGCTGTTTCCACACGCTCACGAGCTCCACAAATGGTTGAATTTCTCTCTTCTTCACTAGACGGATAGGCTTATC
>SESB01001115.1_pt1 | contig 18085 bp, 12 predicted proteins | sample 3171441 | NCBI WGS metagenome assembly SESB01 (sample SAMN06051867, study PRJNA518727) | freshwater metagenome | biome: subpolar coniferous forest; feature: holomictic lake; material: water; isolation source: holomictic Lake 227, 6 m depth | place: Canada: near Kenora, Ontario | collected... | reverse complement strand
TTGATTTAGCTGGTTCTTCAACTCGTCGCGATGATTTGTTATTAGACAAAGAAGTATTACAACGTATGAATATTCTTCGATTATTTATCAATGACATGAATACAGAAGAAGCGATGAACGAATTACTAAAACGTATGCGCGGAACTAAGAGCAATGAAGAGTTCCTGGCAAGTATGAACAGATAATTCTTTCTATAACGAATAAAAAAAAGACCTCCGAGCTGGAGGTCTTTTTTTTGATATCAACGATTTATTTTTCTAATAAATACGTGTCGAATAATTTTAAAATTCTTTTGTACTCATCCGTCCAGCTGCTGGGTTCCACAAATCCATGATCTTCCACAGGATAAGCAGCAAGCTCCCAATTATCTTTTCCGAGTTCAATTAAACGCTGACTTAATCGAACTGCATCTTGAAAATTTACATTCAGATCAACCATACCATGACAGATCAATAAATGATTTTTAAGTCCCGCTGCAAAATTAATCGGTGATGATTTTGCATAAGCCAGGCTATCGTTCACTGGTTCATTTAAAATGTTGGAAGTATAGCCATGATTATAATGTGCCCAATCTGTAACCGGGCGTAATGCAGCGCCAGCCTTGAATACATCGGGTTGTGTAAATAATGCCATTAATGTCATAAAGCCACCATAAGATCCGCCATACATACCAATTCTATTTTTATCGATCCCTTTATTTTCTACCAGCCATTTTGCTGCATCCACTTCATCATCTAAATCTTTTCCGCCCATAAAACGATAAATGCCCGTTCTCCAATCTCTGCCATAACCACTACTGGCGCGATAGTCGATATCGATGACGGTATATCCTTTATCGGCTAATAAATTATTAAACATCTGCTCGCGGAAATAACTACTCCAGCCAAAATGTACATTTTGCAAATAGCCCGCTCCGTGTACAAATATCACAGCTGCTTTATTATCGGTACCAGGTTTTGGTTCGTAGATACGTGAATAAATTTCTTTCCCATCTCTTGATGGAATCGTAAAAATTTTTGTGTCGCGCCAACTATACGCTTTGAACGAATCGCTCATTGCTTTGTTGGTTACTTGCAGAGCTTGTTTACCCGCATTGTTTTCTTGAATAAATAATTCCCAGGGTTTATTGATATATGAATATCGATAGGCAATCCATTTTTCATCCGGCGAAATACTTACTTCATACAAACCGTCTTTATTGGTGATCTGTTCTTTTTTAGTACCATCTGTTTTGATGCGATACCAATTTTGTTTTCCCGGATGCACTTCGTTGGTGAGTAAATAAAAATATTGTTTGTTCTTACTCAACACTACATTCTGTACTTCGTATTTTCCTGCTGTGATGGCTTTTTTAGTTTCTGTTTTTGTATCATAAATATATAAGTGCGCATAGCCTGTTGCTTCACTCTGATAATACAATTCATTTTCGTTTACCCAACCGATGATTGCACCAAATCCACTCACACCGGGTCCGCCCACCCAGGCTTCATCTCGCTGACGATCTATCAAACTTAATTTTCCGTTTTCAGGATTCAAGCGCATGATCCAACGATCTTTATTATCCTGCGAACGAATATCAACTACTGCTGATGTACCTGCCTCATTCCAGATGGGTCCGTTCATGCTTACACTTCTCGCAGTGATTTTTTTATTCGCAAATTTTTGAGGATAGTCTTTGGTATAATCTGGAACATCTGTGATACCTGGAATACTATCTATGTTGATCGCGTATACAGTATCTTTTTGTTTATCATAGATCCATGATTCAAATTTTCCAAGTGCATTCCCTACTTTTGTTCTGCCCGCTAAATCAGTGGTGTAGCCTGTTTCAGCCATATAGTCGGGAACGATGGTATTCTTTGAAGCTGTTGGTGCTGTATATAATCTGTAACTAATAAATCTTGTATCTGGACTAATTTGTAATCCCTGCACTTGTTTATCTCCAACGTTGATTAGCTTAATAGTGTCTGCATCTTTATTGGATTTTATAAAAACATCGCGTGCTTCTTTTTTCTGTTTGCGTTCACGTAAAATGTCGGAGAGTGCTAAACTATTTTGTTGCAACCATTGGTCTTGTCCTGCAGCAACACCTGCAGTAACTCTACCCGCATTGGCTTCTGCTCTTTGTCCGCCACCACCAGCTCTCACTCCTGCAACTGGTGCAGATGCAATTGCATTTTCTCCACCCGCTTTTATATTGGTGAGTTGTTGTGTAGCTCCTGTTTTAATATCCCAACTATATAAGTTTTGATTTCTATTATACACTAACCACTCATTGTTATTTGCAAATTTTGGATTGCTTTCAAGGTCTTCCGTTTGTGTTACGCGTAAAGTGTTATTCGATTTTACATCCAATAAAAAAATATCTCCGCGATACACAAATGCCAGCTGAGTGTTGGTAGAATTATAGACCCCACTATTAATAGCAAGGGCTTTTTGAGATGCGATATAATTTGTTTTCTTGGGGTCAGTTGTACCAATTGTAAATTGATAAATACTATCTGATATTTGTTGGGTAGGGTTCCAGCCAAAAAAAACAGATTTACTATCCTGCGACCAAAATGCATTGCTGGGAGATGTACCGATCCATTTTGGATCACGCATAATTTTTTCTACTGTGAGCTGAGCGCGTCCGATACCGCAAAGGACTAAGGCGGCCATCATTAACCTTATTTTCATGAGCATAGTTTTGTGTTCTAAAACTATTTAATGAAACTTAGATTACTCAAAGAATTTGATGAATGCTGATTAGGATTGAGAATTTAAATACAAGCATTTATTAACTAATTGATAATCAATATCTTATATTGTAATTAAGAATAGACTCTCCCGTAATTGTTTATTTATAATAGCCGGTTTTTTCTATTTCTTCGCGTACAGCATCCGTTAAAAGATAACGTACTGATTTACCCGCTTTAATAAATTGACGAATAGCGGTAGCAGAAATTTCTAGTAGGGGAGCATCCAATATTTGAACCTTCGCTGCATAGCTTTCGGTAATTTCAAATCCCGGTCGTCTGTAAATGATAAAAGAATAATTTTTTAAGAGCAAGTCGAAATTTTTCCAACGAGGTAGGTTTTGAAAGCTATCACTACCCATGATGATCGAGAACCGATGCTGCGGGTATTTCTCTTTCAAATAGGTTAGGGTATCGATGGTATAAGATGGGCGTGGTAATTTAAACTCCACATCGGAGGCTTTTAATTGAGGGTCATCGCCCAGGGCAAGCTGTACCAAATGGAGGCGATGGTATTCATTCAACAATACAGATGAAGGTTTCAATGGATTCTGGGGTGAAACAACAAACCATACCTGCTGAATATCGGTATGATTAGCCACATGACTACCTATTATCAGATGACCAATATGGATGGGATTATAGGAGCCGAAATAAAGTCCAATATTCATGCGGTGATTTGGCTATCGGTTTATGATCATTTTACTTCTTTGACGAATATACTATTCGCTTCATTGATGCGTAGACTAAGGTGATAGCCTGCAACGGAGATACTTATGGGATCTCCCAAGGGTGCTTTTTGCTCCATTTTTATAATTTCACCTGGCACACAACCCATTTCCATCAGCTTAATAAAGATCTCATCCTTTTCAAACGAGATAATTTCTGCCTTCTGTCCAATCGCTAACTCTGACAATCTCTTCATCTAATCAATATATTTTACAAAGGTAATACGGTTGCTGTGCAAATAGTTACGATTTTTGTAGTATTAGCAAGTACAACTATGGAAACCATCTTATTCAGAAACGCAGACAAGACATTTTTATTCCCAGATAAAAAAGGACTGAAGCAGTTTATTGAGTTGCTTTTTAAAAAAGAGAAGAAGGGATTGTATGAGCTGACCTATGTTTTCTGTTCTGATGAATACCTTTTGGGCATTAATCGCGACTTTCTCCAACACGATTATTACACCGATATCATCACATTCGACCTATCCGAGAACCCAAAACAGATCATCGGGGAAATTTATGTAAGCATAGATAGGATCAAAGACAATGCAAAAACACTAAATACAAGCTTAAAAGAAGAAACCCTCCGGGTACTTTTCCATGGCGCTTTGCATTTATGCGGGTATAAAGACAAGACCAAGACAGATATTATTAAGATGCGCAAGAAAGAAGAACAGTATTTGAGTCTGTATAACCTGAGTTTGGAGAAATAAATAGATCGCATATCCCACTGTTCCACGTGGAACATCAGACCAAATCCCCTCCTGCCGCTTGCGGATAGGAGGGGTACTATTTTGCGCTAGTAGAAACATATGGTGGGTGAAGGCTTACTAAAGAAGGAAAACCTTCCCCCTATACAGATTGTTCCACGTGGAACAGAACCCATTCTCTTTATCTTTGCGACACTAAATAATAAGCATGTTTCCAGATTACGATGTAATAGTAGTAGGTGCAGGTCACGCCGGATGTGAGGCGGCAGCAGCAGCAGCAAACTTGGGTAGCAAGGTTTTGCTGGTGACTATGAACATGCAGAATATTGCCCAAATGAGTTGTAATCCGGCAATGGGGGGAATTGCAAAAGGACAAATAGTACGTGAAATAGATGCAATTGGCGGATATAGTGGAATTGTTACCGACTTAAGTACTATCCAATTTAGGATGTTAAACAGGAGCAAGGGTCCGGCGATGTGGAGTCCGAGGGCACAATCAGACCGAATGTTGTTTGCTGCCAAGTGGAGAGAGATGTTAGAACTAACCCCTAATGTAGATTTCTATCAGGATATGGTTCAATCGATTATCATCAAAAATGGTAAGGCGTCTGGAGTGGTTACCGGTATGGGGAATGAAATCTTTTCAAAAGCTGTGGTAGTTACAAGTGGAACTTTTTTAAATGGGGTGATCCATATTGGTGAGAAGCGTTTTGGCGGAGGGCGGGTAGCTGAAAAAGCTGCCACAGGTATTACTGAACAATTAGTATCCTTAGGATTTGAATCAGACAGATTAAAAACCGGAACACCTCCAAGAGTGGATGGCCGGAGTTTGGACTATAGTAAAATGGAGGAGCAAAAGGGAGATGATGAAATTGTAGGATTTTCTTATCTGCCGATAGAAAAAGTGAAGGCAGAAAACCAGCGTTCTTGTTTTATTACTTATACCAATACTACGGTTCATGATATTTTGAAAACAGGTTTTGATAGGAGTCCGATGTATCAAGGGAGAATAGAGGGTGTTGGACCAAGGTATTGTCCGAGCATTGAAGACAAAATTAATCGTTTTGCAGACCGTGACCGACACCAAATATTTGTAGAGCCCGAAGGATGGAATACGGTTGAAATTTATGTGAATGGATTTTCAACTTCCTTGCCGGAAGAGGTTCAGCACGAGGCATTGATGAAGATCCCGGGTTTTGAAAACTGCAGAATCTTCCGCCCGGGTTACGCCATTGAGTATGATTATTTTCCACCTACCCAATTACAGTATTCATTGGAAACCAAAATGTTACCGAATCTTTTCTTTGCCGGACAGATCAACGGAACCACTGGTTATGAAGAAGCTGCCTGCCAGGGTTTGATGGCTGGAATTAATGCGCATCAAAAAACAAAAGAACTTGAACCATTTATATTAAAAAGGAGTGAAGCATATATTGGCGTGTTAATCGACGACCTGATCAGCAAAGGAACCGATGAACCATATAGAATGTTTACAAGTCGCGCTGAATTCAGAACACTTTTAAGACAGGATAATGCAGACATTCGATTAACTGCTTTATCGAATAGCCTTGGTTTGGCATCGGATGAAAGATTGAACCTGGTGAATAAGAAAGTTGAATCTGTACAAGAGATAAAGAACACATTAAATAATTTTAATATAGATGCTGAAAATATAAATCCTTTCTTAGAATCTATTGGCTCTTCAACAATCGTAGAAAAACAAAGAGCAGCTAAAATAATATTACGCCCAAATGTTTCCTTAAAAGAAATGATTGAAGTAGTACCAAATTTGAAAGAAGCATTAGGAGACGCCAATGACGATTCCATAGAACAAGCGGAAATTCAAATTAAATATGAGCGCTACATTGAAAAAGAATTAGAGCTGGTTACCAAAATGAGTCAGATGGAAGATTTAATGATTCCAGATAATTTCGACTATGATAAAATTTCTGCAGTTTCAAAAGAAGCATTACAGAAGTTCAAAAAAATTAAACCCCGCACATTAGGACAGGCAAGTAGAATTAGTGGCGTTAATCCAAGCGATGTACAAATTTTGATGGTGTACATGGGTCGCTGATTTTATACAGGATAGTTTATTAACTTTAAAATAAACTTACCGCTTTGCATAAATACCTAAAGTATACACTCAAAACCCTGGGTGTCTTATTTTGCATTATCATTATTGCATTTATAGGAATTAGTATTTATGTATCTACACATAAAGAAAAACTAATTGCAGAAGCCACAGAAAAAATCAGTGAATCTATTGGTGGAAAAATTACCATTGCAGATATGGGAGTGAATATGATTCAAAACTTTCCATACATCTCTATTAGCATCAATGATTTAAAAGTAACCGATTCTTTATACGAAAAACATAATCACGCATTAGTTCAAGTAGAAAGAATATTTGTAAGAATAAATCCCTGGAAATTAATTACACTGAATATTTCAGTAAATAAAGTCACACTTAAAAATGGTTCTGTGTATTTATATACAGATACCAGCGGGTATACAAATGCGTATTTATTAAAAGGAAACAAGGAAGCAAAACCAAAAAAAGAAAAGGGAAATGATTTAAAAAACCTTTTGGATAAGATAGAAATAGAAAATTTAGCTATAACAATTGACGATTTAAAAAACAATAAATTATTTGATTTTCAAATCAATAAAATAAAAGCAAAAACAAAAATAGAAGATTCTGCCATAGATGTTCATATGGATCAGGATATTTTAATAAAGAGTTTTTCATTTAATAAAAAACTTGGTTCATTTGCACAGAATCATGTTTTTGCAGGGGAATACGATTTGAAATTTATTCCTAAAGCTGCAAGATTAGAAATTGACAGTATGCCAATTACAATTTCTAAACAACCTTTTCTCTTTCAAGCAAAATTTGAATTTGGAACAATTCAACATTTTAATTTAGAAATAAAAACACCTGACATTAAATTGGCTTTTGCAAAAACACTGCTCACAAAAAAAATTGCAGGAGCAATTACAAGATTAGTCGATGTTAGCGGGGCTTTGAAAGTTCATACAACAATTGCTGGTTCTTTAGTAGGGAGTGGAGATCCATATATTAAAGCCAGATTTGAAACTGTAAATAGTACCATAACAACAACGTTTGCAACTTTTGATTCAGCAACTTTTAAAGGATCATTTTTAAATGAGAATGTGATAGGCACGGTACGTAATGATGATAATTCAAAAGTATCAGTTCATGAATTCGTTGCAAATTTTGGAGACCTAAAAATAAAATCAGATGACATTTTAATTATTAATTTAAACCATCCTTATTTAAGCGCGGACATACATTCTGACTTTGACGTAAACGATCCGGAGAAATTTCTGAACACTCAATCATTTACCATGTCAAAAGGTTCTGGGAAATTAAATTTAATGTTTGAAGGTCCGATAGATAATCCCACTCCTCAAAACACCAAAAAAACTGGAACCATAGAATTAGTCAAAGGTTTGATCACTTTAAACGCTTCCGGTGCAGTACTTTCAAATTGCAACGCAAAAATTAGAGTAGACAATACAGATATTAGTATAGATACTTTACAATGTACAGTAGGAAAGTCTCCGATTACAGTAACAGGTAGAGCAAAAAATGTGTTGGCATTAATTGGTGAAAATCCAAATGGGGTAGAATTGGATTTAAATATAAATTCCCCAATACTAAATATTGATCACTTAAGCAGTGTGGTTTCCAGAAAATATCCTGTTAAAAAAAGAGAAAAGAAAAAAACAAATAATAATCTATCAAAAAATATAGATCGGATTGATGCGCTTTTATCAAACGGTAGAATTAATATAAATGTGAAGGCAGACAAATTAAAATATCATGAATTTGAAGCCAACAAATTATCAGCTAATATGAGGGTTGATGAAAATCATTGGGAACTGAAGCAAGCATCATTATCTCATGGGAGCGGAACTTTATTAGTGAAAGCAACTGTAGCAGAAACCAGAAATGGAATTTATACTATGAGCAGCCAAATCAACATGAATAAGCTAGATGCTCAGAGAATTATGCGAGAGTTTAGTGATTTTGGCATGAAACAATTTTCATCAAAAAATATTCGGGGTACACTAAGTTTAAATAGTGATGTTTCCATAGACCTTACACAGAAAGGTGATTTCGATTTGAATACATTAGCTGGTAAAACTAATTTTTCAATTAAAAATGGAGAATTAGTGAATTTTGGTCCTATCGAAAACATTTCAAATTTTCTGGTAAAAAACAGAAATATGAGTGATGTAAAGTTTGCAGAAATTAAGGATGATCTTTCTTTTAAAAAAGGTGAAATTACCATCAATAGAATGGAAATCAATTCATCGGTACTTACCTTATTTGTGGAAGGTATTTATGGACCAAAATATACAGATATCAGCATTCAGGTTCCAGTTAGTAATGTTTTTAATAAAAAAAATTACAATCCAGAAAACATGGGAACTGGCAAAAGCGGTGGCATGAGTGTGTTTTTAAGAGCCAAGTCAGATGAGACAGGTAAAGTAAATATTAAATATGATCCACTAAAGCGTTTTAGAAAATCGCCTATTGAGAAGAAAAAATAAGGTATTCAACCATTCATCACTTTTTAAAAAAGAGCGATGTGGGTCATGACGATAATTTACTAAATTTAAGATCTTCCAAAAAACCAAAACTAAATGAGAAAAATTAAAATCTTTTTCTTTGGGTTATTGTTTGCCTCTGTGCTTCAAGCCCAAGAAACCTTTCCTGTTAACGGAGTGTCCGATAAACGGGATGGATGTTATGCATTTACAAATGCAACAATTGTAAAAGATGCACAAACTACTATTAGTAATGCAACCTTAGTTATTAGAGAAGGTAAAATAGTAGCTATTGGAACAACAGGTATAAGTATACCAAAAGATGCAATTGTTATTGATTGCAAAAATAAATTTATTTACCCATCGTTTGTAGATATCTACAGCGATTATGGAATAACACAACCACAACGTGGTGCCGGGGGTTTTAATTTTAGCGCACCCGTTCAGATTAATACAAACGCAAAAGGAGCTTATGGCTGGAATCAGGCTGTACATCCAGAAGTTGATGCTATTAAACAATTTAGCATTGATGCTGCAAAAGCAAAGGGTTTGCGTGAATTGGGATTCGGATCAGTTTTAACACATATCAAAGATGGTATCGCACGTGGAACAGGAACTTTTGTAACACTAGGTGAAACAAAAGAAAACTTAGTGGTATTAAAAGATAAAGCAAGTGCACATTATTCTTTTAACAAAGGAACTTCAACACAATCGTATCCATCTAGTGCGATGGGTTCAATCGCATTATTGCGTCAAACCTATCTTGACGCAAATTGGTATAAAAACAAACCAGCAAAAGAAGGTTTAAATATTTCTTTACAAAGCTGGAACGATAATCAAACATTACCTCAAATTTTTGAAGCAGAAGATAAATGGAATGAAATCCGTGCAGACAGAATTGGGGATGAATTTTCTGTACAATATATTATTAAAGGTGGTGGAAATGAATATCAGCGTATCAAAGAAATTGCAGCAACTAAAGCAACATTTATCATCGGTGTAAACTATCCACAAGCCATGGATGTAGAAGATCCGAACGACGCTCGTGCGGTTTCTTTATCAGATATGAAACATTGGGAGTTGGCACCAACAAATCTTGCGGCATTAGAAAAGGCGAATATTCCCTTCTGTATTACTTCAGCAGAATTAAAAGACAGCAAGACCTTCTTAGCTAATCTTAGAAAAGCAATAGAATTTGGTTTAAGTGAAACAAAAGCATTAGAAGCTTTAACTAAAACTCCTGCAAGTTTATTAGGACTATATGATAAAGTAGGTAGTATAGAAACCGGAAAAGTGGCAAACTTTTTAATTAGCACCGGACCCATTTTTGCAGAGAAGACAGCAATTTTACAAAACTGGGTAGCTGGTGAAAAGTTTAGTGTGAAAGAAGATCAGTGGTCGGATATTAAAGGAAACTATACGCTATCAATCAAAACTGAAAACGGAGCAATAAAATATACCCTCGAAGTAAAAAATACTTCCAGTGCCAATATTATTGGAAAAGACACCCTTACAGGTAAGTTTAGTTATGATGGAAAGCAAGTGAAGTTGAGTTTTTCACCTATCGCTACAAAGAAACCAGCTGAAGCAAATTCAGTAACAGCAAGCACATCTACACCAGCCACACCTGGTGGATTTAGAAGAGGAGGCATGGGTGCTAACTATCGATTAAGTGGGATGTCGAATGGTGAAAGTTGGACAGGAACCGGGGAAGATACAGCAGGAAATAAAATAACCTGGACAGCAACTTTCGACTCAGCTTATAACGCTCCGGCAGATTCAACAAAGAAAAGATCGAACAGTAATCAACGTTTAGCAAAAGTAACTTTCCCCTTTGATGGATACGGTTGGGAAGATGCACCAAAACAAGAAACTATCTTAATTAAAAATGCAACTATCTGGACCAACGAAAAAGAGGGCATCTTAGAAAATGCTGATCTTTTATTGAAAGACGGTAAGATTGCAAAAATTGGGAAAAATATTTCTGAAGCAGGTGCCAGAACTATTGATGCAACTGGTAAACATGTAACCGCAGGTATTATTGACGAGCACTCACATATTGCAGCAAGCTCTATTAATGAAGGCGGACAATCTGTTACCTCTGAAGTACGTATCAGTGATAATTTGAATCCGGAAGACATCAATATATATAGACAACTAAGTGGTGGTGTAACAAGTTCACATATTCTACACGGATCTGCTAATACTATTGGAGGACAAACTCAATTAATCAAATTACGTTGGGGTGCTGATGATGATGGTTTGAAATTTAAAGGTTCAGATCCTTTTATCAAATTCGCATTAGGTGAAAACGTAAAACGCACAACAGCAACTCAAGGAAATAATCGTTTCCCTGATACACGTATGGGAGTTGCTGAAGTTTTAAATGATGCTTTTTCTCGTGCAAAAGATTATGAAAAAGCAATGAAGCTGGATCCTAAAACAAGAAGAGATCTTGAATTAGATGCGTTAGTTGAAATTTTAAATAAAAAACGTTTCATTACTTGTCACTCTTATGTACAAAGTGAAATTACTGCAGCAATGCGTGTGGGTGATAAATACGGATTTACTTTCAACACATTTACACATATTCTGGAAGGATATAAAGTAGCTGATAAAATGAAAGCGCATGGATCAAATGCATCAACTTTCTCTGATTGGTATTATTATAAAGTAGAAGTTACTGATGCAATTGCATATAACGCAGCAATCATGCATCAAGTGGGATTGAACGTTTGTATCAATTCTGATGATGCAGAAATGGCACGCAGATTAAATCAGGAAGCTGGTAAAATTGTACGATACGGTGGTGTTAGTGAAATAGAAGCTTTGAAAATGGTAACATTAAATCCTGCAGTTGCTTTACACGTAGCCGATAAAGTAGGAAGTATCAAAGCAGGTAAAGATGCGGACATTGTTATTTGGAGCAACAATCCATTGAGTATTTATGCTAAGTCTGAAAAAACAATTGTGGATGGTATTGTTTATTGGGATCGTGAAAAAGACCTTGATCAACGCAAGAAAATTCAAGCTGAAAGATTTCGTCTAACTCAAAAAATGATTGGTGAAAAGAAAAGTGGTGGCGCTGTTCGCCCCGCAGAACCAAGCTGGCAAGAGATCTTAAGCTGTGGCGATCATAGTCATAAAGATGGAATATATACAGTAGACGTTCAGGAAGTTGAAAACCTAAAACAATAAAAAATTAGCAATGAAAAAATTATTATATACACTCACAGCACTATTAGCGATCTGCAGTTATGCAAAATCGCAAGAGTCTGTTTATCCCGCAAAGGATTACAAAGGATTATTGTTTATCACTAACGGAACCGTTCATGTTGGAAATGGAACTGTTATTGAAAATGCAACCATTAAAATAAATAATGGAAAGATTGTTGAAGTAGGAACCAATATTGCAATCCCCACGGATGATGTACAAGTATTTAGTGCAAAAGGAAAGCAAGTATATCCTGGTCTGATTCTATCTTCATCAGATGTGGGTTTGAAAGAAATATCGAATGGTGTTCGGGCAAGTAATGATTATGCAGAACTTGGTGATTACAATAGTGATGTTAGATCAATCACTGCATATAATACCGATTCACGTGTGATTAATGTACTAAGGGGAAATGGTATTTTACTTGCAAGTGTTAATCCAGAAGGTGGCGTTATTACAGGCTCTTCAACAGTGGTTCAATTTGATGCCTGGAACTGGGAAGACGCTGCATACAAAATGGATGCAGGTATGCATTTAAATATGCCAAGTTTTGTAGCTCGTTTTGGTAGAAGAGGTGGATTCGGTGCACCTGGTGCTGTGCCCCCATCAGATCCAACAAAAATTGCTTTGGATAAAGTTGAAGAAATCAAAAATTTCTTTCGTGAAGCAAAAGCATACAATCAGGAAAATACACATGCAAATAATAACTTAAAACTTGCAGCTACAAAGGGTTTGTTTGAAAAGAAACAAAAACTTTTTATACACGCCGATCAGGTGAAACAAATGTTAGTTGCAATTGATTTTGTAAAAGAATTTGGATTTGATGTGGTGATAGTTGGAGGTTCTGAAAGTTTTCAAATTGCTGATCTTTTGAAATCAGCAAATATTGCTGTAATCCTAAGTGAAGAACACGCACTTCCGGCAACTGAAGACGATGATATCGATCAACCCTATAAAACTCCGGCAGCTTTACAAAAAGCAGGTGTTTTGTTTGCATTGAACGATAATTCTGATAATACCCGTTATCGTAACGTTTCTTATAATGCAGGAACCGCAGCTACTTATGGCTTAACAAAAGAAGAAGCTTTAAGCGCCATTACTTTGAATGCTGCTAAAATATTAGGAGTAGACGATAAAACCGGTTCAATTGAAGTTGGTAAGGATGCCAATATTATTATCACAAGTGGTGATATATTAGATATGAAGAGCAGTACAGTAGAGCAGGCGTTTATTCAGGGCAGAAAACTTAGTCTTGAAAACAAACAAACTCAACTATATGAGCGTTATAAATACAAATACGGAATTAAGTAGTTGATCCCACTAACTAATATAATTACCGAACCCTTCCTGAATTCTCAGGAGGGGTTTTTTTATTTCGCGCCGAAATTCTATACCTTAGCCCCATGGCTAAAAAACTCTTTCTGCTTGACGCTTTTGCATTGATCTTCCGCGCGTATTATGCATTGATCAGAAATCCAAGAATCACATCAAAGGGTTTTAACACCAATGCACAATTTGGTTTCACTTCTACTTTATTTGATCTGATCAATAAAGAAAAGCCAACACACTTAGCAGTTTGTTTTGATACAAAAGCTCCAACAGAGCGCCACACAGATTTTGCAGATTATAAAGCTAATCGTCAGGAAACTCCTGAAGACCTTTTAGCATCAATACCTGATATCAAGCGCATCATACGCGGATTCAATATTCCAGTAGTAGAACTAGATGGATTTGAAGCAGATGACGTTATTGGTACATTGGCCTGGGCTGCAGCAGATGCAGGTTATGAAGTATTCATGGTTACACCAGATAAAGACTATGGACAACTATTAATTCATCCAAGTGTGTTTATCTATAAGCCACCATTTATGGGTAATCCGCATGAAATATTAACAGCAGAAAAAATATGTGCAAAATGGGATATTGAAAGAGTGGAACAGGTAGTTGATATGTTAGGGATGATGGGAGATGCTGTTGATAATATTCCAGGAATACCTGGTGTTGGTGAAAAAACCGCTGCGAAATTATTAAAGGAGTTTGGTACACTGGAAAATGTACTTGCAAATGCCGATAGTTTAAAAGGAGCTCTTGGAGAAAAGGTTCGAAATAATAAAGAATTGGCAATCTTGAGTAAAAAACTGGCAACTATAATTACTACAGTTCCTGTTGAGTTTCATGAAGAAAATTTTAGATTAAAAGAATGGAATAAAGATGAACTAGTTCAGGTATTTACAGAACTGGAATTTAAAACATTAGGTAAAAGAATATTAGGTGATTCTTTTAATGCTTTTCAGTCTGTTCCTCAGGCGGGGCAGATGGATCTGTTTGGAAATGCAGTATTCACTGAAGATAAAAAAAATGGGGGCTCTGAAATTAAAGAAGCACTATCTGAAGATGCTGAACAAATGGGAATGGCTGCTGATAAAAATATTCATAATACAGAACATAATTATCAACTCATACAGGGCAAAGAAAATATTGATAAACTAATACAAGAGCTTTTACTTCAAACAGAAATTTGTTTCGACACAGAAACTACTAACATCGATGCTAATGAAGCAGAATTAGTTGGACTTAGTTTTTCATTTAAAGCAACTGAGGGATATTATATTCCTTGTCCGGCCGATAAAAAACAAACCGAAGAAATACTACATCAATTTGCTCCCTTATTTGAAAAACAAGATCTTCTATGGGTGGGACAAAATATAAAATATGATTTGTTGGTTTTGAAATGGTATGGTGTTGAATTAAAAGGAAAACTATTCGATACCATGCTTGCACATTATTTAATAGAGCCAGAAGGCAGGCGCAGCATGGATTTGCTAAGTGCACAATATTTAGGATATGAACCAGTACATATTGATGAATTAATTGGGAAGAAGGGAAAGGGTCAGGGAAATATGCGGGATGTAGATGTGGAAAAGGCAAAAGAATATGCTGCTGAAGATGCTGATATAACATGGCAGTTAAAACAGGCTTTTGTTCCATTATTAGCAGAAAAAAATGTAGGTAGAGTTTTTAATGAAGTAGAAAATCCGCTGGTTCCAGTATTAACTGACATGGAATATGAAGGCATAAAAATTGATGTAGAATTTTTAAACGCTTATAGTAAGGAATTAGAAAAAGACGCTAAAGTATTTGAAGAAAATGTGTACAGAACAGCAGGGGTTCGATTTAATTTAGCATCACCAAAACAATTAGGCGAAGTATTATTCGATAAATTAAAAATAGATCCGAAAGCAAAAAAAACAAAGACGGGTCAATATGCAACCGGTGAAGATGTATTACAAAAACTAGCAGCTAACAATCCGATTGTTGCAGATATTTTAGGTTATCGCGAATTAACAAAATTAAAAAGCACATATGTAGATGCATTACCTGAAATCATAAATAGTAAAACAGGAAGGGTGCATACTTCTTATGCTCAGGCTGTTGCTGTTACAGGTAGGTTAAGTAGTAATAATCCAAACCTTCAGAATATTCCAATTAGAAGTGATAGAGGAAAAGAAATCAGAAAAGCATTTATTCCCCGCGATGCAAATCATGTATTAGTTAGTGCCGACTATTCACAAATTGAATTAAGAATTGTTGCCGCAATTAGTGGTGACCCCAATATGTGTGAAGCTTTTAAAGAAGGAAAAGATATTCATACCGCCACTGCTGCAAAAGTTTATAATGTAGCAGAAGCAGATGTAACAAAAGAAATGCGCTATAAAGCAAAGAGTGTAAATTTTGGAATCATATACGGACAAGGCGCTTTTGGTTTAGCAGAAAACCTAGGAATTTCAAGAGCAGAAGCTAAAGAGATCATTGATAATTATAAAAAGGAGTTTGTAGGTATTACTAGCTATATGGATAATACCATCAATTTTGCAAAAGAGAACGGCTATGTAGAGACTTTAATGGGAAGAAAGCGTTGGTTGAAAGACATAGGCTCGGCAAACTTTACAGTAAGGGGGTTTGCAGAAAGAAATGCTGTTAATTCACCTATTCAAGGCACAGCTGCCGATATGATTAAGTTAGCCATGATTCGAATTCATAAAGCCATTAAAGAAGCAGGACTAAAATCGAAAATGATCTTACAGGTTCACGATGAATTGGTCTTTGATGCTTTACCGGAAGAGTTAGATATATTAAAACCAATTATATTAGACAATATGCGAGCAGCACTTCCACTTCCTAATGGGGTTCCTGTGGAAGCAGAATTAGGTGTAGGTGAAAATTGGTTAGTGGCACATTAAAACTTAATGATAAAAATATCATGAATAAAAACGAAGAAACGATAAACCGATTTTATAGTGCATTTCAAAAATTGGACTATGCTACCATGCAGTCCTGTTATCATCCAGAAGCCGTATTTAATGATCCTGCCTTTGGATTATTAGATGCAGCATCTACTAATTCGATGTGGCAGATGTTGTGTACAAGAGCAAAAGATTTTAATTTAAATTATGGAAATATTCATCATTTAGATGATGAGTATAGCACTTGTGATTGGAACGCTAGCTATCTTTTTTCAAAGACTGGTAGAAGGGTCAACAATAAAATCAAAGCATATATGCGATTTAAAGATGGTTTAATTGTTGAGCATACAGATGGTTTTGATTTTTATAAATGGACGAGAATGGCGTTGGGCATTCCGGGATTATTATTTGGATGGAGTAATTTTATGCAAAGAAAAATACAAAAGCAGGCAAGGGCAGGATTGATTAAATTCATGGAAACAAAATAATAAAAGATGCAATTAGACTGGGGATTTTTTTGGATCATCGCCAATAGAATTGGAAGCAGGTACTATATTATCGCAGGTATTGCTTTTGTTATTTTTTATGTATTGTTAAAGAAGAAATGGCATTACAAAAAATTACAACCTAAAGATGCAAAAAATACAGATTTCCTAAGAGAGATCATATATTCGTCGGGAACTATATTAATATTTTCTGCTTTTATTCTATTCCTACATAATCCAGCAATAGCGCCACACACAACCAGGTATTTACATATAAATGATCGTGGTTGGTTCTATTATTTTGCAGTGTTTCCGGTTTTATTTCTAATTCACGATACCTATTTTTATTGGGCACACCGATTAATGCATCAACCGCTATTATTTAAGTGGATACATTTAGTGCATCATAAATCAACCAACCCTTCACCATGGGCGGCTTATGCGTTTCATCCATTAGAAGCCATTGTTGAACAGGGTGTTGTTTTTATTTTCTATTTCACTTTACCAATACATTTAACACACCTCGTATTTTTCTTTTTATTCTCCATCATCTATAATATTTACGGGCATTTAGGATACGAATTATATCCTAAAAACTTTAATAGAACATTAATAGGTAAATGGATCAATACTTCTACCAATCATAATCAACACCATCAATTTTTTAAAGGTAACTATGGTTTGTATTTATTATTCTGGGATAGAATGATGGGTACTATTCGGGATGACTACGATGAAAAGTTTGATGATATTACAAGCAGAAAAGCTACGGTTTAGGCGCAGGCTTTTTATAAATAGGAACCGTACTACACGGCTCACCGAACATGATGCTTTTTACAAAAGGTCTTAATCGATTTGTGATTTCTACATAAGCGGTTTCTGGTATGGACAGCTCGCCACAACCTTTTACCACAACTCTTTTGTCTTCATATGAAGCGGCATCGAAAGAAGCCATGTTCTTAATAAAAATTGTATTGATCAGTTTTTGTTCATCGCCAAAAACTACATCTTTTGCAATGGGTTGCAAATAACTAGCTACTAACATATAAGCCCACATGGGAATAATTGCATCAACCGAACAAGTGATGGCCACATAAGCATCTTGATAAATTGACCAATCAGTAGTTTGGAGTGCAGCCCGGAAATCTTTTTCTTTAAGAATAAGCTCCATAAACAAATAGCCTTTTAGATCGAAGGTTTTGATTTCACCCTTCGGATAAAACTCTTCCAGGTCAAGCGTAATAAGACCACTCTCTGCTACTTTGTTTACAAAAATATCTTCTGCCATAAAATCTGGTTGGGTACAAAATTAAGTAAATGATGAGCATTAAAGTTTCGTTATCGGTAAAACAAAAGCCCCCACGAGGTATCGTGGGGGCTTTTAA
>SESB01001114.1_pt1 | contig 18099 bp, 8 predicted proteins | sample 3171441 | NCBI WGS metagenome assembly SESB01 (sample SAMN06051867, study PRJNA518727) | freshwater metagenome | biome: subpolar coniferous forest; feature: holomictic lake; material: water; isolation source: holomictic Lake 227, 6 m depth | place: Canada: near Kenora, Ontario | collected 2014-07-08... | reverse complement strand
CTTCACTTGAAATAAAATTGACTTCCATCGCCGTGTAAAAAGCACGCGGCAGTGAAATTCCTAGCCCCTGAGTTTCAAAACTCGGGGGCTTTTTATTGTCTAGGCTCGCTTGGAAGTGCGTGGGCGCTAGTATCTTGCGCTTCATGGTCGCATCTTCTCCACGAGATATTTCTGACGCGCGCGCAGCCGCGCAATGTGTTGTTGAAACACATCGACGACTTGCGCAATGGTTGCGCGTTGGCTTAACGCTGGCGGAGGTGGATTCGTTTTGCGTTGAAGTGTTCAAGGAGTTGAAATGCGAAAGCGCTTTCAAGGGCTACAAAGTGCGCGGGCACCCGCCGTTTAAAAGCCACACGTGCCTGAGTTTGAATGACATGGTGGTTCACGGCGAGCACGATTCCGTTGTGGAACCGCTGAAAGAAGGCGATTTGTTGGCGCTGGATATTGGCGTGAAGCACCGCGGATTTATTGGCGACGCCGCGTGGACCTACTCAATTGGCTCCGCCACAGAAATGGGTTTGCGATTGCAGAAGTGTGGCCGCGAAAGTTTGCGCCGCGGTATCGCCGCTATTCGGCCGGGCCGCCCGTTGATTGAATGGGCCAAAGCTGTGCAGGGATATGTGGAAAAAGAAAGTGGATTTTATTTAGTGCGCGGATTGGGCGGCCACGGCATTGGTCGATCGCTGCATGAATCGCCTTACATTTCCAACACCGCGCCGACGTATCCAGGCGAGTGGAATGAAGCGTGGAAAACTTTCGAGCCCGGAATGTTGCTGGCGGTTGAGCCCATGATTTCTTTGGGCACCAATGAAGTTCGCTCCAACGGAAGCGCGTGGCCAATTTATACCGCTGACGGAAGTTTAAGCGTGCACTATGAGGCCGATGTCATGGTGACCGCGAATGGTTGCGAAGATTTGACCGCGGGCATGAGCGACTTGCCCGATGTGGTGGGATGTAAAAATTGAATCAAGTGAGTGAAAAAACCAAGCCGCATGTGGCGCTCTTCGAGGCGGTTCACCCTGTGGCGGCGACCATTTTGCAAGAGCATGGATTCAGAGTGGATTCGCTCAAGCACAGTCCTTCGGCGCAGGAATTGGCGGAGTTTGCCAAATCATCCACTCTTATTGGTGTGCGCAGTAAAACAAAAATCACAGCGCAATTGCTGCGCGATTCGCCCGCGTTGGCGGCCATTGGATGTTTCTGCATTGGCACGGACCAAGTGGATGCCTCAGCGGCGGCGCTAGGAATTCCAATTTTCAACGCGCCATTTTCAAACACTCGCAGCGTTGCTGAAATGACATTGGCGGAAATTATTTGTCTTTCGCGCGCGTTGTTTCAGAAAAGTTCGCAATTGCATGTGGGGCGCTGGGATAAAAGTTCCAAAAATTCGCGCGAGGTGCGCGGGCGCACGCTTGGAATTATTGGATACGGACACATTGGAAGCCAGCTCAGCGTGCTTGCGGAATCATTGGGAATGCGCGTGGTGTTCTTTGATACCGCGCGCAAGTTGGCGCTGGGCAACGCGCACTCCCTTGCGAACATGGACGCTGTGCTGGCCGCTTCGGATTTTGTGTCGCTGCATGTGCCCGACATGGCCTCCACGCGCAATTTAATTGGCGCGGCGCAATTGCAAAACATGAAACCCGGCGCCATGTTGGTGAACAACAGCCGCGGCAAAGTGGTTGACCTTGTGGCGCTGGCGGCATCCTTGAAAAGTGGCCATGTTGGCGGCGCCGCGGTTGATGTTTTTCCAGAGGAACCCGCAGAAAATGGCGATGGGTTTTCCACGCCGCTGGCGGGATTGGCCAATGTCATTCTTACGCCACACATTGGCGGCAGCACCGAGGAAGCGCAAGAGGCCATTGCGATTGATGTGGCTGAAAAACTTGCGCGCTTCTGGACGCAGGGCTGCACCGCGACCAGTGTGAATTTTCCTGCGGTTGATCTTCCAAATGTGCGCAGCGGTCAAGTTCGCATTTTGCATGTGCATCAAAACGTGCCCGGCGTGTTGAGTAAAATGCACACGTTGCTTGCCAATGCTGGCGTGAACATTAACGCGGAGCATTTGCAAAGCGATCAAAACACGTCATATGTCATTTTAGATGTGGACGCATTTCAAGACGCCAACATTATGAACGCGTTGCGGACACTGCCAGAGACAATTCGCATGCGCGTGGCGGGCTAAAAATTTCCGCGGCCCATTGCTCAGGCAACTGGCTTTAATAGGCCAGTGACTTCTTTGAGATCTGTTGCAAACCTGCCAATCCAAGCACCGCGAGCGCGCAACATCGCACTATCATTGCCGCATGCTTTCAACCCTTTCCACTCAACTCGTTGGCCAACTTATTTCCGTAAACATTTTTCTCAGCACGCTGGCATTTGTCGCGCCACCACAGCAAGCACATGCGCCCACTATGGCACCGGTTGTGGAAACCGTACAAGGCGAGCAATTCACCGATGAAAACCGCTGGCTGGAGTCGCTTGAAAAAGATTCGCCCGCGGTGCGTGACTGGACCACATTGCAACTTGATCGCACGCGCGCCGCGCTGGACGCCCTGCCCTGCCGCGCCGCAATCGCCGCGCAACTGGAGCCGCTGATGAAATTGCCTGGCATGGGAACACCAGTAATGGCTGGCTCGAACATTTTCTATGGCGAGCGCAGTGGCGATCAAAATCAAAGCGTGCTGATGACGCGCGCCTCCGCAACCGCAACGCCGCGCGTGCTGCTTGACCCAAACAAGATGAACGAAAAAGGTTTGTTGTCGCTTGATTGGTGGCGTCCAACTCAGGATGGAAAATTGCTGGCCTATGGCAGCAGCATGTCTGGCAGCGAGATGAGCGAGTTGCGCGTGATTGATGTGACCACTGGCGCCGCACTGCCCGATGTGATCACTGGCAAAGTTGATTTCGAATCATGGACCCCAAAGGGCGATGGCATTCTTTATTCGTCACTGCGCGACCCGAAAGATCCATACAGCCGCGAAGTTCGCTTTCACACATTGGGTCAACCTGTTGAAAGCGACGCGATTTTGTTGAAGCAGACCACGCCAAGTGATGTGCCATTTAGTGGTCTCAGCCGCGACGGCAAGTGGTTGATGCTGGGATACAGCCATGGTTGGCAAGCCAACGATTTGTCCGTTGCGAATTTTCAAAACTGGATGCAAAGCGGCAAAAAAGACCTGAAAATTGTCCCCGTGGCGGTTGGCCTTGCGGCCAAATTTTCGCCCGTGGAAGTGCGCGGCGACATGATGTTCATGCAAACCACGCTCAACGCATCCAACGCAACATTGATGGCGGTGAACTTGAACCACACGGAGCAAGCCAATTGGAAAGTGATTATTCCAGAGCGCAAGGATGAAGTTCTTGAGGGCGTCAGTTTTTCACTGGACGAAATGATTGGCAGTTACACCAAGCATGTGTGCTCGCGGCTTGAGCGATTTGATTTCACTGGCAAGTCGCTGGGTGAAATCCCGCTGCCTGGTTTGGGTAGTGCCAGCATTAGCACAGATGAGGAACACTCCGACGCGTACCTGAGCTACACCAGCTACGACGAGCCGCGCACGATTTACCGAATTGAAAATCTTTCGCAGCCAAAACTTTCCACATGGTGGAAGCCCAACATTCCAGTTGATCTTTCCAAGTTCATGGTGGAGCGCGTGCGCGTAGCCAGCAAGGATGGAACCATGATTCCGCTGTTCATGGTGCGCAAGAAAACTCTTTTACCAAATAGCGCCTGCCCCACGCTTTTGTACGGATATGGCGGGTTTAACGTCAGTTTGGAACCAGGCTTTAACCCCACAATTATTCCGTGGATTGAAGCGGGCGGCATTTACGCGGTTGCCAATTTACGCGGCGGTGGCGAGTACGGAGAGAGTTGGCACGAAGCCGGCATGCTTGGCAACAAGCAAAATGTTTTTGACGACTTCTACGCTTGCGCCGAGTGGTTGATCGCAAATAAATGGACCGACTCTTCGCACTTGGCAATTCAAGGCGGCAGCAACGGTGGATTGCTCACAGGTGTGGCCATTACGCAACGACCCGAATTGTTCGCCGCGGCCGTGAGTCAAGTTCCCTTGCTTGACATGTTGCGCTATCAACAATTCTTGCTGGCCAAATATTGGGTGCCAGAATATGGTTCAAGCGAGGACGCCAAACAATTCGCGTGGTTGCGCGCCTACTCGCCGTACCAGAATGTGAAAGCCAACACCAAGTATCCCGCGGTCATGTTCACCGCCGGTGAAAATGACAGCCGCGTGCATCCGCTTCACGCGCGCAAGATGACGGCGCGCATGCAAGCCATGACAGCCAATCAAAAAGATTCCAAACCAATTTATCTGTGGGTGGACCGCGAGGCGGGACACGGACAAGGAAAACCATTGGCCAGCCGCATACGCGAAAGCGTTGACATTTGGTCGTTTTTGATGTCTCAAACAGGTCTATGCAATCAAGTTTCAAATGGCACTTCAGCGGCGATGGCGCCAACTGGAGCAAGTAAAAATTAATTGCGGGCGACGGAGTTAGCCAACAACTTGTAGCCGCGCAAATTCAAGCACCAGGGATTTCACGCCCACTTTTTGAAATTTCACGCGCACCATGGTGCTGCTGCCACGCGGCGACAGTGTTTCGATCACGCCCAAACCAAATAGCGGATGTTGCACGCGCATGCCGGCCTTCATGCCGCTTCCACCAGGCGGCGCGTCAACGCCATCATCGGTGGATTCACCTTGATCGGCGTCCATTTCATTTTCATCCCAGCGCGGACCGCGCGTGCGGTCGTCGCGCTCCACGCCGTCAGGCAACTCGCGAATGAAACAACTTTCAATACTTGACATGGGCGTGCCGCGTTGTGTGCGAACCGCCGCCGCGGTGATCAGTAATTTTTTCTCCGCGCGCGTCATGCCCACAAACAACAGGCGACGCTCCTCCTCCATTTGCTCAACGCTTTCAAAACTGCGCACATGCGGCAAACTTCCCTGCTCCACACCAATGATGCAAACAAACGGAAATTCAAGCCCTTTTGAAGCATGAAGCGTCATCAGCGTCACGGCGCCAAGCTCTGGATCAAACGCGTCGGAGTCCGCCACCAACGACACTTGCTCAAGGTACGCGCGCAACGCGTCAAGCAATGTGTTCATGGGCGCCACGGCTTCATCCATGTCGCCGCCACTTTCACGCTTGAGTCTGTCCACCACAAAATCCGCGGACGCGCTGACAACCTGCGCCAGATTTTCCGTGCGCGACTCGTCCGCCTCCGTGTCGGTTCGGTCGGCCAACAAGTAGTAGGACTCCAAACCGCTCTCCTTGAGAATGCGCGCGGTGAAATCGCCCAGCTCATCTGGTAATCCATTTTCTGCGGCGTGACGCCACGACGCAATGCGCGTTGCCAACTCCATGGCGCTTCCCGCGGCGCGCTTGGTGGCGCCAGAACTTTCCGCGTGACGTAAACCTTCGAGCAGCGTCACGCCATTTTTGGCGGCCCACAATTCAATCTTGTCGAAACTGGTCGATCCCAAACCGCGCGTGGGCGTGTTGGCAATGCGACCCAGCGCCAAGTCGTCGCTTGGATTGGCCGCAAGACGCAAATATGCAAGTAAATCCTTCACTTCTCGCCGGTCATAGAACGCGGTTCCACGCACCACTTGATACGGAATGGAGCGCCGTCGAAGCGCCTCTTCCATCACTCGGCTCAACGCATTCATGCGATACAACACAGCCATGCCGCGCCAAGTGATTCCTTGATCGGTGGCTTGCGCAATACGGTCCGCGACCAAGGCGGCCTCCGCATGTTCATCCGCGCAGCGCACATATTTTGGCGCCTCGCCATCGCCCTTCATGGACTTCAATTCCTTGTGCCTGCGCTGACGATTTCTAGAAATCAAACTGGCGGCCGCGTCGACAATGGGTTTGGTGGAGCGAAAATTTTCTCCAAGCGGAATGACTTTCGCGCCAGGAAAATGTTCTTCAAAGTTGAGAATATTTCCAATGTCCGCGCCGCGCCAACCGTAAATGCTTTGATCGGGATCACCCACTACGCATAAGTTGCGGTGCGCCTTGGCAATCTCAAGCACGATAGAAAATTGCGCGAAGTTGGTGTCTTGATATTCATCCACCGAGACATATTGAAAGCGGCGCTGAAGCGTCTCGCGAACGGATTGATTGCTTTGCAACAAAATGGCTAATTTGCCCAATAAATCATCGAAATCAAGACTGGCGTTTCGCGCCATGACTTTTTGATACGCGTCAAAAATGCGCGCCACCACTTTGCTGCGCCAATCGGTCGCGGAAGAAATGGCCTGACTTGGCGTGATCAATTTATTTTTTAAATTTGAAATCTCGCTCAGCACGCTCGCCGGCGTGAAGCGGCTGTCACTTTCGCCAGCATGTTTAATAGCGGCCTTGCACGCGGCGCGTTGATCGTCCACATCAAGCACATTAAAATTGGGATCAAGATTTGCCTCCACCGCGAAGCGACGCAACACGCGCACGCCAAAAGAGTGGAATGTTCCAGCGAAAACTCTTCCTTGATCTGGACGATCTTGCGGCAGCAGTAACTCCACACGTCTGCGCATTTCACCAGCGGCTTTGTTGGTGAATGTCAAAGACAAAATGCTCCACGGCGGAATTCCTTGCGACACCAAATGCGCGATGCGATGCACAATGACGCGAGTTTTTCCAGAACCAGGACCAGCCAACACAAGCAACGGTCCATCGGTATGCAAAACAGCTTGGCGCTGTGGTTGAGTTAAGCCTTCGAGCAATTCATTTTGAAGCACTTCAAGAGTCTAGTGAGAAAAAAATTCATGTTTTGCAAGCAAAATGAATTTAAAACACCATTTGTTGTGTTCAACATGCCCGACGACAAGATTTGCACACAAAATATGGTGGGAATTAAAATAATTAACCGATACGCAAAGTGCTCTTGAATCTAGGCTTGCATATTTAATTTACGAAATCACAATATTGTGTGTCTGTCCTACTTGCGCACCCAACAGATAGGGGTAAGATTCTGATGAATCGTGGTTTTTGGGGTTATTTCCAGTCCTACGAATCAAAATAATGTGTTTTTTGATTTGATTTTAAAATTAATTTTACTGGTTTGAAACTGAATCTCATTTTACTTTAAAGAAATAAGACAAGTCCCTCATAAATTGAATCTGAAACAACACACTTCCTTGGCTACTGACAGTTTAAACGTCTAACACGCGCTCGCTTCAATCAATATTTTCGCCACCTCGTTTAAGGATTGCACAATGAAGATCACGCCACGATTTACCCGTCCAGGACAAGACGTCTTCAGCACCGTTGAGTGGAGCACTCGAACCAGTCGCATCAGTAATAGCGACGGGTCAACCGTGTTTGAAATGCTTGACGCTGAAATCCCGGCATCGTGGAGCCAGCTTGCAACGGACATTGTGGTGAGCAAATATTTCCGCAAGGCGGGCGTGCCGCAAGTGGATGCGACTGGCAAGAACAAAGTGGACGCCTCTGGCAAAACCATTCTTGGTCCAGAGCGTTCAGTGAAACAAGTCGTGCATCGTTTGGCTGGTTGCTGGAAACACTGGGGCGAAAAATTTGGCTACTTCGCCACCGCGCAAGATGCGCAAGCGTTCTACAACGAAATTTCTTGGATGTTGCTGAATCAAGTCGCAGCGCCAAACAGTCCGCAGTGGTTCAACACGGGTTTGCAGTGGGCATACGGTATTAACGGCCCTGCGCAAGGACATTGGATTGCCGAGCACGCAACTGGCGAAGTGTCGCTAGCCCCAGATGCCTACAGCCACCCGCAGCCACATGCTTGCTTTATTCAAAGCGTGCGTGACGACCTTGTGGGTGAAGGCGGCATTATGGATTTGTGGACGCGCGAGGCGCGCCTGTTTAAATATGGCTCCGGCACTGGAACCAATTTCAGCCAACTTCGCGGCGACAATGAGCCGCTTTCTGGTGGCGGAAAAAGTTCTGGTCTGATGAGTTTCCTGAAAATTGGCGATCGCGCCGCCGGCGCAATTAAAAGTGGCGGAACAACACGTCGCGCCGCCAAAATGGTGTGCTTGGACGTGGATCATCCGGACATTGAGGCCTTTGTGAATTGGAAAGTTCGCGAGGAACTGAAAGTAGCCGCGTTGGTTGAAGGCGCCAAAAAGTTCACGCCAGAGCAAGCGGAGATTGCCAAACGCCTGAAGCTGAAATTGGATTTCGATTTCAACGGCGAGAGCTATCAAACAGTCAGCGGACAAAATTCCAACAACTCAATCCGTCTGTCGGACGAGTTCATGCAAGCCGTCGACACCGACGCGCAATGGAATTTAATTCAGCGCACCGATGGAAAAATCTCAAAGACGCTTCCTGCGCGCGACCTGTGGCAACAAATTAATTTCGCGGCCTGGCAATGCGCCGATCCCGGATTGCAATATGACAGCACCATCAACGCGTGGCACACATGCCCTGCCGGTGGCCGCATCAACGCGAGCAATCCATGCAGCGAATACATGTTCCTGGACAACACCGCGTGCAACTTGGCCAGCATTAATTTGCTGAAATTTTACAACGCGCAAACCCGGTCCTTTGATCTTGAGGGCTATGAGCACGCAATTGGTTTGTGGACCTCAGTGCTTGAAATTAGCGTCTTGATGGCCGCGTTCCCATCCAAGGAAATCGCCGAGCTCAGTTGGAAATACCGCACGCTTGGTTTGGGCTACGCCAACTTGGGCGCCATGCTCATGCAAGCCGGCATTCCATACGACAGCGACGAAGGTCGCGCGGTGTGCGCAGCGTTGTCCGCCATTCTCACCGGTCGCAGTTACGCCGCCAGCGCGCTGCTTGCGGCGGAGCACGGCGCGTTTGACGGCTACGGAGAAAATCGCGAGAGCATGTTGCGCGTGATTCGCAACCACCGACGCGCCGCTTACGGCGTTGACCGTTCAGCAACCGAGTGGGAAACGCTTGAAATTAGGCCTGTTTCCATTGATCACAGCTTGTTCAAAGCTGGCAAGGTTTCGCTGTCAAACGCCAACGATATTTTGGCGCGCTCATTGGCATGTTGGGACGATGCGTTGTTGTTCGGAACCAAATTTGGTTTCCGAAACGCGCAAGTCACCGTCATTGCGCCAACAGGCACCATTGGTTTGCTCATGGATTGCGACACCACCGGTGTTGAACCAGATTTTGCGTTGACCAAGTTCAAGAAACTCGCTGGCGGCGGCTACTTTAAGATTGCCAATCAAAGTTTGCGCCCCGCCATCAAGGCGTTGGGTTACAGCGATGAGATCAGCGACCGCATTATGACGCACGTCATTGGCACGCTCAGTATTGACACCGCGCTGCCAAGCGTGAAGGGTGAAATTACAAACGACACAACCACGCTGCGCGAGTATCTCAGCGCCAAGGGTTACACCGGCGACGACTTGGTCGCGCTGGAAAATCAATTGCCAATGATGTTTGAACTGGGTTTCGCATTCTCCGCTTGGAGCATGCCGCAACAAGTTCTGGAAAACATCGGCGTTGACGCCGAGGCCGCAAAGAATGATCCAAAGTTCAATGGCTTGCGCAAACTTGGCTTGAAGAAAAAACAAATTGAAACGTTGAACCGTTTGATTTGTGGAACACAAACCGTGGAAGGCACACCGCTTCTCAAGCCAGAGCACTTGCCTGTGTTTGATTGCGCCAACAAATGCGGCGCAACTGGAACACGTTTCATTCGTCCCGATGGACACATTCACATGATGGCGGCGGCGCAACCTTTCATCTCTGGCGCAATTTCAAAAACCATCAATTTGCCCACGGAAGCCACCATTGCTGACGTCGGCGCGTCCTATCGTTTGAGTTGGGAACTTGGACTGAAAGCCAACGCCCTGTACCGCGACGGCAGCAAGTTGAGTCAACCTCTCAACACCAAGACCGATGTTGAACAAGAAGATGAGGACATGGATGGTTTGGAACTTGATTCCGCAACATCCATCACCACAACCGTTATTCACGAGACGCTTTCATCAAGCACTCAAATCATTGATCGCGTCATTGAAGTCGCCGCCACGGAATCCATTGTTGTTCCATCCGCGGTCAATGGTGAATTTGTGGAACGCGTGGTGGAACGAGTTGTCGAGCGAATTATTGAGCGACCACTTCGTCGTCGCTTGCCAGAAACTCGCGGCAGCATTACGCACAAGTTCAATGTGGCTGGTCACGAGGGCTACCTGATTGTTGGCTTGTATGAGGATGGCCGCCCCGGCGAACTGTTCATCACCATGGCCAAAGAAGGTTCAACCATTGGCGGCTTGATGGACTCGCTTGGAACCGCGATCAGCGTGGCGCTGCAATATGGCGTGCCTGTTGAAAGCTTGGTCACCAAGTTCGCGCATCAACGATTTGAACCGATGGGCATGACCACCAATTCGGAAATTCCATTCGCCAAGAGCTTGGTGGATTACATCTTCCGTTGGATGGGCATGCAGTTCATCAATGGATATCGCGAACAAAATTCACCGCGGCGCGGAGCTGCCGCGGCTTCACATTCAGCATTGGATGTTCCAATGGCTGGATTTGGCAAACCTGTCAAGGAGGACACTGCATGGTCACAACGCATGGACGGCAACGCGAATCAACCGACGGATCGGTTTACAAGTCTGGACGGAATTGGCAATGGATCGAGCGGTTCGGCAGATCGAATTTCAAACGGACCATCGCTCAAAGACCAGGCGAAGACCGACGCTGCTGCGAGCAGATTGTCAGTCGCGGATCTTGGACGATTGACGGGCGAATCTTTGGTTGGAGTGGCGACAACCGTGAAGATCAAAGAAGAGTTCGAAGCCACATCGTTCCAAACCGCATCAGCGCTTGATCAATCAAACGCCAACCTCATGGGCGACGCACCGGCATGCACCGAATGCGGAACAATCACTGTTCGAAATGGAACTTGCTATCGATGTCTCAACTGCGGCAACAGCATGGGCTGCAGCTGATTCACTTTCACAAACATCTCCCAAGTCGTTCATCTCTCCGATAGCGACTTGGGCGTATGCACGCGATGGGGGTTTGACCCCAAAGGCACTAGTCGGCATGTGGATGGACCTCCTTGCACTGGTCGGACGAGCATGGAGACCGCTCTCCCGACCCCTTGACTGCGGCTGATACCGGAAGCCGTGAGATTTGGAATGGATTCTGAATCTGTTGAGGTGGCCTGCCTCCAAAGACTGCCCCCATCGCCCTTACGCTTGCGTCAATGTTGGCGCCAACATTGACGCGTACGGCACAATCAAAACCGCAAACGCTCGCTACAATTTATTTTCATGGCAATTCGCACAACAATTCAACCGTTTGTTTTTTGGCGCAACGCCATCTTCGCCATTCTGTGCGCTGTATTTGGTCTTTGGGGCTGGTACGACTACTCCATTAAAATTCCCAACTTGGAAGCTGACTGCGCGGAGTTTGATCAAGCCAAAGAAGAGATCAAGAAATTTGAAACGCAATCGAGCACCGCTCCGCTGAGTGATTCCCAAACGGCGCAATATGCCGCCTTTAAAAAAACCATCGATCAAATCACAGCCCGCAATTCTGGCGCGCCAACCAAGCCCTCGCAATATGACCGAACCATGCAGATGTGGTTGTACATCATTGGTTGCGGAGTGCTTGGAACTCCGTTCTTTATTTGGCCGATCATTCAAACCGCCAAAAAGATTTATGTGCTTGAAGACAATGGAACGCTGATCACGCCACAAGGCACTTACACCGTGGATCAAATTGCGGAAATTGACATGAATCGTTGGTGCGCCAAAGAAGGCGACCGCCGCAGCACGTGGACCGCCACCGTGGTGACCAGCGACGGAACTCGTATTTTGCTTGACGACCATGATTACAAGAACATGCACTTGATCATTGGCGGCATCGCGCATCGCATGATGCCCGACACGTGGACCCCCGAGGCGAAACGTGTTGGCGAAAAGACGGAAGCCGATGTGGCCGCTGAAAATGCCGCCGCTTGAATTGATCCGCAACCAACCAATATAAATCTCCATGCGCGCCACCACCGAACCCACAACAGCGATTGAGAAAAAAGATCGCTGCGGCGGCTTGCCGCATCGTCCGCGCGTTTTACTGGGCAAAATGGGCTTGGATGGCCACGATCGTGGCGTGAAATTAATCGCGCGACTTCTGCGCGATAGCGGAGTGCATGTTATTTACAGCGGCTTGTGGCAAACGCCGCGCAGCCTTGCCATTGGCGCGCGCGATGAGGACGCGGATTGCATCGCGTGCTCCATGATGAGCAACAGTCACTTGGTATTGGTGCCGCGCCTTCTTGATGAGTGCCGCAAAGTTGGCCGCCCAGACATGATTGTGAATGTTGGCGGCATCATTCCGCAAGAAGATGTGAAGGTGCTTTTGGCCGCTGGCGTGAACCAGATTTTTCATACGGGCGCCGGGCTTGATCCAATTGTTGACTCCGTGCGTGACTCCGTGCGTGATTACGCGCCGCTGCCATTCACGCCAACGCCCCATCCAACCGCGCAACTTGGCCGCATGATTTCACTGGCGCACGCCAAGCGTCTTGACGCGGCAACGCCTAGGAAAAAACCAAAGCGTGTCATCGGTATCACTGGCGCTCCAGGCGCCGGCAAAAGCACATTGGTTGCCGCCATGGCGCGCGAAAGTGTTTTGCGCGGCAGCAAGTTGGCGGTGATCGCCTTTGATCCAATGAGTCCCATCACCAGCGGCGCGCTGCTTGGCGACCGCTTGCGTGTTGACTTTAACGCGGTGGACGAGGGAATTTTCTACCGCTCGCTCGCCATTGTGGGCGAGGACTACGCCACGCTGAACGACATTCTTGGATTGCTTGGCGCGGCTGGTTACAACGACGTGATTGTTGAGACCGTTGGCGCGGGTCAAAATGATGTGGCCATTCGCCACCATGTGGATCGCTGCATTGTGGTTGTTGTGCCAGGCATGGGCGACTCCGTGCAAATGGACAAGGCCGGTTTGCTTGAGATTGCCGACTTGTTTGTGGCCAACAAAGCGGACCACGCGGGCGAAGCCAAGTTGGTGCGCGAGCTGCTTGATGTTGCATCGGGTCGTCCCATTCTTGAAACCATTGCAACACAAGGCAAGGGCATTGTGGAATTGTTGAACGCAATTTTCCCGGCGTGATGTTCGCGCGGGCGCTTTGGCAGCCAACCGCGCATCTTTCAAAATACAACTTTTACACGGTGAATTGCGCCTATTCCATTGCGCGCGTTCAAGGTGCTACATTCACAAACCCTATTGGAGATTTCTATGAGTGATTCAACATCGTCGCGCGTTTTGGCCCGCAACACCAACCAAGCTTTGGGCATTGGTCAATATGCGATTGATTTTCTGCGCGAGGGCAAGCCGTCGCAAGCGGTGCTTGATCGAACCACGTTGTTCCACACCGACGCGGTGTTGTGCGGAGTGAGCGCGCTGGCGCTTGGCACCAACGCGCCCGTGTTGTTGCGCAAAGAGGCGCTGAGCTACCGCGACAAAAATGGCGTGCCCGTGTTTGGCGGCGACAAATTAGTTGCGCCAGAAAAAGCCATCGTGGCCAACTGCGCCGCGGTGCGCGAGTGGGACTCCAACGGAACCAACTTTGGCTATCGACCAGAACTGAAACACACGGCCGGCGAGTTTGGTCACAATGATTTTTATCCAGTGGCAATTGCCGCGGCGCAACTTGCCAAAGAAGGCGGCGACATGGCGTTGCGCGCCATGGTGTGCATTGACGAAATCCGCGGCCGACTTGCGGAAGTATTTTCCCTGAAGACCTACAAGATTGATCACGTGGTGCACGGCGCAATCGCCAGCGCCGCGGTGTACGGCGCAGTTCTTGGCGCGACGGCGGAAGAAATTGAGGGAGCGATTGGCATGTTCGTGGCGCACGCCATTCCGTGGCGAGCCATTCGCGCTGGCAAACAGCTGAGCGATTCAAAGGGCGCAAGCGCGGCAATCAGCACGGAGTTTGCCGTGTTATGCATGCAGCGATCCATGCGCGGCTTCATGGGTCCGCGCGACATCTTCCGCAATCCTGAAAACATGTTCCGTCAATTTCAACCCACCTCTGGCGACAGTCCGTTTGATTTGCATTTGTCCATGTCAGGCGATGATTTTGCAGTCATGGGAATGCATTTCAAACTTGGCTTGTATGAGCACCAAAGCGCGGGCGCGCTGCAAGGCGTGATTGATTTGGTGCAGCGCCATCCAGAGTTGGCCGAGAAACCCGATTCCATTCGCGCCATTGTGATCACGGCGTATGAACCCGCGTTTGGAATTATTGGTGATCCCGCAAAGCGCGATCCAAAAACGCGCCAAAGCGCGGATCATTCCATGCTTTATATCGTGAGCACATTGCTGCGCAAAGCCATTGAGTGTGTCGCGTCCAATGGTCGCGCTGGTCTTGGCGCAAGCAGTGATGACGCGTGGAAAAATCTCATGTTGGAGCCGGAGGATTACGGATCAGAGGCGATCTTCAATCCCAACACACGGGCCTTAATGGCCAAGATTCAATTTGAACATGGCGGCGCTGAATTTGATCGACGCTATCCCGAAGGTATTCCGACCCAGGTGAAAATCACCACCGATCAAGGCACGCATGACAGCGGATTGGTCATGTTCCCTGGCGGACACGCGCGCAATACAACGGCGAACTTGCAGGACATTCTTGCAACCAAGTTCTCCATGATGGGCAAACTTGGCGTGAAGAAAAGCAAAGGTCTCATTGCAACGCTGGGCAAACTTGGTTCGCTCAATCGCAAGCAACTTGCCGCGCTGTACGACTTTGAGTTGATTGATCGCGGAACCTTTGAGTGAGCATTGAAAATGATGTGCGCTGACCGCGCATCATGGTTAAATTTATTTCTTGATCCGCACTGGCATTTCGTGCTGAGGCGGAACCTGCTTCATCAATATCTCCACCGCCTGCTCAAGCTGCGTGTCGCGTCCGGCCTGTTGATCTTGCGGCAACCACTCCAAGACAACATCGGGGGCAACGCCTTGATTTTCCACTTTATAGCCGCGCTTTGGCGTCCAAAATCCGTAGCTGGGTTGCGTGGACATTCCGCCATCCATGAAATTTTTGTCGCCATCAATACCAACCACGCCACCCCATGTGCGCGTGCCGACAAGCGTCGTTCCATTGACTGACCGCATGGACTCCGGAAAAATATCGCCATCGCTTCCCGCGCCTTGGTCCATCAGCACCACGATTGGTCCATCAATCACACGCGTTGGGTAGGGTTCAATCCGCCCCTCGCGCGGAACGGTGTAGGCCCACGGCTTGCGTGAAAGTTTTTCCACCAACAATGAACTGATGTAGCCGCCACCATTTTCGCGTATGTCCACCAGCAAGCCTTTGCGATCGGTCTGTGGATAAAAAGTTCGCATGAATGAAATCAATCCGTCGGAATCCATGTCGGGCAAATGAATGTAGCCAAGTTTTCCGCCTGACAATCTGTCAACCAGTTTGCGATTGTGCTCCACCCAATCGAAGTAACGAAGTGAGTGGTCGCTTGAAGGCAGCGTGACCTCGATCACGTTTGCATTTTTGCCGCTAGTCGAATCCGCGATCAACAACTGCACATCTTTGCCGCCCTTGTCCACCAGCAACTCGGCTGGATCTTTCTTTGCATCCAACTTCTTGCCATCGATGGCCAACAGAAACTGCCCCGCTTTCACTTGACGAAATGGTTTTGCCAAAGGACTTTCCGCCCCGCCGATTGCTGCAAAATCAGGCAAAATACGGGTAATTTTCCACCCGCCGTCCGCTTGCTCCAAATCAACGCCAAGCGATCCGACGGATACGGACGCGGTTTCTGAAAACTCGTCGCCACCAGAAACATAGGCGTGGCTGTTGCGTAACTCCGACATCAACTCGCCAATCACATCGTTCAGTTCCGCGCGCGAACCAACTCGATCAACCAGTGGCCGATAGCGATCGCGCATGCCCGCCCAGTCCACGCCGTTCATATCCTCGCGCCAGAAAAAATCGCGTTGCAGGCGCCATGCCTCCTCGAACATTTGCTTCCACTCCGCTTTGGGATTCACAGGAACAGTGAGGCCCTTAGTCGCAATCGTTTCGGGTTCGCCACCACTTGCATCAATACTCAGAAGCGATGAACCATCCCATGCCACAACAATTGCGCCCGTTGGATCCATGGTCCATACCTCCACCTCATTTGGAAAGAGCGGCATTGTTTTTTCCTTGATCAAATCAAAGTGCTCAACTTTAATTCCGCCTTGCCCCAGGGTTGGAGCCGGCCACTTCTCATCAAGCACACCATTCAATGGTCGCCGTCCAAGCAACACTCCGCCAGCGATTGCTTCAAAGCCCTCAAAATCACCGGGCTGAATTGGCAACACGCTGACGCGATTGGAAATGTCCGCGGTCTCCACTTCATCTGGAATTTCGCTATTGAGTTTGGCCAATTCGCTGCTTTTTTCACGCTCTTTTGACGCAGATTCGGTTTCAGTTCCAACAGCCTCCGACGGCGGAATCACTCCATGAAATCCCTCGGTCGTGGCGGCTTCGGAATCGTTCGACTCCTCCGCTTCACTTGGCGCCGCGCCGAGCTGATTGTCTTGCGCATGGTGAGACTCCTTCAACAACGCGCCTAAACCTTGCCACGCTTTCAAATCCATTCCAAATTGAGCGGCCTCGCTTCGAAGCGGCGGCGGAAACTTTGCGTACAACGGAACAACACACACTTGCGTTGTGTGCAGATTTGCAAAATTCAACTCCGCGTGATCGGGCGTGGGATTGATGTGGCGATCGGAAAGAAAATACAAGTAGAAATTGGCGGGGTCCCATCGCGGCGCGTAATCATTGGTCATACCGTCGCCAATGGACGTGTTCACACCGCTCTTGAGATTGCGAATCACAATCTGCTGCATGCCGTTGGCAAGCGGCCGCGCCCATGCCAGAGATTTAGAATCAGGACTAAATCGATAATCTGAAATTGGTCCATTGGTGGACGAGTCAACCTCCACGGACGTCTTGGATTTGATATCCAGCACGCGCAAAAAACCGGTCTTGGTGCTCCACGCCAAATGCTTTCCATCCAAACTCACCACCAATGGGTAAATCCATGAGTCGCTGCTTTCTACTTTGGTCTCATCAAAGGCAAGGTCAACTGGTTTGTCTTGGTTCTTTGCGTCGTCGGGGTCCACACTCAAGTGATGCGTCATGATGTCAGATTGACCGTTAATGTCGCTGACATACGCGACTTCATTGGAGCCAATCCACGCAACATCGCGCTCGCGGCTTTCACTGCGATTTGGAAATTGCAAAGGCGTTGTCATGGAACTGCCGTTCATTGGATCAACCGAAATCACCGTGACTTCGCCACGCGATTCAATCGCCAATCGTTCGCCCCCGGGAGACAGCGAAAGTCCGCTCGCGTTCTCCATGACCGATTCAAAGCGAGGTCGACTCTGCAAGCGGTCGCCAATCAGGCGAATATCAAGCATCTGCATGGCGTTCCTAATGGTATCAAAGGAAATAATTTCTCCGCCACGCGCGAACACAATTAAACTTCCATCACTTGCGCAATCAGCGCTGGCCCAGCGCGGCTCAAGATCCGCCGCGGTGAAAAATGTTCGCTGCGTGCGCTCGCCACCTTGGTCGTTCACGCTCCACAAATTCATCACGCCCGCGGTGTCGGACAAAAACCACACGCGACCGCCAACCCACATCGGGAATAATTCATTCTCTGGAGTCTTGGTCAACTGTGCGAACGTTTTTCCGTCCGCGCTTGCCAACCACAGGTCGGGCGCGGTGCCCCCGCGATAGCCCTTCCAATGCCAACTTTCATTTGACCAACGTGTGAACACCATTTGTCCAGTGACGGGATTGATGGAAACCAAACTGGCCTCGCCAATATTCAACGGTGTCGCGGGTCCGCCTACAACAGGCACTTGCCACAGTTCCATGCGTCCCAACGGATTGGTTCGTGACGATCGAAAGATGACAGATTCACTGTCGCTCGTGAAGGCAAGCGGTTGCTCGCTGGAGTCGTGAAAGGTCAAGCGCTTGGGCGAGCCGCCCGTGATTGGCATGACATAGATTTCTGGATTACCGTCATAATCCGCGGCAAATGCGAGTGT
>SESB01001113.1_pt1 | contig 18131 bp, 16 predicted proteins | sample 3171441 | NCBI WGS metagenome assembly SESB01 (sample SAMN06051867, study PRJNA518727) | freshwater metagenome | biome: subpolar coniferous forest; feature: holomictic lake; material: water; isolation source: holomictic Lake 227, 6 m depth | place: Canada: near Kenora, Ontario | collected... | reverse complement strand
CAATCCAGTTGCAACTCCAAAAAACACAACAACATATACCGTAATTGGAAGAGACAATCATGCATGTTTTACAGATACAGCAAAAATTAAATTGGTAGTTGGCGAACCTACGCTCTTTAATCTTGCTGCTGATACTGCGGTTCAGGCAGGTGTACAATTTATGTTGGTACCTAATAGTAATAAACTAGAGAATATCCGTAGATGGAAATGGACAGGAAATGCTATTTTCACTTGTGATAATTGCCAAACAACAATTGCAAAAGTTTCAAATGATGCTGCAATAATTTGTACTGCCACCAATTTATTTGGATGCAATACAACTGATACTATTTCAATTAAAACTTTCTGCCCTAATTCTGAAATTTTTATTCCAAATGCATTCTCACCAGATGGAGATGGAATTAACGATATTCTATTTGTTCAAGGTTCGGGTATTAAACTGATTAAGAGTTTTAGAATTTATAGTCGCTGGGGCGAATTAGTTTTCGAAAAAACCAATTTCTTAACTGGTGATCCATCAAATGGCTGGGATGGTAAAATAAGAGGTAAGGCAGCCGCACAAGATGTATTTGTTTACATATGTGAAGCAATTTGTGAAAAAGGAATACCTGCCATTTTTAAAGGAAATGTTGCTGTATTAAAATAATTGGATGATGAAAAAGTTTTTATTTTGTTTAATCTTTATGCCTGGTTGGTTTTTACAAAACCTACATGCACAAGATTTTACTTTTTCGCAATTCTATGAACAACCCATTCTTCGAAACCCTGCATTAGCTGGAGTATTTACTGGAGATCTAAGAGTAGCTACTGCTTACCGTGACCAATGGTCAAGTATTACAGTACCATTCCGAACAACTTCGCTAAGTGTAGAATATAAAGTTCCAGTAAACGAAAAAAATGATTATCTCACATTATCATCCCAAATGAGTGTTGATGCTGCGGGTGATATTAGTCTTAAAAGAACTCAATTCAAACCCGCTTTGAATTTTCATAAATCTCTGAGTGGCAATAGAGATACTTATTTATCTGGAGCATTTATGTTTGGCATCGTGTCAAGTCATTTCGATGCAACGAAATTAATTTTGGGCGACCAATATCGGAATAGTGCATATAGCCCTTCAAATCCCAGCTCCCAGCCCATTGTTAATACCGGATATTCTTATTGGGATCTTTCGAGTGGTTTATGTTTTAGCACAAATTTAAATACACGTTCAAACTTTTACATAGCCGTCGGCATGACGCATGTAACAAATCCAGTAATTAAATCAACAACAGGTTCTGTGCCAGATGCTGTGCCACCAAAATATTCTATCAATACAGGGCTTCATACACAATTCGGTTATAAAAATCATATTAAGGCCTTTGCAGATTATTTTGCACAAGGTGGTAATAGACAGTTTTTAGGCGGCATGTTATATGGCGTTAACATTAGAGAATATAACAATGCCGAACCTGATATTTTTTATGTTGGTAGTTTTTTGAGATGGGGTGATGCGATAATTCCTGCTGTGAATATTGGACTTAGCCATTTTAATGTTGGAGTAAGTTATGATATCAATATTTCAAATCTTAATGTAGCATCTAATTGGAGGGGTGGACTGGAATTTACTATCTCTTATACTGATTTCCTACAGATCAGAAATACCTCCATCGACAAAGTAAGGTGCACAAGATTTTAATTTGCCTTATTTCTTCTGTCCTTTATTTAATTTAATGAAGTAGATCACTACATTAGAATAAAGGTCGCTGGAAACACTAACTTCTGTTCTTTTATTATCCGCATCGGTAATTACCATCAGTGCAGAATTTGGAGGAGTGAGACCTAGATTTTCTGCAAAAAATATCATTTCGTTTTTGCTTTGGTCATTATCCAACTTAACAAAGAAACTAATGGGTTTATTTACCTGTAATAATTCTTTATACACCAGAATTTGTTTATTAAAAATTACTGAAACAGTATCGTAATCAAATACACCATTATCATATAAATCAATACGTACAAAATCAGAGGTTGAATAAATTTGCAAAGGCTTTTTAGGAATCCTTTTGGTCATTTCATTAATAATATCCGACTCTTTAAGCCTAGGTGTCATATCCAACATTTCAATCATCTGCATTTTTTTGCCCTCTGGAACAATAACTTTTTTCTCTTTATTATTTTCAACAAGATTTGGAACCTTTTCTACTAGAGCATCCGTTTTTTTAACCCTAGTTGTTTCAGCATTTTTTAAATATACTGATTGCTTTTTCTCAGGTTCAATTGGCACTACATTTTTAATTTCTTCTTTGATTACTATTGGAGTATTAAGGGCAATAGAACTTTCTGTTTTGCTACTAGTTGGCAGAATTAAACTTGTATCTACATCCAACTTTAATTTCCTGGCAATTGCATAAAATTCAGCTGAATGATAGTTTGAATCGGCCTTTATTTTAGTGATATCCAGCTCCCTACCTGAAGGTATCCACTTTGGTTTGGTTCCTTTTGTAATAATTAAATCAGATCTTCTATTTGAAAGTTGCTTACCACTGTTATAGGTTGTATCTTCTTTGCATTGCATGATAAAATGCTCTTTACCAAAGAAATCAATATTAATTCTGGATGTATTAATTCCTTTACTCAATAGATACCTTCTAACTGATTCTGATCTTTTTCTAGACAATCTAATATTTGCTTCCATTGAACCTTTACAATCAGTAAATGATGCAATCAGAATATTTAATTCTGGTTTTTTTTCAAGTACCGAAACTATTTCATCTAATTGAGAGAAATCTTCTACCCTAACTTTAGCACTTGCAAAATTATAATAGACATTTCTTCTAATAAAAGTGATGGCATTAATAGAGTCCATAAAATGCTTTTCAACATTTTCTTTCTCCATAGCTTTTGTAACAATTACAGGTTCAGGTTCTGGCTTTTTAACTTCCGCAACTACTTTCTTCAAAGTATCAATAATAACAGTATCCTTTTTAATAGAATTCGATTTTACTGAATCAATAACTTTGATTTTAACTGTTCTGAAAATTTCCAAACAACATGAAGAAAACCTATCTGAACTTAAGTACCCAGTATCAGATGCATCCATTTTATAGTATTCATCATCCTTCACAGAATTATAAGGTGCTCCTAAATGAGCTATCGGGTCGTTCCATTTATTTAGAGATAATGAACCTGATGTTTCATAAATATCCAATCCTCCCATTCCTAATCTACCATCAGAACTAAAAGTGAGTTTAGATTCTGCTGCATAATAAAAAGGTGTTACATCATTCCCTAGCGTATTTATAGTTGAACCTAAATTCAAAGCATTACCGCTTGGTTTTTCTCCATCCATAGCTACCATCCATAAATCGTATTTTCCAAAACCACCTGGCTGATTCGAAGAAAATAAAAGCCATTTACCATCCGCAGAAATAAATGGTTGCTTTGATTGATATCCCTTTAGATTGATAGGAGATGGCAGAAGTATTGGATTAGACCATTTTGAATGAATATCAGATCTTTTCATGTAATAGATAGCAAAGGGTTGTACTCCGGATTTTACTTCATCCTTCCAGGCTGTTAGGTACATTGTATTACCATCACTTGAAAATGAATTTGCCGCCATGTTCACATCATCTGCTATTTGATCAATTGCTTTGTTTACATTACCTCTTATGAAATCGGCTTTATATAAACGTAAAGGATAAATTTTTTGTTGGTTCTTATTTAATTCATGTCTTGAACTACTAAACCAGTATTCCTTATTATTCAATTTCTCTAGTGCAAAATTTGATCCGTCTTCTGAAGAAGTGGCTTGCATTTTAGTAACAGTTGCAACTGGCTTCAATGACTTATTGGCTAATATAAGATTACAAGATGCAATTCCCTGATTTGCTTTTTCAACATAACTGTCTTTGTTATGATATTTTTTCAAGAATGAATTGAAAGCTGAGACTGCTTTTTGGGGATCGTTATTTGCAAGCAAACAATATCCATACCATAATTCCGCTAATGGAAATTGAGAATCTTTTGAAGAAATATATTGTTGGTATTGAGTTGCAGCATCCTGGTAATGTTCATATAGTCTATAGGATTCTGCTAGTTTATAGGTTACTCTATTTACACTTGATTCTTTAATTTTATGGATTGGGCTTTTTGAGTAAGATTGAGTGGGATAAACTAAAGATTCTGAAGACTCTGAAATAGGTGTCTCATAAAGAATCGTAGAATACAAAATCGCTGCATTATAATAATCCTTATTCTTAAAACTCTCATCAGCCCTTCGCTCAATTTTCTGAGCCGACTGTGCCCAAATATATCCTCCCCATGTCATTGAAAAAATCAATGCCATAGCAGTTAAAATAATATATTTATTATTTACAGTCTTGGGCATACAAATTTTGTAACTGGTGTTTTTTTAGGATTTACAAAACTGATTGACAGTTCATAACCCCCACTATTTGTTGAAGCGGTTTTTAATTGCGATGTATTAAAATCATAACTAAACCCAATTGTCATCCCATTTATATGTATTCCAACATTTGGAGCTATGGCATCATTAATTCTATAGCTACCACCAAAAATCAAATCTTTATAGGGATCAATTTTTAAATCGAATGAAAGTCCTGCAATGATTTCATTGCTACTTCCCTGACTTAAATAAATGGCATTGGGCATTAAATCTATCAGATCCATCAAATGAATTCTGAATCCCCCATGAAATGAATATCGAATGGGGACTTTATTACTATTAGAACTAGAAATAAATCGATTTTCAGGTTCAGTTGGATGGTATACACTAAATCCTAAAAATGGATTAAGTGTATGGTTAGGATCCCCATCAAAATATAATAAACCAAAACTTCCATCCAATGAAGTAGCTGACGGGTAAGTGAAATTTTCATTGGAAGGAATGGTAGGGTCAAATCCAATTAGTGGATTGAATTGGTTACCAAATTGAAAATTACCCGGGTCTACCCTTCTATTCAAAAAACCTATTTGAAATCCACTTGCTAATATTTGATATTGTGTTAGATGCACTTGATAAGAGAGAGATAAATAACCACTGGTATAATGGTATCCTCCATCCTCAGTTTTTTGATTAAATAAAGTTACACCTAATCCGAAATTTCGAGGCAATGAAATATCAGCAGAAATCCCTTGTGATAATAATGCTGAAGAAAGACTAGGCCATTGTTTACGATAGTTTCCACTCACTCTATAACTTCCATTCATGGCACCTGTAAATGCAGGATTTAACCATTGCGGATAAGCATAGAATTGTGTAAAATGCGCATCAACTTGAGCATCAGTTTTTCCGTGCATCACGAAAAGTTGAACAAGTATGAATAAAATGTATTTGCGCATCAGTATTAGTTGTTTGAGATACTTATTTTAATTTATCTGATTAATGTAAATGATCCTTTTTTTACAATGTTTGTTCCATCCTGCATTTTTGCTTCTAAAGTATATGTATACACACTTGCAGGCGATTTATTTCCTTTATAATTTCCATCCCATCCATTCACTATATCGGTAGAACTAAAGACCAACTCACCCCATTGACTATATACCTTTAATTGAAAACTATTAATAGCTGTACCATAAACCCGAAAGAAATCATTGCTCCCATCTCCATTCGGAGTAAACGCATTGGGAACGTATAATCCATTTCCAAATGGATTAATTGTTGTTGCAATAATCTGGCTGGTATCACTAGTCTGACAACTAACTAATCCAAGTGCTTTTATTATTACTTTTTGTGTCTGTCCGGCTGGAATTCCGTTCACTATTTCTTTTAATGCCAATATTCCATCTGTTGGATATTGAAAACTTAACCCATTATCCAGACTTAATAAATAAGCAGTTGCATCAGGTACAGCATTCCAACTAACAACAATCGAATTGGCCCCTAAAGAGTCGATTTTAAGAATTGGTTTCGCTATTTTATTCCGAACTATAATTTGAACAGTAGCACTTTTTGAAGGACATACAGCAGGCACACTGTTACCATTAATTACATAACTAGCATTTTTTGTAACACTACTTAATCCATAATAAATCCCTGAATTTATTTTTATAGAACTTCCTGGTAAGTACCATGAATAAACAACACCAGTTTGTGGTGACATTACATTTAATGTATCAGATTCGGCATAGCAAACGGAATCCTTTTGTGCCTTAACTAAAAAGTCTAAAACAGGTGCAGCCATTTGAACAGTACTACTATCTTTTGAGGTGCAAAGCCCTTTTGTTACAGTAACAGTATACACCCCATTTTTATTTACAGTGATATTCTGGGCAGTCTCACCAGTACTCCATAAATAGGAATTAAATCCTACTCCAGCATCTAATTTAGCGGTATCACCACAAACATTTACTGTTTGAAGTAAAGTTGTCTGCATGGGTAGTACAGAAATTAAAATACTATCAGTACATACAAATCCGCCACTGGTTCTGGTTATTTTATATGGAGTAGTAACAGTAGGATTCACAGTGATAAAAGAAGTTGTATCACCTGTAGACCATACATAAGATTTCAATGTTAGCGGGATGCTAGTTGAATCTGGATAGTAAGCCCAAATTCCATCATATCTAGCCCAAATCATTCGCTTTCCTATTGGATCATAATACGCAAGGCCATTCATATTTGAACCAACAGCAGCAGGTGGTTGGTCTCCTTGTCCTTTAAATTCAACGAACCCTGCATCAATAGCGGTTCGGAAGCGAAATGTTTTATTTGTATTTGGTAAATTTTGATTCTGTGTATAATTTCCTGTTGGCTGAAACCCTCCAAATAAAAAAAAGCGAGACTTATCATAATCATATCCCACAGCACCCTGATATTTTATTGAGGCATTGTTTACAGGTAGAATATTTTTGAAAGTATATGTTGCCAAATCAAGTTCCCATAAATCTTTTAACCAACAATACATTCCTGCCTGACTGGCCCAGGGGCTCCCCAAAGTGCATGTACCATCTAACTCATTACCAGAATAACTTCCTTGCCCTGCAAACAAATAAAGTTTTGTACCATTTGAATTTGAGGCTATAAGATTGCCTCCTTTTGGTGGTACTGAATCAATCAGTGGATTAGATTTTTTTTGTGCCCATCCACTAATAGTACTTTCATAAATCCAGCTCTTCATTTGATTAAACCCAAATCCACCATAGAAACCTGCCTGTTGTGTAGTAGGGTTCCAATAGGAAGATGACCCATAAGAATCGCGATCAATGGCCCCATTACCTATCAAAGTCCAGCTCCCGCCAGCAGCAGGAAGTGCATATATGCTATCTCTTCCTCCACGCCAATATAACAATCGATTATTGGTATAATCAAATGTAAATTCAGTAAAATCCCCAGGCCAGTTAGTAGCATTAATAGCAGTAACAGAACTATTTTTTAAATCGTACCTGATAATTTGTTGATGAATGATACTATACAAATATTGATTTGCTTTATCGTATCCAAATGGTTTGATATTAAATAAAACAGAGTCGATCGCATTTTGGGCAATCAATTGTTTCCAGACGCCAGGTAAAACAGTATCAGGAGCTGGTGCGGGAATTAGATTTAATAATACAGATACACCGGGACAAATCAAAGTATCCTTTTGATAAAGAAATCGGTCGCAAGCAGAGCTCTGCCCATTTGCTTCCTGATTAGCTATAAGCGTCAAGCAGACTATTGAATAAAAAAAATATCGTACAATTTTATTCACAATTTTTTTTTAACTAATTACAATGCAAGAAAATTTCTTTTAAAAGGAATCACCTGCAATTAACTTACCGATTAGACATATTTCAAAATGCCAATTTAACAGCAAGTAAGAGTAACATTGGGGTAGCAGAAAAAGAACAGGTCAAATTAACCCATTAACTTATTGCTATAAAGTTATGAATTTTACTACGATTCACCCTGAAAGGTGGATTTTAGTCTATTCTTTACAAGAACGATTTGAGTCGGCCTTTATTGTACAAATAACTATAAATGGACCTAGGCATTCGCCAATGCTCTATCGAGATGAACGTATCCACCATCAACATAAATAATTTGGCCTGTAGTATGACTAGAAACTGACGATAACAGAAAAGCCACCATATTAGCAATTTCTTCTGTTGTTGTCATTCTTTGTTGAAGTGGAATATGTGAGGTTATTTCTTTAAGTTTTTTCTCCGGCTCAGAAAGCGTTTTGATCCATTTTTCATATTGGGGTGTCATACATTCTGCAACAACAACTGCATTCACCCTAATATTATATTTAAGAAGTTCAACGGCCCATTCTCGTGTTAACGCGTTTCTTCCACCATTTGAAGCTGCGTATGCTGAAGTATTACCCTGACCTGTTTCAGCAGTCTTTGAAGTAATATTAACGATAGATCCTTTACTTTTTATCAATGAGGGAAGTGCATGATGTGCTAAAAGGTAATAATGCACTAGATTTCGATGCAAACTTTTCATAAAGCCATCATAATCACCGTGCTCAAGACCGACACCATCATTCACTCCAGCATTATTTACTAATCCATCTATTCGATTAAACTTATTCAATACTGCGTTAATTGTTTCTTGTGAAGTTTCGGGGTTCGATAATTCAGCCGTGTATTGCCATGCTTTTCCACCTGCAGCTTCTACCTCTTGCAATAATTTCATGTTATCTGCTTCGCTTCTTCCCACAATTACTGGGATGGCAGATTCAGATGCCAGTAATTTTACGATACCAGCCCCAATGCCTTTTGCTCCTCCCGAAACAATGATCACTTTATTAGAAAGTTGTAAGTCCATCAACCGTATTTTTAAATTTGATAAAAACGTTTAGCATTACCACCAAATAACATTTCCTTTTCAGAATCAGTACAATTACTAAAATACTGTTTATAAATAGATAATTGCTGTTTATAATTGGCTGCAATCAAGCAAACAGGCCAATCAGACCCATAAATCAACCGATCCATTCCAAATGCATTTTTAATTACGGCAAGATAAGGGTCAAAATTTGAAGGTTCCCAATCCTCCCAGTTCGCCTCAGTTACCATACCACTTACTTTACAAAACACATTCTTTTGAAGCCCAAGAGACAAAATACCTTTTTCCCATTCTTCTAATTGCTGATCTTTAATATTAGGTTTGGCAATATGATCGATCACAAATCGCATTTCTGGAAACTGCTTAACCATCAACAATGTGGCCGCCAAATGTTTAGGGTAAATTAAAATTTCGTAACAATAATTAAATTTCTGCAATGCGGCAATTCCCCTTAAGAATTCAGCAGTAAGCATAAACTCTGGTTCTTCTGCCTGAAGAATATGTCTAAATCCTTTTACAATCGGCCATCGTTTCCAATCAGCCAATTGGTATTCAATATCTGCTGACATAAGATCAACCCAGCCAATTACCCCGCAAATCCATTTGTTTTTTGATGATAAGTCAACAAGAAATCTTGTTTCTGCTGCTGCTTGATTAGCCTGAACAGCAATACATCCATCGATTCCATTTTCTAATAATAATGGCTCTAAATCTTCTGGCAAAAAGTCTTTCCGAATCACTTGCATGGAATCATTTATCCAAGCATGTGTTTCAGGATGATAATGCCAAAAATGTTGGTGTGCATCAATCATCATTAACTTATTTTTGTCTGATACGCTTCGGCAGTTTGTTTAGAAGTTCCCAATCCATCAATCCCCAACTCAACAACATCTCCTGGTTTTAAATATAGTGGAGGATTCATTCCTAACCCAACACCTGCAGGAGTTCCTGTTGATATAATATCTCCGGGCAATAAAGTCATAAACTGGCTGATATATGAAATAAGATAGGGAACATTAAATATCAAATCATCCGTATTACTATCCTGTACAATTTTATCATTTAAACTTAACCACAATCTAAGATGATGCGGATCAGGAATTTCATCTTTAGTAACCAGCCATGGACCCAAAGGTGCAAAACTATCGCAGCCTTTTCCTTTATCCCAGGTTCCTCCTCTTTCTAATTGAAATGCTCTTTCGCTTACGTCATTATGTAAACAATAACCTGCTATATAGTTCATAGCATCTTGTTCATCTACATAGCTTGCTCTTTTTGAGATCACTACCGCCAACTCAACTTCCCAATCCGTTTTTAAAGAATTTTTAGGTATAACGATTGCATCATTAGGACCAACTATTGATGTAGTTGATTTAAAAAAAAGAATTGGTTCGGAAGGTATAGCAGCATTTGTTTCTTTTGCATGCTTAGCATAATTAAGTCCAATACAAACAATCTTCGAAGGTTTTGCAACGGGGCAACCAAAACGAGTTCCTTCTTCAATTTCCTCTAATGTGGTTGAGGCATTTTCAATTTCTTTTTTCAATTTTAATAGCCCATCACTGGCAAAGAAATTTTCATCATAATCATTTACTAAAGAACTTACACTGTAGTTTTTACCGTTGATATGCACACCTGGCTTTTCATTGCCAATCGTTCCAAATCGAATTAATTTCATAAAACTATTTCTCTAATTAAGTTGAATAATGGTATCAATATCGTTTAAATCTATACCTTCCAGACAAATAAATACGCCTTCAGTAACCTGCTTGAATTTCACTGATATATTAGAATTTAACAAGTTGGCCGAATTAATTTTTTTACTTAATTGTGGAACAAAAACAAATCCGTTATTATCTTTTTTATCAAGAATATGAACATAGATCGTATTACTCTTTTGTGTAAGCACTCCCCAATCTTGAGCTGCTACTATATTACCACGAGTACCACGAATACTTACAGCATTTTTATCCATCCACTTTCCAATAATTGCAAGTGTATCGATGAATTCTTTTTGAATAAGTCCATTAGGTTGAGGCCCTACGTTTAATAGAAAATTGGCATTTCTGCCAGCTGCGTTTACCAAATAATGTATAAGGGCTTTAGATGATTTGAAGTTTCTATCAGTTATATTGTATCCCCAGGCTTCATTCATTGTTTCGCAGGTTTCCAATGGTAATTGTGAAATATCTGCACCACCAAATCCTGTAGTATTAACTCCTGGTAAATCCTTTTCAAACATCTGAAAATCTTCTCCTTCAATTGGAAGTAAATGATGATTATTTCCTATTAAGCATTGTGGCTGCAGCTTATGAATTAAACTATATATTTCATCGTAATGCCAGTTCACTTTTGATTTCAAAGTTTTATCAACATCATTATCTAACTGATCCCAATGTCCATCAAACCAAATTGTTGAAACTTCACCATACTTAGTTAGTAATTCAGTTAGCTGTGCTTTCATAAATTTAATGTAAGAATCCCAATTACTTTTTTCAGTTCTTCCAGATTTCTTGCCGGTCTTCCCAGTCTCCCATTGATAATCTGATCGATACCAATCCAGCAGAGAATAGTAAAAACATATTTTAACCCCCTGACGGTGGCATTCATCCGCAATTTCTTTTACTATGTCTTTGCCATACTTCGTATTTGTAATTTTCCAATCAGATTCTTTTGTATCAAAATTACTAAACCCATCATGGTGACGGGTAATGAGGGTGATATATTGCATCCCTGCATTTTTAGCAATGGATACCCATTCTTTAGCGTTAAACTCAGTAGGATTAAAAACATTTTGCAATAGTTTATAATCTTCCTGGCGAATGCCTCGATTATTCATTACCCATTCTCCATTAGCCAACACACTAGAAGCACCCCAATGAATAAACATTCCAAATTTCATATCTTGAAATTGTTGACGTGCAGCTAAATTTTCCTTGGTAGGAATATATGCTTGCTGTGACATTGCATAAACAGCCATCAACATTGGTAAAACAAGAAGCAGTAACTTTTTCATGTATCAATTTTTAATTATTCAATTTAATAAAACCACCATCAATAGGATAATCGTTTCCAGTGATAAAGCTAGCTTCATCACTACATAAGTAAAGGGCTAAAGATGCTATTTCCTCCACATTACCCATTCTACCAATTGGCTGACTTTTAGATAATTTGTCAAACATCTCTTCTTCTTTTCCAGGATAATTTTTTGAAATAAACCCATCAACAAATGGAGTGTGAACACGTGCTGGCGAAATAGAATTACATCTTATATTTTCTGATAAATAATCGCGTGCAACACTTAGTGTCATGGCGTAAATGGCACCTTTACTCATGCTATATGCAAAACGATCTGGAAGTCCAACAATGGCAGCAATGGATGCTAAATTAAGAATGACTCCTTTTTTATTTTTTTTCATCAATGGTATTCCACAATGAATAGCATTGTAAGCCCCTTGAACATTAACACGAAAAATTTTCTCAAAATCTTCAGGGCTTGTATTTTCAACATTTCCTACATGAGCTATTCCTGCATTATTTACAAGTATATCAAGAGTTCCAATTGAATTAAAGACTTTAGTCATCTCCTGTTGGTCACTAACATCACAACGATATGCTTTTGCATTGCCTCCACTTGTTTTAATATCAGTAACCACTTTTTCAGCCGCTTCCAAATTAAATTCTATTATGTGTATTGTTGCACCTTGTTTTGCAAAGAGAATGGCCATTGCTTTACCAATTCCACTTCCTGCTCCAGTTATAACAGCTGATTTACCTTGTAGACTAAACATAAATTTATTTTAAAGAGAATATTTCATTCATAATCACCCATTTTTCACCAGGTTTTGCAAAAGGCAATGGCTTTTGAAACTGCCACATCAATCTTTCCCATTCCTGCACTTTTTCATTTGCAAGATCAGACTTTTGTTTTGCATCAAAACTAAACTGATCATTCACTTCCATGATCATAAAAAGACGATTGCTAACTCTGTAAATCTGCATATCATCAATACCCGCTGAGCGAATACTGTCAATAATTTCCGGCCATACTTTTTGGTGCCATTCTTCATATTTATTTATTAAAGAAGGGTCATCATATAAATCCAATGTGAAACAATATCTTTTCAATTTCAATACAATATTTAAATGAATTTAATTTATAGGCAATACCCGATATCCTTTCCACCCAAAATAAAATACGATACTAAAACAGATCACAGGAACAAAATATCCAAGTTGAATATCGCCAGTTACATCACTTATAAAAGCAAGTACTGGAGGCATTATGGCACCACCTACTATCGACATCACAATTAAACTACTTCCCATTTCAGTATCTGTATTTAATTCTTTAATACCCAAAGAAAAAATGGTAGGGAACATGATTGACATAAAGAATGCTATTGCAATAACAATATAAACTGCAGGCATTCCATGAACAAACATGGCTGCTAATGATAATAGAATATTGATAGCTGCATAAATTGCCAACAAATTGGAAGGCTTGATATATTTCATGAAAAAGGTTCCTGCAAATCTTCCTATCATAAATGCCACACCACAACCCATTCCTAAATAATCGGCAGCTTTAATTTTATCGATACCTGAAGCTTTCATTGCATATAGTATAAAAAAGCTCAACACACAAACTTGGGCGCCAACATAAAAAAACTGAGCAGCTATTGCCCATCTCAAGTGCACATGACGTAATGTATGTTTAATACTCTTACCAGATACAGAGGCATCTTTTGCTTTTATTTCGGGTAATTTTATTATCGCGAAAATAATAGCAATCAAAACAATAATACTTCCTAAAACAAAATACGGCGTCTTTACTGAAGCAGCCTCTGAAGCTAGCGCCATTTTTCTTGCAGTTTCCGTCATTGCAGCCAAAGCTTCATCGCTATTGCCTTTCGTCAAAATCATTCTTGCACCAATAATTGGTGCTAATGTAACTGCTAACCCATTAAAGGACTGTGCAAAATTTAAACGTTGCGTTGATGTTGCCGGGTCTCCTAATAAAGAAGCGTATGGATTTGCAGCAGTTTCTAAAATTGTGAGTCCGCATGCAATGATAAAAAGTGCTGCCAGAAAAAATAAATATTGTTGTGTGTTAGCTGCTGGAATAAACAAAAAAGAACCTAAAGCAAATAAACCAAGGCCAGTTATGATTCCTGCTTTGTACCCATAGGTCTTCATGATATATCCTGCTGGCAAAGCCATTACAAAATAAGCAATGAAAACGGAGGAGTCAATAAGCGAAGATTGCAGTGTAGATAAACTAAAAGACTTCTTTAAATGAGGTATTAAAATTGGATCTAGATTATGAACAAAACCCCACAAAAAAAACAGGGATGTTATCATAATAAAAGCAAAGCGGGTTGAAGCAGCTTTATTGGGCATAGCAAAAGTTAGTTATGAAATTTACAAGTGTTTTTAAGCACTATTGTAAAGAAATAGAAATTTCCATAAAAGATAGCGAAATATTATAAGTTAGATTTTGATTTCATTTTAAACTGTTTTTCAAGTTTGCTGATGATGGCTTGTAAAACATAACTATTGTGTAATTCACCTTCCACTAATTTCCAATCTATTCTTTTTGTTTTCAATCCTCTTGATTTTAAAAGAGGTCGATTATTCTGCAGCACAATACTTCGATTCTTCCCCATTATTTTAATTCGCTCAATTTGATCTGAGCTATAAATAACATTAGCTTTTAAATGAATGTATTGTTGATCATACCTTATTATTATTTGCCATTCCATAAATCTAAATTACTAACTTTTTTAGCATTTATGAAGAAAAATGGGGCTTAAAATAAATTCTGATCTTAGTATATTTATATAAGACGACTGCAAAAACTGAATTTTTGCAATTTTGAGGATCATTCTCTTATAAAATCAAGTTATATAGCATTACTCTAATTTTGCAATATGAAAATCTTATTAATCTCTGTTGGTAAATCAAATGAGCCTTATGTGGAGGAAGGGATTAAAGATTTCACGGGACGAATAAGTAAATACTTTCCGGTAAGCTGGCAAATTATTGCACCTCCAAAAATTGCTGCAAGCCTTTCTGAATCTGGATTAAAAAAAGCAGAAGGCCTGCTTATTTTACAACAAATTTTGCAAGATGATTATCTGGTATTGCTCGATGAAAGGGGGCAGTCATTCGATTCACCGGGAATATCACAATTGATTCAACAGAGAGCAAATGAGAGTTGTAAGCGAATCGTTTTTTTGATAGGTGGTGCGTTTGGTGTTGATGAACCCGTATTTAAAAGGGCCAATACTACTTGGAGTTTATCGAAACTTGTTTTCCCACATATGCTAGTCCGACTTATTTTATCAGAACAGATTTATAGAGCTTGTAGCATTTTGAGAAATGAAAAATATCACCATTTATAGTGCTCTGTAATTATATCTAACATAATATTCATCTTCCTTTTTGATATTCCGCTTCAGAATATATTAAATTGCCCGCATGTTTACCATCACCGTCATTATTCTTGCAATTACCTGTATCGTTTCTTTTACAGCATTTTCAAATGAAAAATTAATGGAAGATTTGATCTTTTATCCTCCTGCGGTAACCAATCGAAATCAGTGGTATCGTTTCATTACTTGTGGGTTTATTCATGCAGATATCATGCATCTGGCTTTTAATATGTATTCTTTTTATCTTTTTGGGAGAATGGTTGAGGAAGCATTCATTCAAATATTTGGAGATAAAGGCAAACTACTTTACATTTTTTTATACATTATTGCACTAATAGTTTGCTTACTACCAACCTATTTAAACAATAAAGACAATTATCATTATCGGAGTTTAGGTGCTTCTGGCGCTGTCTCCGCTGTAATATTCGCAGGAATCTTCATTTACCCTACTATGAAAATGGGATTATTTCTTATTCCGGTAATGGTTCCTGGTTTTGTTTTTGGCCCCATCTTTCTATTACTTTCTGCGTACTTAGCTAAAAGAGGGCACGGGAACATCAATCATTCAGCACATATTTGGGGAGGTGTCTTTGGAATTGTATTTCTAATTATATGCAGTCAGTTTTTGAGCAACTATCGTCCAGTGGAAATGTTTGTAAGTCAGGTTACAGAATACATTAGAGCTTTGTAGGTAATAGTTGTATTTGTAAAATATGGTTTGTATTTAATTGTAATTTGAACCGATTATCAATTCGATAACCTACTACCCAAATAATTTTTCTGTCACTCTCCAATACCCAACAATTTTCTTTTTGCGTTTTAGATAATTTAAGATCCATCAGAAAGCGGCTAATTTTCTTCTTTTTCTGCATCCCTAATGGATAAAAATAATCCCCCACTCTTGGCTTCCTCAATAATAATGGAAATTTGATTTTATCAAAATCCATTAATGCAAATAAATTGTCGGTATTTATTACCTGAGAAGCATTTACTATTTGAGTTAGCTGCAACACTCCCTGAGAAAAATGTAATTGAGATTCGCCTTCTTCAACTACATAATATTGCGCATTTTGTTTTTCTAATTCAGCGATAATTAACCACTTTCTATTTTTAATAATACGGTGTGTCAATGAAGATACATAAGCAGCATTATCGGCATCCAAGAGCTTGATAATTTCTGGTGTTTGCGCTGGACTAAAACCGAATGTTTTCGACATTTCCCAAATGATAGATGCCAGAGACTTTTCCTTTTTTAGTTTTAAAATAGGAATATGAATCTCAGTCCCTTTTTGTTCAAATAAATTGTTCAATTTACCAGCTATTGCATCTTGATAAATTGTTGCCACTTCACTAAAACGCTCAATATTTTCAAGTATATTTTCTTCTACTTCAGGAAATATTTTTTGGATCTGCGGGATTAATTGGTTCCTAAAAAAATTTCTTGTGTACTTATCTGATTCATTAGAAATATCCTCTACATATTGCATTTGATATTCTTGCGCATAGCTGATGAGCTGTTCTTTTCTTAATTTCAATAAAGGACGTATCAATGACCGCTCTTTTTGAAAAGGTTGGATTCCACGCATCCCGGAGATTCCAGTACCTCTAAAAAAATTCATCAATACTGTTTCAATATTATCATCTCCATGATGAGCCGTAACCAATAAAACTTGTTTATCAACTTTTTTTTGTACCTCATCTAACAAATCAGCAAACCAGTCGTACCGTAGTTTTCTTGCGGCTTCCTGAATGGCAATTTTATTTAGATCTGAGAATTGTTGGGTGTTAAACTTCTTTACAAATATTTCAGTGGCGCCAATAATAGAAGACACAAATAATTCATCCCGGTCACTATCTGAACCTCGCAACTGAAAATTACAATGAGCAATGCTATAAGAAAACCCGGCATTTTTTATCAAATCTACAAGTACTACACTATCTACTCCCCCACTTACAGCCAATAATAAATGAATGTTCTCCCTATGTAAGTTGGGAAATTGCTTTTGCCAATGACTTTTAAATTGAGTGTTTAAATTCATGGGATTCATTAAGCTTTCTTTGCTTCTTTAGCCCATCCGTCTTTTAAGCTCACTGTTCTATTAAAAACTAATTGATCATTTGTACTATCTCTATCAATAACAAAATAACCCTTCCTGATAAATTGAAATGCAACACTAGGATCATCTGTTTTTAAAGCGGGTTCTGCATATGCATTAGAAATAGTTTGCAAAGAATCTGGATTAATATAGTCTTTGAAATCTCCATCAGCATTAGCCACATCTTCTACTTTAAATAAGCGATCATACAATCTGATTTCTGCTTTAATAGCAGTTGCTGCATTAACCCATTGCAATGTTCCTTTTACATTAATACCCGAAGTGTCTGATCCACTTTTACTTTCAGGAATATAGCTGCAATGTAGTTCGGCAATATTACCATCAGCATCTTTAATAACATCATCACACTTAATTATATAGGCGCTTTTTAAACGGACCATTTGACCAGGGGATAATCTAAAATATTTTTTTGGTGCCACTTCCATAAAATCATCTTTCTCCACATAAATCACATTACTAAATTCAATGCTTCGAGTTCCTGTAGAATGATCCTCTGGATTATTTTCACTTTCTAATAACTCGGTGGTATCAGGATAATTGGTAATGATAATTTTCAATGGATCGAAAACCACCATTCTTCTCAATGCCGTTTTATTAAGTTGTTCGCGTACACAAAATTCTAAGAGACTTAAGTCAATCAGGTTTTCTCTTTTCGCAACTCCAATTTTATCACAAAATTCTCGAATGCTTTCGGCTGGATAGCCCCTTCTTCTCATTGCAGAAATGGTACTCATTCTAGGATCGTCCCAACCATTCACATGATTTTCATTCACTAACTGTAATAGTTTGCG
>SESB01001112.1_pt1 | contig 18145 bp, 25 predicted proteins | sample 3171441 | NCBI WGS metagenome assembly SESB01 (sample SAMN06051867, study PRJNA518727) | freshwater metagenome | biome: subpolar coniferous forest; feature: holomictic lake; material: water; isolation source: holomictic Lake 227, 6 m depth | place: Canada: near Kenora, Ontario | collected... | reverse complement strand
AGCGAAACAGATCGGTTTTTTTATAGCAGTAACACACAACAGGTGTAGTGGTCATAAACACAGCAGGGATACGGTGGTTCAAGTCCATCTGGAAACGCGGGTGCAGTGAAACCATGCTGATTCGGGTTCAATTCCCGGTCTGCTATCCAACAATTAGCAAGGAGAACTAAATATGACAAGAACGAAGAAATTTATGTGGTTGGCAAGAAATTTCAATGACGTCCAGAGCCGATGGATACTGTTCACCGAATGGGTAACAGGTCACTCGCCGGATGCTCGGTATGAACTCGAAATGAGGTTAATAGGATCAGTATGAACGCAACTTTGAGAGAGAAAATCGAGCAAATAGTCAAAGATGCAATCAAGTCCAGGATGGTGGACGAAGGGATTTATGATGTTGTGAATCTATCATTCAATGATATGGTCTTTGATTTTGAGTCAGATATAGGCGGAATGCGAGATTATGATGCAATTAAATGTAAGCGCATTGCAGAGTATGAATTTTTTAAAATTATAGGTGCTCTCAGAAATGCTGCCAGAATCATAGACGGAGCATTCGAATGAAATTTCCCAAATGAAGCGGCTTAGTTGTTAGGTCGCAAGGAGAGTAACAATGATAATTGATTTGAGTTTGACAAATAACGACTTGTACGCGGGATGTGAAGTCGAATTGGTGGCAGGCAGGTTTAACATAGTGACACCTGTCTCACAAGCAATCGAAATAATCGGAGCGAATATTGGCAATATGATTGCAACGATCCCGCAGGCGGATCGGAATTCTGTAACCCTTACCGGGCCTATGGCTGTCTGGGCCTATTTGATAGTTTTCCATGCTGTTGTTCACGCGTTTACGGAGGTTAAATACAATGATGGACGCAGTGAATCAGTTTTGATTGCGCGGCATGGCGCAGCGCAGGGATAGAAAGGGAGGGAACCGGAAGCAAACAAACAGTAATCGTTAATCCTCTCGTACCACATACGAGAAATCCCAAAACCGAATGAAATTAGGGCTGTAGTATCCATTAACGCCACGGTATGGAAAGATACCGTGGCAACTTCAAGGGAGAAAACATATGAACCAATCAGAAGTTGTGCATGATATGAGATGTAGCGGTTGGGAGCTGGATACCGTGCGAGGGGACGGATTTGTTCACCTTTACAAACGTGATAGGGAAAGAAACTGTATTTACCCTGATTATATAGACTGTACGGTTTTTCCCAACGGACGGGCAGTAGAAGGTGTGTTTAATAAATATCCAAAAAAAGGAGCTGGATTATGAAAACAAAGGAGTTAGTAGTCAGAGGTTTTGAATTGAAAATTCAGATAAACGCAATGACAGAAGAGTTGAGGATGATCAATCTCGAACTGTCGAGAGCCGCAGAGTACCGCAACGGCAGTAAAACCGGCCACCTGATGGAAGCCGGGATTAAAGTCACCGTGCAGTTAAAGGAAAATTGTAAATGGTATCAGGACAGATTGGCGCAGGTGAAAACACTGCTCCCCGGTGCATTCAATGACACTTTCGTCTATGAGTTCAAACCGGCATCTTCCAAAGCACTCGAAACGGCCATGAAGGACAATGAGGAATTTGCAAAGGCGGTCGCCTGGGCGAGAGAGATTAAACCAGGCGCACCGCAGGTGGTTTACGAGAAGATTGAGGATGAAAGTGAAATCCCGTTTTGAAACAATAAACAAGGAGACAAAATGTTAAAACCAATAACCAGAGAGACAGCCAATAGATTGAATTGTTTGATAATTGGGGGAGCAGGAATTGGAAAAACCAGTTTAATACGCACAATCCCAGAAGGTGAAAAAATACTTGTGCTTAGCTGCGAAGGGGGACTTCTGGCTGTACGGGATTTGGTTGAAGCTGGAGAAATTGAAGGATTTGAGGTTGGTTCTTTTGCAGACCTAAAAGAAGCATATCAATTACTTCATTCACCTGATTTTAAAACTCGTTATCAGTGGATATTCATTGACTCGCTCACGGAGATTAGCGGTAAATGCCTTGAAAGTGTGCAGGCTAAATATCCATCTAAAACTGACTCCTATAATTTATGGGGAGAATTCTCAGACAATTTAACCCATATCATTAAGGCATTTCGTGACCTCACGAATTATTCCGTTGTATTTACCTGTTTACCTACAATTCAGGTGGATGATTTAAAACGTAGATACGTCGGAGCGGACGTAGCTGGGAAACAATTAAAAGAACGCCTACCAAGCTATTTTGATTTAGTTCTTTATATGATCAGCAAAGAAGATGAGAATAGTAATGAAAACCGTATTTTTCTTACTTCTCCAAGTGATAGATATCCTGCAAAAGATCGCTCGGGAAAATTGTTGCAAATTGAACAGCCAAATCTGGCATCAGTAAAATTTAAAATTTTAGGAGGAATTTAATTATGGCTCAAATTTCAGTAGATTTAACGCAGTATGAGGCGCAAGATTCCTTTGATCTCCTTCCTCCGGGTTGGTACTCGGCGGAGATCATCAACTCTGAGATAAAGGATGGGAAAAAAGGCCCTTATATCAACTGGACTTTTCAGGTTATCGGGAAACCTAACCACATCTGGACGGTTACCAGTTTGGGGAACGAAGTTTCGATGAAAATCCTCAAGACTATGGCCACATGTTGTGGCCATAGAAATCCGAACTATATTGCCGACACCGAGGAATTGCATGGAAAACGGTGTCAGATCAAGGTGAAGATCAAAACCGATGAGAACGGTGATTACGAGCCGAAGAATGAGATTTCGGGTTATAAACCACTGGACGGCGCAAAGGTGGCAGTCAACAACATCCCACCGGCACACGTAGCGGCTGCGGCGATGGCTACTGCTATTCCGGCAGATACGAAAATGCCGTGGCAAGTTTAAAACATTGAACCACTGGGGAATACCCAGGGGGATTTGAGCAAGGTAAAGATGGATTATACATTACGGCCATACCAAGAGGATGTTTTAAAAGTCATTTGGGACGCTATACCGACTGATCAATTTATTCTGATTCAAGCGGCAACCGGAGCCGGGAAAACTTTAATTTTCTCTGAATTGATCAAACGTCTTTTAACGCAGTGGCCTAACATCAGGATTGGGATACTGGCACATCGTCGGGAGCTGATTACACAGGCGCAAGACAAACTTCTCAAAACATGGCCGGAGGCTCCTATAGGAATAGCCTGTGCCTCTATATCAAATGATATTGATACGGATAAGCCTGTTGTGATTGGTAGCATACAAACGCTATCCAGACGTACAGGGACAACCGTCCCATTTGATTTAGTGATAGTTGATGAAACACATAAAATACCTGCCATGAATGTCAAGTCACAGTACAAATCATGGATTGAAACCATGATCAAATATAATCCCAAGGTTAGAATAATAGGATTCTCTGCAACATGCTTCAGGCTTTCTCACGGATATATTTATGGGACTGCTTGTAAACCAGGCAATATTAATCTTTTCCCTGATCTACATTATCGAATATCAATCTCTGATCTTCAAAAAGATGGATATCTTTGTGGGTACCGAGCAAAAACAACAACCGATATCTCGTCTGATCTGGCTGGTGTACGGAAAACAGGAGATTATAATGTGGGTGATTTATCAGCAGTAATGAGCAAACAACAGCACGTCGGGTCTGCGGTGGCTGCATTGAATGAACATGCCTCAGATCGAAAACACGTTATTGTTTTCGCTGTAACAATTGCTCATGCAGAAAAACTTCGTGAAGCGTTCGGAGAACAGGCAACCATTATTCATTCAGAATTAAATGACGATGCCAGGTATCAAGCTCTTTCTGACTTTGAATCAGGTAAAATCAGGATAATCGTGAATGTGACAATACTTTCAGAGGGCTTCGATTCACCGGCAGTTGACTGTATTATCATGTGCCGTCCAACAATGTCACCTGGACTTTTCATTCAAATGACAGGCCGTGGCCTCCGTCCGCATCCGGACAAAAAAGACGTGCTGATTCTGGACTTGGCCAATAACTGCCAGACTCACGGAGACCCAGATTCACCGCGCGTAGAGATACCAGGGAGATCAAAAAAGAAAGAGCTTGTGGTTGAAGAAAAGAAAATTAAAACCTGTCCAAACTGCGACGAGGTGGTTGAACCGAGAGCAACGGAATGTGAAATTTGCGGCTGGACGTTTATTCAAGAAAGAAATGATCCAGTAGTGCTAACAGATTATCAGTTTGTGAAGCAGAAATCAGTTTCAATGATTGCTGAAATAAGCGATATAGAAATGAGTAAGTATATCAGCAAAAAAGGGAACCTGATGATTAAAGCGGTTATTACTGCTTGGGTGCCTGGTAGTATCAATCCACACTTTATAAATCACTTTATGATGCTCGGAGATGATAATCATCCTTACGGAATAAGCCGCAGTAGAGCTGCTTGGCGCAAAGTTACGGGAGATGATCCTCCAACAAGCGCACATGAGGGCATTGAGAGAAAAGAGGAATTCGAGAGCGCATTAGGAAAAAATGGCTGGGTTTCTATTTGTGAAGAAAATAAATTCATGAAAATAGAGCGATGGTGTGTACCGCCACCGTCTGATTATTTAATGCCAATTCAAGAAGTTACAGAAGCACCTTTAGATGAAGATCAAATACCGTTCTGAAAGGAGAAAATAGTGAATACACTGGAAAATAATATTCAACAGTTACCTATTGCAGAAATTATATTTAGAGAAGATTTATACCCAAGAATTGAAACTAATCCTTCTACAGTTCAAAAATACGCCGAAACAATTGATGTGCTGCCACCAATTATCGTTAATCAACGGTATGAATTAATTGACGGTTGGCATAGATGGACGGCACATAAGAAACTGAATATTGAAAATATATCTGTTCAAATATTGAACACTAATAGCGACGCGCATCTTTTGGAATTGGCTATTGAATATAATGCTACGCATGGAATTCAATTGTCTCAAGAAGATAAGCGGAATATGGCAAGAAGTCTTTATCATGTTACACCAGATAAAGACCGTGAAAACAAAAAGAAACACCTTTCGAAGATACTGAGCGTTTCAGAGCGAACCGTCAGAGATTGGCTTTCCCGCATAGATAAGGATAGCAAGGAATCCAGGAATAAACGCATCTTTGATTTGTGGCTTGCCTGCCACACACAAGAAGAGATTGCAGAACGGGAGAATGTGACCAAGGAAACAGTAAGTCAGATTTGTCAGAAAATGGCGGAATTGTCAGAATCTGACAAACCTGTTGCAAGCCATCTGACTGACTTCGATCCGCCGATTTATAATATCTGGAAGCAACAATCAAAGACGAAAGGGTCTTCACATTTTGGCAATTCGGAAGTTAAATGGCTGGATAACCTTTTGTATCTCTATACAAAACCGCTGGATATTGTCGTTGATCCCTTCTCAGGTGGTGGCTCTACTGTTGACTTGTGCAAGAAACGTTTTAGGAGATATTGGACAAGTGACAGGAAACCTATTGTCGAGCGTGAAAAAGACATCAGACAACATGATTTAATGGACGGTCTTCCACAAATACCCAGGTGGAAAGATGTAAAGCTCGTTTATCTCGATCCTCCATACTGGAAACAGGCAGAAGGCCAATATTCTGATTCACCCAATGATCTTGCGAATATGACAATAGAAGATTTCAACAAAAATCTATCCAGTATTATCGGCCAATTCTCGAAAAAGTTACAGGCTGGTAGTTATATCGCACTGATTATCCAGCCTACCCAATGGAAAACCAATGAAACACACGATTACACTGATCATGTTGGTGATATGCTAAAAATGGTAAAATTGCCAGTCGAGATGAGATATTCTGTGCCTTACGAAAGTCAACAGAATAACGCGCAAATGGTTATCTGGGCGAAGGAAAACAAAAAATGCCTTGTCATCACTCGTGAAATAATCGTTTGGAGGATTTGATGCAAAAGGAAATGTATGGTACGCGCGATTTATCATTCTCTGATTGGCATAGAAGAGATTCTATAAAACGATTTATTGATTACAAAGACGCTGAAAAACTATCTATGATTGATTTGGATTCAGCATGTTTTATCGAATGGGAAGACAACTTTAAAGAACCTATTGCTATCATAGAGGCAGCGATTGATCATGGACAATACAAACATGCGCGAATCATACAACGCCTCGCAGAGAAAGCAGATATATATGGACTTCTTTTGTTGTACAAATTATCGAACGAACGAAACCCGGTAGATAAAACAGTTTTTGATATTATGCGGTTTAAAGTCAAGGTTTTGTATCCTAAAGAAAGTGATGGGTTTGCTATTTTTACTCCAAAGCAATGGGCTGAATCTTTGGTAGAAATGCGTAAATATGCGTTATCGCAAATTCACAACCAAATAGCCAATCACGAAAAAACAAACTTTTCAGCATCGAGAGAAAAGGAAAAAACAAATGACAGAACTTGAACTCGTCGAGACAAAAACACTGAATGCGCTGATGGTCTTCACCGAACCAGACGGCCTGGACGCGATATTAAAAGGTATTGAAAGAAAGGTTTCGGGCATTGTCCCGGACATCAGCACAGTAAAAGGAAGAAAAGAAATTGCGTCCATTGCTTATAAGGTGGCGCAATCGAAAACCCTGCTCGATAAACTCGGCGCTGAATTAACATCCGACTGGAAGGAGCGAGCGAAGAAAGTCGATGTATCTCGCAAGCATGCGCGTGATTTCTTGGATTCTCTGAAAGATCGGGTGCGCCAGCCTCTCACAGAATGGGAAGAAGCCGAAGCGAAACGCATTGCAGACGAAGAAGCAAGGATTAAATACGCCGCAGAGTATGATGACGCGATTACACTGAATTTACTATGGGATCGTGAGAAGGAAATTGCACGAAAGGAAGCTGAGATCGCTCGTATCCAAGCCGAACTGGACGATAAAGAACGAAAAGAAAAAAACAGGCTGGAACAGGAAGAGAAATATAAATGGATTGCCGAACGCGATGCAATGAGAGCCGCCGTTGAAAGAGAAATGAAACTGCAAGCTGCCAAGGATGCCGACGAGCGCCGGAGACTTGCTGATATTAAAGAACTCGAAGATAGAATTGAGGCAGAACGTAAAAAAGTTGAAACTGCGGCATTGGCCGAGGCTGCACGGGTTGCAAACCAAGAACACAGATTCAAGATTTTCAATGAAATTCTTGATGATATTTTGGTTTTAGGTGTGGAAGAAACGATGGCTAAAGCCATTATTAAGGCAATAGCAGACGGAAGAATTAGCCATGTAAAGGTGATATTTTGAGCAAACTACCAGAATTCGATAAGATTGCTAATGAGATGTATGAAGCCGCCGCCAGAGCCAACAGCACTAAGCCGCGCCGATCGTACTTGGGGATGTCGGCAATTGGAGATCCCTGTATAAGAAAGCTATGGTTATCTTTCCGTGGCTACACTACACTCCCATTGGATGGTAGAGTTTTAATGTTGTTCAGATTTGGGGATCGGATAGAAGAAGAAATCATTTACCACCTGCGCCTCGCTGGATACAGTGTGGACGGCCAACAAGAATCTTTTGCAGATCATGACGGTTGGTTCAAAGGACACGCAGACGGGATCATTCACGGAGTTACCAGACAGCAACATATTCTCGAAATTAAGTCATGTAATGCTAACAAATTCAAAGCATTTCAACAGCACGGAGTACAGAAAACTTATCAGATATACCATGATCAATCTCAGTGTTATATGGGTTATGCCGGACTTGGAAGAACTTTATTCATCATTCAAAATAAAAACAATTCTGAAATCTACACCGAGAGAGTATATTTTGATTCAGAAGTTTTTGAAGAGCTCAAACAAAAGTCATACCAAATTATCACGGCAAACAATCCAGCGCCGCAACCTTTTCCAGAAAACTCTCAGACGTGTGGATGGTGCGATCACAGGGTAACGTGCTGGATGCCATCTGAGGCGATCCAAACGCTGCGAGATTGTATGATGTGTGAGTATTTAAAATGGACTGGCCTTGTGCGGTGCTGTCTGCATAAAGATCATCCTTACGAAATCAAACAACGGACGGGAGCCTGCGGTGATTTTATTTTAAAAAACCTGGAGGGAGAGCTATGACACGTTCAAGAATAACAAGCGCACTGAATGATTTGCAGAAAAAAGTGAAAACGAAAAAAACGATTGATGAAGCACTTGAAATTTGCCACCAGTGGACTGCTGATCTGATGGTGGTATGTAGAAAGGAAGAAATTGATGGTTATCGAAATGGTGTTAAAAACTCAAGGAGTTAATAATGAGAGCAATCGTTGAAATCGAACTGGAAGTGGACGGCGAATACCAAAAAACGGACAATCAGTCTATCGTTGATGCAATACTGACATCATTGGATAGTTCATGGAAAATTAAGAACGATAGACTGGTATTTTTTAAGTCGGCAACATGCAAACTGAAAGGGAAACCATGATCGACAACGGCAACGGTACTGTAACAGACGAAGCTACCGGTCTTATGTGGCAGCAAGAAACAGCACAATCGTTAAACTGGGCAGACTCTATTCGATTTTGCTCAGAAATGACACTGGGCGGATATACTGACTGGAGGCTGCCAACCGTGAAAGAATTGCAGTCAATAGTTTATCATCGCGAATGCTGGTTGAATTGTGGAATTAAAAAAAAGACATCAATAACACATATAGCATTTGCAATCGACGCACGGTATTTCCGTGATATTTGTTGTTATGACGATGAGTATTTTTACATTTCAAGCAGTGTTTTTCAAGAACCAGGTACGAAACGAAAAGCTTGGGGTGTCGAGTTTAATCATGGGAAAGATTTCATTGGGCACATGAGATTCAAGCATCGGTTCCGGGCGTGCCGGGATGTTTATCGGGCAGTGCAGGCTAAAAAAGAGCAATTAACCCTATGTTGAAGCCGAAACAAAAACAAATCGGGTTTGATTTCTATAAAATAGAAACGGCTGTAATTGTCCAAAACTGTTGGGCAAAAAAATATCACATTCAGAAGGTCAGTGGTCACGCCATTGATATGGCTGATATGCCAATGTTTTTCGATAGTGTAGATGCAGCCGCAATGTATGCGGATGATAATGGGATTAATGTAGTTATACATGTATCACCAGTTTGATTGATAAATAGGATGAGATGATGAAGAAATGCCTTTTTTGTGAAAACGAAATACCGGCAAAGAGCCGCCGTGAAAAATACTGTTCAGATAGATGTGCCAACACACACAGAAATCACAGGAATAATCCTCTTGCGGTTCATGCAACAAAGTCATGTATCCACTGCGGTGAACAATTCACGCCAACTCATTATTTATCCAAATCTTGTAATGCTGAAAAATGCCTAAATGATCGTAAACAGAAACAAGATGAAAAATTAGAAGCTTCGTTTCGACTTGGCAAAGTAGCGACTAAGGAAATCAGAAATACGAAATGCCCACGCTGCGAGAAGATATACAAAAAAATATTTATGCCAGCATGGATAGGACGCGGAATACCCCGAATGCAGTGTGATGCCTGCAAACAAACCAGTTATAACCTCCAAAGCGCAATCTGGGGTAGCAATGAAGTATATAATATTTAGGAGAAACTGATGCGCTCATTGATAACCGTGATATCCCGAATTGCAATAGCCTCAGCGATAGCAGAAAAAGCTATAGACGCCTCAACAGATGACGTTATTGCAGCAGGGTTATATGCAAGCATGAACGCTGCTGCGATGGACGCGCTTGCTGCATTCCCTGGGGATTTGAATCAAAAGGAAATTGCTCTTGTCCAGAAAAAAATAACTCTATTCTGTGATGAAATGGGTTGGGATCATAAAAATCTACACATCCACAACTATCTGATTTTTTCTACCGAACAACTCGAATGTGTAAGATGCGGACTTGTGGCGCATAACGCAGATAAACGAAAGATAGAAGCAATTGAAAAATTGATCGACATAGAGGCGGATATCTACGACAAATATGCTGATAAGGGAGAATGCCCGGAATTTAATATAGAAGGGATGGCCGCTAATGACACCTGGGATAAAATCTTTAACGCATAAAGCAGCATTGCCAGCCATACATTATGACTGGTTCTGTGAAATATACCATTGTAAGATGTTACGTTCTGCATGCGAACGTCGCCAAGAACTGGCAAAATACACAGGCGTAAGCCAATATCGAGCGCAGTATTCTGATACCTGCGGAAATTGCAGTCAAATTAAAAAAGGAGTCAAAATGTTTACAGAAGAGATTGAAACGATCACAGTTAATGAGAATGAAACGACAAGAGTATGTCGTATATGCAAAGAGGTATTACCAATGGAAGATTTTTATAAAAGTATTGATTGCATTGGGGGCAGGGAACGGACGTGTAAAAAATGTCAGGCAGTGAGGAAAAGAATAACAGCAGAATCAAAGAAATCCGAAGCGAAAATATCAACGGTAAAGATTAAAGCTGAGCCGCCGAAATTGCCGGTTGGGTTGCCACCTGGTGTTACAATAATCTCAACTCCAGACATTACAGATGATGACATGTCAATCGATATAGATTTCACCAAATATCCTGATTTATTGGTATCGGTCGAAGATGCAGCAAATCGTGAATTTCGAACGCCAGCAATGCAAATACTTTTTATGCTAAGCAAATACAGTAATGATAGGTGACAGTATGGAACAATTGCTTTATGAACGGATTGACAGGCTATTGAACATCAGCCAGCGATGGCTGACAGTTAGCGAAGCTTGTCTGTATTCAAAAATGAGCAAAAACACGCTGATGGGAACCATCGGCTCAGGCCATGTTTTCGCTTCGAAGCGAGGTGGCAAATGGATCGTTGACCGAACATCTATTGATCAATATTATATGTGCGGAGACGATGATAGCCTTTATGTTGATGTTGCAAAGAGAATCTCAAAATGATATTAATCCCTATGAGATTATATCAAAACAGTTGTGGAACCTGGTGTATTGGGATGGCTGGCAATGTCCGCAGATCACTCAAAACCAAAGACAAGGCCCAGGCCGAGCGGTTATTCCGTAAAATCAAACGGGAATCGTTGATGGGCAATGTCATTGCGCTCGACCGGGGGAAAAATATAACACTGTCTGAATTCGCTGTGGAATACCAAACTCATTGCGAGGCACGAAAAAGGCCCACCACCGCGACATTGGATAAATACAGTGTTAAAAAATTGATTGATTACATTGGGGGACGTACGCCAATGACATCAGTCACGTCGAGGCGCCTGGATGAATTCATCAGTAAGTTACTGGCAGTTGGTCACGTTCCTACTGGAGCGAATATTATAATCAGACATTTACGGGCAGCGTTTGCAATTGCGATAAAATGGGAATACTTGAAAACAAATCCGTTTTCCGGGGTCGAATCAATCAAAGAATCCCCGCGTCCTCCGATGTTCTATTCGGAAGCCGACCTTACAAGAATCTTCGCTGCAATCACGGATGATGATTTCCGTGACCTAATTACTGTTTATCTGATGACGGGATTACGACGGGGAGAGCTGTCCGGACTGCGGGGAAAAGATATTGATTTTAACGCAGGTGTTATATCCGTATCAGGAAAAACTGGATGGCGACATATCCCGATGACTGAACAGATTGCAGAAATTATGCAACGGCGAATCAAAGCATCTGGGACGATCGGACAAGTTTTCCCCGGCTGGAAGCCAGACAGCATATCGCACAAATGGATTAAGTTAATGAAAAAGTTGGGGATCAAGGGGAGGCTTCACGACTTGAGACATTCAACGGCTTCGTATTTGGTGATGGCAGGGGTGGACATGCGGACGATCCAGATAATCCTCGGACACAGCGATATTTCGACCACGCAAATTTACGCACACCTAACCCAGGATCACGCAAGGGACGCGCTCTTGAAACTCACCAACTTGCAGAAAATTAGCACAATGGCAAATCTCAGAATCGTTATTAATAATAATTAAAGGCAGTTATGCCTATATGGGCATTTGCTTCCTAATCAATTGGCCGGGTGTCCGATTCACCCCGGGGGCACCAATAAAATCAACATCTTAAACCTTTCTGATTTTTTCATTTTCATCACTTATTAGCCTATTATTAGACACGTTGCCAAAGGGTGATGTTATTTTGTTCGCCATTTCAAGCATGGTTGCATGCCCGGTGTGTTGATATCTGGCAACCATTGCCATTGACGAATGTCCCAATAAATCTTTTAAGACCGCAGTCGGAACACCAGATTCTGGTGTCAAGATTTAGTTCAGCGAATAATTTCCTTGTTTCATCCTCAGAGAGTGATCTGGCGATGTGGCTGTTGTTTTCCGGTAGTAATTTTGACACCGGATTCTTCCCGATGAACCGCCCCATTTTATCAGCCTTATTGATGATGGAGCGAAGCAGTGCCAGTTCACGGTTGACCGTGGCGTTCTTTCTTCCCTCCTGTGTCCGAATCTCCTTGTAATTCTCCACCGCCTCCGGTGTGATATCTGTCAGCCGTGTGTCAGCTCCGAAGTGTTTGACAACGTGGACAAAATGATATTCATCAGCCGTAGATGAGCGTTTCTCTCTTTTTGAGTACGGAAGAAAAACGTCATTATAAAAATCAATCAGCGTTTCATGTTTTGCCAAGTACCGCTTTTCTTCAATCTCCTTCCTGAATGACCGCTCTCGTTCCCGCGCAATTGTCAGCGATCCTATCCTTTCCCAAGCCTGCTTCCCTTTAAGTTTCACATAGACCCAGTAAGCAGCCGTCTTTTTCTTCCGGGCAATGACAAGATCATGCTGGCATTTTATACAGAGTTTGCTATGAGCGCAAATGACAGTTGGCACTTATTTTGCAGCCGAGAGAAACAGCGATGATATTTTCTTGGTCAGGTCAGAATCTCTTATCAGTTTCTTGATCGCAGGCAAAATTTTTTCACTGTCATTGTTTGCAGCCTTCATCTCCAGTTGTACCATATGAGCATCGATTTTGGAAAATCTTTCTGCCAAGCTTTTGCATCCATTGAGGATGATTTCCATGTACTCAGTGTTTTTCAGGTTTTGAACCAATGGGGTGTCTGCGAGGAGTGATTTTAATAGCTTACTCATAGATGCCGTACCACTCTTTTTTCGACCACGGCGTTTTTCCCTCCGGAAAAATCTTTCCAGAATGTTATTCGTTCTTTGTGGTTGAATATACACGAATCCTTCAGAGGTAGAAACAGGCAATGGGTCTGCAAACAATTTTTCCAAGTATTTATCAAGATGAGCATTTTGCAGATATCGGTAAAAATCGAGATGCGGCCTGTCAAATGGAAATCCATAACCACTTGACTGACGCGGATATTCAAATATCCATTGGATTAGCGCATATGTCGTAATCAAAGGAATATTCTCAAAAGAGCTGGTCTGCCATGAACCAGATTTAATGCTTACTATGATCTCGTCAATGCTCTGACATGCCGGGTTGATTTTCTGCTCAAGGTATTTTGCTCTCTGTCTTAGCAATGGCCTGACTTTAAACTTCCGTAAACGTTTCTGAAGAGTTGTATACTCATCCAGCATCAAATCTTTTCCCAAATCGCGTAGAAAGTGAAAGTGGCAAATGAAATCCGCCACTCCTGGAAAAACTTCTTCCACTGCTGCGATAATCCCACGCCCCATATCATGTACAAGCGCTTTGGGTTCACCATACTGATCCTTGATACGTTGAAAAAATGGAACAAGCTGCTCCTTTTTCTCTGAAGGGATTTTGATAGTGTCAAGCACCAGCTCAGAAATCTCATCAAGGCCACAAAACAAATTGGGACTGTCTCCTTCACAAGTTCCATCCACATGGAGAATATAGCCGCCTCTTCGTGTCATTAGATACCTAAGACCCGGCTGGCTCTGCCGATGTGCAAGCGCAAGATAATTGATGAATTTGCGTCCCAGATAACTTACTTCACGTTCGGAGATGAATACATTCTCCGCTGCTAATGCCATCATGATTTTTATGTTGTTACGGCAATGAACAAAAAGTGCTAAGCCAACTTCCACAATAACATCAAAACCAAAGGTTCCTCCTCTGGGAACGAGGCTGCGCAGTTGATCTGAAAAGAAATTTTTTTTATCATGTGGGCAGAACAGCACCGTTTCCTTGGCATAAAAAGCTACAATATCCATGGTGACAACAGTTTTCGTAGCGGTAGTTTTCTGAACATGAAGCATGGAGCCACATGTCGGGCATATATTGGTCTCCGGATAGAAATGGAGAGTTGGAGTTTTTGGGAATAGAATGCTGGAGCTGGTATTGACAATCAACTTCTGCACGAAGTCTTTGAGCAGTTTCAGAGCCGTAAATCCGGATTTTTTTTTGCCAGTCCATGGAATTCTAAAAATCCATGAACGGCATCCTTGGCCATTTTGCTTTTCCGGATTTCAGGCAGAGACAGTATTTTTTCCATGGATATACCGTGATGTTTGATTATAGCACCCAGAATCATGACTGCCTCTGGATCAGAAATGGTAACAGCAGACGTTCGGTTGACAAACGTTTCCCTCTCCTGAATTTGCTTCATATATGCCAAAGGCTCATCGGAAAAATAAACAAAAACACCGGCATGCTTTTCTCGGTTTACCCCAGAATAATTACGTAGATGGTGTACAAAAGATTGTGGTGAAAGCCCGAGGATTTCACCAAGCTGTCTGCCGGTTAGCCCGGCAGATGATGAAGCGACTAAGTGTAAAATGGTTTTTTTCAGGTTCCCGTGCTTGGAGAAGGCAACATTTTTAAATCGCCATATGCCTTGAACATCAAAGTGGGGGGTTTCAGGCAAAGTGTAATATTTGCCATTCTGGTTGTAACTTGTGCAAGTCTTCCAGAGTTTGAGTTTTGCTTGAGCTGTTCTTGAGGGGCACTCCAGAATTGCAACCACTCTTTTGATCGTAAAGATTTTTTCTGTTTTGATCGTTGACCTTGCGAAATTGATTTTGGACTCGACAATGGGCATCTCTGAACCTCTTCGTAGTATATGATATTGCTGGGTCATAATATCATATACTACGCAAATTTTTAAGAAAAAAACGGCCTTCTACACCTAAATTCTTGAATATTTGTTAACAGACGACTTTTCTTAAAATATGGCTTGCTTTTTGGCCAAAAACATAGTTACAATTATATTTGTTTATAACTATGTAAGGGGTTCTCGCCATGTCAAGCCTAACACACCATCATAACAAGAAGACGGGTGTTACATACGTCTATTCAGTAGAGAGTTATTGGGACAAGAAGAAGAAGGCTCCGAGAAACAGACAGGTCTGCATCGGGAAACTTGATAAGGCAACGGGAGAAATCATACCGACGCAACGCAAGGCAAAGGACTCGAAGAAAGACGAATTGACGGGAGTGACGGCCGAAACGCGAATTGCAGGTCCTGCCCTGTTGCTCGACAAGCTGGCGAAGGACATAGGTTTGACAAATATATTAAGTCGCTGCTTCCCCAAACTTCATGCGGAGATCATGAGTTTGGTCTACTTCATCGTTCAAAAGGGGCTTCCCCTTTCAAGAAGCGAGGCCTGGAGTAAGGGGCATCTGCATCCCTACGGTGAGTTGATCGTAAGTCAGCGAATTAGCGAACTGCTCCTCTCGATCCAGGATGCTGACCGTCAGAAATTCCTATCCTTGTGGATGACAAAGATAACAGAGCATGACTATCTCTGCTACGACATCACGTCAATTTCGTCCTACTCAAAGGCCAACGAATATGTCAAGTACGGCTACAACCGAGATGGCGAGCCTCTGCCGCAGATCAACCTCGCCATGCTCTTTGGTCAGAAGAGCTGTCTCCCGGCGTATTACCGCAGGATGCCGGGCAACATCTCGGACGTGGCGACGCTAAGGACGACTATGAAGTCAATGGACTTCCTTGGATCGTCCTCCGTGCATTTCGTTCTTGACAGAGGCTTCTTCAGCCAGGCGAACATCGATGCGGTTCTTGGGCATCGGCATCACTTCACCATCGCTGTCCCGTCAGGGTTAACGTGGGTAGAGGAGGCTATCGACATGCACTACGAGTCCATCGCTTCGCCCCAAAACTATCAGTCAATCGACGACACTGAGGCGTTATATGTGGCGACAGACTTGCGAAAGTGGGGTGCTGACCAGCGACGTGTTTATCTGCACATCTACTACAACGCTCGGAATGCAGCGGTTGAATTCGACCGTTTCACGCGCAAACTCCTGATGTATAAAGAGGAGGTTGAGTCCGGAAAGCGCGTGAAGGAACACGAAAAAAACTATGCGAGGTTTCTCATCATCAAGGAAACACCCAAACGTGGGCTACGCGTATCCTTCAATAAGATCAAATAAATATTGATAGGATACAGTTAAAAATGGATAACGGACCGGAAAGTAGTGATGTCCGCGCACAGTTTCTGAAGCGCATCATAGAAGTTAGTGATGCCATTAGCAAACCCATACAGCTCTTGTATTTTCCACCCTATCATAGCAAATACAACCCCATTGAGAGGTGCTGGTGAATTTTAGAACTGAATTGGAATGGTACCTTACTTAGCAGTGTTGATGTCATGACAGAGTGGGCGAAAACTATGCTCTAAAAAGGAATTCACCCCATCGTAGAAACCAGTACGAAAGTTTACGAGAAAGGCGTGATACTCAGTAAATCGGTTATGAGAGCAATTGAAAATTTGACAAAAATGGCCGCAGTATCATAGGGTAAAATTAAATCTAAAACCTGCAATCTGTTGACTAATATATTGAAATTTAAAATAATTTAAATTTATGTTGAAATAGCGGCTGGTCAAAGCAACGGAACATAAAAATATGCAGAGATGTTTTTGCATGATGGCTTCTGCAGACTACAGGTTAAAGTTTAAGGAAACGCAGTTTATAACCTCTCAGAGTATATTCGAATAACTGCTTTCCAAGGTTGACCTTAAAGATAGACCAGCCCAGAAAAAGGGGCGGAAACTGTAACCGTCAATACTTCAGCTCATTATATAATTGGAGGCCGAAACGATAATCATGGTGAAAAATAATATAGAACAAACTACTGTATTGGTTGTGGACGATCAACCAGAAAATATAGAAGTTATATCGAATCCATTACGACCTTTTTTCCGGGTCAGAGCGGTTCGATCCGGTGAACATGCGCTACGTGCCGTAGTTATGGATCCCATACCCGATCTGATACTGCTGGATGTCATGATGCCAAAAATGAACGGTTTTGAGGTGTTAGCGCGACTTCGGGAAAACCCAATAACCTGCCAAATTCCGGTCATATTTATCACTGCACGAGACGCTTATGAAGACGAGCAGCGCGGTTTTGACATGGGTGCTGTCGATTACATCACCAAACCGATTCGCCCGGCGCTTTTAGTGGCACGGGTACGCCTTCATCTTGATCTAAAACAAACTCGTGATCGCTTGTCTGAATATAACACTTTACTTGAAGAGCGAATTCTGGAGCGCACCCGGGATCTCGAACGGTCCCAACGTCAGGCCATGCTATCTGAGAAAATGGCAGCCATCGGATTGCTGATTGCAGGCATTGCCCATGAAATCAACAATCCCCTGAATTATGTAAGCAATAATCTGTTTGTGTTAACCGAATATCTGCAGAATATCAGGGAGATGGACTCCGTGTACCATCAGTTAGCTGCGCAGATTTCAAACAGAACCTGCGATGCCCCGAATTCTTCGGACATTCAACGCTTGATGGCTGAAATGCAGGAAAGAGAATCGCATCTGGGTATCCCGCACATCATTGAGGATATTCCCGGATTAATTCGTGAGAGCTGTGAAGGCCTGGATCGCATCAGTAAAATCGTGCGGGATCTGAGGAACTTCTCTCATCCCGGTGAAGATATCGTGAAGCTGGCGGATATCAACAAAAATCTGGACTCAACCCTGGACATGGTCAGGAACGAGTTCAAAAACAAGGCAACCATCATCAAGGATTATGGAAAACTCCCCCAGGTGAACTGTTATCCCCAGCAACTCAGCCAGGTCTTCATGAATCTATTGGTCAATGCGGCCCATGCCATCGAAAAACAAGGAGAAATCCGAATCATCACACGGGAGATAGACGATTATGTCGAAATTTCCATCATCGATACAGGACAGGGTATTCCAGAGAAAAACCTTTCCAGGATATTTGACCCGTTTTTCACGACCAAGG
>SESB01001108.1_pt1 | contig 18203 bp, 19 predicted proteins | sample 3171441 | NCBI WGS metagenome assembly SESB01 (sample SAMN06051867, study PRJNA518727) | freshwater metagenome | biome: subpolar coniferous forest; feature: holomictic lake; material: water; isolation source: holomictic Lake 227, 6 m depth | place: Canada: near Kenora, Ontario | collected... | reverse complement strand
TCAAATAACAAACATGCTCTTGACGAGCTTTTGATACCAGAACTGACGCTATGAATTGAGGAGGAATTGCCGGAGAACCTGGACTTTATAGGACGAGTCTGGGCGTTGGCGCGTGGAGGGATGCGAGAGGCTTGGGTTGTGGAATTGCTATTGATTTAATAGCTGGTAGCGCCCGTTTGACGGGGGCTGATGGCCGATCCATGCCGAAAAACGGTGCGAAAACGCACCGTTGGCAAATTTGAATCAGGCTCATTAACACAAACATCTCGCTTCATTCCGTTCACAGACAACTTGTCTGTGAACTTTGGGTATTCCGTATCAGTAGTTCAAGGCGTCGTTTTGACCGTTCGTTTTGCACGCCACCGAAGCATCTGGCTGGCGGTTTGCGCACATTAACAATTGGCGGTATCGACTTACTAGAGGGGCTGATGATGGTGGGTGAACTAAAATTCACCGATTGGCAGTTAAATTGTCGTTAAATCAACCACTTACAGCACATCGCTAGTGAAACACATTATAGGGGTCAATCCCTTGCCCCCATTGCCCCTGTTGCCACAAGTCAAAACGGTTCTTGTCGATGAAGATTCTGCCGGCCAGCGGCTTGATAACTTCTTGATGCGCCACCTCAAAGGCGTCCCCAAAACCCATGTGTACCGCATCATCCGCAGTGGGGAAGTTCGCGTCAACAAAGGCCGCGCCTCCGCTGATTCTCGTGTGGCCGCTGGCGATCTGGTCCGCCTGCCACCAGTCAGAATATCCGAGCGGGTCGCTGAAAAAGCCGAGGCCATGGCGCAGTCCATCACCCGAGATGCCCCGGCCCGGGATTTCCCGATTTTGTTTGAAGACGAGCATTTGATCGCCATCGACAAGCCCTCGGGCGTGGCGGTGCATGGCGGCTCGGGCGTGAGTTTTGGGGTGATCGAGCAGTTGCGCATGGCCCGCCCGCAAGCCAAATTCCTGGAATTGGTGCACCGGTTGGACCGTGATACCAGCGGTATTTTGCTGATCGCCAAAAAGCGAAGCGCCTTGACAAATCTTCAAGACCAGTTTCGTGAGCGCGAAACCGGCAAGACGTATTTGGCGCTGGTCTCAGGGCGTTGGCCCGCCAATAAAAAAGTGCTCGACAAGCCGCTGCACAAATACCTGCTGACCAATAAAGATGGCTCTGAAGGTGAGCGGCGCGTCAAAGTGGTGGCCAAAGATGACCCCAACGGCATGCCCTCGGTCACGCTGGTCAAGGTCCGCAACACCACGTCGAGCAGTTTTACCTTGCTTGAAGTCACCATCAAGACCGGGCGCACGCACCAGATTCGCGTGCACCTCGCCAGCGAAGGCTTTCCGATCGTGGGCGATGATAAATATGGCGACTTTGACCTCAACAAGACCCTGTTGCGGGCCGGGAAATTACCCGCCCTGAAACGCATGTTTCTGCATGCCTGGCGCTTGCAGTTCAACCACCCCGTCACCGGCGAGCGGGTTGAACTGATGGCTCATTTACCCTCTGAACTCGAAACTTTTTCTACCCATGTCGCACCCACATTCCCTTGAGACGACTCGCCTTCGACAGTTTGATTTGATCGCGTTTGATTGGGACGGCACGCTTTTTGACTCCACCGCCATCATCACGCGCTGCATTCAGAATGCAGTTTGCGATGTCGGCGGTGCCCGACCGAGTGACAAAGATGCGGCTTATGTGATTGGCATGGGCCTGATGCAGGCGCTGGCGCATGCGGCGCCCGATGTACCTGAGCACAAATACCCCGAGCTGGGCGCCCGCTATCGGCACCATTACACGGCGCATCAAGACGACATCAGCCTGTTTGACGGTGTTTTGGGTATGCTGGCTGATTTGAAATCACGCCAGTTCTGCCTGACGGTGGCCACCGGCAAGAGTCGGCACGGTTTGGACGAAACCTTGAAGGCGGTCGAACTCAAAGGCATGTTCAACGGCTCGCGCACCGCAGACGAGACCGCAGGCAAGCCGCATCCCCGAATGTTGCATGAGTTGATGCAAGAGTTTGGGGTGACGCCTGCGCGCACGCTCATGATCGGCGACACCACCCATGATCTGCAGATGGCCCTGAATGCCGGTTGCCCCAGTGTGGGCGTCAGCTACGGCGCCCACGCGCCCGACGCGTTCACGGCCCTGAACCCGCGCTATGTGGCCCATTCCGTGGGTGAACTGCACGCGTGGCTTCTTGCCAACGCCTGAAAATCATTAGCCCCCACATGACGCTGCTGATCCCACTGTGCAACTCGGCTGACTTGGTCAATAGCAGTGACGCGGTCCCCTTTGATGTGGTGTATGGCTCGCAAACTTGCACGGCGTTTGCCATTCGCTACCAGGGCCTGGTACATGCCTATTTGAACCGTTGCGCCCATGTGCCGATGGAGATGGATTACCAGCCCAACCGTTTTTTTGACAGTACCGGTCATTGGTTGATGTGTGCCACGCACGGCGCCATGTACCAACCCCAGACCGGTGCTTGCCGCGGCGGACCGTGTCGTGGTGGCCTCATCAAGATTGACGCGTCTGAGTCTGACGGCGTCGTGCACTGGCATACTGCCCACAACCTGAAACCCCTAGAGTTTTAAATGACCGACCCCCTTATCCCCGAACAAGACAAACCAGCCGCTGAGCCAGGATTTACATCAAATCAGGCTGCAGCTCCCGTCGATCCTGCGCAAGGTGCTTCTAAAAAAGGAGCAAAAGAGGGCTTGGCCGATGCGCCGGGCTGGGAGCGCGCCACGCTTGAGAAACTGGTTTTTGCCTCCCTGACCGAGCAGCGCCTGTCACGCCGCTGGCGCAATTTTGTGCGCCTGGCTTGGCTGGCGTTTTTCGTTATTTTGGCCTGGGTCGTCATCAGCCAGAATGGTCCGTCCAAGGATGCTTCGACGCCGCACACGGCCGTGGTCGAGATCAAGGGTGAAATTGCCTCTGGCGCTGACGCCAGTGCCGAGTTGATCGTCTCCGCCTTGCGCGGTGCTTTTGAAGACGAGGGCGCGCAAGCGGTGGTGCTGCTCATCAACTCACCCGGCGGTAGCCCGGTGCAGGCCGGCATCATCAACGATGAGATCAAGCGCCTCAAAGCCAAGCACAAGAAGCCGGTGTACGCCGTGGTGGAAGAATCCTGCGCTTCCGCGGCTTATTACATTGCGGTGGCCGCCGACAAGATTTTTGTCGACAAGGCCAGTATTGTGGGCAGCATCGGCGTGCTGATGGATGGGTTTGGTTTCACGGGCCTGATGGACAAACTGGGTGTGGAGCGTCGCCTCATGACCGCCGGTGAGAACAAAGGTTTTCTTGATCCGTTCAGCCCTCAAACTGAAAAGCAGCGTGCTTTCGCCCAAACCATGCTGGACCAGATTCACAAACAGTTCATCGACGTGGTCAAGTCGGGTCGCGGTGCGCGTCTGAAAGAGACCCCTGAGACCTTCAGTGGCTTGTTCTGGAGTGGTCAGCAGGCAATTGAACTCGGTCTGGCCGATCAGTTGGGGAGCCTCGACTTCGTGGCGCGTGAAATCGTCAAGGCAGAAGAAATCATTGATTACACGCGCCGCGAAAATGTGGCCGAGCGTCTGGTCAAACGTTTTGGCGCCTCCATCGGCGAAGGCTCAGTGCGCACCCTCAAATCGCTGCCAACGGTACGCTGATTTAACTCACCGACCCAAGGCAAATACCACGGGTGTTGAATTGTTCAGCGGTGATTTCTTTTGCCGCCAGTTTTTCACGGTGTCGCTCACGCAGGTGCCCGTGCTGAGGGTCAATCCACTGCTGGTGGCCAGTCGGGTGTTGTGCTGCAAGGTCTGCAACAACGCCTGCAGCATGGCGGCATTTCGGTAGGGCGTCTCAATAAATAACTGGGTTTGCCCGGTTTTCAGTGCCAGTGACTCCAGTTCCTTAAGCCGATGGGTGCGCTCTGAGGCATCTTGCGGCAGGTAGCCGACAAACGCAAAATTCTGGCCATTAAGCCCGCTCGCGGCCAATGCCAGTAAAATTGACACCGGTCCGGTTAGCGGGATCACTTCAATGCCCAGATCGTGCGCAGCGCGCACCACCGAGGAGCCTGGGTCGGCCACCGCTGGCATCCCGGCTTCGCTGACCAATCCGACGTCGTGACCTTCCAGCGCTGGGGCCAGTAAGTGACGCGCATCAAAATTGCCCGTGTGATCGCCTTTTTTATGTACCTCGCGGGGCAATTCCTGAATGTGCAGTGCTTGAATGGGCGCGCTCAAAGGCGTAATTTCATGCACCCGTTTCAGGTAAGCGCGGGCTGATTTGGCGTTTTCACAAACCCAATATTGCAGTTTGGCCGCGACGGTGAGGGTACCCATCGGCATGGAGTTTTGCAGGTTCGATTCGCTGTCGCAGCCAAAATCGAGCGGCGCGGGTACCAGAAAGAGCTTGCCCTTGCTTGGGGTTGTGTGGGTCATGGTCATATCAGTTTGATGCCCGCCGCTTGAATCATGCGGCAGGTTCGTATCAGGGGCAGGCCGACCAAGGCGGTCGGGTCGTCGTTGTCAATCGATTCCAGCAAGGCGATGCCCAAGCCTTCGCTTTTGGCGCTGCCAGCGCAGTCGTAAGGCGTTTCGGCCAGCAAGTAGGCTTCGATTTCGGCGTCAGTGAGGTCTCTGAACTTGACTTTGACCTGCGCCAAGTCCATTTGGGCGAACTTTGCGTCCTGACAAACCACCGCGACCGCAGTTTGAAAAATAACGGTTTTGCCACGCATTTGCTGTAATTGTGCGACGGCACGTGCGTGGTTGCCGGGCTTGCCAAGTGCCAGACCGTCAAGGTCCGCCACCTGGTCGGAGCCGATTACGACGCAGTCCGGAAATTGCGCTCCCACCGCGCGGGCCTTGGCCATGGCCAGTCGGCAGGCCAGTTGTTTGGGGGTTTCCGAGGCTTGGGGCGTTTCATCCACGTCGGGTGCGGCCACCTCAAACGGGAGGCGAAGGCGTTCCAGTAATTCACGGCGGTAGGGCGAGGTGGAGCCCAGGATGAGTTTGCGTTGGTTAAATTCTGACATGGCGTGATTCTCTTACACTGCGTGCATGAAACAAGAGTCACCCCCCACCCATCTGGACGTCAAGGCGTTTGCGCACGCTGCGAGCGACATCGCAGGCCATGATTTGCTATCTAAATACGAGCGCCTCATGCTTGAGACGCAAGGCCTTGGTGCCGATTTAACCCTTAACTGGTCAGCTCGTGGAGAGTTGCTTGCCGATGAGGCAGGGGTCGATCAGGTCTGGCTTCACTTGACGTCGGAGGTCAGTTTGCCCATGACGTGCCAGCGCTGTCTCGGGCCAGCGACTATTCCCGTGGCCGTCAAGCAGTCATTCCGGTTTGTGGGCAGTGAAGAGGCCGCCGAAGAGCAGGACGAAGAATCTGAGGAAGATGTGTTGGTCCTGAGCAAGGACTTCAATCTGGCAGATTTGATTGAAGACGAAATATTGATGGCACTGCCGGTCGTGCCGCGCCACGAGGTGTGCCCGATTGAGCTCAAACTGACGGTGGAAGACCCGGGTTTTGCAACGGCATCGGCTGAGAAACGCAATCCATTTGCCGTTCTGGCCAAGTTGCAGGGCGATGAGTCAGCTTGATGTTTGGTGGTGCGCTATAATTTGAGGCTTCGCGTGAATTAATCAAACACGTGTTTCACTAACCCAGATGTTGCGATTGTCGCAACATACACGTCAAGGATCAGATCATGGCTGTCCAACAGAACAAGAAGTCACCTTCAAAGCGCGGTATGCACCGTTCACACAATGCCTTGGTCGTGCCAGGTATTGCAGTCGAAACCACCACAGGTGAAACCCACCTGCGCCACCACATCAGCCCTAATGGCTTTTACCGTGGTCGCCAAGTGCTCAAGAACAAGTCAGAAGCCTGATAGTTCTTATCAAGTCAAAGCCCGAGGCTGCTAATTTAGTGGCCTCGGGCTTTTGCATTTATGCGTCCCTCGTCTGGATGCCAATTGTTTTGGTGCACTAGTTTCCCATGATCACTATCTCTGTCGACTGTATGGGGGGCGATCATGGTCCGATCGTCACGCTGCCTGCTTGCAAACGTTTTCTCGATCGCCACCCCGATGCACAGTTGCTCTTGGTTGGTTTGCCTGAAAGCCTGGGTGCTTTCTCGCACGCACGGGCCAAATTCATTGCCGCAAGTGAAGTCGTCGGCATGGACGATCCGCTGGAAATGGCGCTTCGGCGCAAAAAAGACTCTTCCATGCGCGTGGCCATTCAGCAGGTCAAGAATGGCGCTGCCCAAGCGGCCGTTTCAGCGGGGAATACAGCCGCCTTGATGGCGATTTCACGCTATTTGCTCAAAACCCTGGATGGCATTGACCGTCCCGCCATTGCCGGGCAAATCCCCAATGCCAAAGGCCAAGCCACCACCGTGCTGGACATGGGTGCCAATGTCGATTGTTCGGCCGAGCATTTGCTGCAATTTGCGATCATGGGTTCTGCTTTGGTATCGGTATTGAGCGGAAATGAAAATCCAACCGTAGGATTGCTCAATATTGGTGAGGAAGCCATTAAAGGCAACGAAGTGATTAAAAAAGCGGGCGAATTGCTTCGTACTGCTGCTAAAGCGGGTGATATTAATTTTTACGGCAATGTTGAAGGTAATGATATTTTCAAGGGCACGGCCGACATCGTGGTGTGCGACGGCTTCGTTGGCAATGTGGCCTTGAAAGCCAGCGAAGGGCTGGCGACCATGATCGTGAACTTTCTGCGGGTTGAGTTTTCGCGCAACATTTTGACGAAAATGGCTGCTATTGCTGCTTACCCCATTATTTCTGCGCTCAAAAAGCGCATGGATCATCGTCGTTACAACGGCGGTGCTTTGCTCGGACTGCGCGGCCTGGTGTTTAAAAGCCATGGTTCTGCCGATGAAATGGCATTCGAGTTTGCATTAACCCGGGCGTATGATGCAGCCCGAAACAACTTGCTTGACCGTGTTCAAGCCCGGATCGCACATGTGGCGCCTCTCTTGGGTGCTGCAGTGTCCTCTGTGCCTGCCGATGCGCTTGCTCACGCCTAATCATGACTATATATTCACGCATTACCGGTACTGGCAGTTACCTGCCACCCCGCCGACTGAGCAACGCCGATCTGGTGGCAGAACTTGCCGCCAACAACGTTGAGACCACCGACGACTGGATTGTTGAGCGCACGGGCATTCAAGCACGGCACTTTGCTGCGCCTGATGTCTGTAGCAGCGATCTCGGTTTGGAGGCTGCGCGCCGGGCCTTGGACGCCGCTGGCGTTCAGGCGTGTGATATTGATTTGCTCATTGTCGCCACGTCCACCCCCGACATGGTGTTCCCCTCGACGGCCTGTATTTTGCAAAACAAACTGGGTGCCAATGGTTGCGCTGCGTTTGACGTGCAAGCGGTTTGCAGCGGCTTTATTTATGCCCTCACCATTGCCGACGCGATGATCAAGACCGGCGCTGCCAAAAAAGCGCTGGTGATTGGCGCCGAAGTTTTCTCGCGCATTCTCGATTTCAACGACCGCACCACGTGCGTGCTGTTCGGCGACGGCGCGGGCGCGGTGGTGCTCGAAGCGTCCGACACCCCCGGCATTCTCGCCAGTGATTTGCATGCTGACGGCAAACACGTCGGCATTCTTTGTGTGCCGGGCCATGTGTCAGGCGGCAATATCCTGGGTGAACCCTTGCTCAAGATGGATGGCCAGGCAGTGTTCAAACTGGCCGTGGGCTTGCTCGACGAAGCGGCGCGCAACGTGTTGGCCAAAGCCGGCAAAGTGGCGGCTGACATTGATTGGCTGGTGCCGCACCAGGCCAATATCCGCATCATGCAAAGCACCGCCCGCAAGCTCAAGATGCCGATGGATAAAGTGATTGTCACGGTCGATCAGCATGGCAACACTTCGGCAGCGTCCATTCCTCTGGCGCTGGACTCAGCCGTGCGTGCCGGCACCGTCAAACCCGGTGAGTTGCTCCTGCTTGAAGGCGTTGGCGGCGGCTTTACCTGGGGTGCAGTGCTACTGCAACTATAGCTAGCCACGATTGCTGCACGGGGGCTAGAGCCTGATTTAACCCTTAAATTAATAAAAATACCATGAAACCTTTTGCATTCATATTTCCAGGTCAGGGCTCGCAATCTGTGGGCATGCTGGACGCCTGGGGCGATCATCCCGTGGTGCTCGAAACGCTCAAGGAAGCCTCTGACGCATTGGGCGAAGATGTTGCCAAACTGATCAAGGAAGGCCCCAAAGAAGTCCTCTCCCTGACGACCAATACCCAGCCCGTGATGCTGGTTTCGGCCGTGGCAGCGTACCGGGTCTGGATGTCTGAGACCGGTATGGCTCCCTCTGCCGTAGCGGGGCATTCGCTGGGTGAGTACTCGGCCTTGGTAGCGGCCGGTGTCTTGACGCTTGCGCAAGCTACGCCTTTGGTTCGTTTCAGGGCGCAGGCGATGCAAGAAGCGGTGCCGGTCGGCGTGGGCGCCATGGCGGCCATTTTGGGCATGACGGCGGCCAATGTCATTGCCGGTTGTGCCGAGGTCACACAAGGGTTTGGCCCTGATTCACTTGAAATCGTCGAAGCCGTCAATTTCAACGACCCGGCGCAAACGGTCATTGCCGGCAGCAAGGCGGCGGTAGAAAAAGCCTGCGAAGTGCTCAAGGCCAATGGCGCCAAGCGCGCCTTGTCACTTCCAGTCTCAGCCCCCTTTCATTCAAGTTTGATGAAACCCGCTGCTGAACGCCTCAAGGAAAAACTGGAATCCATCGAATTTCAGTCGCCCCAAATTGCCTTGATCAACAACATTGATGTGGCCGTTGAAGTCGATGCCGATCGGATTCGTGACGCGCTGTACCGCCAAGCCTTCGGGCCTGTGCGCTGGGTGGAATGTGTACAAGCGATCAAGGCACGTGGTTTGACGAACCTCGTCGAGTGCGGTCCTGGCAAGGTACTGGCGGGCATGGTCAAGCGCATTGATGCGGAATTGACCGGCATGGCGCTGTTGGATCCGGCCACTTTGGCCGATGTAAAAACTAATCTTTTGGGTGAAGTTAATGAGTGATGTTGTATTTGAAGGTCAAGTTGCCCTCGTAACCGGTGCTTCGCGGGGCATTGGTGCTGCCATTGCCCTTGAGTTGGCACAGCGTGGACTGAAGGTCATTGGCACTGCCACCACCGACGAGGGTGCCGCCAAAATCACGCAAACCCTGTCCGCCTACCCCGGTTGTAGCGGCAAGAACCTGAATGTCACCGATGCCCAGGCCGCAGAAGCCCTGATTGCTGACATTGTCAAAGAACACGGCGGCTTGCAGGTTTTGGTCAACAATGCCGGCATTACGCGTGACAACCTCGCTATGCGCATGAAAGACGACGAGTGGGACGCCGTGATCGACACCAACCTGAAGGCTGTTTTTCGCATGAGTCGCGCGGTGATGCGCACCATGATGAAGCAGCGCTACGGCCGCATCATCAGCATCACCTCTGTGGTGGGCGCCTCCGGCAACCCTGGGCAAGCCAATTACGCGGCAGCAAAAGCCGGTGTGTCGGGCATGACCCGTGCCTTGGCGCGTGAACTGGGCTCGCGCAACATCACGGTCAATTGTGTGGCGCCAGGTTTTATCAATACCGATATGACCGCCAGCCTGCCAGAAGAGCAACATAAAGCACTGTTAAGCCAAATTCCGCTGGGGCAGTTGGGTCAGCCCTTAGACATCGCGCATGCGGTGGCTTACCTGGCCTCGCCGCAAGCGTCGTATGTGACGGGGCAAGAATTGCACGTCAATGGCGGCATGTTCATGGCTTAGTCAGCCATTGGTTATGTAGTTGCCGTACCATGCTGCAACTTAAGCCAAGTAAAAGATTTTTGAAATAAGCCGATTTATCCGCTCGGCAGCCGGATTGGGGAATTGTCCTTAAGCCCGGCTAGAATTGCGGATTAATTTACTACCCTTAGAGGGAATCCATGAGCGATATCGAAGCACGCGTCAAAAAAATCATTGCCGAACAACTTGGCGTAGAAGAGTCACAAGTCACCAACGAAAAAGCCTTCGTGGCCGATCTGGGTGCCGATTCTCTCGACACCGTTGAATTGGTCATGGCCCTGGAAGATGAGTTTGGAATTGAAATTCCTGACGAAGATGCTGAAAAAATCACAACTGTGCAAGCTGCAGTTGACTACGCCAATACGCACAAAAAAGCGTAAATATAGGGTGTGTGACGCGCAAGGCGTCCACATGCTAATGGTGGCAGACGGTGCCGGACTGCGCTGACACATAGCGCAGGTTCTCAATCCTGTTTCATGCCGCTCCAGGCGGCTTTCTTTAGATTAACTACTGATTGCAAATATCTATGTCCCGTCGTCGCGTTGTCGTAACTGGTTTAGGTTGTGTCAGTCCCGTGGGCAACACGGTGGCTGACGCCTGGACCAATATTCTTGCCGGTAAATCCGGTATTGACCTGATCACCAAGTTCGATGCTTCCAGTTTCTCCTGCAAAATTGCGGGCGAAATCAAGGGCTTCGATCTCGGGGCCTACATCGGCCCCAAAGAAGCGCGGACGATGGACGCGTTTATCCATTTCGGCATTGCTGCTGCCCACCAGGCGGTGGTCGATTCGGGCTTGCCCACACTCGATGCGCTTGATGATGACCTGGCCACCCGCATTGGTTGCCTGATCGGCTCTGGCATTGGCGGTTTGCCCATGATCGAAGACATGCACACCGAGTACACCAACCGCGGTGCCCGTCGAATTTCTCCCTTCTTCGTACCGTCCACGATCGTCAACATGATTGCGGGCCACGTCGCCATCCGTTTTGGCTTTAAAGGCCCGAACATGGCCATCGTTTCAGCGTGCACCACGGGCCTTCACTGCATTGGTGAAGCCGGTCGCATGATTGAATACGGTGATGCCGATGTGATGATTGCCGGTGGCTCGGAAGCCACGGTGTCCCCTTTGGGTATTGGTGGCTTCGCCGCTATGCGGGCACTCAGCACGCGCAACGACGATCCTCAAACAGCTTCTCGTCCTTGGGACAAAGACCGTGACGGTTTTGTCTTGGGCGAAGGCGCTGGCGTGATGGTGCTTGAAGAGTACGAACACGCCAAGGCCCGTGGCGCCAAGATTTACGCTGAACTGGCTGGTTTTGGCATGAGCGCCGATGCCGGTCACATGACCGCGCCCAATATGGACGGCCCACGCCGCGCCATGGTCAGTGCCATGCGCAACGCCGGTGTCAATGCCGATCAAATTGATTACCTCAACGCCCACGGCACTTCTACACCGCTGGGTGACCTGAACGAAACCAACGCCATCAAGGCCGCCTTGGGTGATTCAGCCAAAAAGACGGTGGTCAACTCCACCAAGTCCATGACCGGGCATTTGCTTGGTGGCGCAGGCGGTATTGAGTCGGTGTTCACGGTGTTGGCCTTGCACAACCAGGTCAGCCCGCCCACCATCAATATCTTTAATCAGGACCCCGAGTGCGATCTGGACTACTGCGCCAACACGGCGCGTGACATGAAGATTGACGTGGCCCTGAAAAACAACTTTGGCTTTGGTGGCACCAACGGCTCGCTGGTTTTCAAACGCGCGCCGTAATTCGTCACCTTTTCTCTGACCAAGACAATCACAAGCTGATTGAGTCCACATGCACAGCGCCCCAGCGGTAAGTTTTCCGGTGGGGCGTTCTCGTTTTCAGGGTGGGGTCATCTTGGTTGTCTTTTTGGGGTGCAGTGCGATTGCCCTGGTTTGGCATGGGCAAACAGATTTGGCTATTTGGCGACAAGGATTATTTCTTGTGTGTTCATTGGTTACTTGTGCAATAGCTGCTGTGATGTGGCGTCGTTCACCTCAGGGAAGTCTACGTTGGGATGGCCAGGACTGGAGTTGGACTGAAAAGAACGAATCACAGAGTGGCCGATTAAGCGTTCATCTTGATTTCCAGTTTTTTCTACTCGTAAGCCTGCGTACTGAGCGTGGTGTGCGTTTGTGGTTGTGGCCAGAGCGCCAAGCGATGGCCCTGCGTTGGCATGATTTAAGGCGCGCAGTTTTCTCTCGCACCCGTGTCGGCCCAAACCAGGATCTCGTTGCTGATGCGCCATCGCAGCAGGGCAATCCGTGAGCGATACAACACCCCCCACGGCGCACCCCAACCCGCCAGACCGTATTGACAGCGATACCTTGCTGGTTGAGCGTGCAGTGGCAGGCGATCAGGGCGCTTTTGAGTTGCTTGTCATCAAGTACCAGCGCCGGATTCAACGCCTGATTGGTCGTATGGTGCGTGATGTTGACTTGGTGGAAGACATCGCCCAGGAGACATTTATTCGCGCTTACCGGGCGCTGCACCAGTTTCGTGGCGATGCCCAGTTTTATACCTGGCTCTACCGGATTTCCGTCAATACAGCCAAAAAATTCTTGCTCGAACTCAAACGTGATCCCACCGTGTCCGAGAACGCTTTTAAATCAGATAGCGAAGATGATGAAACTTCCTGGTCTGGAATTGAATCAATAACGGACGAAACGCCGGAGTCGGTATTGGCAGCCAAGGAAATTGCGATTGCCGTGAACACGGCCATGGACGCATTGCCAGAAGATCTGAGACAGGCATTGGTCCTGCGAGAAATTGAAGGTTTAACGTATGAGGATATTTCTGAGTTGATGAATTGCCCGATTGGCACTGTTCGATCCCGAATTTTTCGGGCGCGTGAGGACATATCCGCCAAAGTTAAACCGATGCTTGAAAAGCAAACCACTAAACGCTGGTGAGATAGGAAATGATGAAGCAATTCACTGAAACAAACCGCGAAAAAGTATCGGCGTTGACCGATGGTGAGTTGCGCGGTGATGAGTTTGCACAAACGCTTGATGGCATGGGTCAGTCTGAAGAGGCGCGCCAAACGTGGCATACCTACCACTTGGTGGGCGATGTGCTGCGTGCCGGTCAGGCCGTTGACAGCTCGAAGGATGCCGCTTTTATGACCCGGTTCAAGCAGAGTCTGAGTCACGAAGCAATCGTTAAACCAGCGATGAATGCTGCCTATTTAATAGCTGATGACGCAAATAACACGGGCGCTAGAAGCCAATTTGATTCAAAAAATGAAAGCGCCAACCAAAGCAACTTTCGTTGGAAACTGCTGGCTGGCGTGGCATCGCTGGCCACTGTGACTGTGATGGCATGGCAGGCGATGACAGGTCTGACGGATCAGGGGGGGGCGCCACAACTCGCCAGGGAGTCGACCGGACAACCTGCATTGACGCTGACCCAAGTCGCAACGGGAGACACGGCGGTCATGATTCGTGATCCGCAACTGGATGCGTTGATGGCAGCGCATCGTCAGTTTGGCGGTACATCTGCGTTGCAGATGCCTGCGGGTTTTCTGAGAAACGCCACGTTTGAAGGAGCCGCCCGTTGAACTGGCTGCTTTTCACCAGGAAGGCGCGAATGGGCGGCATCGGACGCAAGGCGATTTTTTTCTTCATCATGGGTAGCCTTGCCATGATGTTCAGCACGCTTGTTAGGGCCCAAAACAAGCCGGCCTTGGCGCAATCGCTGGCCGTTGACAATAAGGCCGCAGACCGGAACGTCAATGAGTGGTTAATGCGTATGCACGATGCGTCACGTCGAAGGGCTTATGTCGGTACTTTCGTCGTGACCACGGCCAGCACTTTGTCAAGCGCCCGGATCTGGCATGTATGCAACGGTGATCTGCAAATGGAGCGGGTTGAATCCCTCACGGGTGCACACCGATCGACCTTTCGACGCAATGACCAGGTCCTGACGTTCCTGCCTGAAAGTCGGGTGGTGCTCTCGGAAAAACGCGAGTCTCTTGGGCTCTTTCCTGATTTATTAAAGTCAAACGATTCGTCTATCGCCCAGTACTACCGCGTCAAAGTCCTTGAGGGGGAGCGAATCGCTGGTTTTGAGGCTGATGTGGTTCAACTGCTGCCGGTAGATGCTTTGCGGTTTGGTTACCGGGTCTGGATTGAAAAAAAAACGGGCTTGGTTGTGAAGTTGCAAACCCTGGATGGGGCTGGACGTACGCTGGAGCAGTCCGCTTTTTCCGAATTGCAGATGGATGCGCCGGTCAGCATGCATCAACTGACTCAAATGATGGGCCGTACCGAGGGTTACCAGATCGAAAAGCCAGAGATGGTCAAAACCAGCGCCGCCACCGAGGGTTGGCAGTTGAAAAATTCAGTGCCGGGTTTCAAAACCATGAGTTGCTTCAAGCGGACGGTGAGAATGGCTAACGGAGCACCCCATGAAAATACCCTGCAGTGGATCTTTTCTGATGGACTGGCCTCGGTATCGTTGTTCATTGATGCCTTTGACCCGCACCATCACCGGCAGTCGGGTAGCGCATCTCTGGGTGCCACCAATACACTGACGCGTCGCCTCGGCGACTGGTGGTTGACGGCCGTTGGTGAGGTGCCACCGCAAACCCTGGCAATATTTGCGCAGGGACTTGAGCTTAAAAAATGAATCCCCACTTATCCCGTTTCCAGATTGAGCCGATAGGTTGTTGCTTCGCCTTGCCGTACGTCCGTACTGTCTGCAGCTTCGCGCCAATATCGTATCGATCCGGAAAAGGAATTAAGTCCGCTCCTCGTTTGTTTTCAAAGAAAGGTCGATGATGTTTCAAATCGATTGGAAGAAGTTAAATGCCTGTGTTTTGGCCAGTGCTTGTGTGTTAACGACATCTGTGGCGTTGGTGCCCGTGACCTCTGCCGTGGCGCAAGTGCGCACCTTGCCGGACTTTACCGATCTGGTGGAGCAAGTCGGCCCCTCGGTGGTGAATATTCGGACCCTTGAAAAAGTAGCCGCCAAGCCTTCCGGCGGTGGTCCCGGTGAAGAAGAAATGCTGGATTTCTTCCGTCGTTTTGGCCTGCCGATTCCTAATATGCCGCGCCCGTCGCCTCATCCCAATCGTCCTGCACCTCAAGATGAAGATCAGCCGCGGGGTGTGGGTTCCGGTTTTATCCTGAGCGCTGACGGCCTCATCATGACCAATGCGCACGTCGTCGAAGGCGCCGACGAAGTATTGGTGACCTTGACTGACAAGCGCGAATTCAAAGCCAAGATCATCGGGGCTGACAAGCGCAGTGACGTCGCTGTGGTCAAGATTGAAGCCACCGGTTTGCCCGCCGTCAAAGTTGGCGATGTCTCGCGCCTGAAAGTGGGTGAGTGGGTGATGGCCATTGGTTCGCCTTTTGGGCTGGAAAACACCGTCACCGCAGGCATCGTCAGCGCCAAACAGCGCGACACCGGCGATTACCTGCCCTTTATTCAGACCGATGTGGCCATCAATCCGGGTAATTCGGGGGGGCCTCTTATCAATATGCGCGGTGAAGTGGTGGGCATCAACAGCCAGATTTACTCTCGCTCAGGGGGGTCCATGGGCATTTCGTTCGCCATTCCGATGGATGAAGCGGTGCGCGTCAGTGAGCAACTGCGCGTGTCCGGGCGGGTCTCCCGGGGCCGCATTGGCGTTCAAATTGACCAAGTGACCAAGGATGTGGCGGAGTCGATCGGCTTGGGCAAACCACAAGGCGCCTTGGTGCGCAGTGTTGAGCCAGGTGCGCCCGCTGAAAAGGCAGGCGTGGAAGCAGGCGATATCATCACCAAGTTTGAAGGCAAAGTTGTTGAAAAATCCAGTGACCTGCCACGTATGGTGGGCGGTACCAAACCTGGCACCCGCAGCTCGCTGACGGTATTCCGCCGTGGTGCCACCAAAGAATTGACAGTCACCATCGCCGAGATCGAGGCCGACAAACCAGCCAAGAAAACGGCAGGTAAAGAAGAAAAACCAAAAGCCTCCAGTGCCGGACAAGCGCTCGGGTTGGCTGTCAGTGAGTTGACGGAGGCGCAAAAGAAAGAGCTCAAGGTCAAAGGCGGTGTGAAGGTGGAAGTCGCAACCGATGCAGCGGCCCGTGGCGGACTCCGTGAAGGCGACGTGATCGTGAGCGTGGCCAACACCGAGATTGCTAATCTCAAGGATTTTGAAGCGGCAGTCGGCAAGACGGATAAAAACAAGCCGGTTGCGATGGTTATTCGTCGTGGGGATATGGCTCAAATTGCGGTGATTCGGCCCTCACGCTAAGTTTGTAAACCTGTAAGACCCTTATCCTCACTTGAGTTTGGGGTCTTTCTTTGGTTTCAATGGCCATAAAAAGACAGTTTTTTTAAAATCCCCCCACTTATTTTTCCCTCAATAAATGTTGGTACTCACTAACTTCAAATTTGACTAATAACTGTATTGGTTAGAATGAAGTCGGATCATCAAGGATTACCGGCATATTGAATGGGCATAAGTCCACGATGCGGGAAGAACGGGGCTACTCCACAAGTGGTCCACAGTTCACCCACAAGTTATCCCTAAGATGATCGCCAAAGTTGTGAATAAGTTGTGAATAGAATTCTTGTTGCTGCACTGCAACGATGCGTTGGAACTGTTATTGGACTGTGCTTTCTAGGCTTTTTGCCTACAATAAAGTTCCAGCTATCGCAGTTGCCAATGATTGTTGGTTCAGGGCGCGTCAGAATTTGACGTGCCCTTTTTTCTTGTTCCTTCGTTTTAATTCAAACATTTAAGTGTCCTCGTTGATGAATCACATCAGAAATTTTTCGATCATTGCGCATATTGATCATGGCAAATCAACCCTCGCAGATCGATTGATTCAGCGCTGTGGCGGATTGCAGGCGCGGGAGATGGAAGCGCAGGTGCTCGATTCGATGGACATCGAAAAAGAGCGCGGCATCACCATCAAGGCCCAGACGGCCTCCCTCAAATACAAGGCGCTTGATGGCCAGGTTTACAACCTCAACCTGATTGACACCCCCGGCCACGTTGACTTCTCGTACGAAGTGAGCCGCTCACTCTCGGCCTGCGAAGGCGCGCTGCTGGTGGTCGATGCCAGTCAGGGTGTGGAGGCGCAAACGGTGGCCAATTGCTACACCGCGCTGGAGTTGGGCGTGGAAGTGGTGCCAGTCTTGAACAAGATGGACCTGCCCAACGCCGACCCGGACAACGCCAAAGTCGAAATTGAAGATGTGATCGGTATTGATGCCACCGACGCCATTCCCTGTTCGGCCAAAACCGGCATGGGCATTGACGAAATTCTCGAAGCTGTGGTGGCCCGCATTCCACCGCCCAGAGGCAATCCCGATGGTGCCCTGCGCGCCATGATTGTGGACAGCTGGTTTGATACCTACGTGGGTGTGGTGATGCTGGTGCGCGTGGTCGATGGTCGCTTGGGCAAGGGCGAGCGCTTCAAGATGATGGCCACCGGCACCATGTACAACGCCGACAAGCTCGGTGTTTTTACGCCTGCCAACGAAGACCGCGACTCGCTCGAAGCGGGTGAAGTGGGCTACATCATTGCCGGCATTCGCGAATTGCAAGCCGCCAAGGTCGGCGACACCATTACCCTGATCAAGCCCGGCACCGGCGGTTTGGCTTTCACGGCGACCGTGCCGCTGCCTGGTTTTAAAGAGATTCAGCCGCAGGTGTTTGCCGGTTTGTATCCTACCGAGGCCAACCAGTACGAAGGTCTGCGCGACAGTCTGGAGAAGCTCAAACTCAACGATTCATCGCTGCACTACGAGCCCGAAGTGTCACAGGCGCTCGGATTTGGATTCCGTTGCGGCTTTCTGGGTCTGTTGCACATGGAAATTGTGCAAGAGCGCCTGGAGCGCGAGTTTGACCAGGACCTGATCACCACCGCACCCAGCGTGGTGTACCAAGTGGTGGGGGTGGATGGCGAGGTGCGGATGGTCGAGAACCCGTCCAAGATGCCCGATCAAGGCCGCATGGACGAGATTCGCGAGCCCATCGTCACCGTGCATTTGTACATGCCCCAAGAGTATGTGGGCGCGGTAATGACGCTGGCCAACCTGAAGCGTGGCGTGCAGATGAACATGGCCTACCACGGCCGTCAGGTGATGCTCACTTATGAGATGCCACTGGCCGAAATCGTGCTGGACTTCTTTGACAAGCTCAAGTCGGTGTCGCGCGGTTATGCCTCAATGGACTATGACTTCAAGGAATACCGCGCCGCCGACGTGGTGAAGGTTGATATTTTGCTCAACGGCGAAAAGGTCGATGCCCTCTCCATCATCGTGCATCGCACGCAGTCGCAGTTCCGCGGCCGGGCGGTGGTGGCCAAGATGCGCGAGACGATTTCACGGCAGATGTTTGATGTGGCGATT
>SESB01001107.1_pt1 | contig 18223 bp, 15 predicted proteins | sample 3171441 | NCBI WGS metagenome assembly SESB01 (sample SAMN06051867, study PRJNA518727) | freshwater metagenome | biome: subpolar coniferous forest; feature: holomictic lake; material: water; isolation source: holomictic Lake 227, 6 m depth | place: Canada: near Kenora, Ontario | collected... | reverse complement strand
AGAGAAGTTGTGCGCAATGATCGCAGCCCCCTTTTCACCGATGCCACGAATTCCAGGCAAACCATCAGAGGCATCACCGCGGATCATGGCAAAGAGCGCGTAGCGATCCCCCGGAATTTCGTAACGATCTGCGATCCATTTAATGTCGACTAAATCATGATTTGAAATCCCTTTAGCTAAATAGACGACGGCAACTTTTCGCTTGTCATCAACAAGTTGAAAGAGATCTCGATCTCCGGTGACAATACGAGTTGGTCCAGGTTCAGCCACACTGTATGAGGCAATGATGTCATCGGCTTCATAATTATCGACGCCGACCATTGGTATTCCGAAAGCATCAAGTAGATCCAGCAAGATTGGAATTTGTGGTGTCAGAGTATCTGGTTCTTCTTCGTCACCTTCAGCATCTAAGCGATTAGCCTTATAGCCGGGGAAAAGTTCGGTACGCCAAGTCGGCCGCCAATCTCCTTCAAGACATGCAACTAAACGTTTCGGTCGATACACCGTCATCAACCGAGCCGTCATATCAAGATAACCACGAATTGCATTTACCGGCGTGCCATCAGGCGCGAGTAAGGTATCGGGCATTCCAAAATAGGCACGGTACCAAAGCGAAGCGCTATCAATCAGCATCAGCGTCATAGCGCACCACCTGCGTATGAAACCACTCCCCTATCAACGCGCTTCAATGCATCTGCAATAGTTACGCTTAAGTGTGGTGAAGCAATTGCTAGCTGACGTAGCAAGTCGATGATTTGTTTTGTCGAACGAACAAAATCGCCCACGGTTAGTTCGGTTCCTTTCAAGATGGCGCTAAGACTGTGGCCACTTGCCCATCGATGCGACGCCCAACAAAATCCCATATCAGGAGCTCTAAGTGGTTCAAGCCCAATCTCCATCTCATCTTCGTGTATAACATTCCATCGAGTTACCAGCTCGGCCAAAACTTCCTGCACAGCTCCACGTGGAATCTTTGGGCTCTCCTCCTTACGAGCCTCATAAAGAAAGGCCGAAAGCACCGATACGAGTTCTGGACCGCTCAAAGCATCAAAGGCACCCAGCCGTATCATCTCCGCGATCAAGAGATCGGTTTCACCGTAAATCTTTGAAAGTAACTTTCCGGATCTAGTGATCTCGCCATTTGCGATGTAACCATATTTTTCTAGCATGATTTGCACCAAATCAAATCTCCGAGCAATAACATTGGTGCGAGTGTTGACGCGCTCTGTTAAGCCGCGATTTTCGCGGCGAATTCTCGAAATTCGCTCGGTCTGTCGCGAGTGTGACTCGCGATCGACACAGCCATGGCAAGGATGGCTGCGCAACTGCTTTCTCAACTCTTGTATCTCTTCCTCAGTTTGTAATCGCTTCTGTTTCGATCTCTTGGCCATCGACTTTTCAAGATCTGAAATCTCGCTACGAATTTCGGCATATTCCAGAAAGTCACCCAAGTGGCATTCAACTTCAAACGACATTTCGGCAATAACTTTCTCGTTACGGGTGATTTGGCGAGCTAAACCAACCACTGCTTTATCGGCTTGATACTGCGCAAAGGATGCCTCGAGAGAGGTTCTTGCCCTCTCAGCGCCAAATTGCGAAATTAAATTGATGGTCATGTTGTAGGTAGGTTTAAAAGAACTGCGTAGTGGATAGGTTCGGGTTGACGCTAATCCAGCAACTGAACCAGAGTCGACATCTTTGGTCCATAAAATAACGGCGTTCCCATCGATATCGATACCGCGCCGACCGGCTCGACCAGTAAGTTGGGTGTATTCACCTGGAGTGACCGCTACATGCGATTCGCCATTCCATTTTGTCAGTTTCTCAAGAACAACTGTCTTCGCTGGCATATTTATACCCAAGGCCAAAGTCTCAGTAGCGAAGACCGCTTTGACGAAGCCGCGCTGGAATAGCTCTTCGATAACCTCTTTGAACGTGGGAATCAAACCAGCATGGTGGGCAGCAATTCCACGTTCGAGCGCTTCAGACCACTCGTGAAAACCCAGAATGAAGAGGTCTTCTTCTGGAATGCCTTTTGTAGCTCGGTGTATTACGGCACGGATTTCAGAACGCTCTTCCTCGGTCGTTAATTTAATACCGGCAGTTAGACATTGATGAACCGCAGCATCGCAAGCTTTTCGCGAGAAAATAAAAGTGATGGCGGGCAGTAACCCTTCACGATCAAGCTTGTCGATTACTTCGGGGCGCGAGATGGCATTGATGGTGGGAGTAAGTTTTGAGCGCTCTTGCCAATTCTTCTTCCCGCCGTGGTTTCCGCCGGAATGAACTCGAACCTGTTTATAGGAATCTCGTTCGAGTCTTAGAATTTCGGGATTTACTTTTCCTTGATCAACGAAGAGATCGAGTAATCGATTTCCAAATAAAACATGCTGATATAGCGGTACCGGTCTAATTTCCGAAACAATCACTTTGGTATCCCCACGAACCGTCTGCAACCAGTCACCAAACTCTTCAGCGTTGGAAACCGTTGCTGACAGCGAAGCGACCTGGATACTTTCCGGCAAATGGATCAATATCTCTTCCCATACCGCGCCACGAAATTTATCGGCTAAGTAATGGACCTCATCCATGACCACGTACTTAAGATCGCGCAAAGTACTAGATCCGGCATAAAGCATATTTCTAAGCACCTCTGTCGTCATTATGACTATTGGCGCCTCGGAATTAAAACTAGTATCGCCAGTCAACAATCCGACGTTTTGATCACCATAAATCGCACACAAATCTTGATATTTCTGATTAGAGAGCGCCTTTATGGGCGTTGTATAGAAACACTTCTTGCCCTCTTTGATGGCAAGAAAGGCAGCGAACTCTCCCACGATTGTCTTGCCGGCACCGGTAGGAGCAGCGACCAGTACCCCCTGGCCATCTTCCAAAGCTTGACAGCCCTGGAGTTGAAAATCATCCATCTCGAAGGGGTAACTGCTAGCGAACTCCAGCGTCTTTGGGTGTGCCATCTTGCTTTGATTAGCTGCATATCGTTCTGCCGGAGAGAACTCCACTAACGAGACCATGTGAGAAGGCACTGTGGTTCGGAGGTAACGGTCAAAGGCAGATCTCCATAATCTTCACCATCGGCATAGGCGCGAGCCCGTGCCGATATGTTCAGCTTCCTTGCTCGAAATATTTCAACCTTGGGATGAGTCACGTGAGTGCCCTTGAACACTTTTGGAAATACTGCAATGAATTCCAACTTGGGCAGCGGATGCAGAATTAAAACATCGAAAAGCCCATCCCTGCGATCGGCATCCGGGCAGACCTTCATCCCGCCGCCATATGTCGGGCCATTTGCAATGGCAACTAGCATCGCTTTGGTGGTTTGTTTCGCCCCGTCGATCTCCAACTCGTATTCGATTGCCGAGAATCTCGGCAATTCGATAACCGTTGCCACGTTATATTTCATCTTCCCGTGTAATCGCAGGAACCTGTTAGCTCGTTCATTGACGACAGAATCAAAGCCAGTGCTCAAAATTTGGCAAAACCATTTTTGCTCGCCGCCAACATCAACCTTGCCCAGATCAATCGCAGTGGGTGAGGTAGTCGTCATAAACCGAAATAGTTCAGGCACCGTCATGCTGAATGTGCCGGACGCCCTGGCAAAATCATTCCCGGTTCCAGCAGCAATAACGGCCATTCCTATCTGAGTTTGTGCGAGCTCCTGCACGACAAGATTGACTAAACCATCACCGCCAACAACAACCACGGCATCTAAACGACCAGCCTTAACTTCGGCTGCTAACAAATCTCTAGATTCCCGTGCAGTGGCGCCACAGATCCAAACAATCGATATCTCATTTGCAATAGCAAGGCTTCGAAAGTCATGGCCTAAATTCATCCCTCGACGTTTGCCGGAGTGTGGATTTACAACTATGGCCCACTTCATTTTAGGTCGATATCCTTAAGAGAGAGGTTCGTCTAGGTCGGGTTCATCGATTGAGCTCGCTGGTTCAACGCTAGAAGCCTCATCGTCGCCGATCTTGGAACTTCGCTTTCCGCGCTTACGATCCACGAGAAGGGCGATTCCACCGGCGGCAAAATAGAAGGCAATTAGTGGTACTGCAAGTAGTGACATTGAAACTGGATCACCAGTTGGAGTGAAAGCTGCGGTGAAGACCGCAATTCCAAACACTGCGAATCGCCACGGTTTGAGAATTCCTTTACCAGTGATGATACCGGCCAAGTTTAAGGCAACCAAGAATACCGGGAGTTCGAAAGCGCCGCCAAAGAGGAGAATTACTCTCAAAACAAAATCTAGGTAATCATCGAATCGCACTAAGTTAGTGAGAGAGCCCGGTGTAAAGCCCAACAGAACTTTTACCGCAAGTGGAAGGATCCAATATCCCAAACTGGCGCCGAGAGCGAAGAAAGGCGTGGCGACGATAATAAAGAAGATGGAACGTCGCTTCTCCTTTTTGTGCAGTCCAGGCGCTACAAATGCCCAAAGTTGATAGATCCAAATTGGCGCGGAAATGATTACCCCGGTCAGAAGTGAGACCTTGATTTGGAGGTTCAGCGGACCAAGGACACCATTAATGTAAAGAGTGCCGCAATGGCTGGAGCCGGATTTCTGGGCCGCCTTTAGGTCGCAAACTGGCGCCGCTAACGCGTTGATGATTTTTGTATAAAAAACCCAGCCGATGCCTGAAGCTAGAAAAATTGCTATTGCGGCTCGAACAACTCGCTTACGTAAATCACGAAAGTGTTCTACAAGCGGCATTCGGCCGCCCTCAGGGGCGCCCATGGGAAGTTCTAGTTAACGGGTGGAGTATCGCCAGATTCAGGAGTGGCTTTCTTCTCCTCTGGGTTTAACTCTTTAACTTCGCTCTTGAAAATGCGAAGCGAGCGACCTAAAGCCCGTGCTGAGTCTGGTAGACGTTTGGCACCAAAAAGAAGTACGAGAACGAGCAGGAGCAGGAGGATGTGGCTTGGTTCTCTGAGAAACATGAATACTTCCTATCGTGAGGCTGGTACGCAGATAGTACCTCCCCCATCGGATTTGAGCCTACTTATCTCAACCTAGAGTTATAACGATCTAGCGTTTCCTGGGCGCGCTGGTGAATCTGAGACCTTAGGGTGGCTGGCGAGCGGACCGTGACCGCTCCCCCGAGCCCTAAAACGCTTCGGATCAACCACTCAGGATCCAGGACGGCGATTTGGGCCAGGGTGAAATCGGGGTTGGTCGAGAGAATCGTCAACACAGCGGCATTCTCCTCCAGAAAGTTGCGCGCCCGATGTGAGATCTCGAGGATCGGTTCCTCAGTGAGATTGTGATCGGAGTTAAATTGCGTAGAACTCGTGGAAGTTTCAGAAGTGGCAACGAGCTCGGTAGCGCGCTCGCATTTAACTATGCGATCTAAGCGAAAAGTTCGATCGGCTTCTGATTTAAAACAATAGCCGATTAGGTAGATAAAGCCATTCTCTGTATAGAGCTGGGCTGGAGTAACGCGGCGCTCGCTGCGCTCGTCGCGATTGCCGCTGAGGTATTCTAAATTGAGATCACTTCGACCGGAAATCGCACCTTCAATTATTTGCAAAAAAGGCGAAGGTGGGAGAAATTCCTCGTGAGTGGCCAATTGCAAATTTGCATCCTTAATCGTCGCGACCAAAGAATCGCGAAGTTTCAATATTTCAAGGCGAAGTTTGTCGCCATCTGAACGTAGAGTGGCTAGACCTTCGAGCGCAAGAATTAACGAAATGACTTCTCTTCGGTTTAGTTTGCGAGGTCGATCCAAGCTCTGTGGCTCAATAACTGAAACGCTTCCAGACTCAAAGGAGAGGTCGATAAGTTCGAGCGGGGTGTAGCCCGGAAGGCCACAGACAAAAAGTAAATTTAGATCCTTTGTAATCTCTTTTGGTGTGGTTTCGAATTCTTTAGCTAACTCTTCAATTGTTAAGCCAGGGTTCTCGAGAATGAATGGAATAAGGTCGAGCGCTCGGGCCGTTCGATCCAACGCGTTTTCGCTCATGAAAGCACCTCCATCACTCGTTTAACAATTGCAGCGATTAACGATGGCGGTTCTAAGACCTGAACATCGGGACCGAACCAGAGTAACTTTCGCAAGAAGGTCTCTTGGAATTCGTAGGTAAGGTTAATTTGATCCCAATCATTATCATGGGGTTCAACGACACCTTCGCTTCGCAGAATTTGTGCCTTATCTTTGCGGATCAGCATTTTGGCTTCATGCTTCTCTTCGGCACCAAAAAATTTCACATAATTTGAAATAACGAAATCACTTGGGATCGAATACGAACCGCTCTTGCCGACAGTCGCCACTTGGTCGACTACTCGAATTAATTTGAATACTCGAATCTCCCTTCGGTCATGATCGAAACCGACCAGGTACCAAAACCCTCGCCAAAGCGTTAAGCCGTAGGCATCCACGGTTCGCTTTGCGAGCGTCGCTGAGGAGTAATTAAATTGCAGGGTTTTCCTCTCCTCTAGCCCTTGCCAAAATTGATCGAAATTCGGCTGCGGATTTTCAAATCTTGCCCAACCCATGGCTAGATCTTCGGTGTCCAGTGAGATTCCCAATGATCTGAGTTTCCGAAGCGCACTCTGGGAACTCTTAGACAAAACTCCCTCGGACCAGCTGTGAGCAGCAATTGAAAGGAGCGCCAACTCTCTTGCGGTGATCTCACCGATATCAAGGCCATAGCTGCTGGGAAAAATTCGATAGCCAAGTTCATCTTCAAAATAATTGTCTAAATTTCCTACCTCAATCGCAATTCCCAGAGATCGCAGGTCATCTTTATCTCGCTCAAACATGCGCTCCATGGCTTCCGGAGCTCCGCTATAGCCGGCAACGCTTTGAAAGATCTCGATCTTGGTCAGATATCGCCTGGTGGCCAAAAGGGCCATGGTCAGGTTCAACAGGCGCTCAGTTTTGGGGTCTGACATGTTCCTACAATATTGCTTTGGTACTCTTTCCCCCTGTTGATTTTCCAATTGATCGTTCGTGGAATTTGAGGAGTATTGCCGTGAAATCGTCACAAAAGGTTCTTGGATTAATTGTCGTGGCCGCTTTAACTGGGTTAACAGTTACGGCTTGCTCAACCGATGGTGGCGCACCCGCTGCCCAAAATTCAACTGGGAGTACTCAAGTGACAACTGCAGCTTCGAACTTGCCGGCGGTAACGGGCGACCAAGGTAAGGCACCTACTATCGCGGCGCCTACAGGTAGCGCGCCCACCACGCTTGTGACTAAAGATATCTACGTTGGAACCGGTGCGGCTGCGGTTGCAACTTCTACCCTGACGGTTCAATACACATTAATGGCTTGGTCCACTGGCAAGGTTGTTGAGAGTTCTTGGACATCGCAAGCGGCAACCTTCCCGCTATCTGGTGTTATCCCAGGTTGGCAACAAGGAATTCCAGGAATGAAGGTCGGCGGTCGCCGATTACTAGTTATTCCACCTGCTTTGGGTTACGGCGCAACCGGCAGTGGTCCAATCGGACCTAACGAAACTCTGATCTTCGTAGTTGACGTATTAGCGATTAAGTAACTATTCCTCGTTTTCGTTAACACCATAGGAACCTTTGGAGGGTCGGCGACGTCGCAATGGCGCGCTGACCCCAGGAGCCATTCGTCGGGACATGATCAAGAATCCGGTGTGGCCAATCATTCGATGCTGAGGTCGGACAGCTAAGCCTTCGTGATGCCAGCCGCGAACCAGCGATTCATTGCTCTCAGGCTCGGTAAATGAACCATGTCCCTTTAGCGTTTCTGCGGTTTCGGAGAGTTGAGTGGTGGTTGCTACATAGGCTAGAAAGACGCCACCAGGTTCTAAAACATCCGCTGCCATCTCGACACATTCCCAAGGCGCCAACATGTCCAAAATTACGCGATCATATTTTCCGTTATGGGTTGCATCCTGGACGGCCCCGAGAGTAAGGGACCAATTGGTTGGGAGCTGCCCAAAATAATTCGTGACATTCTTTCTAGCAATAATTGCGAACTCCTCTCGCTTCTCAAAAGAGTCAACGGAGCCATCGGCTCCTACTGCGCGCAACAACGAAATCGTAAGGGCCCCCGACCCTACGCCAGCCTCAAGAACGCGAACTCCGGGGGCAATATCTGCCATGCCCAAGATAAAGGCGGCATCCTTTGGATAAACAATTGTGGCACCGCGAGGCATTGAGAGCACATAGTCAGCAAGTAGTGGGCGGAAAGCTAGGAACTTTAAACCGGCAGTGGTTTCGATTACCGATCCTTCTGGAAGTCCAATTACATTGTTGTGCTCAATCCAACCCTTGTGAGTGTGCCATTCGTTATTAGGTTGAAGGGTGATGGTATGCATCTTGCCTTTTGCATCGGTCAACTGGACGCGGTCGCCCGCTTGAAATAGTGAAGATCGCCGTGAGGTCATTGTCTGAGTCTAACCAGTGGGTGACTATCTCGAATCCGAAGGCTGCTAAAAGAGCGAAGCGATACTTTCAAGCGTGGTATCGACCAACGACCTCAACTCTCGAACTCGTGGGTGGCTCTCAATTTTTACCAAATGGGGAATAGCCAATACTTTGGCACCACTAGCGATTCCTGAGGTAACCCCTGTGATTGAATCTTCTAAAACCAGAGATTCCGAAATTTCTACATTGAGGAGTGCCGCCGCCTTCAGGTAGCTTTCCGGATGCGGCTTCGTATTTACAACGTCATCGTTCGAAATCGAAATCTGAAAATATCCGTGCGGAAGCGAATCTAAGGCTGCCTGCACTAAGGATCGCGGGCTGGCCGATACCAGAGCCAACGGAATTGATTGGCTATGTATCGCTTCCAGAAGTTCCAACGCACCTGGCATGAAGGTCAATCCTTTGTGAAATTTGTCTGTGACGCGGTGGACTAACGAGTTCGTGAAGAACTCCCAATCCTCTGCTCCCCCGGCTAGATCCGACATGTATTGGCCAACTTTAGTTAGTGGCCCACCAAGGCAAAGGGCTTGATCTGACAGTTGCCATTGATAACCAAAATCGGCCATGAGTTCGGTTTCGGCGATTAGCCAATACGGCTCGGAGTTGATCAGAGTTCCGTCCATGTCAAAGAGCACCGCTTGAAAGGTCATACGGCGTTGAAATATTTGGCTTCGGGGTGATGAACGATAATCGCCGAGGTGGATTGCTCGGGGTGCAATTGGAACTCCTCGGATAGTTCGACGCCGATGCGGCTGGGCGCTAGAAGTTCACATAATTGGAGTTGTTGCTCGATATCTGGGCATGCTGGATAACCGAACGAGTAGCGGGAGCCGCGATAGCCCTGGTCGAGGAGCTCATTAATTGAAGGCGCATCTTCGCTTGCGAAGCCAAGTTCAGATCGGATCCGCGAATGCCAATGCTCGGCGAGTGCTTCGGTGAGCTGAACCGAGAGACCATGGAGCTCCAGATATTGACGGTACTCATCTGCGGCAAATAATTTTGCGGTGGCCTCACTAACCGTGCTGCCCATTGTTACGACATGAAAGGCAACGGTATCGACATCGCCAGACTCTTTCGATCGAAAGAAATCACTAAGACAAAGCCTGCGGTCACGACTTTGGCGTGGAAAGGAGAAGCGAACTCGCTCTTGGTTTTTTTGTTCGCCTTCATGATGGAGAACTACTAAATCATTACCTTCGCTGTAGCAAGGAAAGTAGCCATATACGACCGCGGCATTTAACCAGCCGTTCGCCTGCACATCGTTTAAAAGCGATCGCAACCGAGGACGACCTTCGTTCTCGACCATTTCATCGAACTTTCCGCGCTCCCCCTTTAGACCCCATTGACCTAAGTAGAGAGCGCGTTCATCTAAGGCCCCTAAATAATCGGCCAACGGAACGCCTTTAATAATTCGAGAGCCGTAAAAAGGAGGTGTTGGTAGCGCATTGTTAGTAGCCACATCGGAACGTTTGGTATCAATTGTCACTTCGCGGCTCGCTCTTGTGTTTGGCGTTCTTCGCTCTCTAAGCGCGGGAAGTTCTGCACCGGGAACTCCGCGTTTAACTGCCATGATGGAATCCATCAACCTAAGTCCTTCGAAAGCATCTCTGGCATAACGAACTGTTCCAGGGAAGGCGCCGGCGAGATCTTGCTCTACAAATGATCGGGTAAGAGCAGCCCCACCCAAGACTATCGGCCACTTATCAGCTAAACCTCGTTGGGTTAACTCCTCTAAATTCTCGCGCATAACCACCGTGGACTTAACTAACAGACCACTCATTCCAATTACATCAACATTGGACTCGGACGCCGATTCAATAATCTGATTAATGGTCTGCTTGATTCCAATATTTACCGTGGTGTAGCCATTATTTGCCAGGATGATATCTACCAAATTTTTGCCGATGTCGTGGACATCGCCTTTTACGGTCGCCAAGAGTATTGAACCACGACCCTCGTCATCAGTCTTCTCCATGAATGGTTCTAAATGGGCGACGGCCGCCTTCATGACTTCTGCGGATTGGAGTACGAACGGAAGTTGCATCTCGCCTTTTCCAAACATCTCGCCAACAATCTTCATTCCAGAAAGCAAATGCTCGTTTATAATCGTCAATGGGTTGATTCCAGTAGACATAGCCTCATCCAGATCGGCAGTTAGTCCCATCTTCTCGCCATCAATAATGCGACGTTCAAGTCTTTCGGCCAGAGGTAGCGCCGCTAATTCAGCTGCTCGCGTCACCTTGGTGCTCTTGGTCTCTACGCCATCAAAAAGTTCAAGGAAGATCGAAAGCGGATCGTAAGTGCAGTTTCCTTCAGGATCAAAAGTCCTTCGATCGTAAATTAGATCAAGAGCAACTTCCTTCTGTCTGGAGTCGATCCTCATCATCGGCGTAATTTTTGAGGGATGAACGATTGCTGAATCTAAGCCGGCTGCTACCGCTTCCGCGAGGAAGACCGAGTTAAGCACAATCCTGGCTGCGGGGTTGAGGCCAAAGGAAACATTGCTAACACCTAGCGTCGTTTGCACCTGTGGAAATTCGCTCTTTAAAGTAGCAATAGCGGAAATCGTTTCAATGCCATCACGTCTGGTTTCTTCTTGGCCGGTAGCTATAGGGAAAGTTAAACAATCAATCAGAATGTCACTGACTTTCAGCCCCCAGTTTTCCACCAAATCGGCGATGAGTCGGCGGGCGACGGCCACCTTCCACTCTGCAGTTCTAGCTTGACCTTCTTCATCGATAGTTAGAGCGACTACTGCGGCGCCGTGTTCCTGCACAAGGGGCATGATGCGAGCGAATCGGGAGTTGGGGCCATCGCCATCCTCGTAATTGACCGAGTTAATTATTGACCTACCGCCAAGTTGCTCGAGTCCAGCTCTTAGAACGGCAGGTTCAGTGGAGTCGAGAACAATCGGAAGAGTAGAGCTCGTTGCAAAACGAGATGCAATCTCGATCATATCTTGCACGCCATCTCGGCCAACATAATCTACTGACAGGTCAAGCATATGAGCACCATCGCGAATTTGATCGCGTGCGATATCCACACATGCCTGCCAGTCTTCGGCTAACAACGCATCCCGGAAGGCCCGTGAACCATTGGCATTCGTACGCTCACCGATTGATAGATAAGTCAGCTCTTGTTGAAAGGGCACGAACTGATAGAGCGAAGATGCACCAGCTTCGATATTCGGAGTTCGGTTTGCGAATTGTGAACCATGAAGTTCGGCTACCACAGCTTCAAGGTGTGCTGGAGTAGTTCCGCAACAGCCGCCGACAAGGGAGACTCCGTAATTTGAAACAAATTCTCGCAGGTACTTTGCCAATTCGTTTGGGGCTAACGGGTAATCCGCTCCCGTTGCAGTGAGAATTGGCAATCCAGCGTTGGGCATGACGGATATTCCGGCGGCCGCACTCTTGCTCAGCACCCTTAAGTGCTCACTCATTTCCGCTGGGCCGGTTGCACAATTAAGGCCGATCAAATCAATCTTCAATGGTTCTAAGGCGTTTAATGCCGCGCCGATTTCAGAACCGAGCAACATAGTTCCTGTGGTCTCGACCGTTACTTGGGCGATCAAAACAACATCGCGTTCCGATTTATCAATTGCCTCACGGGCCCCGTTTACTGCCGCTTTCGCCTGCAGTAAATCTTGAGTGGTCTCAATTAGTAGTGCATCGGCACCGCCATCGAGCAAGCCACAGGCGGCAGTGAAATATGCCTCGCGCAATTTCAAATACGAGGTGTGTCCGAGCGATGGTAATTTCGTTCCCGGGCCGAGAGATCCGAGTACCCATCTAGGTCGTTCATGGGTAGAAAAGTTCGAAGCTGCAGTCTTGGCGATCACTGCGCCGGCATGTGCCAGTTCGTAGATGCGATCTTCTATCCCGTATTCGGCAAGATTTGCCCAGTTGGCGCCAAAGGTATTGGTCTCAATCGCGTCAACTCCAACCGCAAGATATTGCTCGTGAACGGCCTGCACAATATCGGGGCGGGAGACATTGAGAATCTCATTGCAACCTTCATGGCCCTGAAAATCCTCTAAGGATGGGTTGGCTGCTTGAAGCATCGTTCCCATGGCGCCATCTGCGATAACGACTCGCTTGGATAGGGCTATGCGAAGGGAAGAGGGTTCAACCGGCAAGTGATTCATTGACCCGAACTTTACCTCAGAGCGCTCGTACTCAATTTCAATGGGAATTTTGGGTGATATCGCCTTAAAGCGCTAACCCCAGCAAGGAATCCAGGGCGCGCGCAAGTTCACCAGCGCTGCCCCCAACAACCCCGTTCTGGGTCTCGCGGTGCCATTCTCGAAGAATTTCTAGGGCAGCTGGCGTATTGAGATCATTCGATAAACAATCCGCAATCTTGGTTATAACTTCATTCGTAGGCGCAACTATTTCGCGGCTAAGTGATTCTCGTAGGTTTGCAATGTCCGAAACCGCGAGGGGCAAAATTTCATCGCCCCACATCCGGTCCGCTGAATAATGTGAGTTCAGAAGGGCGTATCGGATTACCATTGGATCAACACCTTGGGCTAGCAACTTCGAGACAAAAACCAAATTGCCTTTACTCTTGCTCATCTTCTCGCCATCCAGGCCGACCATGCCGGCATGCACATAGGCGAATGCAAATGGTTTACCAGTGAGAGCTTTGGATTGAGCAGCGCTCATGAAATGATGCGGAAAGATTAAATCGGAGCCCCCGCCTTGAAGCTCAATAAGGGTTTGGCCAAAGCTAGCATTGATGAAATCTTCGCCATTTAAGAAGCGCGAAGCAATGACCGCGCATTCAATATGCCAACCGGGGCGACCATATCCGTGAATTGAATCCCAACCAGGTTCACCAGGCTTATTCGCTTGCCAGAGGATCGGATCCAAGGGATGGCGCTTGCCAGCTCTATCCGGGTCTCCGCCTCGATCGGCAAAAATAGTTAAGGCTGTGTCAAGAGGGATGGGTAACTCCGAAAGGAAGGAAGAAATATCAAAATAAAGATCGCTATCCACTAAATAGACAAAGCCATTAGCTTGCATCACTGATATTGCCGTTGACACTAAATCCATGACTGCAGTCGCTGGGACAAAGGAATCTGGTGGCAGAACCCGTAACGCGGTCATATCAGAGCGATAGAGATCGATCTGCGATGCCGCAAGATCTTGCCATTTAAGATCATCTCGCGTAGCCCGTTCTAAAAGTGGGTCATCAATATCTGTAATATTTTCAACAAAAGTCACAGAAGTTCCGGAGGCGCGCAAATATCGATTGATCAAATCAAATGTTAGATATGTAGCCGCATGGCCTAAGTGCGTTGCGTCGTAGGGAGTAATGCCACAGACGTACATTCGAGCGTTCTGAAACGGCGCAAAATTCCGCTCCCCATAAATCGTGGAGACAATCAAAGGCTTGAGGTTTATTGCGGGTGACAGCGGAGGGCAATAAAGAGTCGGCCAAGAATTCATAGATGGAACTCTACGATAGGCGGGCGAATATTTCTTAGAATGGTGGCCAGGGAACCGCAGGCCACTCTGTGCTCGGAGTTGGGAATCGGCCCTCTGATAGCAAGCGATCAACTCTGACTTGCAAGGCGAGGATTTCCGCCTCCGTTAACCAGGTATTGAGATTCCAAGTAAGCAGTTGAGACTTAATCTTCGCTAACTGAGTTAATTCGGTGCCACTTAATGGCAGACCAGTACATTGCCACAGAACCGTTCTAAGTTTGTCCTCTTCGTGGAAGGTGACCCCGTGGTCGCAGCCAAATACCTCACCATTTGGGGTAATTAAAATGTGACCGAATTTTCTATCAGTGTTATTTATGATCGCATCAAAAAGCGCCATCTTTCGAAGTGCCGGATGCTCACTCTCGGTTAATGAGACTACGTCGATACTTTCGTCGACATCAATCCACTCTTGAACCGCCCCGAAACCATAAGGACCATCTCGCATCACAGTAAAAGGGACTAAATTAAAGCCTGCGAGTTCGCTGAATTGAAAAGCTGCAACCTCGCGAGAAGCTAGATCGCCATCGGGGAAATCCCAGAGCGGGCGCTCCCCCGCTATTGGTTTATAAATAACGGTCACTTGATCAGCAATGTGCCCAAGCAAAGTAGCATTTGAGGCGGCGACGAGCCGACCTTCAATCACTATCTCTCCAGCCAGGATTAAATTTTGACGCTCTACCGAGGTGGCCATGATGCTACCGTCGATAACCGTTAGCTCGTGGGCAGAGATGACCTTGGGGATCGATCGGTAAACCGCAGAAAGGGCAGGGCGCACGGCCCGCGGCGACAACGGCATCGGCGATGGCGCAGAATCCACGTACTTGGAATATGCGCAAGGAGGCTCGAATGACATCTGGCAATTCATCACTGTCGGAATCCACATCGGAGATTAAGTCGTCAATGTCGGCCTCGCTGATGGCTTGGATTTCTAATTCAATTCTCTGACGATCGCCATCCCATGAGATGCCAATAATGCCAACCGTAAAATCTTCAGTTATAGGGAATTCCATCTCGCGGCTGGTGAGCGAGGACGAGAGCGAGAGCTCATCAAGGCTGGCCAGCTTATTGCGACGTAACTCTTGAATCATCTCTTTGAATCGTTCTGATAGGGCCGCTACTTGGCTTTTCTCAATTGCCACACAGTTGGAATAAGTTGGTGACTCTATTTGCAAAAAGAAGGCTCGCTCCCCTGGCTCACCCACGGTTCCGACCACAAATCGCTCAACGAATTCATGGTTGTAGATCAAGCGACTCATCAGACTCGACCCTCGCCGCCGCCTAGAACAAAACCGGTTGAACTGGTTTTGGAGCTAACACGTTTTGATAATACCGCCAGATGCGAGGTGTCATTTAACTTAACCAACATTGAACCGCTATCTGAAATTCGAATTACGGTAATGGAAGCTGGGTCGATCACGAATTGTTGTAGATGATCTAACGAAAGGCCAAGCTGCGAGGCAACTATCGCCTTTATTACATCACCGTGAGCCACTAAACAGATGGTTCCTCCGACCTTTCTGTTGTCCGAGATAACTTGATTGGCGCGAGCCGACATCTCGATGAAGCTCTCGCCACCGGGAAATCTCACTAATGATGGCCGAGATTGAATTACCTTCCAGAGTTTAAGTTTTGAAAGAACTTTCAATTTTCTGCCAGACCAGCTGCCGTAGTCCATCTCATTAATTCCCGGTTCAACGACCACTGATTTCTTTGCCAGCTTTAGGTAGCCAGAGATCGTTTCTTTACATCGTGGCATAGGGCTGGAAAGCACTTTGGCAAATTTTTTTCCCGAAAGCGCAGAGGTCAGCAATTGCGCCTGTTTGACGCCTAACTCACTCAGATGGACCGATCGGTCTTGCCCTGCAAGAACTCCCGTCGCATTGGCCGTTGAATGGGCATGTCGAATCAGATAGATCGTGCTGATTTCGGGCGGCATACCCAAAGGTTACCGATAATTTCGACGCTCTATTGCTAGTGTCCTTCATATGGAACTTCGAGCGCTGGGCCGATCTGGAATCAGAGTCTCTAGATTGGGCCTGGGCACCATGACTTGGGGTCGAGATACCGATGAACACGAAGCCGCCGACCAGCTCCGAACTTTTTTGGACCGCGGCGGCAACCTAATTGACTCGGCCGCGGTCTATGGCGACGGCGATAGCGAACGGACCTTGGGCGGTTTTCTAGGGACACTCGTTGACCGCGAAGAGGTGGTTATCGCCACTAAAGCGGGAATTTCCATTGCAGATGGCCTTCGGAGAGTTGATAACTCAAAATTGAGTTTGATCGCCGATTTAGATAAATCGTTGCAAAGACTTGGCGTGGAATATATCGATCTTTGGCAAATTCACGCCTGGGATCCTGCTGTTGAAATTGAAGAAATGCTTGGGGCCATTGACTTTGCCGTCAATAGCGGTCGGGTTCGATACGCCGGCGTTTCAAATTTCGCTGGATGGCAATTGGCCCGCGCTGCAACAATTCAAAACCCGTGGTTTGGCAAAGCTCCGATCAACTCCGTTCAATCGGAATATTCTCTTTTAAATCGCAGCGCAGAAGAGGAGATCCTGCCGGCTGCCATCGCCTTGGGTGTCGGCTTCCTCGCCTGGTCACCTTTAGGTCGTGGAGTTTTGACTGGTAAGTATCGCGCAGGAGTTCCATCTGATTCGCGCGGTGCTAGTCCACACTTCTCTGGTTTTGTTGAGCCGTACATGGATGCCAGGGCAAGTTCAATTGTTGATGCGGTCTGTGTAGCTGCCGATGGCTTGGGCTACTCGCCAATTGAAGTCGCGCTCTCTTGGGTTCGTGATCGCGAAGGCGTTTCAAGTGCGATTATCGGTGCGCGCACAGGAGCCCAACTTCGAGGCGCACTTACAGTCGAAGAGATCTCTCTTCCGGTCCAAGTTCGACAAGCACTTGATGAGATCTCGTTGAGCTGAAAGCTGCTAACAATTTCTTAAGAATTTATCCAAGACTCGAACACCGAAGGCTAAGCCATCAAGTGGCACTCGCTCGTCAATACCGTGAAACATTGGGAAGAAATCCACATCTTCCGGAAGCTTAACTGGACTGAATCCGTATCCAACGATTCCTAAATCCGAGAGCGCTTTGTTGTCGGTTCCGCCGCTCATGACATATGGAACGGGAATCCCATCGGGATCTTCCGAAGTAATTGCAGCACACATGGCATCGACTAGGGAACCGGTGAAATCGACTTCGAGGGCAATGTCATGGACCAGCAGCTCCACCTCAATATCGGGACCGGCAAGCTCTTTGATTGTTGAAACTAATTCATCTTCAAACCCTGGAAGGAAGCGGCCATCTACTACCGCACTAGCGGTTTGTGGGATCACATTTGCTTTATAGCCCGCCTCGAGCATCGTTGGATTGGCCGTGTTTTGAATTGTGGCGCCTAACATTCTTGCGGCGCTGCCGATGTGTTTCAACAATGGGCGCACATTGTGCGGTTCGTATTTATCGCCGGTTAATTCAGCAATTTTGCGAAAGAAAATGCCGCCAATTTTAGTTTCGCGTTGGGGCCATTGGTAGTTTCCGATTCGAGCTATAGCCTCGCTCAATCTCGTGACGGCATTTGCCGGATTGATGAAGGAGCCATGACCAGCGTCGCCTTTGGCGGTTAACTTCATCCAACGGATTCCCTTTTGGGCCCCTTCAATCAAATAAAGACGGTGCCCGCCGGTAATTGTTACGGAGAAACCGCCAACTTCCGATATTGCCTCGGTGTAACCATCAAATAGCTCTGGCCGGTGCTTTACTAACCATCGAGATCCATAGACGCTTCCGGCCTCTTCATCGGCAAAGAAAACTAAAAGAATATTTCTCGGTGGGATATAACCGGTTCGGGCCCATGATCGAACTGTCGCCAAAATCATGGCATCCATATTCTTCATATCGACGGCGCCACGTCCCCAGATAAAACCATCCTTTACGATGCCGCCAAATGGATCAACGCTCCAGTCATCGGCATTTGCGGGAACGACATCTAAGTGACCATGAATCACCAAGCCAGGTCGGGTCTGATCTGCACCAGCGATCTTTGCAACGACATTCACCCGATTCGGTGCTGTAACAATCAATTCACTTTCGATGCCAACTTCGCGAAGTGCCGCGGCGACATAGTCAGCCATGGCCCGTTCATCGCCTTTTCCTTCACCGTAGTTGACGCTCGGAATTCGAATCATTTCTTGGCATAGTTGGATGCAATCGGCCTCGGCCGCGGCATAATTCATAGCGCTCATAGTCATATCTTGCCGTAAATTGCGGCTTAAATTGCCAGTTTTCCCTCTTG
>SESB01001104.1_pt1 | contig 18245 bp, 16 predicted proteins | sample 3171441 | NCBI WGS metagenome assembly SESB01 (sample SAMN06051867, study PRJNA518727) | freshwater metagenome | biome: subpolar coniferous forest; feature: holomictic lake; material: water; isolation source: holomictic Lake 227, 6 m depth | place: Canada: near Kenora, Ontario | collected... | reverse complement strand
CTTGGATGGTGCCAAAAAATGACCAGACAAACATGATCAGATTACTGCTTGTGTTTGTCCACGCAATCAGATTTGTAATTGTCCATAAAACAAACAAAATCGAAATCACCAACAGAATCCGATTCAGTAAGGAGTGCCGATTATTCCAAAAGATGTAGAAGCTGAACAAAAAGCATATCAGCACCGTTGGAATGTGCGCATAATAAAGCAAGGCAGGAACATCAGGAGAGAAAATAAAATACGTCGGCTGTGGAAAAAGATAGCAAAGCATGTTTACTTAGTGTTTAACGAAGATGCGCTATTAAAACCATTCACGCCTGCTTTGACCTGAGCACACGCTACACCATCCGCTTTCGTATCACAATAAGTTATCGAGCATTTCCTGTCTGTAGGCAGGCATATGTTGGCTGACTGACAATTTGTTATATCATCGCCGCATTCCGCATACAAATCCGCTCCATATTTTTGAACTTTTGAATATTCGTATGTTTCGATGCAATTATCGTCTTTGCATCCTGAAAAGCACGTTGTGGTTTGCGGATCGCATGTGCCCTCGTAGGACACGATGTAATCCCTATCAATAAAAAAACGAAAATAAGATGCAACAGCAACCAAACTGCACGCCGCTATTACGCCGAGAATCAACAAATTATCTGCAAAGGCTGTTGCGTTTTTCATAGACTATTGAGCGCTGTTGTAATTAACCCCCCTTTCTATAAAATTCATCTCAACCTTTTCGGGAACAAAATATCCCCGGACAAAATCTGTGATATCCGCAGTCTCGAATTTTCTGCAAGAATACACGTCGATAGAAATAAACTTCTTGGGGCTTAATGTGTGTATCTGAATGCCGCTTTCGATCAGTGGAACCCATCCAGAAAGTCCGGCTTTGTCTGGATACTGGATATTGTCGCTTTTAAAAATATAGGGAGGAGACTGCTTCGTCATGTTCAATTTTACGACGATGTCTTCCAAAAACTGGTAACACAAGGCGATATTATCGCAAGCTCCATCCTTGCAGTTGTATAAATCCAAAGTCATCAAATATCCAAAAGGTACGACATTCATTTTTTGTTAGTGGTTATTTGTTAAGCGCACGATAAATTTCTTAAATAAAAAGGCTGGCCGATATTTTGCTTTTGAATATCTCAGACCCTCCATCCCCAAATCCTGCTCCCAATTATAATACACAATTTTTTCTCTTTTGAGAACCTTCGCCTCTTCCCAGTTCAATATATCATAAATCGATGCATCAACCGATACATCGGATTTTGCGAAACGAGACAAAGCAAACTCCCCGTCTGAAACGCGCTCGTACACAGTAAATCCGACCAGCTTTTCCGATATATAGAGAAGCACGATTTTTATATTTTTGTGATCAATCTGCAATAGCCTTTCAAATGCTTTGTATTCGTTCAACTCACAGACGTTTGAAATTCCTTTATTGTCTGACCATTTCCAAAACAATGCTTTCAGTTCTTCCGCTGGGAGTTCATCTAGTGATACATGGACAACTTTGTAGCCGGGATTCTTTTTGATGAAACGGCGGATGTTTTTGCTTTTGGTGCTCTTGTGCCACTTGTCCATGTCGGCTAGGTTTTCCACCAGATACACGTAGTCGTGAGAGTCTTCATCCGGCTCCACTTTAAATCCGCCCTCGGTCAACTCATCCGCGATCTCTTTCGGAACCAGTTTGAGTTGGGGCGGCAAATGGTTTTTATCCAGGAATTGCAGCAACTGGGACGCGGTCTTTCCGAGTTCGGATTTTCCAATGAATGACAGCAACGGAACGCCTGAAGCATAATCGCTAAAGAGCACGACGAGATTTCCGTGTAGCTGAGAAATCATCAGCTTGCCCGCCGTATTCCATATCCACATGTTCACAAAGCAAAAGTCTGAATAGGGAGGAAGCGCCGCATTTTCAACGAAGGCAGTGATGTCTTTCTCGTCCGAAATCTCGATATTCTTGAATGCGGGAAATTGTGGGATCATTTTTTTAAATGGAGAGGAGGTAGGCTCCGATCCCGGTAATTAAGATGGCGATGATCTTCGGCCACAGATGCCTTGCGTGTATTTTTTCGGCGGTGATCTTTGGGAAGAAAACCGTCAGAAATATCCCGATCCCCAAAACGAAAATCGGTTGGAAGGATTGCGTTAAAAGCACCAGCGCCACGGGGGCAAGCATGAAGGCAGCGGCAAACGCGAAGTTTCCCAGCATGTAGAAAGCTTCATTGAGCACATTGAGCGACAGGATTGCCTTGGAGTTGTTTCTTATCGCGGACAAAAAGTGTTCACGATACGGCCGCATGAATACAAAGATGATGATACCTATGATGGTGAGCATGACGTGCTCCCAAAAGAATGACCGGAGAAAATTTTCTTCCAGCGCGACCGCCTTGAAGATGACTCCTTCCGTTGCCCAAAAGAAGGAAGCAGCCACCATTGGCAAAATTGTTTTTCGGCGAAGCCGAAATCTGTTTTCGGAATCCACCTCGAAAGAAACGATGGTCGTGCCGAATATGACCAGCGCCATCGCAAGAAGCTGCATATGCGTCAGCCGCTCACCGAGAATGAAATATCCCAGGACATACCCGAACACAGGCATGAGTTGGTAGAAGACCACCACCACCGATGCTTCGTCGTTTTTAAGGGCGATCAGGTAGCAGACCAACACGAGAACATCGAGCATGCCGACTATGGCGAGAATGAAAATATGGAGACTGCTTACTGCGAAAACTCTTGGATCAGCCCAATACACAAGCGGCAAAGAAGTGACCGAAAGGAGGGACGAAAAAAGCAGGAGTGTTCCGATTCCTCCTTGTCTGAAATACTTTTCCAGAATGATTTTATCGATATGGTTCGTCAGTGCGTATAAAAACGGGCCAATGATGGCTATAAAAAACCATGTCATGTTTTTGCGTCCATAAATTCAGTGAATTATGGACAATAATTAGCGTTTAAAAGCGTGTGTGATTAAGGCCGTGCAAGAGCTATGTATCTAGTTATACTATATTACACTGTTTTTATATTTTGTGAATAGGTCGCCAACGACAGAGACACCGTATGAGCGTGCCTCTCTTTGCTTCCTTCGGCGATAGTGGAGGCCTTCATCTTGCGGGATTCGCCCACAAGTCCCGCACAAACGTGCGATAATGGGTATGCGCGGCGGCATATTCCTTTCTGTGGATCATTTTCACAGTAGGCACGACCAATTCGTGATAGATGCGTCGAAGGGTTTCTCTTGAATTCGCATCAGAGCGGATTTTTTTCAGCACTCGCGGAGAATGGGCGTAGTAGGCTGCCACTTCTTTCTCCCCTTCGCGGGACGCGAGAAGATAGGTGTCACGGAAGTGGCGGAGGGTTTTCAATTCCTCGCAGTCGTCGCTAAGGCCCATCGCTTCGCAGCATGCCGTGCTGACGAAGCATCCGCCTGAATTACTCTCCCCTTCTGGCGCATTGAAATCCTTGCCCTCAACCCCGTCCTTGTAGCCTCGCTTGGCTTCATCAGTCAGGGTGAGTTCGCGATCAACAGCATCTGCTGTATACGAGAGTGAATTCAGAACCACCTCAACGATGTTCTTCTCCTCAAACTCGTGCTTCATTTTGAGTCCACGTTCGTAACCTTCACGATATTGGTCAATGTCGCTCATTTGATTTCTCCTTTTTTGTTGTTCTAAATCTGTTGATGCGCCCCACTGGTGTCTGGCTGCCTCATTTCCAGCGGAGGGTCTTTTTCCACTTCTGAAAGTCGGTTCTGGAAGAAAATTTCCCACTTGGCAGCGGCGATTTTCCGCTGCGGGGTTCCCGACAACGAAAGGGTTCGGGAATAGCTGAGGAACAACCTCAAGATTTCGATTTCGGCTACTTCGTCGTCCATGAAAGCGAAATATCCACAAAAGCGGGACGGCTCAAGCAAAATCTTCCCTTTTTAACGGAAAATCAATAATTGTGGACGCATGAGCTATTTTTCCACCGCCTTGCGGGCGATCATTGAAAAAAGCGGCGAAAGCCGCGCAACCTTTGCCGCAAAAGTGGGGATACCCACCTCCAATCTCCATCAGTATGTCCACGGAAGGACGCGCCCTGATGTTGGGCTTCTCGAAAAAATATGCTCGGCCTTATCTGAGGAAGAATGCGTGGCCTTGGTGGTTGCCCATCTGCATGACGAAACGCCCAAGTCCATCGAACCCCTTGTCCGCATCATCAGCCTTGTGAAATCACCTTCGGTGGTTAAGGAGGCTCAGCCCAGTTATATGCCGGATTTACCGGTGTCGATACGGGATAGCCTTGAATTTCTGGGCCGGTTGGCCGTCCAGCACCCCGAGACGGGGAAATGGTTGGCAGGGACTGTGAAGATGCTGAGAAGCCGTTAGCGGTTGCGACTGGTAAACGGCGCGGCCTGAGTGCGGTATAATATAGGGTGGACGTGTCACCGAAGCACGCCTTCGGGTTTCGCAGACGGTCTCCATTGCCTTCCCGGCTCGCCCAAACACGGCGGATGTCGGCAGCTTTTTCGTGCCAACAAGGGATGCGCGAATTTTCGGAATGGAGGCTGTCTTCGAGATATGCCAAAACAACGACACATTTCCCTTGGCTTGCGCCAGGGGTGGGGCGGTGTCGAATCGCCCTTTCAGATTTCCCAGGCCGCTTTGCAGCGGCATCTTTATGTTGTCGGAAAAACGGGCACGGGAAAATCGACCCTGCTCAAGAATCTCTTTCTGGAACTGGTGGAGTCCGGCCAGGGCGTTGCCTTGATTGACCCCCATGGTGACCTCGCCTCTTCCCTGCTTGACCTGCTTCCCCGCCACGATGCCGCGCGGGTGGTGTATTTCAACGCGTCCGATCATGAGCATCCCATCGCATGGAACATTGTCGCCGATGTTCAGGCTAACGAGCGGCCAACGGTTGCCGCCGGGATCGTTTCGGCGCTCAAGAACGTGTGGGGCGATTCGTGGGGGCCGCGCCTCGAATACATCCTTTACAACGGTATCCGCGCGCTCTTGGACGCCGAACATACAACGCTGCTTGGGCTTTCCAAGATGCTCACGAACGATGCATACCGCGCATGGGTAGTCCGCCAGATCGAAGACCCGTTTGTAAAAGCATTCTGGACGGAGGAGTTTGAGGGATACGACCAACGGTTTCGGCAAGAGGCCATCGCGCCCATCCAAAACAAAATCGGTGCGTTTGTCACCAACCCCGTGCTTCGCAACATGCTGGGGCAGGTGAAGCGGAAACTTGACCTGCCGTTCCTGATGAACAGCGGAGGCATTTTTATCGCCAATCTCGCGAAGGGAGCCATCGGCGACGCCCCGGCGAACCTTATTGGCTCGCTCCTTGTCTCAGAATTCCAACGGGCCGCAATGGCACGCGCCACCATGCCGGAATCCGAACGCCGGGATTTCTGCCTCATCATCGACGAATTTCAAAACTTCACCACGGGTGCCTTTGCGTCCATCCTTTCGGAATCGCGGAAATTCCACCTCTCCCTTGTGCTTTCCCACCAGTTCACAAGTCAGCTTCAGCCGAATATCCGCGATGCCGTCTTCGGGAACGTCGGCACGACCGTCGCATTCCAAACCGGGTTTTCCGATGCCGAGCTATTGGCAAACGAATACGCAAACGCCTTTGCCCCAAGCCACTTCGTTGACCTTGAGCGATTCCACATTCTCGTGAAGCCGTGCATGATTGACGGCGCAGAACAACCCTTTCGCGGGAGAACTCATCCGAGCGCAGCCACACGCACCGGCAGCAAAGAGGCTATCCTCCGCAATTCCCGACAGCAATATACCACCGACCGCCACGATGTGGAGGAAAAGCTGAGGCGCTGGGTGGAGCGGTGGGGACAGGAATAACGGAAGCCAAGCAATACAAAAACCTGCGCCGCCAATGGCGATGCAGGTTTTTGCAAGTTGTGAATTTTCCGAGCCTCAAAATGAACGGAAAACCAACAACACAAAACATTGTATTACAGATTAGAAATCACGGCAATGTGGATAGGCCTCACCGGTTCATGGTATAATATCGAGACATGGAGAAAAACGTAGCCCGGAGGCCACGTTTTAAGCGAATCACCATTTCAAACCCCATTCGCCTTACAGACCGGGACAAGGCGATTCTTTCGGCTGTTTGCAAATTCCGGCTTCTGACCACGGGGCAGATTCTCTCTGTTGTTTCAGGGAGCGGGCAAAACATTGTGCGCCGATTGCAGCGCCTCTATCACTCGGGATTCCTCGACCGGCCCAGGGCGCAACTGGCCCTCCGTTATAACGGGGAGATTGCCGAGTTCGTCTATGCGCCGACGCGCAAGGGAGCGGCAGTTATTCAGGATGGAACAGGTTCGGGAAAAGAATTCAGGCCAGTTTCTGCCCTTGCCATTTCGCACACACTCGCAGTTGCCGAAGCGTTGATTTCCATTGAGCAAACCAGCAAGCGCAACGGCATCCGATTTCTGGATGAACAGGCAGTCCTGAACACTCTGCGCACCGAGTCATTACCGAAGCGTCTGCAATGGCGCATCACGATCAAATCCAAGAAGGAAACAGAGGCCGTCGGCGTGATCCCGGACGGTTTCTTTGCCGTGGAGAATCAGGAGGACTCTGGATCACCACGCCGCTTTTATTATTTCCTTGAGGTGGATCGTGGCACCATGCCGATCATGCGCAAGAGCCTTGGGCTTTCCTCCATTCACCGGAAATCCCTCGCTTATTCGCGTACTTTCAAAACCGGACTTTTGAAAAAGCGATTCGGCATCGCAGGATTTAAGGTGCTTTTTGTGGTTCGCTCCAAGGAACGCATGGAGCGGATGAAGGCGGTTTGCCAACAGGCACACGGAAAGGAGCGGCTGTTTCTCTTTACCTGCCCGGATCAAATCCGCGAGGGCAATCCATTGCACGAGCTGGGCATGATATAATTAAGGGGTTCCTTTGCACATTCGTGCCGGACAAAACCAAAACTTAACAGGAGGTAGTTCATTATGGCCCAAGCAAAAGCTGCGTGGGTTGATTTCAAAGCGATCAAATCGCAGGTATCCATTGTACAAATTCTGGAGCGCTACGGCGTTCTCCAGAGTCTTGCCAAAAGCGGAAACGGCGACCGCATGAGCGGCGCATGTCCGATCCACGGCGGGACAAACAAAACCCACTTCAGGGTGAGCGCGTCAAAGAATTGCTGGAACTGCTTTGGCAAATGCCAGAGCGGCGGCAACGTCATTGACTTCGTGGCAAAGAAGGAAGGCATCGAGTTCCGTGACGCGGCACTGCTCATTCAGAAGTGGTTTCCCAACGCGGTATCGGCGCAGCCGCCGGAAGTGGAAGAACCCGCACAGCAGGTGACCGAGGCTGTTCCGACCGTCTCGGAGGACTCTCCGAGGCAGGACGAAACGCCAGTGGTTGAATCTGCCGAGGCGGATCAGCCGCACAGGAACCCGACATTGAAATTCGCATTGAACAAGCTTGATGCCACGCATCCGTATCTCCGGGAGCGTGGACTTACCGAAGAAACGATTGCGACATTCGGCCTTGGTTATTGCGGCAAAGGGCTTCTGCGCGGTTACATTGCGATCCCCATCCAAAACACGGAGGGAGAGCTTGTGGCCTATGCGGGGCGCTGGCCGGGGATGCCCGGAGAAGGTGTGGGCAAATACAAGTTGCCCCAAGGGTTCAAGAAAAACCTGGAGTTGTTCAATCAGCACCGGGCGGCGGCGTGTGACAACGACGCTCCGCTTGTGGTGGTTGAAGGCTACTTCGATGCGATCAAGCTGCACCAAGCGGGATACGAGAGAGTTGTCGCCCTGATGGGATCGAGTCTCTCGGCGGATCAGGAGGAGTGCATCGTTCGCCTCTGCAAAGAGGATGGACGTGTGATTCTCTTTCTGGACAACGACGAGGCTGGACGCAAAGGCCAGGCGGATGCGCTCGCGCGCCTCTCCAAACGCCTCTACGCCCACACCGTCCATCTTGGGAACCGTGAAGTGCAGCCGGAGCATTTATCGTCCGATGAGCTTCGTGCTTTGCTTCCCTTTCCTGAAGGGAGGTTCCCATGAGCATAGAGCCTGATCCAAAGGACAGAGTGCCAAAGTTTGCCCCAGGGCAAATCATGGCCACGCGGAATGCTATACACACCATACCCGCCGACGAAATCCTCAAAGCCCTGCACCGTCACATCATCGGTGACTGGGGCGACCTCTGCGAAGAGGACTGGAAATTGAACGAGGACGCCCTTGCATCTGGCGGACGCCTGCTTTCGGTTTACCACACCGCGAGCGGCGTCAAATTCTACGTAATCACCGAGTGGGATAGGTCGGTCACAACCGTTCTGCTCCCCGAGGATTACTGAAAACCAACACCTTCCCCGAAAGGAGAGGGTGTTTTCTTTGGCTATTCACCCGCAATCCGAATGGACTCTTCCAGCGCGGCAAATGCAGGGTTGACACTTTCCGCAACCACGGCATGCGTAACGCCATCGAGATCGTGCGCCTCGGCCATGTGAAGCGAATGGCCGTTCCGGTCGGAAAATTGGCAATGCTGCCACGACCAGCCTTCTTCAGCGAGCCGCTCAGCAAGCTCCTGCCAGTTTTTCTCTGGTTTCATTTTTTCAGAGTAACACAGAGTCGTCTGGAGTAAAATAGATTTGCAGAAGCTTTCGAATTTCGATTTGATGGTTGCAATCGGAAAGGAGCTTCTTCGCTATGCCTATTTCGCCCCCTGAACCTACGTCTGCTCGCCACAGAGCCGGAGTGATCGCCGCGCTTGTCTCATCGGGAGGATTTCTCGTTACTTACCTCCCGATTGTCTCTCAAACCACACTCTCTCCCTCGCTCCGCATACTTTCTCTGGTATGCGGTTTTTCTTTTTTGGGAGGATTTATCGCCACGATCCTCAATCATTGGCGCGAGATACCCCCCAGGGTTGGCATTGGCGTTGGGATTGCCTGCGGATTCCGTGCGGGGACAATTGGCAGCGTAGTGGCGGCTACCAGCCTCCTCCTCGGAATCGCCGTCTCCTTGGCTGGAAGCGGGCACGCATCCTCGCCGGACTTCTACCCGCTCGTCAGCGCGTGCATGTCGGTTGTGCCGGGAATTGTGGTCGGAATTCTGGGAGGGTTGATTGCGGTGCTATTGCGCTCCCCAGCTTCCTTTGCGCGTAATCTCCCGCAAATGTCGGGCACCGTTGAACCAAAGCGATTCGCGGCCAGCGTCCCAAGAATGCTGCTTGCACTTCTTGTTGTTGTCGCATTCCTCTCGCCGTTCTTCCCTGTATGGTTCGGAGCGCGTCCCACACCTGCACCGGTTGCGCCTGCACGCATTGCGAACACCGTACAACCCGCCCCCACACCAATTCCCTTTCAATATTCAAAGCCGGAGGGGTTTGCGGATGCGGATGCTTCGCGCCTGACTGTTATCGCAACCAAATCGCTTGCGGAGCGGATTGCAAACTCTCCCATTTCCCTTGCTCCTGATGGCAAGCTTCTTGCCTACTGCGCCGAAGCATCCTCCGTTGTGGTGATCGATATTACGACGCTTGCCCCAGTTTTCACCGCCAATGTGCCCGAGGCGCTTGAGCACCTTGCATGGTCGCCGGACTCGAAGCGAATTCTTTGCGTGGGCTCCGGGAATCAACCCCCGTTGACCGTCATTGATCTCCCATCGCGCGGCACCATTCCGCTCCCGGTCAACAAAATGTCTTCGTATCAATGGCCCAAGGGCAATCTGCTGTGGTGGGCTGAGGAGGAAGTCTTGATCAAGACCGGTGGCGATCCGCAAATCTTTTCCCTCGATTCGTTGCGGGTTCTTCCCATTGCCCAGTCAGGGAAGTGGAAGGCTTTGAGCGAGACTGACCGCAAGAGTATTATTGATACGCCGACATACGTCCTTCCTCGCAACACATACTGGAGCGCGACAGTTCTTCCTTGTCCCAATAGCTATTCACTCGGCGACAACAATCGCGCCTGCATGGTGAATGCACAAATAACACTCGCGCTTGATTCGAACGAAAGCGCTTATCTTCGCTACCTTCCCGAAATTCACCTCTCCCAAAATGACGTTTTGCTTTCCACGGCAGACGGAAGCATCTTCATCCGGGCGCGGAATGAACGTGTGGATTTGTTTTACTTGGGGTTGCGCGACACTCCCTCGCGAGGCTTGACCGCCACATCGAAAACCGAACTCGATAAAGAAGCTCAATTTGCAAAGGTGAATGAGATTCTCTCGATGCATGAATTGCGGGGGTTCGTCTGTCCGCCGGTGATCAATCCGCTGAATCAAAAGGTGGTTGATGCGGATCGGAGCCAGATTCACGCGCTGATGCGGTTCGATACTTGGAAAGGAGCGGATGTCAGCGGTTGGGTCGTCCAAGATTGGCAGCCCATTCTCCCGGCAGATGTCATCGTTGATCCAAATTATTTCCTCAATGGCGGATTCAATACGGTCGGCACGGGCTGGATGCGAATGAATTCCCAGCCTCCGGCAGATACACCGCTTCCAAAATGCGAGAGAGGAGAGGGAGCCAGCTACGCCTACATTCCGGAATTCGATACCAAAACAGGACACATCGTGTTTACCGGGATTTCTCCGGCGAAACAGAAGAATCCTGCTCCCGATGCAAATACGCCTGCGGAACCGCAAGCGCCACCCCCTCAGCCAGCAAGCACCCCACTACCCGCCGCAACACCAGCCAGCACACCGCCTCCTGTTAAGACCCCTTCTGCGGCTGAAATCGAGAGGGCGAATAAAATCCGGGCGTTTATCCGGGATCACCATCAGGCCGTTACCAAGCACAATCTCGACAGGATTGTCACCGACTACGCCGACCGGGTGGATTATTTCGGTCGGAACATGACTCGACAGGAAATCAATATGGAGCAACTCCAGTTCCACAATAGTTCTGTCCGAAGCTTAAATGTGATTTTGGGCGAAATTGGGGTGAAGGAAATTTCGCCAACGCGGTTCCTTGCCGTTTACACCGTTCAATATAGTAACGAAAGCGTTAGCGGTGGATCATCAAGCGGCGTGTGCGAGATGTATTTGGAAATCCAAGCCACTCCCAATGGCTTCAAGATAGTCAAACAGTCTGCCAGGGATAAGAAAGGATAACGACCTATGTTCGGAATCTGGAAACGAAAGAAACCCGAAGTGTTCACTCACTGGTACGCACTTGTGCCCAATTTTGAATCCTCCACTGCCGACTTCTATGTGGCGGTCGAGAAGGAGCTTGCGGATGCAAAAGTTCCAGGGCTTGAGATAAGTCGGGAGGAATTCGCCGAGGGCGGATTACTTTCTTTCAAACGCGAGTATTTGAGGATGCGCCGTGAGCGCCTTGTCTTTGATATTTGCTCCGCTCCGTTTGGAACGGGCTGGTTTTTTAGTTGGCGCTTTGCAGAAATCCCGTTCGTGCTCCGCTTTTGGGAAGTGCTTGTGCTCTTGTCGCTCCTTGCCGGGATCGTGCTCCTTTATGTGTATGTCTTCGGCCCCGTGATCGGCGGGATCGTTTTTAGTGTGACGGCTCTCGCGCTTCTTGTGTTTCTCAATAACGCCCTCGCACTGGGGCTTCACGATCTTGATGCGGTGCTTTTACGGATTCCCGTATTGGGGGCATGCTATGAGGCATTTCTGCGGAAAGAGAGCTACTACCGTGAGGACACCCGGCTCATGTATTGCGATCTCGTAGAGCGGATCGTGAAAGCCAAGGTTGAGGAATTCACCGCTGCGAAAGGCGTGAGGCTTGTCGATTTCAAGCACAACCCAACGCAGGCGCAGGAAACAGTCGCCATGTTACTGAACCAAATTCAGACACAATCGCATGGGCAAGATCGATGAGCAGTTGAGCGAGCAGTTCTACCGCTGGGAAATGCGTGGGCGAGGCGGATTGCTTTTCGATGCACCAATCACGCCGGAGCCGCCTTTCTTCCCTTTTTCCGGGCACTTTCTTCCACGCCGAAATGCGGTTGATGACGGGCGCAGGGAAACCATCGGCAGCCGCTTCCTATCATTTTTCGGCAACCGCACAGAGGAATCATCCACTGGTGAATCAGCAGAGGTTGAGCAGGAACCGGAACCGCAATTTTGCCAACCCGAGGAACTGATTGAGTTGCAGCTCACGCTCCCGGAATTACGTTCCCCTTCGGCGGAATCCGTGGAAGCCTTCCTTCACCAAGTATGCAGGGAAGGCCAGCCGCTATGCCTTGAAATCCTCGGTGAGGAACGGGAGATCGTCCCGCAATTTGTCGCGGCACCGAGTGCGGCTGCCCGTATCGAACGCGCTCTCAAGGCTTCTTTTTCTGACATGACAGTCACCCATTCCTCGCATGCTTTCCAGCAAGCATGGCATCAAAGCGAAGACTGTTTCGGCATCGTGGAATTGGGGCTTGGAGTCGAGTTCATGATTCCGCTCGGCAATCCCCGAACAGAATTGCTTACGAGCATCGTCACAGCGCTTGATGGTCTTGCGGAGGGTGAACTCGGCCTCTGCCAGATATTATTCGAACCCGCGCAAAACAACTGGGGCGAGAGCATCGTTGCCGCAGTGACAGATGAAAACGGAAACGCTTTCTTCATCAATCGCCCGGAACTGATTCAAGCCACAGCACAGAAGCTCGCGTCCCCGCTCTTCGGCGTCGTTATTCGGCTCGCCGCCAGCGCAGCGCAACCGGAGCGCGCATGGGAGATCATCGCCGACATGGCTTCCGGATTTTCCGCGCTCTCGCGGGCTGGCAGCAATTATCTGATTCCGCTTCGGAACGATTCCTACGCTCCCTCCGACCACGAGGACGATCTTCTTTCGCGTCTCAGCCGCCGAAGCGGCATGATCCTCAACCTCGACGAGCTTACGCGCTTCCTCACCCTGCCGACTGCATCGGTATCCCGCCGCTTACGGCGCAACACAGCAAAGTCCCAGCCCGCGCCCGCTGCTACTTGCCATTCCGGTTCGCTGATCTTGGGCGAGAATCTGCACGCAGGGGTTGCCGCCGAGGTGCGCCTTGCCCCGGAGCAGCGTGTCCGCCACATGCACCTCATCGGTGCATCCGGCACGGGCAAAAGCACGCTCTTGTTCAACCTCATCCGGCAGGACATCGAGAACGGCCAGGGCATCGCCCTTCTTGATCCCCACGGCGACCTTGCCGACAAGGTGCTTGGCATAATCCCCGCCGAACGGATCAAGGATGTCGTGCTCATCGATCCATCAGACGAAGAATACAGCGTCGGCTTCAATATCCTTTCGGCGCACTCCGATCTTGAAAAGACTGTTTTAGCGTCCGACCTCATTTCTGTATTTGAGCGCCTTTCAACAAGCTGGGGCGACTCCATGAACGCCGTCTTGCGAAACGCAATCCTCGCCTTTCTTGAAAGCGAGCAAGGCGGAACGCTTGCCGACCTTCGGCGGTTCCTCATCGACCCAGCATACCGTGCAACTTTCCTTGAAAGCGTTTCCGACCCCGAGGTTGTTTACTATTGGCAAAAGGCATTTCCGCAACTGACCGGCAACAAATCAATCGGCCCGGTTGTCACCCGGCTCGACACCTTTCTCGCACCGAAGCCCATTCGCTTCATGGTTTCGCAGCGTGAAAACAAACTCGATTTTTCCCGCATCATGGACGAGCGAAAAATCTTTCTCGCCAAGTTGCCCCAGGGAGAAATTGGCCGAGAGAATTCCTATCTGCTCGGTTCGCTCATCGTTGCAAAATTTCAGCAAGCTGCCATGTCCCGGCAACGGCTTCGGGAAGAAGATCGAAACCTCTTCTCACTTTACCTCGACGAATTCCACCATTTCATCACGCCGTCCCTTGCGGAGATGCTTTCCGGCGCGCGCAAGTATCGCGTGGCCCTCGTGCTCGCTCACCAGGAGTTGCGCCAGCTTCAACGCGACGCAGAAGTCGCAAGCGCAACGCTTTCCAATCCCTATACGCGGGTCGTATTCCGCGTGGGAGACGCCGACGCCAGAACGCTTGCCGATGGCTTTTCCTCGTTTGAGGCCAAAGACCTCCAAAGCCTTGGTGTTGGCGAGGCCATATGCCGGGTAGAACGGAGCGACTATGATTTCAACATCTCGATTCCTCTCCCCGAGGAACCGGACACCGTGACCGCGTCAAGTACGCGGCAGCGTGTGATTGAAGCATCCCGTTCGCGCTACGGCGCACGGCGTGCCGAAGTGGAAGCAAAACTTCGAGAGGCGCTTTACACATCGCCAGCAACCGCAAAGCCATCACCCAAAAGGGAGGATGTTCGGGAATCTTTACCCGACGTGACAAGTCAGTCCGTAATTCCTGAGTCCGTTGCCCCGGAGCAAGCAATCGCACCATCTACCGCGCCGGTCGTGGTTTCAGAGTCAACCCGTCCAGCGGGAATGGGGCGCGGCGGCGAGGATCATCAATTGATCGTCGCAAATCTCGCTTCGGAAGCAGCCAGGCTCGGCTTCCGAACCATTAAGGAATGCGCCGTTTCAGGTGGGCGTATCGATCTCGTCATCGAAAGCGGCCGATGCCGTTTAGCGGCAGAGGTCGCCGTCCATTCCAATACCGCCCATGAGATCGAGAACCTTCAGAAGTGCTTTGACTCAAAGCCCGATTTTATCGTCTCGGTGTCCCCTCACGAGAATGTGAGAGAGAACATCGCAAAATCGGCCGCCCGATCCTTCGATCCCGAAGCGTTGCGCAAGATTCGCTTTGAGTCACCCGAAACCATTCTCGAATTGTTACGACAAATCGCACAAAAGCAGGAAGCTCCCGCCGAGCCGGATACCCCAACGACCCGTGTTATCGCAGGCAGGAAAGTTCGGACGAGGCACCTTGAAATGTCGCTTGAGGAACGCCGGAAGAAGGAAGCGGAAGAGATTGAAACCATCGCAGACCTCCTCAGAAATCGAAGCTCAAGAGAAAAAGAAGACTGATCTCGATTAAGCTTGTAAATTCTATCGATAAAGGCTAAAAGACCAACACAATATTTCATAGCCTTATGGATAAACTTGCAAACAACGGCAAACGGGTTGGCATTTGGATTCGTGTTTCGACTGAAGATCAGGCCCAGGGCGAAAGTCCAGCCCATCATGAATATCGGGCGCGACGCTACGCAGAATTCAATGGGTGGACTGTGGTAGAGGTCTACGACTTGGCGGGCGTCAGCGGGAAATCGGTATGGGAACACCCTGAATGCCAGCGCATGCTACGCGACTCGAAACGCGGCCACATCCAAGGGTTGATCTTCTCCAAGCTCGCCCGGTTGGCCCGCAATACCAAGGAACTTTTGGATTTCGCCCAGCACTTCGAGAAATACAAGGCGACGCTCGTTTCCATCGAGGAGAAGATCGACACCGGCACGCCAGCCGGAATGCTCTTCTACACCATGCTGGGAGCAATCGCCCAATGGGAACGCGAGGAAATCACTTCGCGGCTGCGTTCATCCATCGGCGTGCGGGCCAAGCTCGGCAAGCCCCTCAACGGCCTCGCACCTTACGGCTACAAGTGGCAGGAGAAGCAGCTTGTCATCGTCCCTGAGGAAGCCGCCGTGCGACGCGAGGCATTGGAACTCTTTCTTATCCATCGGCGCAAAGGAGTCGTGGCACGCATGCTCAATGAAAAGGGCTATCGCGGTCGCTCTGGAAAGCCCCTCGCGGATGTCCAAATCGACCGGATGCTTCGATGCTCCAGCGCCAAGGGTCTTTACAGAAACAACGTCTACCGCATCACGACAGCCGGTGGATGGAAAAAAGAGATCAAACCGGAAGACGAATGGGGCACGGTGGAGTGTCCGGCTATCGTCAGCGCGGAACTGTTTGACCGGATTGCAGCAATCCTCGAAGAGCAGACCAAGCCCGTTCGCAAGCCCGGCAAGAAGCCGGTGCATATTTTCGCAGGACTGCTCAAGTGCGCCTGCGGCGGAAAGATGTATGTCTACACCCGGAGTCCAAATTACACCTGCGCCAAGTGCAAAAACAAAATCGGTGCGTCGGTGCTTGAGGAGATTTTTGTCGGCAGCATCGGTGAAAACCTTGCCGATACCGAGCAGATCGCCGCGCACCTTGAACGCTCGCAATTGAAGATCGCCGAGCGCAATAAAAGCTCGGAAGCCATCCGTGCTCAGTGCGAAAACCTGCGGGCAGAAATGAAAAAGCTCTACGATCTCTACATGGCCGGAGGCCTCAGTGTGGAACAATTCAAAGAATTGAACACTCCCCTGTATGACCGCCTCGGCCAGCTTTCCGCCGAGCTTCCCAAGATCGAAGGCGAAGCCGCCGCACTCACCGTAGACAACCTCTCAGTCGATGCCATCGCTCATGAAGCACGCAACCTTGCCGCCCTCTGGCCGACCCTTGATACCGAAGGAAAGCAACGCCTCGCCACCGCCATCTGCACAGAGGTTATCATTCCCGACAAAGACCCCGAAGCCCCCATCGAAATTGTATTCGCCCATTCTTCATCCCCCAACCACCCAAAGCATGAAGCCCCGGTTCACATCGGGGCCAACTCCCCTGCATCCCCTTCAGAAAACTTCTCCGAAGTTTCAAACCCGCTAAATTCCCAACGTGACCTTGGGGCAGCGCCCCAGGATTTCCCAGAACCCAAGATCAGGGCTGAAGGCCCGTACCATAACGGCACGCTTATGATGGTGCGGGCTTTCAGCCCTGCTTTGTCTCTTTGCCATATCCTGGGGCGTTGCCCCAGGCTGGTATGGCACCGGGCCTTTGGCCCTCAGAAATTATGAAAATCTTTCGCGGCTTCGGCGCAATCCTGTTCAAAGAGTTCATCGTGATGCTGCGCGATCCCACGACGCTCTTTTTCATGCTCATCCCGCCAATGATCCAGATGGTCGCCTTCGGCTTCGCGCTGGATACCGACGTGAAGAACATGGGCCTGATCGTGTATGATCAGGCGCGCACGGTGGAGAGCCGCCAGTTGGTGGAGCGTTTTGTGAATACAGAGACTTTCAAGGTGGTGGGCCGGGTGGAGAGCGTGAAGGAGATGGAGGCCGAGATCCGCAAGGGGCACGCTTACGCCGCGTTGCAAATCCCCCCCGATTTCTCGCGCAACCTCCGCGCCGGGCATCCGGTGATGGTGCAACTCGCCATTGACGGCTCGAACTCGACCACGGCGCTCCAGGCTTTGAACACAGGGATCGCAGTGACGATGCGCGATGCGATTGCGCAACTGCTGGCGGAATCGGGCCGCCGGGACATGCCCATCGAAGTGCGTCCCCAGATGTTGTTCAACCCGGCGATGAAGAGTCCGAATTTTTTCATTCCCGGCGTGATCGGGCTGGTGTTGCAAATGGCGACCCTCTTCACCACGGCAATGGCGGTGGTGCGCGAGCGGGAACGCGGAACGCTCGAGCAGTTGCTGGTGAGCCCGGTGTCGCGCTGGGGGTTGATGCTCGGGAAGCTGGTTCCGTATTTCTGTCTCGGCAGCGCAATGGCCGCGCTGCTCGTTCTGCTGATGCGGTTTGTGTTCATGGTGCCCATTGCGGGGAGCTTGCTGGGGTTGACGGTTTCGGTGCTGGTCTATGTGTTCACGCTGCTGAGCATCGGGCTCCTGATTTCCACCCGCGCGGAGAACCAGATGCAGGCGTTGCAGATGACGATGACGCTCATCCTGCCGAGCGTCTTTTTCTCCGGGTTCATCTTCCCGCGCGAAACGATGCCCGCGATTTTCTACGCAATCAGCACGCTGCTGCCCGCGACGTATGGCATCAGCTTGATCCGCGCGATTGTGCTGCGCGGCGCGAGCTTCTCGGAATACTGGCCCTCGCTGGCGATTCTGTGCGTGATGGCGGCGGGGCTTTTCTCATTGTGCGCCGTGCGCTTCAAGTCGAAGATCGGGTAGATTTGTCGCTTCGCAATCCGCGAAAATCTGCGTAATCTGCGGACTCCTATGAATATCCCCAATCTTCGCAGTCCCCGCGAGCAGGTGTGCGGTCTTGTTTATTTTGGCCGGATGCTGGACAAGATTCGGCTGCACGCCGAGGGCAAGCTGTCGGCCGATTACGCCCCAAATCTCGGGGGCGGCTTTGACGAGCGTTGTGTCCTGTTCTTGCAGGTCGAATATCCGCAACTCGTGGAGCGCGTAAAGCAGGGGGGCACGGACGAGGAGTTGCTGGCGTGGTGCTTTGAGCACGGGCGCAAGCCGACGGATGAAGAGGTGATGGTCTGGAATGCCTTCATGTCGAAACGCGGCTGGAACGACGAGGCCAGCGCACGGCTCCAGCAACGTCTGCCCGAGTATGGGCTTGCCGGGCGCGCAGACATCCAGACATTCTTCGA
>SESB01001102.1_pt1 | contig 18270 bp, 17 predicted proteins | sample 3171441 | NCBI WGS metagenome assembly SESB01 (sample SAMN06051867, study PRJNA518727) | freshwater metagenome | biome: subpolar coniferous forest; feature: holomictic lake; material: water; isolation source: holomictic Lake 227, 6 m depth | place: Canada: near Kenora, Ontario | collected... | reverse complement strand
CGAGCCCCCCAACGGAATCGAACCGTTGACCTCTTCCTTACCATGGAAACGCTCTACCGACTGAGCTAGGGGGGCGGATAAAGATTTTCTTGATACGCGAGCGCTCAAGGAGGATGAGCGTACAACCAGAGATGCTATTGGGAGAAATTCAGGTTGTACCTATTTAATTGACCCATATGTTAACTAATCCCCGCACACGTAAGCGCGCCCTTTTTGCCAGCTTTGGCGTATTTGCTCTTGCCCTTGCAACGATGATCGGAACCGTGGTCTATCAGTTTGGATATTCCCACGAAGAATTGCCACCCGTTCCAATGCATTCGGATTTAACTCGTCAACCAATGACAACCTTTGCTGATTCTTTAAACATAAATACTCCGGAAGATATTTCGCAAGTACCTAATTCAACTTGTGCGCCGCTTGCAAGCAATTGGGTTGCAAAAGAGAATGCGCAACCTGGAATATCAATGACGACTAAGGATTGGCAACAATTAGATTTGCAGAGTGCGGCTGGTTCAGCGCTTTGGCTAAATAAAACTTCCGCTGGCTGTGGGGATGAAATAAAGATTCATGCTTCCTTGTACGGAACGCGTGATACAAAATTTATAAATGGGCCAAGAACTATTCAAGCCTTGCGTATTGGTTGGTATCAGGGTTCTGGCGCGCGTGAGGTTTGGAATTCGGGACCAATATCGCTTAAGAACCAAAAAGTTATTTATCCAAAGAACGCACTTCGTATGGTTGATACAAAATGGCCAACCACCGCAACTATTAAGGTTGGTGCGAACTGGACTCCTGGTTTCTATCTTTTTGTAACTCGTGCAATGGACGGCCATATTGAAAATGCTGCCCCGTTGGTTATTAGAAGCCCGTTGGGAAGTTCCAAACTTCTTTTGGTTCATTCATTTTTAACTTGGAGTGCATATAACTCATTCGGAGGCCGTTCTGCATATTTCGGTGTCGGTGCTACAAAAACCGAAATGCGAACAGACCGCAGTCGAGTCGTTTCCTTAGACCGTCCTATTGTCGGAAGTGGTGGATTCGCTGTTCATCGAGATGCAATTTCACTCGTCCAGTTTCTTGAGCGTGAAGGAATAAATGTTGATCAGGAATCAGATATAGATATTGACTCATGGCCATCAATTACAAAAAGTTACAATGGCCTTGTTCTGGGTGGACATCCAGAATATTTCACACGTCGAATTTTTGATAGCTTTCTTGCTGCCCGTAATAGCGGAATTAATTTAGCAATTCTCGGCGGTAATACTGCAGTTTGGCAGACTCGCTTAACTGCATCCCCTGTTGGCGAAAATAGAAGGCTCATTATTTACCGCAATCCTAAAGAAGACCCAGTTCAAGAATTGAGTCAAGTTTCTATTGCATTTTCTGATGGCAGATTGAATGTTCCTGGAACACTTATCACTGGAACTCTTACTGATGGTGTTCACGTTTATGGCGATATGAAAGCCACTTCTATTCCATCTTGGTTGAAAATCCCAAGTGGTTCATCCATAACTGGAATTTCTCCAGACAGTGAAGTAGAACAAGCCGTGAAAACCGTTGCAGAGCCGCCCAACGTTCACATTCTATTTTCGGGAAATATGCACTACCGCGACAGTGCAACTGTTGGTAGCAAACGCAATATTTCACCTATCGCCCAATCGCTCTGGTTCACAACGCCATCTGGATCTGCAGTATTCAATGCCGGTATCACGACTTGGTCGTGCGATCTAATTGCCACTTGTGCTTACTCAACAGTTGATGAGAAATCACGTACGACTTTGGATAGTGTCACCAAACAGGTACTAGCATTGTGGCAGACCAAAGGAATTGGAAAAACCCTAAAATAAAAAAGCCCACCCGATTCGTTCCAGGTGGGCTTTTTTAGATTTATTTATACGTGGATTGTTCCAACTGCATCGATTGCGCCTGGATTCTTCTTACGCAATACGAACAGTGAAATAACGCCTACCAACATCCAGACTGCCATGAAATATGCAGCATATGAAAGTGGTGCAGCTAGGTGCACGATGAACCCAAGACCAGGAATACCTGTAATGCCAGCAGCATTCATGAATCCAGGAATCAGGAATAGTACGCCGATGATCGGAACCACAATGTGAATAATTGGGTGACGATCTTCTTTGCGATGCTTTGCGTAGTAACCGATGCAGGCAATATTTGCAACGATATACACAAGGACAACGACTACGACTAGTCCAGTTGCGACAATACCGAAAGCTACTTGTGGTGTGTACTTAAATCCAAGTCCTAATCCAATTGCAAGACCAATGATTAACTGCCATAGAAGGGCATTCTTTGGTGACTTGTATTTTGGATCAAGATTTGCAAATGAACGTGGAAACGCACCAGCGCGGCCAAATGCATAGGCGGTACGAGTAAATACGTTTGCTCCAGCATTTGCGTTGGCAATAGTTGAGTTAACAATTGCGAGCAACACTAGAACGTAGAAGATCCCAGATACACCTTTTGCTAAGCCATCCCAAGGGACGCCATTGTTGTATCCGGCAAAGTCTTTGAACTTATCTGGACCGAAGACAACAGTTGCGGCGTATGTCGTGAAGATATACACAGCAGCAATCGCAACAGTTGCAATCATGATTGCTTTTGGAACATTCTTACGAGGATCTTTGCTCTCTTCAGCCAGTGGAGCAGCCGCTTCGAAACCAGAGAATGCAAGAAGTGTGAATACAGAACCAGCAATTACACCAGACCAGCCATTAAAGCCCTTGGCATTTGCATGTGCTGTTGTGAAAACTGAAAGGGTATTTGCATGACCAGCTTTAAAGACAAGAAATACACCAAGTAGTACGAAGACTGAGATTTCAAAAAATCCCAACCAAGTTCCTACCTTTGCGGAAGTTCTAACTCCGCGATAAACCAACCAGCAAACTAAAAGTGTTCCGAGTGTCATAAATATCCACCATGAACCGATTGGGAAAGTTTTGCTCTGTGAATTCCATTCGCCGGCAACTGTGTAGCCAAGTTGCAACATAACAAGTGGGACGATGAGAATTTCAACTGCGGCGTAGGCCCAACCAACTAAATATCCAACCCAAGGACGTAGACCAATCGCGCTATAAGTTGCGACTGAACCAGCAGCAGGAATGTGCTTTGCTAATTGTCCAATACTGGAAGCGGTAAATAAAATTCCAATGAATGCAAATAAAACTGCAAGTGGCAGTGCACCACCAGCAAGTGGTGAACCGAATGGGATTGAAGCAGCTATCGCCGCACCGGGCGCCATAGAGCAGATTGATTGGAATACAACTTCACGAAGTCCAATCGCATTGCTTTCAAGTTTGGTAACTGGGTTGCTCATATTTCTCCTTCACACTTGTCCTCTTAAGGAGCGGGTTCACCCCTTTTAACTTGAGGAAAGTGTGGCACCTCCGGAACTGGTTACTGTGGAGTACGCACCGGAATTTTCACTGTTATTTACGGAATAAGCGCTTAAATGGTTTCAGCAGACGCTTGCTTAGCTTTGTCGTTTGATCAATTGTCGAAACTTTTAAAATCTTATTCGAAGCTGGCTCCCCTGGTGTTAAAACTTCATGCAACGCGGGTGATGATTCATCTAACGAATCTGCTATTCGTTCAATATTTGAAACAAGGGCAATCCCTCGAACCAGGTGCTCCTGGCCAATTTGTGTTGAATTATCAATTAATGAATCTGCGAGGGCAGCGCCAGCAAGTCGGATATCTGAAGTGGCACTCTCTGTTGTGGCAAGGCTTGCCAAATTTCTAATCTGATCTGCTTTTGTTGTTATTGCATAACTCGCTGAAGAAAGAGCGTGTGCAATCTGGCGTTGCGTTGAAATTGGAATTCCATCTTCAACAGCAGCTTCAAATAAGGTTCTCGCTATTGTGCGAACTTGAACAACGGTATGTTCGATTGCAATTCCTTGGGTATATAGATTTTCTGCCTCAACTTTTTGTGCAGTTGAAAACCATTTGGCATAACCGAGAGCTTCAAGCGCTTGGGTACGAAGAGCTGGTATTTCGTCAGCAAGAAGTCGGGCCTTGGCAAGCCATTCACCTGCTTGGTCTTGCTCGTAACCAGCTGCGACACCCTCGGCCATTTTTCCAAGTAAATCTGCCGATCTGGAAGCGAGTGAGGAAATTTTATCAACTGTCCGACCCGCTGGTGTTTTGCGGTGTGAGAAATATGAAAAAACAATTGCAACGCCAGCGCCAATTAAAGTGGACATCAATCTTGAGAATGCCGTGCTCTCACTTAATCCGGGCCCGATAACAATGAGTGCAGTTACTGGAACGTTTACCGAGGCCACTTCGCCTAGATGTAGCCCACGTGCAACAACTGAACAAAGTAGGACCGTTATTCCAACTGCGATGATTCCAAAATTAAATAGCCAAACAGTGAGCAGCGCGACTCCTGCGCCTATTGCAGTTCCAACGATCTGCCCGAAACCTTCTCGAACTGATTTATAAAGTGAAACACGAATACTCAAACTACAGATGATTGCGGCTACTACCCCGCCATTTTTAATTGCTAAGTCACCAATTTGCCAGGCAACCGCAGCGGCGACGGAGGCAACAACGATTAAGCGAACCCAAGCACGGCGATCAGTAAAGAGTTTTTTAATCCTCTTAATTAGCCGCTTCATGTTTAGTGGCTACTTACCCAGCGAGAAGAACGCCAACGTAGGTGGCTCCGATGGCCGCAAGTCCGCTCACCGATCCCCAGATAGCCATCGACTTCGGATTCTTGCTGCGAGAATGTAAATACGCAGCTGCGCCAGAGAGCAGAACTACTGTCATTTTGATACCAACTACTGCGTGATAACTTTTTGGGGCATCGCTAGGAATCTTTGTTAAATTCCAAAATCCAGTTATTACAAGTAGCGCAAATGCCGGCCAACCAATTTTGTTAAAAGCGCGAGCGATGACTCTTGGTAGCTCTGGGCTTTGCTTGCGAAGAATTGGAACCAATGCTGCAAGTGTGAACTGACCGCCAACCCAAATAGTTGCACCGATCACATGCAAGAAGATGCGAAGACCGTCCAATGCAGGTGCGATTTGAACTGTGGTTGCGCTAAAAGTTGTCATGTTCCAAGGGTACTGCCAAGATACGGATACGTATTTCAGGGTCGGTGTAATTCCGAACCGGCAGTTAAAGTCTGCGACCCGTTAGCATCCAGCAAACGGTGGATTTGGTGAAATTCCAGAACCGACGGTTAAAGTCCGGATGAGAGAGGTACGTAGAAAAGGGATGCCCCATGTCAGTAATTCACTGGCTTTTTAATGCACAAATACATTTCGGATCCAAGGCAATTTATTGGAAAGAAATTATCGGAAATATCTTCGGTCTCGCAAGTGCGCTCTTTGGAATGCGGCGCAAGATGTGGACCTGGCCAGTTGGAATAATTGGCAACGTTCTTCTATTCACCTTATTTATAGGTGGCCTAACCGATCCACATCAACAAACTAAGGTGATGCTTGGACAAGCTGGCCGTCAAGTACTTTTCATTTTAGTCAGCCTCTATGGTTGGCAAAAATGGGTGCGAAATCGTGAAGCTGGCAGTGATTCACTTGTAAAGATTCGCTGGACCACGACAAAAGAGAAGCTTCAAATAATTCCAACGGTTGTCGTATTTTTCCTGGTTGCTTATTACATTATTAAGGCGCTTGGTTCCTGGGCACCATTCCCAGATACCTGGATCTTTACTGGTTCCGCGCTTGCAACTTATGGACTTGCGCGTGGCTATGTCGAATTCTGGCTAGTCTGGATTGCAGTCGACGCAGTTGGAACACCACTACTAATAAAGGGTGGCTACTACCCATCTGCAGCGCTCTACTTAATTTATGGCGCGTTCGTAATATGGGGATTCGTTTCCTGGTTGCTAATTGCTAAGAAGGAAAAACTGGCTGTTTAATTAAAAAAGCCCCGCGAATAATTTCGCGGGGCTTTTTTATTGCAATCTAGAACTGAATACCTCTTGTAAGAGCTCCATCAACAACTAAGTTGGTTCCAGAAATTCTAGAAGCACGTGGGCTTGCCAACATTGTTACTGCGAATGCCTGCTCTTCTGGAGTTCCCATTCGGCCCGTTGGGTTGAGTCCCATGGCAAACTTGAATAGATCTGGGTTGCCACTTTCGATGTTCTCCCAAACTCCGCCTGGGAAATAAGTATTTCCGGGTGAAACGGTGTTAGCGCGAATCTTTTTCTCGGCGAGTGAAAATGCTAAGTGCGCTGTGTAAGCGATAATTGCTGACTTAGCGGTTCCATATGGTCCACCCGCAAAATCCGCTTCGCGGCCCGAAACACTTGAAATGTTTACAATTGCAGCGTTCTTACTTTTTTCTAGGTAAGGAATAGCAGTACGACAAGTTCGAACGGTGTGCATCACATCAACATTAAGGGATGCTTGCCAGTTCTCTTCACTTTCCGGAATCGCAAGTGCGCTGACATTACAAACAACGATATCCAAGCCACCAAGTGCCGTAGCAGAATCATTCACCCATTTTTCAAGCTGTGCCATGTTTCCAACATCAACAACACTTCCAATTACCTTTGCACCACTTTTACTTAGCGTCGCTTGTGTTGCTTTTACTTCATCAGCATTTCGTGCACAAAATGCGACGTTAACACCCTCTGCAATAAGTGATTCAACAATTGCATGACCAATTCCTTTGGTGCCACCTGTAACTACCGCGTTCATGCCTTTCATCTGTAGATCCATTTTGAACCTTTCCTTAAGATGTCTAGGGTTTGGATTGATTAGGTTTTAAAGCGCGAGCCCTTTAGCCCGTTCTTTCAGACTTGCATGCATACCCTGAAAAGCACTGACATTAGGTAGCAATTCCTTTGCAGCTTTGATAACAACGCTGAAGTTTGCATCTACAACGTTTGCAATTGGTACTTTTGTAATCTGCGAAAGTATTTGATATGAATCCATTTGATGTAACTTGTAAAGCTCCTGAAACCAGCGAACCAATTCAACTTGGCCGATGCGCCAAGAATCTTCCATTGGACGTGATGAACCAACCGCCATATAGAACTCATCGTTTTCAATCCGTGGCCAAGCAGGTGCTGCGCCCTTAATTAAATCAACAATGATAATCGAATCCATTGCACCTTCAACTGCAGTGCCACAAGCTTCGCCTTCACCTTGCCGGTAATGTCCATCGCCAATTGAGAAGAGTGCGCCTTCAACATTCACGCCTAAGTAAACAGTTGCACCTTTGCGAACTTCTGGTGAATCCATATTCCCACCGAATCGTTCTGGGACAAGTGCAGATCTAACTTCACCACCAGCCGGCGCGACACCAATTGTTCCGAACATACATTCGATTGGTAATTCCACTGAAAAATCACCGAATCGAGATTGAAATCCGACAGTATTTTTAGTCGTATTAACTTCGTATATCCAAGTTGTATCTGGAAGCGGATCTTGAAGTGTTGCCGTTCTGTCGGTAGAAGTTAAGCCACCAAAAAATGGAATAGTGCTTGAGGCGCCATGTCCGCGAGCGGGTTTCATATCGACTATATGAATTGCTAGTGCATCACCTGGTTCGGCGCCTTCGACATAAAAGGGCCCGGTTTGGGGGTTGACGTAACGCAGGTCAACTTTTTCACTTGAAAGGTCGGTAATTTTATTTATCGTATTGTTAAAGGCATCCTCAGACCACAACTTAAGTGCAGTTCCGGGTTTGATTTTCATAACTGGCGCCGCACCACCAAATGTGTAATTTAGCTGTTCGGCAGTTGGCTTAAACTCGATTGGATTCATTTCAATATTCTATGTTCCGCAGTCGAGCTTCGCAATGGTCTACTTAGGAATTCGAAGTCCTTGCATTCCACCATCTACAGTAATCGCTGATGCAGTTGTTGAACCTTGAAGTGGGCTGGCCAAGAAACAAATTGCACTTGCCACTTCTTCTGGTGATACAAGGCGACCAATTGGTTGGCGGGCATCGAGAGCGGCACGCTCTGCAGCGGGATCTGCTGCCTGTGCAAGCAAGCGTTGTACCCAAGGCGTATCAGCCGTTCCGGGATGTACACAATTCACTCGTACTTTTTCCGCGACAAGATCATTTGCCATTGCCATTGTTAACGAAAGTACTGCGCCTTTTGATGCGCTATAAAGCGCACGCTTTGGAATTCCCGCTGTTGCTGCGACAGAACATGTATTTACGATTGCTGCAGCCTTACTCTTTCGCAATAGTGGAAGAGCAGATTTAGAAGTACGCACAATTCCTAAAACATTCACATTTAAAACTTTTAGCCATTCTTCAGAAGAATTACTTTCAATCGTGCCCACTGCGCTGATGGCAGCATTGTTAATCATTATGTCGAGGTTAGAAATCTTTGAAAATGCGGCAACCACTGATGCATCGTCACTAACATCGCATTGAAGCCAAGTTGCAGTGCCGGCCATTTCACCTTCGGATAAATCCAAACCAAAAACCGTTGCGCCACGCTCTTTAAGTAATTTTGCAGTGGCAAGACCAATTCCTGATCCAGCTCCAGTTACTGCTGCGGTTAGTCCTTGGAATTCAGTACTCATGCGCTTATCCATTCTTTTCCGGTTGGGAAGGTGAAGTCTGCAATGCTTTTAGCGTACATCTGAGAACCCGCTCCTGGCTTTAGTGGCGGCATGTAATGCGCATCTCTTATATCCGTTGGAACTACAAAGTGTTCGTGCAGATGATCAACGAACTCAACAACGCGATCTGGGTGGTGGCCGGTAACAGCCACAGCATCAAACATCGCAAGGTGCTGCACCATTTCGCAAAGTCCCACACCACCAGCATGTGGACAGACTGGGACGCCAAACTTTGCCGCCATCAGAATGTTGGCGATATTTTCGTTTACGCCAGCTACTCGTGTGGCATCTATCTGCATAAATGAGAATGATTTTGCTTGAAGCATCTGCTTGAAAATGATTCGGTTCATACCGTGCTCGCCAGTAGCAACCCGGACTGGTGCAATCGCTTTTGCAATGGCGGCATGTCCAAGCACATCATCAGGATTTGTTGGTTCTTCAACCCAATGCAGGTTCACATCACCAATTCCTTTAATCCATTCAATTGCTTGATTAACATCCCAAACTTGGTTGGCATCAATAGAAATTTTTATATCTGGGCCAACTGCTTCACGCACTAAACGAAGTCTGCGCTTGTCATCTTCTAACGAGCCGCCACACTTTAATTTAATTAATTTATAACCACCTGCAACAGCTTCTTTTGCAAGACGAACCATTTTTTCATCGGTATAACCGAGCCAACCTGGTGTCGTTGTGTAAGCAGGTAAACCTTCGGTAAGTAGCTTGGCTTCGTTTGCAGCACGATTGCCTTGTGCCTTACGTAAAATTTCTAGCGCTTCATCTGGAGTTAGCGCATCTGTGATGTAACGGAAATCAACTAGTTCAACAATTTCTTCTGGTGATAAGTCAGATAAGAATTTCCAAAGTGGCTTCTTAGCATGCTTTGTTACAAGATCCCATGCTGCTGTGATGACTGCGCCAGCAGCCATTTGAGTTACGCCTTTTTCTGGACCAAGCCAACGAATTTGGGAATCGCGAACCAGGCTTCGGGCAAAATCTCCCATACTCGTTGAAAGATCAGCTAGATCGCGTCCAACTGCGTACGGTGCAAGAAGTGCAATCGCATCGCATTGCAGATCATTTCCGCGACCACATGTGAATACAAAACCGTGGCCTTCAAGATTTGGATCATCAGTTTCAAGAATTACAAGCGCAGCTGAATAATCTGGCTCCTTATTCATTGCATCTGAACCATCAAGTCCGCGTGAAGTTGGAAAGCGAACATCTACTGTTTTGAATCCAGTGATCTTTGGCATCAATTTCCCTTTTTATTGAGTTAACTAGCAAAAATCCTATACGATAAATTCTGTGTTGCGACACCAGCAAAAAATCAAAATGAAGCGCACATCTCTCGAGTTGAGTCGCCTGAGCCTTGGGACTGCGCCACTCGCCGGACTTTTTACTTCAGTGAAAGATAATGAGAGCGACGCTCTTATCCATACCGCTTTTGACGCCGGAATTAATTATTTTGATACCGCTCCACTATATGGACATGGCAGCGCCGAAATTCGGCTCGGCAGAATTCTTAGAACTTTAAAATCACCTTATATTTTAGAGACCAAAGTTGGACGCATCTTAAATAAAGTTGAAGCCGCCGAACCAGTTCCTTGGTTCCCAGATGCCGATCCCCATATTGAACCTGTTTTTGATTATTCAAGAGATGGGATTTTGCGTTCGATAGATGACAGCCTGGCACGAATGGGTGTTGACCATATTGATATCGCGCTAATGCATGATTGCGAAAATCATTCGGAAGAAGCGATCAATAACGCTTATCCAGTTTTAGCGAATCTGCGCGACCAAGGAATTATTAAAGCGGTCGGTGTTGGATTGAACTTTGTCGATGTCGCCATGAAAATTATGAAGGCGGTTGATTTAGATATCGCGTTAATCGCGGGGCGTTACACGCTGCTTGATCAGAGTGCTGGTACTGCACTTTTAGATTATGCATTAGAGCGGCAAGTGGACATAACTATTGGTGGCGTATTTAATTCCGGAGTTTTGGCAGATCCAAAGCCTGGTGCAACTTTTGAGTACTTACCAGCCTCGGATGAAATAATTAAGAAGGCCCAGGACATTCGTGCATTCTTAAATGAACGCGATATCCCGCTCACTGCTGCCGCACTGCAATTCCCATTGCGCCACCCTGCTGTAACCTCGGTGCTGACTGGTTCTCGAAGCAGCGCAGAACTACTCTCAAACATTGCAGATTTTGATCGTGCGCTCCCAGAAAATATCTGGACCGAGCTTGAGGATGCTGGACTAATAGAGAGGCTGAAATGAAATTTTCAGTAATTAAAACCGCAACTAATAACCATCAGTTTGTGATTACTAAAGATGGGGTTCACACTGCGATCAATAACGTCCCTACTCTTACTGAGGCGCTTCAACTCTCACTTGCCGATCTACAAAAATTAGCGCAAAGTTCCGGCACGGAAGTATCTGGTGTTGTTGTTGCACCGATTGCACCTGAAGTAGAGCTCTGGGGAGCCGGCGTTACCTATCTACGTTCCCGCGATGCCAGAAAAGAGGAGAGCGGCGTTCCAGATGTTTACCAGTTAGTTTATGAAGCCGATCGCCCCGAGTTATTCTTCAAATCGAGCGCGGTTCGTGCTCGAGGTAATGGCGCACAAATCGGTATTAGATATGACTCCCCTGCTTCCGTTCCCGAGCCAGAAGTCGCTATCTATGTAAATAAGTATCGAGAAATTATTGGCTATGCAATTTGTAATGATGTAACAGCCCGAACCATCGAAGGTGAAAACCCGCTCTACCTTTCACAAGCAAAGATTTATGTCGGTTCTACCTCACTTGGTCCAGACATCACACCTGCATGGCTTGCCCCATCGGCCGCTGACATGAGCATCAAGGCCAAGATTGCCCGCGGGGCTGGTGTTGCGTGGTCTGCCGAAACTTCACTCGGCGCACTAAACCGCACCTTAGAAGATTTGGTTTCCTATGTATTTAGATGCCAAGAATTTCCAAACGGCGTAATTCTTTCAACCGGAACTGGAATTGTTCCACCGCTAGATATTTCACTTCAGGCTGGCGACGTTGTTGAAATTCAAGTTGCCGGAGTGGGTACGCTTTCAAATACTGTCATCGTTATTCCAGAAAGGCCGTAATCAATGAGCAAAATAATCGCTTGGACACAATGGCCTGATCTGCACGTTCCAGATTCCGTAACGCTACATTCGAACCAAGATCTGCCACTTGAAACTTCAGATCTCTCGGAAATTACTTTCTATGTTCCCTCTTATATGGGTGGAAAAACCGCGCTGGATTTCGTAACCAAAATGCCGAGTCTAAATACTTTACAGATGCCCAATGCTGGATACGACGATGCCCTTGCATATCTGCGGCCTGGATTAACTCTTTGCAATGCATCTGGCGTTCATGATGCATCAACTGCCGAACTTGCAGTGGCGCTAGCGCTTGCATCGCGCCGTGGCTTCCCAACATTTTCTAGCGATCAGGCAAAAGGAAAATGGAACCACCAACGTTTCAAATCGCTTTCTGATAGCAAGATTGGAATTATTGGGTTTGGTTCGATTGGCAAACAAGTTGCTAAGAATCTTTCCGGCTTTGAAGTTGAAGTTATTGGCTTCTCGAAATCTGGCCGCGATGGCTCAAAGAAAATTGAAGAACTAGATGCTTACCTTCCGGTACTAGATATTGTTATTTTAATCTTGCCACTGAACGCAGAAAGCAAACATTTGTTTAATGCGGCACGTTTAGCGAAAATGAAAGATGGCTCTCTTCTTGTAAACGTGGCGCGCGGACCAATTGTTGATACTGACGCCTTAATTACCGAACTTAACTCTGGAAGAATAAGTGCTGCTCTCGATGTCACAGATCCAGAACCACTTCCAGAAGGCCATCCGCTTTGGAGTGCAAAGAATGTCTTAATCGTTCCGCACGTTGGTGGAAATACAACAGCCTTTGAACCAAGAGCTCGCAGACTTGTTGAATCCCAACTCGCGCTTTTGGCTGCCGGCGACGAACTTAAAAATATTGTTGCACAGGGCTAGTCATAAATAGGAGTTTGTAAATGCGAATTGATTCACATCATCATATTTGGGATCTAACGGTTAGAGATCAGGATTGGATAACCGGCGATGCCATGATGCCAATCCGGCGAAACTTTTCAATGGCAGATCTCCGTGATGCTATTTCTGGAACGAACGTACAAAAAACAGTCTTGGTGCAAACGGTTACTAATTACGCCGAGACGCCAGAGTTACTCGCGCTTGCGCAAGCCGATTCAATGATTTCTGGAGTTGTTGGTTGGTTAGATATTGACTCACCCGATGCGATGGCGCACTTTGATCAGTATTTAGATTTACCAGGTGCAAGTTATTTAAAGAGTATCCGAGATATTGCGCAAGATCATGTTGATCCAAATTATTTGGCCAGGCCGCAAGCGATCAAAACCGTTAAAGAATTAGGTCGCCGAGGGTTTACTTATGATTTATTAACTAAGACGCCAGAACTTCCGGGTGCAATTGAAATGGTGAAGCGATCTCCCAATATGCAATTTGTAATGGACCATATTTCAAAACCTTATATTGCAGCGGGGACCATCCAACCTTGGGAAAAATTAATTCGCGAACTTGCAAGTTACGAAAATGTTGTTTGTAAAGTTTCTGGACTTGTTACCGAAGCGAATTGGAAATCGTGGAAGACTTCTGATTTCAAACCTTACTTCGATATTTTGTTAGAAGCATTTACTCCTAAGCGTTTAATGTTTGGTTCCGATTGGCCGGTTGCAACACTTGCCGGAAGCTACAAAGAAGTAGTCGAATTAGCCGAAGGATTAACCGCTTCGCTCTCAGAATCTGAGCTCGCTGACTTCTGGGGTGATACGGCGAATCGCGCCTACAAGTTAGGCCTTTAATAACGTTTTGGTAACAATCAAGGGAAACAGCCTTGTTTCAGCCTGTATATATGGACTTGCGGCACGGCATTAGTTAAGTTTCACCCAACAGCGATTCCGCTGTAACTTGAAAGGAAATTCATGAAAAAACTCCTATCAGCCGTAGCTGTAGCTTCAGCAATGGCATTGGTTGTTAGCACTGGATCTGCAGTGCACGCAGCCGACAAGCAACTAAACATCCAAATGGTTTCAAAGGGTTTCCAGCACCAATTCTGGCAAGCAGTTAGGCTTGGTGCAGAACAAGCTGGTACAGCACTTAACGCTAAAATCAACTTCGTTGGACCTCCAACTGAACAAGATACTCAAATTCAACTTGACCAGCTAACAGCTGCGATCAACACACCTGGTGTAGATGCAATCGGTTACGCATCACTAGATCCAGTTATCCCACAAGCAGCTCTAAAGGCTGCACAAGCAAAGAAGATTCCAGTTATGTTCTTCGATGCTCAAGCAGGTTCTGACCTAACAGATCGCACAGACGGTGGACTTTCACTTGGTCTTGCTGCAACTGATGGTTACCTTGGATCTGCACTTGCTGCAGACAAGATGGCCGCTGCAATTGGTGGAAAGGGCAAAGTATTCGTTATTGCTCACAGCCAAGTAAACGCAACAGCTGTACAACGTCGCTCTGGTTTCATCGATGAAATGAAGAAGAAGTTCCCTAAGGTAACTGTTCTTCCTGTACAGGTTGGCGATGGAGATCACCAGAAGTCAGCAGATATCGTGAAGGCTGTTATGGCAGCTAACAAGGATCTAAAGGGTGTCTTCGCAACAAACGAAGGCGGCGCTGAAGGTGCTTGTCTTGGATTCCAAGAAATCAAGGCCAAGAAGGGTGCAGTCAAGCTAGTTGGCTTCGACTCAGGAGATGCTCAAATGAAGTGCATCACTGATGGCTACATGCTTGGTGCAATCACACAAGATCCAATCGGTATCGGTTACAAGACCGTTGCTGCTCTTGTCGCAAAGGTGCGTAGCGGAACAAACCCAAAGACATTCATTAACACTGGGTTCTACTGGTACAACGCTAGCAACATGACAGATCCAAAGATTGCTGCTGTTCTATACCACTAACAGCTAGCAAGTCGAAATAATTCGGCGACCAGTGTGCGAAAGCGCTCTGGTCGCCGTTTTCATTTGGAAGTAAACTAACGCCATGAGTCAATACGCAAAGCCACCAATTCAACCCTTCGAAATTTCTCTTGATATTCCAACCGGCGCGCTATCGCCAGCCGGCCCAACTTTGATCAGAAAACTTTCAGATCTCGAAGGTTGCTTTGAAAACAAGGAAGCATTTCAAAGTGAAGTTGCTAAAACAAATCCAATTGTTTATCAAGTTATTTCATCGCTCGTACCTGAAACCGCCCGCGAGCTTCCACAATCAATCACCACTATTTATCCTGGCAGTTGTGGCGACGAGTTATATATGACAAAAGGTCACCAACATCCAGATCCACAAGGCGAGATCTACTACGGCCTTGAAGGCACGGGTGGCATCATCTTGTTTGATGGGAAAGAAAAAAAATGGCTAGATATCTCACCTGGAAAGATTGGATACATCCCACCAGGCTGGGCCCATCGCTCAATTAATACTGGATCAACGCCGTATAAATTCTTAGCGGTCTACCCAGGATCTGCTGGCCATGATTATGGTTGGGTTTTAGCCAAAGGAATGGGCTTTCGGGCATTTGATTCAAATGGAAAACTGGTTCTGAAAGACTTTGTGATCTAGTGATAATCGCGCATGATTTAGGAACGACCGGTAATAAGGCGTCACTTCATAGTGATGATGGTCGAACCATCGCGCACTGCACAATAAATTATCCAGCACACTTTGCTGCCGGTGGCATCGCAGAACAGAATCCAGATGATTGGTGGAACGCAGTTGCAGCTGCGACTAAAAAACTGCTCGCGGAAAACAATATTTCTGCATCAGACATCACGGGAGTTGGGCTATCCGGTCAGATGATGGGCGCAGTGCTTTTGGATAGTGAATACCGCCCAGTTCGAGCCGCCCTTATCTGGGCTGATTATCGAAGTGCACCGCAAACTAAAGAGCTATTAGCCAAAATACCAATGGCAGAGGCCTACGCAGAACTTGGACATCAATTAAATCCAACTTACTCAATTACCAAAGCGATGTGGGTGCGCGACAACGAGCCAGAAAATTGGGCAAGAGTTAGGCACATTTGCCTGGCAAAAGATTATGTGAATTTTAAATTAACTGGCCGACTTGCAACCGACCCATCAGATGCGTCAAGTACCAATGCCTTTGACCAAGTAAATGGGGTCTGGTCGACACGTATTTTGGCGGCGGCGCGCATCGATGCCGCACTATTCCCAGAGATTCTCCCCTCGACTTCGATTCTTGGCGAGATAACTAACGAAGCTAGCGCGCAGACCGGATTGTTGGTTGGCACTCCAGTAGTAACTGGCGGTGGCGATGGACCGATGGCTGCCGTTGGTGCCGGAATTATCAACGCGAGTGATGGCGCATATGTTTGTCTCGGTTCCTCATCTTGGGTCTCGATCTCTGCGGATAAACCATTGTTAGACCCCAAGATGCGCTCGATGACTTTCAACCACGTTGTACCTGGAAAATTTGTTCCGACAGCCACTATGCAAGCTGGTGGTGCATCACTGCAGTGGATTACCGAAACGCTAATTCCTGAAAATACGCCCGATCGTTACAAAATTTTATTGAGCGAAGCGGCAAAATGTAATGCGGCAAGTGAAGGACTCTTCTTCTTGCCTCACATTATGGGTGAGCGTTCTCCCTATTGGAACCCAGATGCATCCGGCGTATTCGTTGGCCTTGCAAAACATCATGATCGAGGTTTCCTGGTTCGCGCAGTATTAGAAGGAGTTGCGTTTAATCTCTTAACTTGTATCCAGGCGTTAAGTGAGAATGGCGCGAGGATTAAACAAGTTAATGTAATTGGTGGCGGCGCTGATAGTGAACTTTGGCTTCAAATATTTGCCGATGTTTGGGGAATTAACGTGCGCTCCCGATCTATCGTCGAAGAAGCAAACTCACTCGGCGCTGCCGTAACTACTTTGGTTGGGCTTGGTAAGGCCACCTTTGAATCCGTAAAAGAGCTTTCGCATATAACGGCTGAGTACCAACCACGTGCCGAGTTACACGATGCCTACAAGAAGCAGCATAAAATATTTCTTTCGGCATATTCCGCCTTGGAACCTTGGTTTCCAAATCGAGTAAGCAAATAATGAAAAAAGTTATTGTCACTTCACGATCCTTTGGAAGCGGAAGTGTTGATTTTGTTGCAAAGTTAACGCACGCTGGGATTGAAGTTATCTTTGCCGATTCCAAGCATGACTTGGTTGAACTTGGCGAAAAATTGGCAACGGCGGATGCCTGGATAGCGGGTACTTCGCCGGTAACCGATGAGATGTTGGCCCTAGCCCCTAAACTAAAAATACTTGCTCGCTACGGTGTGGGATTTGAATCAGTCGATTTGTCTGCCGCAAAAGCCCGAGAGATTGTTGTAACGAATACTCCCGGTGCAAATAGTCTCGCTGTCGCCGAGTTAACAATCGGACTAACTATTGCTGCGCTACGTGGCATTGCACAGTCAGCACAGAAGGTAGTTCAAAACGACTGGAGCGTCATACGTGGCCAACAACTTGAAGGTTCCATCGTTGGCATCATCGGATTCGGGAGAATTGGTCGAATCCTCGCCAGCAAATTGCAAGCTCTCGGTTGCGAGATTTGGATCTGTGATCCATTTATTAATGCAAATGAAATTGTTAAACTCGGTTTTAAATCAAAAACTCCAATTGAAATTGCTGTTGCTGCGCAGATAGTTTCACTAAATGCTCCTGGTGATGTCCAGATAGTTGATGCTGGCTGGATGGCAGTCGCGCAAGCAGATCAAGTGATTATTAATACTGCGCGCGCCGAACTCGTGGATGAATCAGCGATTGCCGATGGTCTGCGCAGTGGCGCCCTCTTCGCTTACGCCGCAGATACTTTAAAGGGTGAAAAGAATTCCAAAGAGTCGCCACTAATGGCTACTGATATCGCAGATAAAGTCACAATTACCGCCCATCTTGGCGCGCAAACTGTTGGGGCCGTTGATCTGATGGGCGAAATGTCCACTGCCAATGTCATTGCAGTACTTGCTGGTGGATCACCTTTGAATCCAGTTGCACTATGACTAATAAAAAAGTTATGCGCTTTGTCGGCGTCTCAACCGCTGGTTCATCGATAAATAAAGTTTTCCCGCTCTGGTCGGATCTACTAAACCTTGATGCGCAATTAGTTGGGTTAGATATTCCAATCGGTTCCTCTGCGCAAACTTACAGAGCAGCGGTCAACGAAATGAGAAATGATCCAAACTGTGTTGGAGCGCTAGTTACCACTCACAAAATCGCCTTGTTTGATGCCGCCAACGAAGATTTCGAATCTTTTGATTCATTTGCTTCGGCATGCGGAGAAGTCTCTTCCATAAAAATTAGGAATGGCAAGGCACTTGGGGCAGCTAAAGATCCAATCACGGCCGGTTTAGCCATCGAAGAATTTATTTCAAGAGACCATTTTAAGTATGGCGCAGATTTACTTTGCTTCGGTGATGGCGGCGCAGCAACTGCAATTGCTTGGTATGCGACTGGATTGGAATTTGCACCGCGCAATATTCACTTCTTTGGAATTAGCGAAGAACGGTTAGCACACTTGAAAAACGTTATTTCAGGCCGACCTGCTTTCGCAAATGTAATAACTCACCTGA
>SESB01001100.1_pt1 | contig 18296 bp, 16 predicted proteins | sample 3171441 | NCBI WGS metagenome assembly SESB01 (sample SAMN06051867, study PRJNA518727) | freshwater metagenome | biome: subpolar coniferous forest; feature: holomictic lake; material: water; isolation source: holomictic Lake 227, 6 m depth | place: Canada: near Kenora, Ontario | collected... | reverse complement strand
CTTCGAATTCTGGTGCGCACGCTGTTGATCTGTCTGGTACTGCCTGCGGTGTTCACCAAAGAGGGTCGGGGCTACCACGAGTGGTTGACCAAGACCACGGTCCTGCGCGTTTAAGTCGTTAGCGACGAGGTGGTTTAGCCCTAGTTGGCATTGGTCCTTTTGGAATCGGCATGCTCATCCCACCGACAGCCTTGAGGCGGGCACGAACTTCGCGCATTTGATTGGGCGATAATTTCTTCGGCATCTTCTTCAATTTCTTTTGAAGTTTGCGCAGTGGCACGCGACCTTCGGAGTCGCCAACGATTAATTCGAAAACAGGCACACCTGGCACAAATCGTTCGGTCTTTTTACGCTCGTCAGCCAAAAGCAGACGAACTCCTTGACCGCCTTCACCGACCAGCACAACTCCAGCACGGCCAACGCTGCGGTGGACCATGTCCTGGTTTTTGGTGGCAGCAACGGCAGGTGTGGTGGTCCAGCCGCGGCGAATACCCATGAGCACAGATGCGCCGGCGCCAATTTCGCCTTCGATGGATGCATAGGCAGCAACATTGGCCTGGCGGGTAAAGAAGAAGAAGGAAGCAAGAGTTGCAAGCGGCACCGAAAGAATTCCGAAATAGACCGGGTGGTGTGCGCTATTTCCAAAAATGATTCCAAGCACCATCACAACTACAAAGATCAAGATCATCCAGAGGACCGTCATGGGGCGCTGCTCGCGGGTCACTCGAAAAGCATCTTTGAGAACTTTGAGTTGAGATTCTTTCGCAACTTCACCTTTTGCTAGCGGCGCTGCGTTCTTCTTCTTACGGCTAAAAAGTGCCATGACTTATTCATCCTCATTTTTCTCGGGGTTCTGCTTTAACTTTGCTTCTTGCTCGGCGCGCTTTCTAGCAACGAATTCTGCATGCTCCTGGGCAGCTTCTTCAAGAGTTGGTGCAGTGCCGCCAAGGCGAGCTGGTGCCCAACGTTGGCCGACATGCGAATCTGGGTAACGATCTTGCACAAAATGGAGCAGATCTACCAGACGATTCTTTAATTCGGCCTCTGCGGCATCGACATCACTGCCACGCTCTACAAAGAATGGATCGCCGAAAGCCACCGTTATGGGGAAATTATTTCGCTTGAAATTTCGCTTCATACGTTTGGAGTAAATACGTTGGCTGCCCCAAACAATGGTGGGAATTACCGGAACCGAAGAACCCATGGCCAAACGCACCGCGCCGGTTTTCAATTCTTTTATCTCAAAACTTCGCGAGATAGTTCCTTCGGGAAAGATGCCAACGATTTCGCCAGCGCGCAGGGCGCGCAATGCTGCAACAAAAGAGGCTGATCCGTTGGATCGATCGACGGAAATATGGTGCATACCTCGCATCAACGGACCGGCAATTTTGTTGTCGAAGATTTCTTTCTTCGCCATGAAACGCACATATCTATTAACGGGAAGTGCGGCGGTGCCGGCAATGGCGAAATCGAGGTAGCCCACGTGATTGATGGCCAAGATGGCGCCACCTTCGCGTGGAATATGAGCCTCGCCGTATACCGTGAATTTAAGACCCAGAGCGCGCCATAGTGATTTGATGGCCACGATGACTGGGGGATAGACGAAGTCAGCCATTGCTGGAGCTGGTTCGCAGCGCTTTCTTTTCTTGGGCTTGCTTGTAAAGGCGACCCGCGCGGTAACTGGATCGAACTAGCGGTCCGCTCATAACACCGGCAAAACCAATAGCTTCGGCTTCGCCTGCAAGTTCTACAAATTCGTTGGGCTTGACCCATCGCTCGACGGGGTGATGCTTGAGAGAAGGACGCAAATATTGAGTAATCGTGATGAGGTCGCAGCCGGCGTTGTGCAGATCTTCTAAGGCTTGTGTAACTTCTTCGCGAGTTTCGCCAAGTCCCAGAATTAAGTTGGACTTTGTAATCAAACCGAAATCGCGAGCCTGAGTGATGACATCGAGAGAACGTTCGTATCTAAAGGCTGGACGAATACGTTTGAAAATGCGGGGCACGGTTTCTAAGTTGTGGGCAAAAACTTCTGGTCTGGTTTCAAAGACTTCGTTAAGCAGATGCGCGTGGCCATTGAAGTCAGGTGCCAACATTTCAACACCTGTACCAGGATTGAGTTCGTGGACGGCGCGAATGGTCTCGGCGTAGAGCCATGAGCCACCGTCTTCTAGATCGTCTCTGGCAACGCCGGTAATAGTTGCATAGCGCAATTGCATTGATTTAACGGACTCGGCCACACGACGCGGTTCATCGCGATCCAGCGGACCAGGCTTGCCGGTATCGATATTGCAGAAATCGCAGCGGCGGGTGCACTGCTCGCCGCCAATAAGAAATGTCGCTTCGCGATCTTCCCAGCATTCAAAGATATTGGGACAGGCCGCTTCTTGGCAGACTGTATGTAAACCTTCACTGACCACCAGTGAACGCAACTTGGTGTATTCGGGACCCATATTGGCGCGAGTCTTGATCCACTCGGGTTTGCGTTCGATAGGTGTTTCGGTGTTGCGTGCTTCAATGCGTAGAAGCTTGCGACCTTCAGGTGCCAGAGTCATGGGTTACTCCGCAACCCGAGAGAGGGCTTCGTACATATATTTCTCCACCAACGGCGCGACTTCATCGATCGTTACGGATCGACCCAGCTCTTGCGAGATTGAAGTAACTCCGGAATCGGTGAATCCACACGGAACGATGGCGCCAAAGGAGGCCAAATCCGGATTCACATTGAGGGCAAAACCATGCATGGTTACGCCTTTAGCAACGCGAATACCGATGGCCGCAATTTTGCGATCTCCTTTTTCATCACGCAGCCATACTCCGGATCGCTCACAATATCTTTCGGCATTGATGCCGAGATCTTGGCAGACGGCAATCAGTGCGGTTTCAATTTCACGGACGAACCCAACAACTTCATTGCGCTGACGTAATTTAATAATGGGGTAGCCGACAAGTTGGCCTGGGCCATGCCAGGTGATCTTTCCGCCGCGGTCAACATTGATGACCGGAGTTCCGTCCATGGGACGTTCGTGATCTTCAGTCCGACGGCCTGCGGTATAGACAGATGGGTGCTCCAGCAGAATCAACGTGTTGGGCCGCGTCCCATTGGCCACGCCTTCGTGGATTCGTCTCTGGCTATCCCAAGCAACTTGGTAGTCAATTAACCCTTGGCGTTTCAACGCAATCCCAGAGGTGGCAATGGGCGTCGTCGTTGAACTCATGCAAGCAAGCCTAATTGTGTCGGTGAATTTTCGCTAAACGGGTCAGAGTTCACCCCTTTTGCCCATATTTGAGCGCGAAAGAGGCGTTCGGCGCAGGTAGGGTTGCCTTTCCAAGTTTAAGCAACAAAAGGGGTTCAGATGTCGGCAAGTCTAGAAGTGACGGATTCAGGCAAGACAAAGGTAAAGGGGCGCAAGGCCATTGCGCTGGCCGCAGTCGTCACGATCGTTTGGTTAGGCATCTCAGGAATCACTGGTCCGCTCTTTGGAAATCTCTCCAGCGTCCAGAAGAACGACAATTCCAAGTTTTTGCCAGATAAGGCCGAATCATCCCAAGCCGCCACGCAGATCAGTAAGTTCGCCGAGAGCTCCTCTTTCAATCAGTTTCCAACGTTGGTCCTCTTTGTGGGCAAGGCTGATGCCGCCAAGGTCGCTAGCGCCAATGCTTTTGTGCAATCTCTGGCAGGTAAGACCCTGGTCGACAAGAAGGGTGTTGCTCTAACCGACAAGGCCGGAAATCCGGTCACTCTCAAGATTTCCGATTATCTAGCACCCAATGCGGCTATCGCTGCCTTTCCATCTCAAAATGGTGATGCCATTCTGGCGAACTTACCTTTGAAGGACACCATCGCGGGAGCACTGCTGTCGGATAAGAAGCCGGTACTTCCTGCGGTCATCGCCACTATTCGCTTTTATTCAACGCAATATGCCAGCACTAATGGTTTCATTACGCACACGACCGGACTGGGCGGACTCTTTGCTGACCTCTTTGATGCATTTGGTGGAATTGATACCAGCCTCTTGGCAACGACTGGAATCGTTGTTGCCGTTATTTTGATCTTCGTTTACCGATCACCGCTTCTCTGGATCTTGCCGCTGCTCTCTGCGCTCTTTGCGTTGACTCTTGCAGGTGGCGTTATCTATGAGTTAGCCAAGCACAATGTCATTACTTTGGATGGACAATCTCAAGGAATTCTCTCGGTGCTGGTACTTGGTGCGGCGACTGACTATGCATTGCTTTTAATCGCCCGCTATCGCGAAGAGTTGCACCTGCATGCCTCGCGCGTAGATGCCATGAAGATTGCCTGGCGCGGTGTAGTCGAGCCGATTGTGGCTTCCGGTAGCACTGTGACATTAGGTCTTCTCGTTCTCTTGCTGAGCGAGCTCACCAACAACCGTGGACTTGGACCGGTCGGAGCCATCGGAATTGTCTGCGCGATGGTGACCATTCTGACTTTTCTTCCAGCCCTTCTTCTCCTTTTCGGTCGTTGGATTTTCTGGCCAAAGCGTCCCAAGTTTGATTCTCACGATGAGAAACTCAGTGGCATTTGGGCCAAGGTTGCAGCTGCAACTGCACGTAGCCCGCGCAAATACGCTGCTGTTTCCGCCCTGCTCTTGATTATTTTGGCAGGCTTCTCGCCGACTTTGCACTCCAATGGACTTTCTACCTCCCAGTCGTTCACGGCAAGAACCGATTCGGTTGTGGGACAAGAACAACTGTTGAAGTATTTCCCGGGCGGAGCCGGTCAACCAACTCAGATTGTTGTCGCGGCTGACAGAGCCACAGCAGCCACATCAGCTCTTAAGGCAATCAAAGGCGTCAGCGCTGTTCTCCCTCAAACTGTTTCGCCAATAGTTCCTGGACAGCCAATGCCAGATACCAAAATTGTTGGTGGCAAAGTCTTGCTCAACGTAACGTTGACGAATTCGCCGGATTCAAATCTTGCGGTCAACCTCATTCCGACTATTCGTACTGCGGTTCATAAAGTTGATCCAGCAAGCGTCGTCGGCGGAACATCAGGTGTGTACTACGACATTCACCAAGCAACCCGACATGACCAGCGTTTGATCATTCCGGTGATCCTGCTCTTGATTGCATTGATTCTTGCCTTGTTGCTCCGTTCGATCGCAGCATCTGCTCTCTTGCTGGCCACGGTCGTGCTTTCCTTCCTGGCAACGCTTGGCGCATGCGCTTTGGTATTTCACCACTTGTTCCATTTCGCTGGTGAGGATTCCTCCTTCCCGCTCTTCGCATTCGTGTTCCTGGTAGCTCTTGGAATCGATTACAACATCTTCTTGATGACGCGAGTTCGTGAAGAGACCATCAAGTTCGGTACTCGTAAAGGTATGACTAAAGGCGTCACCGTCACTGGCGGTGTCATCACCTCTGCTGGCATCGTTTTAGCCGCGACCTTTGCAGTGCTCGGAGTTTTGCCTCTGGTTTTCTTGGCCGAATTGGGCTTTGCAGTTGGCTTCGGTGTTTTGCTCGATACCTTGGTTGTTCGATCTATCTTGGTGCCAGCCTTGGTGCACATGATTGGGCCAAAGATTTGGTGGCCCTCTAAATTACAGAACGAGACTGAAACTTCGGATAAGTAGACACTTGCCTTGAAAGATAACTCTTCTCGCCCGCGTGTTGGCTTAGTCGGCTATGGGCTGGCGGGAAGAGTTTTTCATGCTCAGTTATTGCAGGCGGCTGGATTCGACGTGGCTGCCATCGTCACGACAAACGCCGAGCGCATAGCGCAAGCGGTATCGGATTTTCCCGAGGCAAGTATCCGTTCTGCGTTTGCAGAACTTTTAAATGACGATCTGGATTTGATCGTTATTGCGTCTGCAAATTCGGTACATGCCGAACAAGCAATTGGGGCTCTACAAGCCGGAATTCCAGCCGTAGTAGATAAACCCATGGCACTTAACTATGCCGAAACTCAACGCATTGCCCAGGCCGCCGAAACAACCGGCATTCCCGTGTCGGTTTTCTACAATCGCCTCTGGGATAGCGATACGTTAACTATTCGCCAGGCGATTTCGGAAAATGTACTTGGCAATCTCTTTCGGTTGGATTCACGTTTCGAAAGATTCCGACCCACTCCAAACCCATCTTCCTGGCGAGAGCGCGATAACTTCGAGGCAGGCGGTGGCACGCTCTTAGATTTGCAGAGCCACCTCGTTTCGATAGCGCTGCATCTCTTTGGGCCTGCCCAGCTAGTTCATTCGTCGGTGCGTTCGATTCGGGGTTATGCCGATGATGATGTGGTCTTGGTACTCAAGCACGATTCGGGAATGGATTCCTACTTGTCCGCCTCGGCGATAGTCGGCAGTCCCGGCCCTCGAGTTCGACTGATGGGGGATAAGGGCGCACTCGTTATACAAGAACTTGACCCGCAAGAAGCGCTCCTTCGTCAAGGAGTTGTACCCAGTGAAGGTGCTTGGCAGGTGCCTACCGCATCAGAAGCACTTCTCTATCGTGGAGAAGAAGTCGTTGTGTATCCATCGGTTAATGGAAACTATCCGCACTTCTACAACGCGGTTCTTGCTGCGCTGAACGGTGAAGGCGTCTGGCCCACAACCGTTCATCAAGCGTTGGCAGTTGCCAAGATTTTGGAAGAGGCCAGGAAGGCATCTATTCATCCATGAGCACCCATCACGACACCATTGTTATTGGCGCGGGACTAGCGGGGTTGGCTGTGGCCCGCACATTGCAGAGCGGCGGGCGAGACGTGCTTCTCATTGAAAGTTCTGATCGAGTCGGTGGCCGCGTAACCAGCGATGAGGTGGATGGCTTTATCCTGGATCGCGGGTTTCAAGTAATTAATCCCAGCTATCCCGAGGTAATTGCTCTTCGACTTCTTGAGGATTTAGAGTTTTGCCCAATCACCCCAGCGATTCGCATCAGCCAAGAGAGCGGAGATCTGTTGGTGGGGGATCCGCGCAATTCATTGAAGTTTCTTCCGGGCCTCCTACGTGGCGCAACGGGGTCTATTTCAGAGAAGGTTGCTTTTCTCAATTTTCTGCGGACCAAGCAATCACTACATAAATCTTTCGGCGCTTCATCTTTGAAGTTCCCGGGCTTTGCCGCCGATACTTTGAATCCCTTTCTACAGGGCGTGACGCTGTGCGATCCGGCTGTGGTTTCGGCAGAAGTTATCCGTGAAACTTTGGGCTATTTCATCAAAGCCATCCCTGGCGTACCTAGGTACGGAGTGAAAAAGTTTTCTGAGAAGCTGGCGGCGCCAGTCCAAAATATTCATCTGAACGAAGTCGTTCAAAGAGTTGATGGCACCAAGGTCCAAACTTCAACCAACGAGTATTCGGCTGACCACGTCGTCGTGGCCACCGACCTGACAACGGCAACGCAACTACTGGATCTCACAGATTCACCTCGCGCCTGTGAAAGCACCACTTGGTACCACTCTACAAATACCTCATTGGATCGTGATGACTATTTGGTCGTGGACCGAAAAGCTCCGGTCGCCAACTCCATCGTCATCTCTCGGGTGTCAAGAGCCTATGCTCCCATCGATACCCATTTGATTGCCACGACTACTATTTCGCCGGTCTCTGAAAGCGAAGTCCGAAGGTGGTTGGCAAAATTATGGAGCGCGGACACCCGCAGCTGGAATCTCGTTGCGAGTTATCAGATAAAACAATCGCTTCCATTACATACGGATTATCCACGCGAGGACTTTAAGGTGCGCGAAAATACTTATGTCATTGGTGATCATCGGGCGATGCCTTCGCAGCAAGGTGCATTATCAAGCGGAAGAAAAGTCGCCGAGGCGATTATTCGATCAACTCCGCTAAAGCATTGATCACGTGTGGGTAATCAAAGGTAAAGCCATCCTCTTGTAATTGTTGAGGGATAACCTTCTTTGAACCCAAGACTTCACTAGAGAACCCGCCCATGGCGATTCGCAGCGCAAAGGCCGGAACCGGGAAAACCGCCGGACGATGGAGCGCGCGTGCGAGTGCCGCAGTGAACTCTTGATTTGTGACCGGGTTTGGAGAAGTCAAATTTACTGGACCTGAGATCTTTGATTCCAAAAGATGGCAGATCGCGCGAATTTCATCGTGCAACGTGATCCACGACCACCATTGCTGGCCAGAACCCAAACGCCCACCAAGACCCAAACGAAATAACGGGATGAGTTTTCCGAGTGCCCCACCGGTGGGATCAAGAACTAATCCGGTACGGATTTTCACTGTTCGCACATCGCCAGCTAAATCGGCGGCACCTTCCCATTCACGGCAAACAGTTGCCAAGAAATCGTCCCCCGCACGATCGCTCTCGACGACAGCGCGATTGCCGGATTCACCATACCAACCGACAGCACTGGCAGAGATAAAGACATCTGGCTTAACGGTTGCGACTGCATGTGCGATTGCAGTGGTACCTAACAAACGTGAATTCAAAATGGTGGCCTTGTATTTAGGCGTCCAACGCTTGTCGCCAACTCCTGCGCCAGCTAAGTGAATAACAGCATTCACGCCTTCAAGAGCGTGTAGGTCCACAGTTCCGGCAATGGGATCCCAAGAGATCTCATCCGGGGATTTCGCATCTCGACGTACAAAGCGTTGGACGGTATGTCCTTCACTTCGAAGGTGACCAACGAGAGCTGTTCCAATGAGACCAGATGCACCAGAAATTGCGATGCGTTGTGGAGGCGTCACCGACTACAACCCAAGGTCGGATTCGAAGCGACCTTCTTCTAGTCGGGTCTTCAAAGTAACCAGGAAACGGGCAGCATCTGCGCCATCAACAATGCGGTGGTCGTAGGAAAGCGCCAAATAAACCATGGAACGAATAGCAATGGTCTCGCCACCGTCTTCGCCCTTCATAACAACGGGACGCTTAACGACCGCACCAAGACCCAAAATGGCCACCTGAGGTTGATTGATGATCGGAGTATCAAAGAGTGCGCCACGGCTGCCAGTGTTGGTAAGCGTGAATGTGCCACCACCGAGTTCGTCGGGGGTGATTTTGTTATCGCGCGTGCGGGCTGCAACGTCAGAGATCTTTCGTGCTACCGCCCCGATATTGAGATCACCAGCATCACGAATGACTGGTACGAGCAATCCGCGTTCAGTATCAACCGCTACGCCTAGATGCTCGGCGCCGTGATAAATCACATTGTCACCATCGATGGAGGAGTTGAGGACTGGGTGCTGCTTGAGCGCTTCGCAAACTGCCACAGAGAAGAATGGAAGGAAGGTGAGTTTGACGCCTTCGCGGGCTTCAAATGCTGCCTTCGCACGATCGCGTAAACGTGAAATTTTCGTGACATCAACCTCAACGACGGTAGTGAGTTGCGCGCTTGTTTGAAGCGACTCCACCATCCGTGCTGCAATAACCTTTCGCAAACGAGTCATCGGTACCGTGGTTCCACGCAATGGTGAAACTGCGACCGGCTTAACAACCGACGGAGCAGAGGCGGCAGGCGCCATTGATGCGACCGGCTTGGCCGCTGCTAGTACGTCTTCCTTGCGGATACGTCCGCCAATGCCACTTCCGACGACAGAGGCGAGATTGACGCCTTGTTCGGAGGCAAGTTTGCGAACAATAGGAGTTACGTAGCTCTCATCTGCGATGACAGGAGCTGCAACAACCGGAGCCACAGGAGCTGCAACAACCGGAGCCACAGGAGCTGCAACAACAGGAACCACAGGAGCTGCAACAACAGGAACCACAGGAGCAATAGGGGCGGCAGCCGGAACAGCAGCACCAGCAGTGCCAATTGTTGCAAGTCGCGCACCTACTGGGACTGTTGCATCAACTGGAACTTCGATCGAGAGAATTGTTCCGCTAACAGGAGAAGGAATCTCGGTATCAACTTTGTCGGTAGATACTTCCAAAAGCGCTTCATCTGCGGTGACAGTATCGCCTACGTTTTTCAGCCAACGCGTGACCGTACCTTCGGTAACTGATTCGCCAAGAGCGGGCATGGTGACGATGGTGCCGGCGCTTGTCGCAACCGGAGCAGCTGCAACAGGGGTAGCAACAACAACTGGTGCGGCTACTGCTTCAACGACAGGAGCAGGAGATTCAACAACTGGGGCAACTGGGGCTGGCGATTCGACGATGGGGGCGGCAGGGGCAACAGGTGCTGCTGCGCCATCTTCAATAACAACAAGCTCTGCACCTACTGCAACAGTCTCATCCACCTGAACAACGATCTTCTTAACGGTTCCGGCTACGGGAGAAGGAATCTCGGTATCAACTTTGTCGGTGGATACTTCAAGAAGTGGTTCGTCAATCGCGACCTGATCACCTTCGGCCTTGAGCCAACGAGTTACGGTTCCTTCGGTAACGCTCTCTCCGAGCGCTGGCATCGTTACTGAAAAAGTCATTGATTATTCTCCCATTACCCGTGTGCGTGAAGTGGTTTGCCTGCAAGTGCCATATGCGCTTCGCCCATGGCTTCTGACATTGTTGGGTGTGCGTGAATGAGAGGAGCGACGTCGTCGGCCTCTGCCTCCCAGTTATAGATCAATTGTGCTTCGGCCAAAAGTTCACCGACGCGAGCGCCCACCATATGGATTCCTAGGACTGGACCGTTCTTTTCTGCGACAAGTTTGATAGAACCAGCAGTTTTGAGGATATTTGCTTTTCCGTTACCAGCAAGATCGTAGGTAAGTTCGACAACGTCGTAGCCGCGCTCCTTGGCAACTGCGGTCGTTAAGCCAACAGATGCAACTTCTGGCTCTGAATAGGTAACGCGAGGAACGCCGTCGTAATTGATAGGACGCGGATTGAGCCCTGCGATTTCTTCAGCAACCAAGATTCCTTCACCAAAGCCAACGTGGGCTAACTGAAGAGTTGGGATCAAATCACCGACGGCCCAAATTCCAGGAACGTTGGTACGGCACTTGTTATCTACGAGAACATAACCGCGATCCATGGTGAGGCCGGCTTCTTCATATCCCAAGTTGGCTGAGACCGGTCCGCGGCCGACAGAGACGAGAAGTACTTCAGCGGTAAAGGTAGCGCCATTTTCGAGGGTGACAGTTACTCCATCCGCTGACTTGGTAGCCGAAGCGAAGCGAGTTCCGACTTCAAATTTGATACCTCGCTTGCGAAAGGCGCGTTCTAGTTGCTTGCTGGAGGATTCATCTTCAAGTGCAACAAGACGAGGCAAAGCTTCAATAATGGTGACGTCGGAGCCAAAGGACTTCCAGACTGAAGCGAACTCGCACCCGATTACTCCGCCGCCGAGAACGATGGCCGTTGCGGGTACTTTCTCCATTTTGGTTGCATGATCGCTGGTAACGATCTGGACACCGTCGATTTCCAAACCAGGGAGAGTGCGAGCGTAGGAGCCGGTAGCTAAAACGATGTTCTTGCCGGTGTACTGAACTCCGTTAACTTCAATCGCGTTTTTTGCAACAAGACGGCCATGACCCTCGATGTAGGTGATGTTCCGAGATTTAACCAAACCTTGCAGACCTTTGTGGAGTTTGGAAATCACACCATCTTTGTAGGCGTTAACTGCCAGCATGTCCATCGAGATGAAGGAGGCATTGACGCCGAATTCAGAAGCGTGACGAGCGCTATCTGCTACTTCGCCAGCATGGAGCAGCGCTTTGGTAGGGATGCAGCCACGGTGCAGGCAGGTGCCTCCGAGTTTGTCTTCTTCGACTAGGGCAACAGAAAGTCCTAATTGGGCGGCGCGAAGGGCGCAGGCGTATCCGCCGCTTCCTCCACCAAGGATAAGAAGATCAAATTCAGACACGGTCAACCCTTCGAGTATTAAACGGCAGACGCTAATCCTGCCACGAATCTGGCAGCGTTTTCCCGCTCAAAGTGGCCTGGGTTACCCCTGGCTCACGGCTAATTCAGCCAAACGAATCAGCGCTCGGAGCGAAACTCCGGTTCCGCCGACGGGGGTGTATCCAAAAGCGGTTCCGCTGTTGTAGGCCGGACTGGCGATATCCAAGTGGAGCCAAGGATTCTCGGGCTTGATGAACTCCCGCAGGAACATGCCAGCGACCAACATTCCTCCCATTCGATCACCCATATTGGCAATATCAGCCACGGGGGAGTCAAAAGTTGGACGAAGCTCTTCCGGGAAGGGCATTGGCCAGAAATTCTCACCGCTCTCAGCGCAGGCCTGCAAGAAGAGAGTTTGAAATTCGGGATTGTTGGTCATGGCAGCGCTCATGCGGGTTCCGAGCGCGACCCCTTGATGGCCGGTCAATGTGGCCACATCGACCACGCCCAAGAGCGTTGCTCCAGATTTGTCCAGGGCCGCGAACTCCTGAGCGCGAACTAATGCATCGCCCAGGACGAGTCTGCCTTCGGCATCAGGATTGATGACTTCTACGGTCTTTCCGCCGTACATAGAAATAATGTCGCTAGGGCGAGTTGCAGTCGAGGAGACCATATTCTCGGCGAGCGCGGCCCAGCCATCTACTGCGATCGGCAATTTTAATTCTGCGATTGCCATTACCGAAGCAATGACTGCAGCAGCTCCACTCATGTCGCTCTTCATTGCTTCCATGCCGTCAGCGGGCTTGAGCGCCAATCCGCCAGTATCAAAAGTTATGCCTTTGCCTACATAGGCGATGCGTTGTTGGGCTTTTGCTGGCGAGTATGAAACGCGTAAGAGGCGCGGAGGATTGGCAGAGCCCTGTCCCACTGCGGAAATTCCGCCATAGCCCTTTTGTCGAAGAGAGGTTTCATTCAAGATCTCGACTTTAAGTCCCAGGGCGCTCGCTTCTTTCTTCATACGCTCGGAGAAAGTTTTTGGAGTTAAATGGCTTGGGGGAGTATTAATGAGGTCGCGGACCAATGTGGTTCGTCGTCCGATGATTCCGGCACGACGTATTGCGCTTTTGGCTGCGCCCGATGCGGACAATGGGGAAATGATGATCGCTGTTGCTAACGCTGGCAAGGCGTCTTTTTTACTATCTTTTCTAAATTCCGAAAAGACATACCCACCCAATGCAGCACCTTCTGCGATTGCGGCCAACTCTTCAACGGATGTGTGCGGGAGCAAATAGTTCGCTGACTGGATTGCAAGGAGTGATCGTGTTGCAGCTCCTGAAGCTCGACGTAGCAGTTCGTGATCAAATTGATTGCTAGTCGCCCCCAAGCCAGTGAATATGACCAGACGTGGCTTGCTGAAAGGGACTTTGACAACTTCATCTACGGTGCCGGTGGCACCGAGGTCCTTCAAAATAGAAAGCAATAGTCTTTTCTCTTCGCTTGAAGGAAAGGCCTTCTTCGTTGGTACCTCACCATGGTGGATTGTCAATCTTCCATTCTTGGCGGAGAGACCTAAAACAACAGGGCCATTACTTGAAGCGGATGCAAGTTTGAGAGCAGTCATTTTCCTACATTAGACGATAAGTTACGAACATGAAATCTCCGTTATTTGATTGGCATCACAACGCAGGTGCAAAGTTGGCCGATTTCGGCGGCTGGGACATGCCCATTGAATATCCGAAGGGCGCGATTGACGGTTTTTCTGGTGGCGTCCTAGCCGAACACGCGGCCGTACGAGAGCGCGTAGGACTCTTTGATGTTTCGCATCTCGGCAAGATCTCAGTAAAAGGCGATGGTGCGCTGGAATTCTTAAACACCATGATTACCAACGATCTGCAGCGAATTTCTAGTGGCAGCGCCCAGTACAACTTGTTATGCGATGCGTCGGGCGGAGTTATCGATGATTTGATTGTTTATCAGAGGAGTGAGACCGACTTCTTCCTCATTCCCAATGCAGCCAACTGCGCGGATGTATGTTCGGTCCTACAGAAAAATGCCCCGGCCGGAATTACAGTGGTTAACGTGCACGAAGGATTCGGCGTCTTTGCGGTGCAAGGTCCCTTGAGTAAGAAAGTTATGGAATCGCTTGGACTATCTCTTGATTTGGATTACATGCAATTTACCGAAGTCGAAATTCCGGGTCATGCCAACTTAGGCAAGGTCATTGTTTGCCGGACTGGTTACACCGGTGAATTTGGATACGAGCTCCTGCCTGTGTGGTCTAGCGCCTCAGAACTTTGGGAACTGCTCGTTAAAGAAATTGCCGCTCTAGATGGAAGAGTCTGCGGCCTTGGCTCTCGGGACACATTGCGTACCGAAATGGGTTATCCACTTCATGGCCACGAACTCTCACTTGAAATTTCACCGCTCCAGGCGAATTCAGGTTGGGCAGTGGCGCTGGCTAAGCCTCAATTTCAGGGGAGCGCAGCATTAGTACTCGAAAAGTCAGCCGGTGTCAGTCGCATTATGCGCGGCCTCCTGGTTTCAGATCGTGGAATTCCGCGAGCTGGCATGAACGTGCTTGGTTCAGAAGATCAACTCCTCGGGACTATAACCAGTGGAACGTTTTCGCCAACCTTGAAAATGGGAATCGCTCTTGGGTTGATCTCGCCGACTATAAAAGTGGGTGATGAAGTCAGCATTGATGTGCGGGGAAGAAAGAGCACCGCCACAGTAGTAAAAATTCCATTTGTGCCTTCACACGTTCGCTAGATTCGCTCTTCTTTCGCAGCAACAATAACTGGACGACCTGAGTCCAATGTGTACACGTTGATTCGATTGTCAAAGGCTTCTTTGAGTTCAGCAGAATGAATGACTGAGGCCGCTGGTCCCTCCAAAAGGATGCGCCCTTCGTGCATCACGACAATGCGCTCTGCGTACATTGCCGCCAAAGTTATATCGTGCATAGTTGAAATTATGGTAACTCCACGTTCTTTCAAAATCTCAATATTGTTAAGAGTTGCTATCTGATGGTGCAGATCTAGGGCGCTAGTGGGTTCATCCAAAAGAATTATCTCTGGTTCCTGAGCCAAAGCTCGAGCGATCAGTGCTCGTTGCATCTCCCCGCCCGAAAGAGCAGAGACGTGCTGCTGGTGCAGACCGTACAGCTGGGTTTGTAACAAGATTTCATAAATCAAATTCCTACTCTTTGTTGACTCCTTGCCCCAACCATCTCTCTTGGCTCGACCTAGTGCCACGTATTCTGCGACAGTCATCCCCATCGGAATTTGCGGTTGTTGCGGAACGAAGGCGACATTTCGCATGTGGCTTCGGTATACCTCGTGACCACCTTGAGTGATTGATCCGGAATACGGCTGCAACCCCAGAAGTGCCCTCAGGAACGTGGTTTTGCCGGCTCCGTTTGGTCCCACTAGGCAAGTCCACTTCGTGAGCGGTATATCGACGCTGATGTGATTCAGAATCACTTTATCGCCAGCGCGGATCGACAAATCTTGAACGGAGATCATGGTGAGACTCTCTTTCTGCGCAATACAACTAAGAAGAACGGGGCGCCGACGAAGGCGGTAATTACTCCAATAGGGAGCTCTGCCGGAGAGAGCAGTGTCCTTGCTCCCAAATCTGCGATGACAAGAAAGGCAGCACCCATCATGGCAATCGCACCAAGAGAGCGATTGGTCACGCGGTGGGTTATTCCTCGGACAAGATGCGGTACGACTATGCCAACAAAACCGATAAGTCCGCTGGCAGAGACTGCCGTGGCTGTCGCGAGAGTTGCGGCGGCGACGGCAATGATTCGAAGTCGATTTGGATTTATGCCGAGCGAAAATGACTCTTCATCACTCAACATCAATCCATCAAGTTGTTTGGAAACGGTGATCAATATTGCGATTGCAGAAAGAATGTACAAGCTCGACCATCGCACTACCTGCCAGTTCGCGACTGTTAGTTCGCCCAAAATCCAGGAGTAGACGGGTCGCAGCGCGCTGCTATGTCTTTGTTGCAGGTACGTTTGAATAGCAGTGGCAAAAGAGCCAACGGCTATTCCAGAAAGTAGGAGAGAATTTGGCTCAGCAAAGAATTTGCCTGAGATAAAGAAAGTTGTTAATACTGCTAACACTCCACCAATAAAAGAAAAAATCGGCAAAAGGCCATAAACATTGCCACCGGAACTTGTTATTGCAAGTGTTGCTCCAAGGCCGGCACCGGCCGCCGCTCCCAGAAGATAAGGATCGGCCAACGGATTGCGAAATACAGTTTGATAAACGGCTCCACTGCTAGCCAATGCGGCACCCACGAGGGCGGCCAACAACACTCGAGGGATGCGCAGGTCTAAAAGCAGCACTCGCTCCTGTCCAGTTAACCCATGAGGTGCTCCGACCAGGGTTCTCAGAATTTTGGCAAAATTTAACGAAATAGGACCAAAGCTAACTCCAACAAGTGCAACAACAAGGAGAATCACGGCGCTGATGGCGGTAATTCGCCAATTCCAAATCCGACCAATGCCGATCGGTGCGCCGTGATTGCTCGTGTTCATGAGTCTTAGTTGATCTTTGCGATGGAGTCAGCAATGAACTGATAGAACTGCACTAGTCGTGGACCCCATCGTGAGGGAATATCTGACGGGAGTTCGACGACATGACCATACTTGACGGCATCGATGGCGCTCCAGCCGGGCCTTCCTGCCAGGGTCTTGGCGTTCTCTCCGTATTGGGCATCGCCCAGAAATATAATTTGGGGATTGGCGGTGATGAGGTACTCCTGGGAGAGTTGTGGATATCCAGATGCATCTGCGCCAGCCGCTTTATCCGCAATGTTTATCAGGTTGAAATCTGCGTAAACATGACCAATAAATGTCTTGGATGTAGCGGAGTAAAGAGTTGAATCCAACTCATGAAAAAAAGTCAGCGAATTTTTCCGCTTGGATGCACTGACGATTTTGTTGATCGAAGTTTTCATCGTGGCAACCAAGGCCTTGGCTTTGGCAACATGGCTCGTTGCCAGTCCCATTGCCAATATCTCGCTATAGGCATCTGAAAGTTGGCTAGGTGCTTTTTCCATGAGGACCGGAATGTTGAGTAAATTCAATGACTTTCGCACAGCCATCGAGTTGGTCGAATCAACAGAGAGAATGATCAGATCCGGCCTCTTTGCAGCAAGTGCTTCAACATTGGGCGTGAATGCGCTCAACTTTGTGATGGGTGCGTTTGCCGGGTAATTAGATAAATCATCTACTGCGATTACTTGCGAACCAGCTCCAATAGCAAAGAGAGTCTCGGTGGCAGTAGGAGAAAGCGAAATGATGCGCTTGGGTACTCCAATTATTTTCGTTGGAAAGCCACCTGATTGCACAACAACAGTTGGGATCTTGGAGGCCGCGGTTGAAGGCGAAAGTGGTGTGATGAGTGCCAGCGAGACCAAAACGGGTAAGGCATATTTCATTCGTGACATAAAAAAACTCCCTCAAACTTTGAGGGAGGAAGAAGGGCTTACTTGCTTAAGAGTTCCTTAAGTTCGCGAGGCCCGACCTTCCTCCGAGGTCGGATACATCAGCTTTGGGCTAGGCGACCTGGCTTAGACATTCAAGAACGTCTTCTACAGTTGCGGGAACAGCGTCGGAATTTCACCGAACTTCGCTAAACACATTGCTACTACTTCAGGGAAACCGTCGGCAGCGAGTGAAAATTAGCACGAGAATTACACAATTGCATCGAAAGTCCGATTTGCAGCGTTCTAGTCGCGGCGTCTACGTCCGATTCCAACGGCGATGCCGATAGCGATGATGATGGCACCGGCCACGATCGATAGCTGGACCGCTTCGAAACCGTGCTCATCATCGCGAATGCGATGCTCTGGTTCTAGTTTCTCATTGCTGGCGGGGGTTGGATCGCTGGCGTACAGGGCGGGGGTTGGTTCCGTCGAAGGATTTTCATCGGCCCTGGCGGGAGAGAGCGGAACTGTTAAACCGAGAAGGAGCAAGCCAAGGAGAGCGGAAACCTTTTTCATGACCTCAGAGTACGCTCTCGACCATGGAATATCGTCGCTTAGGTAGCAGTGGAATGTATGTCTCGGAAATCGCCTATGGAAACTGGATCACACATGGGTCACAAGTAGAGGAAGAAGCCGCCATCAAATGCGTAAAAGCGGCTCTGGATGTTGGAATCACTACATTTGATACTGCCGACGTTTATGCCGGCACTCGGGCTGAGGTTGTGCTGGGTAAAGCCTTAAAAGGCGTAAAGCGCGAGAGCTACGAACTCTTCACGAAGGTCTATTGGCCAACGGGGCCTGGAAAAAATGATCGCGGTCTTTCACGAAAGCACATCATGGAATCGGTGCATGCCTCGTTAAAACGATTAAACACCGATCACATCGATCTCTACCAATTCCATCGTTTTGATTTTGAAACACCTTTGGAAGAATCACTCTCGGCCTTCGATGACTTGATTCGTCAAGGAAAAGTTCACTACATCGGCTTTTCCGAATGGAGCGCTGAACAAATTTCTCATGCCGTTTCAATTCAAAAGCAACGCGGGTACACGCCATTCGTTTCTAGCCAACCACAATATTCAATG
>SESB01001099.1_pt1 | contig 18310 bp, 12 predicted proteins | sample 3171441 | NCBI WGS metagenome assembly SESB01 (sample SAMN06051867, study PRJNA518727) | freshwater metagenome | biome: subpolar coniferous forest; feature: holomictic lake; material: water; isolation source: holomictic Lake 227, 6 m depth | place: Canada: near Kenora, Ontario | collected... | reverse complement strand
GTCAGGGCCGTCCCTGGTCTGGCCTGGTTAAAAACCGGCGCAAGAATGGTGACTTCTACTGGGTGCAGGCCAACATCACGCCGATCCTTGAAAACGGCAAACCAACGGGTTATATGTCGGTGCGCACCAAGCCGGGTCGGCAGCAAATTCAGCAGGCCGCTGAGCTTTACCGCCAAATGAACATCGAGCGGGAGTCCGGTCGCCCTTCTTTTTATCTGCAGGGTGGGCAGGTGCGCTACCCCGGACTGCGCGGCGTTTGGGGTCAATTGCAGCGTCTGTCACTTTCGAGTCGCATGGCGCTGGCCTTGGTGCTCCTGACGGCGGCGAGCCTGTTGCCGCATTTGCTGGGGTTAGAGGGCCTGACCGAATTGACGCTGCAAGGAAGTGTTGTGGTGGGCGCCTCCGGTCTGGTTATGCGGTGGTTTCACCGAAATGTTGCTTTGGGCATGGCCGATGCCCGGCAGTTTGCAGACGCCATGGCGGGTTGCAACCTCACGACCACCGTAGCGGGCAACTACCCGCCGCCGCTGGATGGTTTGTTTCGCAGCATGCGGCAAATTCAGATCAATCTGCAAGCCGTGGTAGGCGATGTGCGCAGCACCATCGACAGCTTTACTCACGCCGCCTCTGAGATTGCCGCTGGTGGCCTCGATCTTTCGGCGCGCACCGAGTCTCAGGCCAGCAGCCTGCAGCAAACGGCGGCTTCCATGGAGCAAATATCGAGCAATGGCCAGCACACTGCGCAAACAGCTTCTCAGGTGTTCATGCAAAGCAAGGACAGCAACGTACTGGCCACGCAAGGGGGTGAGGCCGTGCACAAGGTGGGCCTGGCCATGAGTGCCATTGCCGATTCATCGGTGCAGATGCAGGAGATCATCAGTGTCATTGAAGGCATTGCTTTTCAGACCAACATTCTGGCGCTCAATGCGGCGGTCGAGGCCGCCCGCGCCGGTGATCAGGGACGCGGTTTTGCAGTGGTTGCGTCTGAAGTGCGCTTGCTGGCAGGGCGCAGCGCCTCGGCTTCCAAGCAGATTCGCGAACTGATTGCCCGTTCTTCGGAGCACATTGCCAGTGGCACCCAGCAAATGGGCAGTGCCGCCAGCGCCATCGATGCGGTGGTCAAGTCGGTACAGATGACCAGCCAACTCATTGAACTGATCAGCAACTCGGCCGACGAGCAATCCATAGGCATTGCCCAGGTCAATCAGGCGGTGACGCATCTGGATTCGGTCACCCAGCAAAATGCGGCGCTGGTGGAGGAATCCTCTGCGGCCTCCGACAGCCTCAGCGACAGCGCCATCAATTTATCGCGTTCGGTGCAGATGTTTCACTTGCCTTGAGCGAGACGATCGTGCGCAGACGGGTACTATTCTGTGCATGATTCAATCCCCCCCCCATTCCCGATTTGAAGCTGTCGACGCCTTGCGCGGATTGGCCATGGTGTGGATGACGTTGTTTCACTTCAGCTTTGACCTGACCCAGTTCGGCTACTCTAAACAGAATTTTTACAGCGACCCGTTCTGGACTTGGCAGCGCGCCCTGATCGTGAGCTTGTTCCTGTTTTGTGCCGGTATCGGCCAGGCGATAGCCGTAGCGCAGGGGCAGAGTTGGGCGCGTTTTGGACGTCGCTGGGGGCGGGTGCTGATATGTGCACTGCTGGTGACGGTGGGCTCGTGGCTGATGTACCCGCAAAGCTTCATTTACTTTGGTGTGCTTCATGGCATGGCGCTGATGCTGGTCATTGCGCGCCTCACGACCCACTGGGGTGGTAGGTTGTGGCTGGCCGGTGCGTTGGCGATTGCACTTAAATTTATAGCTGTCTACGCAATGAGCACCTGGGCTACAGACCATTTGATTGATATTTTTAACGCGCCGGCCCTGAACTGGTTGGGCTTCATCACGCGCCTGCCCATCACCGAAGACTATGTCCCGCTGCTGCCATGGCTGGGTGTGATGTGGTGGGGCGTGGCGACCGGTCACTGGCTCGTTAAACAGCCTGCCTGGCGCTGGTCGCAACCGGTGCCGAAAGCACTCAAGCCGCTTGCCATCTTGGGGCGCTGGAGCTTGAGCTACTACATGCTGCACCAACCGGTGCTGATCGGTGGCTTGATGGCGTTGGGTTGGCTCGCCCGATTTTGAAACGTCCTGATGCGGCGTCAAGCTACTCAGATTTTCAAGCGCTAATTTGTAGCGGCGTGTGCTTGTTGTGAAAAACTGAAAAATACTTTTATATTTCTCAAATAACTTTAATAATTTTTATTGAGTTGTTCAATTCAAAAAATTCAGACATTTTTTAATAGAAAACAGTTTCTCATTTGCGAGGAACAGTTCCCATTCTTGAGAAAAATACCGTGTACACGGTATTGTTGAATTGCGCTGAATCTTAGACAATTTTTACAAATATTTGCACATTTAGTTATAGGCATAAATCGCTAGTTGTTTTGTCTGCTGAGCTCTTGTTGCAAGTTTTGATTAATAAAATTTTTAGGATGAGTACATGAATAAAGTCACAGGGAATTCAACAACCAGCACCACGCGCAGCCCATGCAAGCTGACGCAACTAACGATGGCCATCGCGGTCGCTTTGGGTGCCGCCAGTCACGCGCCACTGGTTTTTGCGGGACCTGGCACGGTCACTAATGCTGACGGTGAGTTCAAAACTTATTACGCCAACAGCCCCTTGCTGCGCAAGTTCATTGATCCGCTGACCGGCATTCTGGGGGTGACCGCCAACCAGCCTGCAAGTGCTTCCGAAGAATACATTCCAGTGGCCGTGGCCGATACCGTGACCTATCCCGGTTCTGAATACTTCGTGATTGGCGTCGTTGAGCATGCACAAAAGATGCACAAGGATCTGAAAAAAGCCACCACGCTTCGCAGTTACGTCCAGTTGTACCCGCAAGGTTTTGCCGGAACCAAAGCCGCAACGGCCAGGGCATTGTCCTACCCCAATGGAAGCGCCATCAACTGGCCCGGAACCACCGAGCAGGTATGGACTGTTGACAAGCCGCATTACCTGGGCCCCATGATCGTGACAGCCAAAGGCACGCCGGTGCGCATCAAGATGATGAACTTCCTGCCCACCGGGCGGGCGACTTTGGATGCCAATGGCAAAGTCACGGCTCGAAACGGCGACATTTTCCTGCCGGTTGACGAGTCCTTGCCAGGTGCTGGCACGTCACCTACGGCAGGCGAGCCCTTTCCGCAAAACCGCGTAGCCATTCACATGCACGGCGGCGATTCGCCCTGGATCAGTGACGGAACGCCACACCAGTGGTTCACCGCTGCCGGCGACGCCAGCCCCTTCAAGCGTGGTGCCAATCAGGTCAATGTGCCAGACATGGCCGACCCAGGCGAGGGCGGCGCCACCCTCTTTTATGCCAATGACCAGTCATCGCGCCTGATGTGGTACCACGACCACGCGTTTGGCATCACCCGCCAGAATGCCTATGCCGGCGAGGCTGCCCCTTACCTGATCACCGATCCGGTCGAGGAAGCGGCGCTGGGTAGCGCGGTTCCAAGCGCCATGCTGGCGCTGGTGTTGCAGGACAAATCCTTTGTGCCCAGTGACATCACCACGCAGGATTCCCTGTGGGATACCAAGGCTTGGGGAGAAGAAGGCGACCTCTGGTATCCACATGTGTATGAGCCCAACACCCTCAATACGGGTGGTAGCTTGGTGAGTAATCCTGCTGGCCGCTGGGATTTCGGTCCGACGGATCTGTCATCGGCGACCACCGCCGCTTTGACCTTGCCAGATGGCTCGTATGGCCATGTTTCCAGTACGCCAGAGGCGTATATGGACACGCCGGTGATCAATGGTGTGGCCTACCCAACGTTGTCGGTCGAGCCCAAAGCCTACCGGGTGCGCTTCCTTAACGGTGCCAACGACCGTTATTTCAACTTGTCGCTGTGGGTGGCAGACTCGGCTCAATCGGGCGCTTACCCGGACGCCACGACGTTTGCCAACACCGAAGTCAAGATGGTTGCCGGAGATGGCCGTGAGGGCGGTGTCCCCGATCCACTCACTGCTGGCCCAGCCATCATTCAGTTTGGTAACGAAGCGGGATTGCTGCCAGCCCCCGTGGTGCATGCCCCCACCCCCATGAAGTTGGCGCCAGAATCAATTGAAAGCATCATTCCGAGCATTGAAACTGGAGGTGGTTTTTATCTCGGCAGTGCCGAGCGCGGCGATACGGTGATTGACTTTTCGCAGTACGCCGGCAAGACGCTGATTATGTACAACGACTCCACCGCCCCAGTTCCGGCGGGCGACCCCCGTTACGACTACTACACCGGCAACCCGGATCAAACATTGGCCGGTGGCGCGCCCAGCACGCTACCCGGTTATGGGCCCAATACCCGCACCATCATGCAGATTAAAGTGGCGGCGGCGCCTGCCCCCGTTACAGCCTTTGATACGGCGAGACTGACCACGGCCGTAGCCGCCGCTTACGCCACCAGTGCTGACCCAAAAATCATCACCGGTGTGGTGGCCGATGGCGCCGTGACAACCAACACCTTGCCCAATTTGATGAGCCAGTTGCCCGCAGGCGCCGTGCTTAAAGTAAAAACGATCGAGGGTGGGTTTGATGTGAATTTTGGCCGTCTCATAGCCAATTTTGGTGTTGAATTGCCCGGTATGAACAGTGCTTCCCCACTGGCTTATATTGATGCGCCAACCGACATCGTGAGCGAAGGCGAAACCCAGTTTTGGCACCTTAAAAATCATGATGCCGACAACCACCCGATTCACTTTCACCTGTTCAACGTTCAGGTCATTGCCCGGGTTCAGGCCGATGGTTTTCTAAGAAACCCGGAGCCCAATGAAGCGGGCTGGAAGGAAACCGTTCAGAACTGGCCCAGTGAAGAGGTCATAGTGGCGCTCAAGCCCAAGACGCCAGCCCTGCCGTTTGGCTTGCCCGACAGCGTGCGCCTGATGGACCCGACGATGAATGCCGGTGTCAATACCAACGAGGCCTTGATATACCCCACCGGGGTGACTGCACCGCTGGCGTTCCAGCAATTTGATTTGGTGACAGGTTTGGCCAAATCTGTCGCCAATGTGCAGCTTAACTACGGGTGGGAGTACGTGTTCCACTGCCACATTCTGGGTCATGAAGAAAACGACTTGATGCGCCCCTTGGTGTACTTGCCGCACATCGCTCAACCTGGTGCGCCAACCAATGTGAAATTGACGGGTAACCTGATCAGTTGGACCGATGCCACGCCTGCTGGGGCGCTGTTGACCAAGGGCAATCCCGGTAATGAAATTGGTTTCCGAGTGGAACGCACCGCACTGAAGAATGGTCTTGCCGTAGGCTGGACACCCGTGGCCAAAGTCAATCCGTACAGAGTCAATACCTTGGCCAATGCCACTTCGCTGGTGGATTCATTGACTGTGGCGCCCAACACAAATTACCAATACCGGGTCGTCGCTGTCAACCAGGCGGTGCCAGGTTCCAGCACGGGAGAAACACCGTCTGCGACCGTCTTGCTAGCGCAAGCACCGGCTGCGCCGGCCAGTTTGACGGCCACCAAAGGGACGGCCGCGGCCCAACTCAATTGGCTGACCCTGAACTGGTTGGACCAAGCCACGCAGGAGACCGGTTATGTGGTTCAACGCGCACTGGCCACTGTCAATAGAACGACCGGTGCGGTCACCTGGGCCGTTCAGGCCAGCTTGCCCACGGCTACTTCAGTGCTGGCCGCTAATTTGTTGACTTATGTTGATAAAACCAGCGCCGCCAATGCGGTTTACCAATACTCGGTGAAAGCAGTCAGCGGTGCGCTGGCCGGGACTGCCGCATCGGTTGTTGGCACCACCGCGACAGCGCTGGTAACCGCAACCCAGCTCCAGGCCTTGGGTGCCAGTACCAAGAACGCGTTGTCAATCTCATGGCAGGCTTCAAGCTCTGCCCTGGCAACGGGTTACGAAGTCCAGCGCTGTGTGGGCTTGGCTGCCGCTTGCAAACTGGTGACGGCGGCTTGGAGCACCCTTCCAACGGCTGTGAATGGCGTGGCGACATCCCGTTTTACCGACAGCGGTCTGGCAACCAAGACCAGTTACTCCTACCGTCTTCGTGCGGTGAATTCTGTGGTGCCAGCGCTGATGTCTCCGTGGTCCGCTGTTTACACAGCAAAAACGCTGTAGTTTAAAAACGCTTCATGATGATGCGGTTTTTAAAGCGTCTTTACCTGCTGGCGTTGGCGGCCGGTTTTATCGGGCCGGTACTCGCCCAGCAGGACACTTCGGCTTCCCGGGAACTGGGTCGTCAAATTTATCTTTTCGGCCAACGCGCTGGCGGCCAGCCGCTGGTTGGACGCCGGGGCGGTGCTGATTTGACGGGGGCGCAGGCAGCTTGCGTCAGTTGTCATCGCCGCAGCGGTTTGGGCGGTGTGGAAGGGGTGGAATCCGTCCCTCCGATCAGCGGTCGGGCTTTGTTTGGGGCTGGTGAAGCGGTGGTGGTGCGCCAGGATAAGCGCTTCAGCCCGAGTATTTCGGCGCAACACGCCAACTATGACGAGCGCTCATTTGCCGATGCGGTCAGAACGGGGCGCCATATTTCGGGTCGCGAGATGAGCCCTTTGATGGCCCGCTATGCGTTGACCGATACCGAGTTACAAGGCCTTGGCGCTTACCTGCGAACCCTTTCGGTGGCAGTGTCGCCGGGCGTGACCGAGCATGAAATTCATTTGGCGACGGTGATTGCACCTGGGGTCGAGCCAACCCGGAAAAAAGCATTTCTGGACACGCTTGATGCCATGGTGAACCAGCACAACGTCAATGTTGTGTCTGGTATGCGTCAAAGGGTATCTGCCATTGAACGGCGGCTGCAAACCCGCCGGTCATGGAAACTTGATGTCTGGACACTCACGGGCCCGAAGGAGACTTGGGCGGTGCAACTGGACCAATGGCAACTGAAAAGCCCGGTGTTTGCGGTGCTTTCCGGGCTGGCGCTGGATCACTGGCAACCGGTGCAGGACTTTTGCGAAAAGTCGCGGGTTGCTTGCTGGTTCCCCAGCGTAGACATTGTTCCTGAGGGTGCCGAACAGGGTACTTACAGCCTGTACTTTTCAAATGGCGTGCAGTTGGAGGCAGAAGTACTGCTGAAAAGTTGGCTTACTGGCTCCGAAAAACCTTCGCGGGTCGTGCAGTTGGTGGGGTCTAACCCACGCGCTCAAGCGGCGGCACAAATTTCGCGCGAACGCTTCACTAAAGCGGGCTTGGCAGTGCAAGACCTCGCTTGGTCTGCGTCGAGCGCTGACGCATTGGGTGCCGCTTTGTCGGGCTTAAGTTCGAGTGATGCACTGATGTTGTGGATGAGTTCAGAGGAACTTGAGACCTTGACGCATCGCTTAGCCGCGCCGCTGTCATCGGTGGTCGTGTCCGCTACTTTTGCCAGTGCTGATTTGGCTTCCTGGACACAAGCATGGCGCAACAACGCGTGGTTGCTGCAACGGCTGGAACTGCCCCCCATGCGGGCAGCCAATCTGGCCCGGTTTGAAGACTGGCGCAAGTACCGGAATTTGACTTTGGTCGATGAAAAAATGCAGTCGGAGGTGTACTTCGCGGTCAATTCCTTCTCGTGGATGCTGACGTCGATGTTGAACAACCTGCACACCGATTACTTGATTGAGCGTGGCGAATCAACCCTCTCTTTGCGCGAGGCCACCCAGGTGCAGGAAGAAGTGCAGGCCAAGATGATGGGCGGTGGCGGTCGGCGCCAGCAAGTCCCGCAAGCTCCCATGGCGGGTGCACCTGAAAAGGTGTCGGCTTTGAATAAGCCAGACATGTCAATGTTGATGAAGCGTGAAGGCACCACCGCTTACCCGCGTTTGAGCTTGGCCGTTGGCCAGCGCTTTGCCTCCAAAGGGGCTTATTTGCAAAAGGTCGGCGCGGGTACAGGGAGCGTGAATAACGAAACCAGTTGGATCGTGCCATGACCACCACTGTTTCATTCGTGCCCGAGTGAAATTCACCCCATGAAAAATGATTAACCAGGAATGAAAATGAAAATGAAAATGAAAATGATATCAACCGCCATGACGGCGCTGCTCATCTGCGGCGCAGGTCTGGTTAACGCCCAGACGACAGAGAATCCCCACAAACTGGCAGACCAGAAACTGCGCGCCTGCAAGGCGGAGGCGGTGAAGCAAAACCTCACGGGGGATGAACTTCGCGCCTTCATGCTGACTTGTTTGAAAGCATAAAAAAAGCGGCCTGAGCCGCTTTTTTTTTGAGCTTGAAAAAGCTTTATTCGACCTTGGCCTTGGAGCGCAGTTCTTCCTGGTATTTACCCATTTTTTGCTGTTGCAACTGTTGCGTGATTTGAGGTTTGACATCCTCAAACTTGGGCAACTGAGCGTCACGGATGTCGTCCAGGCGGATGATGTGGTAACCAAACTGGGTTTTGACCGGGGTTTCGGTCATTTTGCCCTTGGCCAGACCGGTCATGGCAGCTGAGAATTCAGCCACGTAGTTGCCAGCGCCAGCCCAATCGAGGTCGCCGCCCTTGGCGCCCGAACCTGGGTCCTTGGAAGCCTTCTTGGCGATGTCTTCAAACTTGCCGCCTTTTTTCAGCTGGGCAATGATGGCCTTGGCCTGGTCTTCTTTTTCTACCAGGATGTGACGGGCCTTGTACTCTTTGCCGCCGTTGGAGGCCGCGAACTTGTCGTACTCCGCTTTGATATCGGCGTCAGTCACGGGGTTAGTTTTTTGGTAGTTGGTGAACAGCTCACGAATCAACAGGGTCTGGCGCGCCAGTTCCATCTGGGTCTTGAAATCTTCAGTGGTCTCGTAGCCTTGTTTCTGGGCTTCCTGGATGAAAATTTCGCGGGCGATCACTTCGTCTTTGATCTGGCCTTCCATTTCAGGCGTCACCGGGCGACCCGAGCGCGCAATTTGCTGCGACAGGGCTTCGATACGTGACTTGGGGACGGCCTTGCCGTTGACGATGGCGACGTTTTGCGCCAGCACCACGGGTGCCAGGGTGCACAGCATGACGGCAGAAGCAACGGCAGTTAAAAGTTTCATTTTCATTCGGGGTTCCCTAATTAAAAAGTATTAAATATTCAGGTTCAAACGGGGGGTAAGTGGGCTTCAATCGCCAAAGCGTGGAGGCCCTGGGCAATGAAATCTTGCAGCGAATCATACACAAGGCGATGGCGCATCACGACTGACTTGCCCGTAAATAAATGTGAAGTGATTTTCACCCTGAAATGAGTGCCGGCGCCGGTGCCGTTCGACCCTGCATGGCCGTTGTGCTGGTAGCTTTCGTCCACCACTTCGAGGGTGACGGGTTGAAGCTTTTCACGCAAGCGCTGCTCAAGCAGCAGGGCAGTGGGCGCCGCCAAGGGAGTGGGGTGGGTCATGGTGCTGCCTTGGGGGTTGTGGGTTCGTCGGGTTTGAGGTAACGCGATATATAAAAGCCCTGGCCCACGATGAAGACCAGCGGAAACGCGTAGCCCCAGAGCTTGAAGTTAACCCAGGCTTCGGTGCTGTAGTAGGCGGCCACATAGCCGTTGATGATTGACATGAAGGCGCTGTAGATCACCCACACCAGATTGAGTCGCATCCAGACCGGGTCAGGCAGCTCCATCTGGCTGCCCAGCATCAGCTTCAAAAAGTTCTTCTTGTAGACCCAAACCGCCAGCGCCAGCCCGATCGCCATGGCGGCGTACAGCACGGTCGGTTTCCATTTGATGAATCGGTCGTCGTGCAAGGCAAGCGTCAGGGCGCCAAACACCAGCACCAGCGCCAGGGTGATTTTGTGCATCATCGTCAGCTTGCGGTCGATGACGTAGATCAGCACCATTTGCAGCACGGTGGCGGCCATCAGCACGCCGGTGCCCACGTAGATGTCGTACGACTTGTACGCGCCAAAAAAGAGCAGGATAGGAAAGAAGTCGATCAGTATTTTCATGTTGGTGTGAAGTTTAACGAGGCCGAGTTCATGCAGTAGCGCAGGCCGGTGGGGGCCGGGCCGTCCTCAAACACATGACCCAGATGCGCACCGCAGTCGGCGCAATGCACTTCGGTGCGCTTGGCCCACAGCTTGCCATCGACCTGGGTGCCCACCGCCGCTTCATTGATCGGCTGAAAGTAGCTCGGCCAGCCGCAACCGGCGTCGAACTTGGCATTTGCGTCAAACAGCGGTTTGTCGCAGCAGATGCACTTGTAAATGCCTGCAGCCTCGTTGTCCGCGTATTTGCCGGTGTAAGGGCGCTCAGTGGCTTCGTGGCGGGTCACGTCGAAGGCCGAAGGCTCAGCGCCTTTGGTGGCCAGCAAGGCTTTCCACTCGGCATCGGTTTTGGTGATTTTGTAGGTCATGGTCGCATTCTCGGTGGTCTGTGTGTCAGGAACTGCAGCTGATCTCGATGCTGCTGGCCCAATCAGGCGGAAAGTCGGCGTACGCCTCAAAACCGGGGTGTTCCTCAAAGGGAGATTCAAGCAGATTCAGCAAAGTATCGACCTGAGAAAAGTCTTTAAGTTTCGCCGCCCGGATGGATTGTTCGCCCAAATGATTGCGCAGCACAAACTTCGGGTTGGTTTTAAGCATTAAATCGGTCGCTAGCCCCCGTGCTACCTGCGTAAGTCGCTCTGAATAACGTAGCAACCAGGCGTCGGCCGCGTGGCGGTCCAGAAACAGGTCGCGCACGGTTTGATTGTCGGTGCCCGCGCTGGCGTGGCTCAGACGGCGCCAGAAGATGGTGTAGTCGACCCGGTCCTGGGCCAGTAATTTCAGAATGTCTTCAATCAGCAGGCGGTCAACTGCCGCAGTGCTGTCGCCGGCATGGGCCAGCCCCAGCTTGGCGCACATCAGTTTTTCAAACGCTGCCGGGAAAACGGTTTTGTAGGACTCCAAGGCAGCCAAGGCCAACTCTTGCTCACTGATCAGGGGCAACAGCGCTTGCCCCAAGCAAAACAGGTTCCAGTGGGCGATGTTGGGTTGTTTGTTAAAGGCATAGCGGCCCCGGTCGTCGGAGTGGTTGCAGACGTGGTCGGGGTCATAGGCATCCAGAAACTGGAACGGGCCGTAGTCAATGGTCAGGCCCAGCACGCTCATGTTGTCGGTGTTCATCACGCCGTGGCAAAAGCCGACCGATTGCCACTGCGCCACCATGTGGGCGGTGCGCTCGCTCACCGCTTGGAGCAGGGCGGCGTAGGGGTTGCCGGCAAACTGATCCCCGGTTCGGCACTCGGGATAAAACTTGTCAATCACATAGTCGGCCAGCGTTTTGAGCTGCGCGTGCTGGCCGCTGTGTGAAAAATGTTCAAAGTGGCCGAAGCGCACAAAACTGGGCGCCACCCGCGTCACCACTGCGGCGGTCTCGATGCTTTCACGGTAGATTTCTTCATCCGAGCCGGTCACGCACAGGGCCCGCGAGGTGGCTATGCCCAGGCCCTGCATCGCCTCGCTGCACAAAAACTCCCGAATGCTGGAGCGCAGCACCGCGCGACCGTCCCCCCGGCGCGAGTAGGGCGTGAGTCCGGCGCCTTTGAGTTGCAGTTCCAGCCCGCCTTCGGTTTCGCCCAGCAGAATAGCCCGGCCATCGCCCAGTTGTCCGGCCCACTGACCAAATTGGTGGCCGCTGTAAACGCTGGCCAGCGGTTGCGTGCCTGACAAGGGTTGGTTGCCGGACAGCACTTCGAGTAACTCTTGGGAATTCAACCAATCGCTATCCAGTCCAAGCGCTTTGGCCACCGAAGCGCTGCGGCCCACCCAATAGGGCGCTGGCAGCGGTTGAGGGGCGAGCGGGGTGTAAAAACTTCGGCCCAGTTGCGCAAAACTGTTGCGCCAGGTCAAGCCGACATCGAGTGTTTTAAGGTTGCTTGGTGCCATGTTCATGGCCGGAATTGTCTCGCAGAGGGTCTGAGCCTACCGATGGCGGGGTTATCAAAGGCCCGTGACATTGTGGGGACAGCGTGCGTTTCGTCAATGACTTAGCGGCTTAACCATGAGATTTTCCAATTTCCAACCATCACAAATTTCCCTCATGCCATGACTACAGCCGTGATCGTTTCCACCGCCCGCACCCCGCTTGCCAAAAGCTGGAAGGGCGCTTTCAACATGACCCATGGTGCGACCTTGGGTGGCCATGCCGTTGAACACGCCATCTCCCGTGCCGGCATTGAGGCGGCCCAGGTGGACGACGTCATCATGGGCTGCGCCTTTCCGGAAGGAGCGACCGGCTCCAACATTGCCCGGCAGATCGCCTTGCGTGCGGGTTGCCCGGTGTCCGTGCCCGGCATGACGGTCAACCGGTTTTGCTCTTCGGGCTTGCAAACCATCGTGCTCGCAGCCCAGCGCGTGATGGCGGGCGAGGGTGATATTTTTGTGGCTGGGGGTCTGGAGAGTATCTCGTGCGTGCAGCAGCAGATGAACACTCACATGCTCAACGATCCGTGGTTGCAACAGCACAAGCCCGAGATTTACTGGAGCATGCTGCAAACCGCCGAGCTGGTGGCCAAGCGCTACAACATCAGCCGCCAAGCCATGGACGAGTTCGGCGCAGCCAGTCAGCAGCGCGCCACGGCGGCGTTGGCAGCAGGACTATTCCATGACGAAATCACACCAATCACCGTCACCATGGGCGTGATCGACAAGGTCATGGGCCTGATCTCCAAAAAAGTCACCGTCAGCCAGGACGAAGGCATTCGCGCAGGCACCACCGTCGAAGGCATCAGCGGCTTGCGGTCAGCGCTGCCGGGTGGCTTGATTTCAGCCGGCAATGCCAGCCAGTTTTCTGATGGCGCGGGTGCGGTGGTGGTGATGAACGAGGTGCTGGCCGAGAAAAAAGGCCTCAAGCCCTTGGGCCGTTTTCTGGGCTTTGCCGTGGCGGGCTGCGAGCCGGACGAAATGGGCATCGGGCCGGTATTTGCCATTCCCAAAGTGCTGGCGCGTCTGGGGCTCAAGGTCAGCGACATTGACCTGTGGGAACTCAACGAAGCCTTTGCCGTGCAGGTGATTTACTGCCGCGACCGCCTCGGTATTCCCCAAGACTACCTCAACGTGAATGGTGGCGCCATTGCAGTCGGCCACCCTTATGGCATGAGCGGCCAGCGCCTCACCGGGCACGCCCTGATCGAAGGCCAGCGTCGCGGTGCCAAACGCGTCTGCATCACCATGTGCATTGGCGGTGGCATGGGGGCAGCGGGCGTTTTTGAGGTGCTGTGATCAAACGACGACTGAGCCGCATGACGAGGCGGTTTTCTTAGGCTATCCGTATTTTGTTGTGTACAAGCGCTAAATCTTGCCTTCTTCGATTAGCCTGACCCATGTTGATATTTCGGTTCCGATGTTTCATCCGTACAAACCGGCCGTGCATCAGGCCGCGTTTCCCTAATTCGTATCTGGCTCGCTAGGCTCAGTCGGATCGAAACCATCCTGAGTAAGCAAATCAAAGTCAGACTGATACAGCCGGTCCTGAATTATTCGGTATTTCTCGAATTCGCTTTCAGCATGTGTTTTGGCAATTTCTGCAGTGACTTTTCCGGCATCCTGCAAAACATCGCGGTCCCATACTTTCAGAAACCTGCCCAACCTTACTTCCCAATCCGCCATGGTCATGGGAATTCGGCGCATGGCCTGAGCTTCGGCCATATCGAGGTAGGCCGAAACAATCCGCTGCATTTGTGCCAATTCGAACTCCGAGAGATAGTTTTTGGCAATGGAGACATCGTATTTTTGAATCTTCTGGTTGGGTGCTCCATCCCAAGTGGTCAAACCCATGTTTTCCTTCTGATGGGCGGCCCGATCCATGATTGCTTCAGCCGCCGTCCGCCCGTGAATGGCGTAGTGCAACTTGTTTTGAACCGCTGCAAAGAAGCGTTTGGTTGCCGTGGCGGAAGAATCGTAGTCCAGGGCAGTTGCGTAGATGTCAGTGATTTTTTGGTAGAACTTGCGCTCTGAAAGTCGGATTTCACGAACCTGTTCAAGTTGACGCTCAAAAAATTCATTGTCCAAAATGCTGCCGCCCTTTTTTTGACGCTCAACATCCATAACCCAACCTTGAATCGTGTAATCCTTCACAATTCTGTTGGCCCACTTGCGAAACTGCACAGCCCGTTCGTTTTCGATCTTAAAGCCAACTGCGATGATGGCTTGCAGGCTGTAATGCTTGACTTTGTAGCTCTTGCCATCTGTGGCAGTTATTAAGTAATCCTTAATAACTGCCTGCTCCTGAAGTTCATCAGTGGCAAAAATACGCTTCAAATGTTGGTTGATGGCAGGAACCGAGACATCGTAGAGTGTCGCCATCATCTTTTGCGTCAGCCAGATGTTTTCGTCCTCATAACGCATTTCCACGCTGGATTCCGAGTCACCCTCCGCTGCAACGAAAGTCAAATATTCCGCTGCTGATGACCGAACAATGCTAACGACCAGGGGTGTTTTTTGTTTCTTTGTCATTGAAATATTTCTACCGTTTACGTAATCTGCATGTCTAAGGGATCCACTAGTTTTCTGGTTTTGGGAGCCTTTGCGGTTTCGCCGAGATTGCTATATCAACAACGAAATATGGATAGCCTTTTCATATAACGAAGTTTGTCATGTTGACTGGTAAGTTGATGGCGTTGAATTGGCTGAGCCACTCGAAGGCGGCCGCTTGCGGCAGGGGGCGGCTGAAGTAGTAACCCTGAAAAGCATCGCAACCCAGGTTGGTCAGGTAAGCGCGCTGGGCCTGCGTTTCGACGCCTTCGGCAATCACGGTGAACCCCAAATTGTGGGCCAGGCCGATGGTGGCAGCACAGATCGCGGCATCGTTGGCGTCGGTTTCCAGGTCTTGCACAAAAGCCCGGTCGAGCTTGAGGTAGTCCAGTGGCAGGCGCTTGAGGTAGGCCAGCGATGAGTAGCCGGTGCCAAAGTCGTCCATCGCCAGACGCACGCCCAAGGCCCGAATCAGCCCGAGTCGCTCGATGGAGGCCACGGGGTCTTGCATGGCCACTGATTCGGTGATTTCCATCGTCAGCGCCTGGCCCGGTAAACCACTGTCTTGCAGCGCTTGGGCAATGCGTTGCGGCAGGGTGGCGTTGCGTAGCTGAATGGCACTGAGGTTGACGGCCATGGTCAGGTCTGGCAAGCCGCATTGGCGCCAGCGCGCCAGGATTTGACAGGCCGTTTGCAGTGCCCAGTCGCCTATTTCGTTAATCAGGCCGAGTTCTTCTGCCAATGGAATGAACTCGTTGGGTGGCACCAGCACCCCGTTGGGTTTTTGCCAGCGAATCAGCGCTTCCACGCCAATGGCACGCTCCCCGGTGACGTCGAGTTGCGGTTGGTAGTGCAGCACAAATTGTTGTTGTGTGACCGCATCGCGCAGGTCGAGTTCCAGGGCCAGGCGCTCGGCTGCGGCCGTCATCATGGCGGCATCGAAGAAGTGAAACACCCCTTTTCCAGCGCTCTTGGCGTGGTACATGGCGATGTCGGCGCTTTGCATCAACGCGCCGCGGTCCTGCCCGTCTTGCGGGTAAAAACAGATGCCGATGGAAACCGATGCCCGCAGCGAATGCCGGCCCAGTGCAATCGGCTGGCGCAAGCTGTCGATGATCTTGCTGGCCACGCTGGAGGCATCCTGGGGGTCATCGAGTTCGGCCAGCACCACCACGAACTCGTCGCCACCGAGGCGGGCCACGATGTCGTTGTCGCGCACCGTGGCGCTCAGGCGCTTGGCCACGGCGCACAAAAATTCGTCACCAATGCCGTGCCCCAGTGTGTCGTTGATGGACTTGAAGTTGTCCATGTCCAGAAACATGACCGCCAGGCGCCGGTCATGGCGGCGCGCGTCGGCCACCAGTTGGTCAAGACGGGCTTCGAGCGTGTAGCGGTTGGCCAGCCCGGTGAGCGCATCGCGGTGCGCTAGCCGCTCGATTGCCTCGGCCGCCTGATGCTGCTCGGTCACATCGGTGTAGATCGTGACAAAGCTGCCATCGGCCAGTGGCAGACCGCGCACATCCAGAATGCTGCCATCCGGTCGGGTGCGTGTGAACTGGTGCGGTAAATGCAGGCGTGCCCGGTCCATCAGTTGTTGAACCTGAACTTCCGCGTCACCTACGCCGTATTCACCGCGCGCGGCATTGAATCTGAAAAAGCGCTCCAGCGTCGGGTTGTTTTCAAACAACTCAGCCGGAAAATTGAGCAAGCGGGCGTATTCCGTGTTGTGGACCAGCAAACGCAGGTCGGCCCCAAACAGCGTGACGCCCCCGGGGATGTTGTCAACCAGGGTCTGAAATACCTCGCTTTGGTGGCGCAGTTCGCGCTCAATCGTTTTTTGCTCGGTGATGTCCGAGTAGATGGTGACAAAACCGCCATGTGGCATTGGTGCACCGCGCAGGTCAATGACCGTGCCATCGGGGCGCGTGCGCTCCAGTCGGTGCGTCACCGGGTGGGCCGCCTTTTCGACGATGTCTGCCACAAAGCTGTCGACGTCAACCTCGCCATACTCCCCGCGCTCGGCGTTCCAGCGGGTCAAATCCGCAAAATGGGTGTGTTGCGTCAGCATGTCTCGGGTAAAGCCGAGCAGCTTGACGGCCTGTTCGTTGATCAGCAGCAACTGGAGGTTTTTGTCATACACACTGACCCCGCCGGGCAGGTTGTCGATCAGGGTTTCCAGAAGTTCGGTCTTTTCCGTCAGGGCTTGCTCGCGCTGCTTGCTGTCGGTGACGTCGGTGTAGCTGGTCACAAAGCCTACGGTTTTTCCGTCCACCTGCATCGGCCGACCTTCCACCAGGTGCGTGCGGCCATTGGGCCGTGTGCGCTCAAAACGGTGGGGCTGAAACTTCATGGCCATGGCGCGCCGCTGCGCCACCAGTTCGACGGGGTCGCCGGGACCGTATTCGCCGCGCAAGGCCGGGTACATCAGCAAGTCATCAAAAGAGGCGTCGGGGTACGCACTCTCGGGAGGCAGGTTGAGCACTTCAAGCAAAGTGGCGTTCCAGCATTTGAGCTGGAGCTGGTCATCAAACACCGAAATGCCTTGTGGCAGGTGGTCCACCACGCTGCTCAGGTAGGTGGCCTGCTCGCGCAAGGCGGACTCGTTGCGTTGCTGGTCGGTGATGTCGGTATAGATGCTGATGAAGCCGCCATTCGGTAGCGGTCCCCCGTTGATTTCAAACACACGCCCGTTGGGTCGGGCGCGCTTGAAACGGTGCGCCAGTCGCTGGTTCGCCAAGGCCATGCGCTCCTGCGTCAGTTGGTGCGCGTCACCGGCGCCGTAATCGCCGCGCAAGGCATTGAATAGTGTCATTTCTTCCAGCGTGGGCAAGCTGGGCTCGAACATGGTCAAGGGGAAATCAAGCATATCGACCAGCAAGCGGTTGATGGCCAGCAGTCTGAAATCACGGTCAAAAATGCCAATGCCCACCGGCAGGTGATCCAGCATGGCCCGGTAATTAGCCAACTCGTCACTGGCGACCAGTGCTGAGGAAAAGTGACCGCTGAGAATCATGGGTGATTTTGGGGTAGACGAGGATTGAGGTTGGTTATTGTGCGCCCTAAACACACGACAAACGCACTCTCAAGGGGTATTGCCACGGCTACACTCGGCGCCGTGAGTTTATTCAAATCTGCCTCTATTGTTTCGCTGTTAACCCTGCTGTCGCGCATCACTGGCTTGGTGCGCGAGTTGCTGATTGCCTCCACGTTTGGGGCCAGTGCGCTGACCGATGCGTTCAATGTGGCGTTTCGCATCCCCAACCTGTTTCGCCGCTTTTTTGGCGAAGGCGCCTTCAGTCAGGCGTTTGTGCCGGTGCTGGCAGCCTCCAAGGCGCAGCACGGAGAGGCTGCCACAAAAATCCTGATTGACGACGCAGCCACGGTGTTGGCGTGGTCTCTGGCGGTTCTCAGCCTGATCGGTGTGGCCGCGGCCCCGGCGCTGGTCTGGGCCATGGCCAGTGGTCTGCAGCAAAGCCCGCGCGGTTTTGAGGTGGCCGTGGTCATGACGCGCTGGATGTTTCCGTACATCGCCTTCATGTCGATGGTGGCCTTGGCCGCTGGGGTGCTCAACACCTGGCGCCGCTTTGCCGTGCCTGCCGCCACGCCGGTGTTGTTGAACCTTTGCATGATTGGTGCCGCCTGGCTCGGCGCACCCTGGTTCAAGTCGATGGGCCTGGAGCCGATTTATGCGCTGGCGGGCGGTGTGCTGCTGGGCGGTGTGCTGCAACTGGTGGTGCAATGGCTGGCCTTGAAGCAGCTGGGTCTGATGCCAAAAATCAGTTTGCGAATGCAAGCGCTGCGCTCGGCCTGGGCCGATCCGGGCACCAAAAACATTCTCAAACTGATGGGCCCGGCTTTGCTGGGCGTGAGCGTGGCGC
>SESB01001098.1_pt1 | contig 18320 bp, 12 predicted proteins | sample 3171441 | NCBI WGS metagenome assembly SESB01 (sample SAMN06051867, study PRJNA518727) | freshwater metagenome | biome: subpolar coniferous forest; feature: holomictic lake; material: water; isolation source: holomictic Lake 227, 6 m depth | place: Canada: near Kenora, Ontario | collected... | reverse complement strand
TAATTATGGAAAAAAGTATCTAAAAACTTTTTCAATTTCAGGTGGTTCAAAAGTATTTCAATTCAATAATGATGTCCCCATACTTCCAATATTCAATACATTTACAACGTTGAGACAGAAGTATAATTATATGAAGATCTACGAGGCTGATTATTTTAAAATGTCTTATTCAACGGGTATAGGCAATGGGTTTACAATTGGGGCAGAATTTCAGTTTCAAAATCGGAAGCCTTTAGAAAATTTGGCTGATATGACTAGTTGGAAAGATTATCCCAATCGAAACTTTACTCCAAATTATCCAACAGAAATTTCGCAATCTAATATGGTGGCTAATCAAGCAAGTCAATTTACTTTTTATGCCACATGGAAACCTGGAACTAATTATATCGAATTGCCGGATCAGAAAATTAGTATTGGTTCAAAGTATCCAACTTTCAATGCATCATTAACACAGGGGATTAATGGATTATTGGGAAGTAATGTTTCTTTTTCAAAATGGCATTTAGGAATTACGGATAACCTGAATTTGAAATTAGGTGGAAAATTAAATTATGCCTTCGGGATAGGAGGTTTTTTGAATACTGACAAATTATTCATTCCGGATTATCAGCATGTGCAAGGGAATCAGATTTTTTTTGCAACCCCTTATTTGAGTAGTTTCCAGTTGCCCACTTATTATCAGTTTAGTAATACCTCAAAATTAAATGCTACTGCTCATGTGGAATATCATTTAAACGGGTTACTTACTAATAAAATTCCGGGATTCAGAAGCCTTAATCTATTTTTAGTTACCGGAGGTTCGGCTTTATATATTCAACCCGGCACTAAATATTTTGAGGCTTATTGGGGAGTAGAAAACATTTTTAAGATCTTGCGGTTTGATTTTGTACAGGGTTTTGAACAAAATGGGGGACGGCCAAGCGGCTTCCGACTTTCAATCCCATTCATCGCAAATCGTAAATAAAGCTGAATCAGTTATCGTCTTTTTATTTTATTCGTATCTTCGTTTCGAAATTTTGGCTACCCTGCAAGTAGCTCCAAACATTAATCATGGAACATTCTGAAAAGGATGTCTGAAATTTAGTAACATGCCAGTATTACACAATCGTGTTTCCAACGATGAGTTGAAAGAACTCCTGATGCAGGAAAAAAATCCCCGCACCACCATTAGTTTCTATGCCTATTTTCCGATTCAAAATCCACAAGAATTCAGAGACTTTTTGTATAAACATTTAAATACACTCAAAGTATTTGGTAGGATTTATATAGCAAAAGAAGGCATCAATGCTCAAATGAGTGTGCCAAGTGAAAGTTTTGAATCCTTTAAAACATTTTTGTACAGCATTGATCACTTAAATGGTTTGCGATTAAATATTGCAGTGGATGACGATGGAAAAAGTTTTTGGGTTTTGAAGATAAAAGTGCGCGAGAAAATTGTGGCAGACGGCATTGACGATTCTTCCTTCAGCATGGAAAACAAAGGGAAATATGTAAATGCTCAAGAAATGAATGCATTCCTTGAGCAAAAGGATACCATTGTAATCGACATGCGCAACCACTATGAGTACGAAGTAGGACATTTCGATCATGCGATAGAAGTTCCTTCAGATACGTTCAGAGAACAATTGCCAATGGCTGTTGAAATGATGAAGGGAAATGAAGATAAAAATATCATCATGTATTGCACTGGTGGTATCAGATGCGAAAAAGCAAGCGCTTATATGTTGCATAATGGGTTTAAAAATGTGTTTCATTTAGAAGGTGGAATTATTAATTATGCTCGTCAGGCAAAAGAATTATCAATTGAACCAAAATTTATAGGGAAGAATTTTGTTTTTGATCACCGCCTTGGGGAGCGAATTACAGAACACATTATTGCTAAATGCCATCAATGTGGGGAGCCCTGTGATGTTCATACCAACTGTTTAAATGATGGGTGTCATCTGTTATTTATTCAATGTACCCATTGTGCCGAAAAATTTAGTGGTTGTTGCTCTCAGGCTTGTAAAGACACCATTCATCTCCCAATAGAGCGACAAAAAGAATTAAGACAAGGACTGGATAATGGCCCAAAAATATTTAATAAAAGCAAACAACGATTAAGACCAAGACTTGACGAAATGAATGGTTTGTAAACATTCATCATTTTTGTGGGATGATTTAATGGTTTTGCTTTATTTTGCCAAACTAGTGAGAAAGACGTTTAGTTTCATATTATTGATTTGTTTACTGGTCTATATTGGAGGCTATCAACTTTTTTATTGTCTTTATCAGCAAAGCTTGAAAACTGAGATGAAGGCATACCTAAAAGAAAACAAGACCTCAAAATTTGGTACCAGATTAGAATTTGAAATAGAAGGTAACCAAATTAAGGATAAAAGTTTTTCATGGGAAGAAGAGAATGAAGAATTTCGTTATCATAATGAATTATATGATGTAGTTAATATTGAAAATCAGGAAGGCAAATTGATTTTGATTTGTATTAAAGACAATGACGAAAACCAACTTGAAAATCAATTAAAAGAAATTCATAAAATTAATAAGACAGGAAGTTCTAAAACCTCACAAATTAATTTCAAATCTTTCTCAGTCTTTTATCTGCAAAAACAACCTAGGCTGTTTATTTCCGGAAAAGGAAAAAAAGAAAATCCACCTGATTTTTCTTCAAATTTGTCGACTTCTTTTTTTGATATACTATTGCCACCCCCGCGTTGTTAATCGTACATATTTATTGGGTCACATTCGTGGCTGTTTCATTTATTGCTCAATTATAAACAAACTCATGTATAAGTATATATTAATGCTACTGATGTTAGTAGCTGTATCTGCAGGTGCTCAAAATAAAGTAAAGGGTAGGATTATAGATTCGAAATCTAAAACTCCATTAGTGGGTGCTTCCATTAAAATAGCTGGTAAACCTTCCGTTGTATCCGATAGTCTGGGAAATTTCGTACTGGATTGTAATAGCAATAGTTTGGTTACAGTATCTTTTATTGGGTATGCTTCTTCTCAAAAAACTGTGATTGATTGTAACACAGCACTAATTTTTTCTTTAGAGCAAACTCATCAACAATTAGAAAAAGTTGAAATTACAGCAACATCAAATCAAAACAAATCAACTTTATATCAACCAGTATCTATAGCAAAACTTACTGATGTTGAATTAAAAAGAAACACAGGATTATATCTTGATGATGCTATCAACTCTAATGTGCCTGGTGTTACAATGCAAAGAAGGGCTGTCTCTTCGGGTCAGCAATTTAATATCCGCGGTTATGGTAATGGATTAAGAGGTACAAATGGAATCAATAGTAATTTCGACGGACAAGGTTCGAAAGTGTATTTAAATGGAATTCCGATTACAGATGCTGAGGGGATTACCGTAATGGATGATATCGACTTTTCATCCATCGGAAATGTAGAGATCACAAAAGGTCCTTCTGGAACTTTATATGGGTTAGCAATTGCGGGAGTAGTTAATTTAACAACCCTCAAGCCTGAAAAAAATACTACTAGCATCGGTCAGGACATTCAATTTGGTTCAAATGGTTTGCAGCGATTTACTACCCATTTCCAAACATCGGGTGAGCATAGTTCATTACTAGTAAATTATGGTAAGCAAAAATCGGATGGTTATATGGTGCATACTGCATCACATAAAGACTTTGTAAATATTTCCGCTGATATCCAACCTTCCGAAAAACAAAATATCACAGCTTATTTTGGGTATAGTAATAGTTATGATGAAAGAGGTGGGGAGCTTACGATTGCACAATATAATAGCTTTGATTATAGCGGTAATCCTGAGTATATTAAAAGAAATGCGCATTCTGAAATCATCAGTTTTAGGGCAGGACTTGGACAGACTTATAATTTTAATAGTCATCTTTCAAATAATACTTCTGTTTTTGTATCTGGGGCCAGTAATAATGCCAGTTCTGCAGGAGGATGGACAGATAAAAATCCAATCAATTTTGGGTTTAGAAGTACTATTGATGCCAAATTTAATGTATCAGATCAAATAAATTTAAGTAGTATTTCAGGGATAGAAATGCAGCAACAGTATGCACAGATTATTGGCTATAATATGGTAGCCAATCCCGCTTCTTCAACGGCTTATTGGAATATCGGAGCAATGCGTAGTAATCAATCTACTATTAGTGCTACTTCCTCAATATTTACAGAATGGACTTTGCAAATGGCTAAAGATTTTTCCATTACAGCAGGTTTAGGCTATAGTAATATGCGCATTGATTTAAATGATAAATTTTATGTGGCTGCAAATACAAATCCTACAAAATTTGCGACAAGTTATAATGGAATGGTTTCACCGCATGTAGCAATTAACAAAGTTTTCAGCAAAGCTGTTTCCATTTATGCTGCTTATAGCAAGGGATATAAAGCTCCGGTTAGTTCTTACTTTTTTATTCCAACTACAGGTAAACTCAATACAGGTTTGAAACCTGAGGTTGGCAATCAATTTGAAATAGGAACCAAAGGTGTTATTGTTAATGAAAAAATTGCATATCAATTAGCCATTTTTAGTGCTCAATTTTCCGATAAAATGACAGCTATTGCTGTTCCTTTGAATGGCTCAACTACAACAACTGCGTATTCATATATTGCAAATAGTGGTAAGCAAGATGATAAGGGGATTGAATTATCTATCAAGTACAATGCATTTGAGTCTAAAACGGGCTTTATTAGTTCGATTAAACCTTTTGCGAATCTTGCGTATAGTGATTTCAAATATGTGGGATATAGTTTCCAAACATTGAGTGCCGATAGACTTTCAGCGGTTGTTGTAAATTATGATGGAAAGGCAGTTGCAGGCGTTGCCCCCCTAACAGCAAATATTGGAGCAGATATAATGAGTAAAACTGGATTATATGCTAATCTTACTTACTCGTATAAAGATGCAATGTCAATTAGTTCGGATGGCTTAAATAAAACAACCAGTTATAATTTATTGAACGGAAAAATTGGTTTTCAGAACAAGATTTCAAATAAATTAGATTTTGATTTGTTTCTTGGGGTTACCAATATTACCGGCACTCAATATGCTTACATGGTTTTCGTGAATCAGCTACCAGATGCTTATTTACCCGCACCATATAAGGTTAATTATTTTGGAGGAATTAATTTAAAATACAATTTTTAGATGTAATCAGTTTTAAATAGTGATATGAAAAAATACTTTTTATTTTTTGTTCTGATAACTGCAATAATTAGTTGTGGCAGGTTTAATAAAAAAGAATTAGATACTAAGAAAGATATTAGAATTGTATCTGTTTCTAAACATTTAACTGAGATGTTATTTGCATTAGGAAAAGGGCATGATATTGTTGCTTGTGATCTTACAAGTTCTTATCCTGATAGCGCTAAATTATTGCCTACTGTAGGTTATCACCGTGCTTTAAATGCAGAGGGAATTATTTCGAGGCACCCCGATATTGTAATTCATAGTAATGACATCGGTCCAGCATCAGTGTTGCCGCAATTAGAAAAAGTTGGATTAAATATCAAAGCTTTTTCAGGAGCAAATACTTTGGATAGTGCCAAAATTTTGCTGACAGAACTCGGTAAATTTTTTGGAGCAGAAAAACAAGCTGATTCATTAAATAAAAAGCTTGATAATGATTTGCTTAATGTTCAGGCTGCTCAAAAAAATATAAAAGATAGTCCAACTGTTATGATTATTCATTATGGGCAAGCTAACAATGTATATTTTGTAATGAGTGGCAGAAAAGGTGCTGGTGATAAAATGATTGCTTATGCAGGAGGTAAAATTGCAAATTATGATGCCAAAGGAGCCAGGCAAATTAGTGCAGAAGCAATAGCATTAGCAAACCCTGATATCATTATTGCAACAGATTATGGCTTTGACAAAATGGGCTCAGTAGAAAAATTCAAAACTATTCCTGGCGTTAACCTAACGAGTGCAGCAAAGAATAATCGTATTTATAGATTTGAAGAACACGATTTAGTTTACTTTGGACCAAGGTCTGGTGAAAATATTTTAAAACTAATGAGTTTGATTCATCCAACTAAAGATGCATTCAAGAAATAAATACCTTTTCCCCTTATTGATGGTAATGCTAGTAATTGTATTACTGGCATCCATCGCATTTGGGGCTGTAAGTATTTCTATACATGATATGGAGTTGGCTGTAATAAATTGGATCAAAGGAAAAGAACCCGGTTCTATATATGAGTCTGTTTTTTTGCAGATCCGATTACCTAGAATATTATTATGTGCCATTACAGGATCCATACTTTCAGTTTCAGGTGTTTTAATGCAAGGTTTATTCCGCAACCCGATTGTGGAACCAGGATTAGTGGGTACTAGTGCGGGTGCAGCTTTAGGGGCTTCTTTTGTATTTGTTTTTGCTTCTTGGTTCGGAGCAGAAATTCAATCAATTGTTGGTCCTTTTTTAGTGCCACTATTTGCATTTATGGGTGCACTGACTGCTACTTTTATAGTATATCAATTATCTAATAATAACACAAGGGTTTCATTAACATCATTATTGTTAGTAGGGGTAGCCATTAATGCAGTTGCATTAAGTGGTACTGGATTTATGACTTATTTAGCTAGGGATCCACAAGCGAGAAGTATTAGTTTTTGGAACCTTGGTACTTTTTCAGGTGCAAATTGGTTTCAAGTAGAAATTGTGTTTTTAGTAGCATTAGTAGTGCTCGTGATATCTTTCCAGGATGCAAATAAATTAAATGCTTTTATCCTGGGAGAAGAGGAAGCTGGCTATTTGGGAATTGACACTCAGAAACTAAAGCGAAAGATTTTAGTGATTAACACGGCAATGGTGGCTATTGCAACATCCTTTGTTGGAGTAATTGGATTTATGGGTTTAATTGTTCCTCATGTGATGCGATTACTGGTTGGAAGTGATCATCGTAAATTGATACCCGCATCCATTATTGGAGGAGCCATACTTTTATTGTTTGCAGATATGGGGGCAAGATTGTTACTTGCTCCAGCAGAAATTCCCATTGGTATTATCACGTCCCTGGTTGGTGCTCCGGTTTATATTCTTTTGTTGAAACGGAATAATTTCATTGAAAAAAAAGGAGGTGAATTTGATTGACCTCATTAATTGCTCCTATCAAATTCAAAATAAATTTCTGGTAAAAGAAATTAATTGTTCTATTTCCCCCAATGAACTAGTTGTTATTATGGGTTCTAATGGAGCTGGAAAATCCACATTATTAAAATTAATTTCCGGGTTACTTAAAGTGTCAACTGGAGAATTATTAATTGATAATAAATCAATCAACAAATATCCTTCCATTGAGCTGGCTATTAAGAGGGCAGTGCTCTCGCAGCATTATGAAATTTCTTTTCCACTTACCGTAAGAGAAATTGTTTTAATGGGGCGATATCCATATTTTAAAACAAATCCAAATCAAAGAGATTTTGATATTGTAAATCATGTAATGAAATTGATGGGCATTTCTGAATTCGCAAATAGAAAATATCAAACCCTCTCTGGAGGGGAAGCTCAAAAAGTTCAAATGTGCAGGGTTCTGGCACAAATTAGTGGAACAGAAAAGAAAAATAAGTTTCTATTATTAGATGAGCCTGTTTCGCATTTAGATATAAAGTATCAATACTATTTATTAGATATCGCAAAATCGATAATTAATCCACATACTACAGTCATTGCTGTTTTACATGATATTAATCTTGCACTAAAATTTGCTGATAGGATTCTTTTTATGAAAGAGGGGCAAATTGTGCATCAACATCAAAAAAATGATACTTTAGAATTGTCAGTAATTAAAAAGGTATTTGATGTTGATGCAACAATAATAGATGTACATAATGAAAACAGGCAGTGGGTTTGTTTTTAAATCACATTCAATTTTTTTAAACTTTCAATCACCTTTAATTCAACTTCCTCATCTGAAATTGTTTCAGGAACAAATTGTTTGCCACTCACTTTCTCAAAAAGCTCAATATATCTTTTACTAATTGTTTCTATCCAATCGTCCGACATTTCTGGAACTGTTTGACCTTCCTTACCCATAAAATTATTCGCAATTAACCATTCTCTTACGAATTCTTTGCTTAATTGTTTTTGTTTTTCTCCAGAAAGCTGCCGTTCTTCAAAACCTTCAGAATAAAAATATCGAGAAGAGTCTGGAGTATGCACTTCATCCATCAAATAAATAGTTTCCCCGATTTTGCCGAATTCGTATTTCGTATCTGCAAGAATTAAACCCTGATTGAGTGCAATTTCTTTTCCTCTTTGAAAAAGGGCTAATGCATATTTTTCTAAAATAGCCCAATCCGCTTCGGATGCCAAACCCTGAGCAATAATTTCTTCTTTGGAAATATCTTCATCATGTCCTGCATCTGCTTTTGTGGAAGGCGTAATGATAGGAGCAGGAAAGAAATCATTTTCCTTTAAACCATCAGCAAGTTTAACTCCACAAAGAATTCTTGAGCCAGATTGATAGGTTCTCCAAGCATGGCCAACTAAATTACCTCTCACAACCATTTCAATTTTGAAAGGGGTACATTTCTTTCCAATAGATACAGTTGGAGAAGGAACTGCCACAAGCCAGTTAGGGCAAATATCCTTTGTTGCATCGAGCATAATGGCTGCAATTTGATTTAATACCTGGCCTTTGAATGGAATCGGCCTAGGTAAGATTACATCAAATGCTGAAATCCGATCACTCGCTAGCATCACTAGCCAATCTTCATGAATCGTAAATACATCTCTTACTTTGCCATGGTAAATGGCTGTTTGTGATGGGAATTGATAATTATGCATAAACAAAAATAGAAAGGCTAATCGTATAAATAACTACTAATAAGTTGTTTTTCTCAACAGAGGAAATTGATTTGTGGACAAATTAAATTTTTGCAGAAAAATAACAATTGCTACTTTTAACAAAACGATCCAATTAAACTTGTTATTATGAGAAGATTCTACACGAGTTGTGTGTTAGTATTGTTGACAATTGGCCTTTCTATAAATGCCTCTGCACAGCAATCCACCAATGTTTCCGGTAGTATTAAAAATGCCAAATCTAAAGAAGCGGTTTCAGCTGTTTCAATCACTGTTAAAGGAACTTCCACTGGCACTTTTACGGACGATAAGGGAAACTTTAAGTTTACTACTGTTCAAAAAACACCATTTACTGTTATTATTTCATCAGTTGGGTATACCAATAAAGAAATAGTAGTTAAGAGCAACAATCAGGTAATCGATGTAGAATTGGATGCCTCATTCACTTTAGGGGATGAAGTTGTAGTTGCAGCTTCCAGGGTTCCTGAAAGAATATTGGAATCTCCTGTTTCTATTGAAAGAATCGGTTCTAAAGCTATTTTAAATACACCGGCATCTAATTATTATGATATGATCACCAACTTAAAGGGTGTTGATATTGTAGCTGCGAGTCTTACTTTTAAAAGTATTGGTACCCGTGGTTTTAATAGTTCTGGTAATACTAGATTGAATCAAATCGTGGATGGTATGGACAACCAAGCCCCAGGATTGAACTTCTCTGTAGGTAATATTATTGGATTAACTGAGCTGGATGTAGACAATATTGAATTATTGCCAGGTGCATCTTCTGCACTTTACGGTCCAGGTGGTATGAATGGTACATTGTTAATTAATAGCAAAAATCCATTTAAATATCAGGGGCTAAGCTTTCAAATCAAGCAAGGGGTAACAAATGTTGACAATTATCAGCGTCCACAATCTCCTTTTTATGATTGGGCTGTTCGTTGGGGTAAAAAAGTAAATGAAAAATTTGCCTATAAAATTGGAGCTGAATATACCCAAGCGCAAGATTGGTTAGCAAATTCATCAGATAACTACAGCAGAGTTGGAACTCCACAGAATCCAAATGGACAAACGATCCCAGGATATAGACTTAATGATCCTAATTATGATGGAGTAAACTTTTATGGTGATGAAACCAATGCTAATTTAACAAGTGTTGCTAATGGTGTATTGGCACAAATGCCCGCTGGAGTTGTTCCTGCTTCAAACGCTTTTTTAGCCGCATTTCCTAGTGCTAAAATTGCACAATACAATTCTTTTTTAACAGGGATTGGTGCTGGCGCTTTAGTAGCCGGAGGTTATTCCCCTATTATTTATGGTGCATCACCATCTCGTAATATTTTTGGAAACCAAATGGTGAGTAGAACCGGTTATGCAGAAAATGACGTGATTGATCCTACTACAAGCAATTTTAAATTGTCTGGAGGTCTATATTATAAATTGACAGACAGATTAGAAGCCTCATTTACTGCTAATTGGGGTACTGGTACTACTGTTTATACTGGCGCTGATCGTTATTCTATTAAGGATTTCAAAATGGGTCAATATAAGGTAGAATTGAAATCTAAGAATTGGTATGCTCGTGCATATACTACTTCTGAAAATTCAGGAAATTCTTATGTTACAACAACTACAACTCGTTTATTTAACGAAGCTTGGAAATCTAGTAACGCTTGGTATCCTCAATATGCTGCTGCTTATGCAACTGCTGCTGATGCAGGGGTTGATTATCAAAATGCTCATAATGGTGCCAGGGCTTTTGCCGATCAAGGTCGTCCAACAGGCTTCCAATTATATAATCCAATGTTTCAGTCTATTGCTCAAACTCCTATCTCTAAAGGAGGCGGTTTGTTCATGGATAGAACTAAAGTATATACTTTGGAAGGACAATATAATTTGACTGAAGCTTTAGGTTTAGCAAAATCAGGAACTGATTTATTAGTCGGTGGTAGCTGGAGACAATATGTGTTGAATTCTCAGGGTACTATTTTTGCAGATACTGCAGGTACTATCAAAATAGCTGAAACTGGTGCTTATGCTCAGTTGTCTCAACGCTTATTTAATGATTTTTTGAAATTGACTGTTTCTGGTCGTTATGACAAGAATGAGAACTTTGCCGGTCACTTTACACCAAGAGCTTCTGCTGTATTGAAATTGGTTAAAGATCATAATTTACGTTTCTCTTATCAATCTGCATATCGTTTCCCAACCACTCAAAATCAGTGGATCAACTTAAATACTTCTCAAGGTCGTTTAATGGGTGGTTTACCTCAGTTAAGAGATTACTACAAATTTTCTACGAATCCTGCATATACCCTTGCTAGTGTAACAGCATTTGGACAAAGTGCTGCATTAGGTGCTCCAAACCCTGGGTTATTACAAGTACAGCAATATGGTGAATTCAAACCTGAGTCTAGTACTTCATTTGAAGTTGGTTATAAAGGGTTATTTGCAAAGAGAATTCTGATTGATGTGTATGCTTATTGGGCTAACTACAAAGACTTTTTAGGTGGTGTAACAGTTATTCAATCGAATAATGGTTCACCAGCAGGATTAATTGGTTATAATCCCAATTTCACTCCAGGTAATCCTTCTTTAACCAGAAATATTTATAGTATTTCAACTAACCAAACAACCGATGTAAATACCAATGGTTGGGGTGCTTCGATAGAATATTTGTTACCTAAAAACTTCTCAATTACTGGAAATGTTTATTCAGATATGATTGGTGAAACTCCTGTTGGGTTTGTAACTTATTTTAATACCCCTAAACATAGAGTGAACGCATCATTTAATAATTCTGGTTTTGGACCAAAGAATATGCTTGGATTTAGCATCGTATACAGATGGTTAGATGGTTTCCATTATGATGGTACTTTTGCAGCTGGCGAAGTTCCTTCTTATCAAACCTTGGATGCAATGGTTAGCTTAAAATTCCCTAAAACCAAGTCTATGATAAAAGTAGGCGGTACAAATATCTTTAATAGATACTATCGTACAGGTTATGGTAACCCCCAAATTGGTGGTTTATATTATATTAGTTTTGGATGGAACGTATTTTAATGGATATGTTTTGACCTATAAAAATCCTCTCCGACCAGTCGGAGAGGATTTTTTGTTTGTAAAAGAACCAAGTCTTTTGGTTTTATAGGCGATAATCTTATATTTTTGCTCCTCATTTAATTCAAGTTACTTATGCGGTCAATTGCTTTTAGAGAGGCTTTAAGAGAAGCCATGCAAGAAGAGATGAGAAGAGACGAGAGGGTCTTTTTAATGGGTGAAGAGGTTGCCGAATATAATGGCGCTTATAAAGTAAGTCAGGGTATGTTAGCTGAATTTGGAGCTAAAAGGGTGATTGATACCCCCATTGCTGAATTAGGATTTGCAGCGGTGGCTGTTGGTGCTGCTCAAAATGGTTTGAGACCAATAGTTGAATTTATGACCTGGAACTTTGCAGTTCTTCCAATGGATCAGATTCTTAATACTGCTTCAAAAATGCTTGCGATGAGTGGAGGCCAAATAGGTTGTCCAATCGTATTCAGAGGTCCTGGTGGTAGTGCGGGTCAATTAGGAGCCCAACATAGTACTGCATTTGAAAGCTATTATGCTAATATTCCAGGTTTGAAAGTTGTTTCACCTTCGAATGGTTATGACGCAAAGGGACTAATGAAACAAGCTATTCGTTATGAAGAAGATCCTGTTATGTTTATGGAAAGCGAAGTGATGTATGGCGATAAATGTGAAGTGCCAGAAGAAGAGTATTATATCCCATTAGGAAAAGCAGATGTAAAAAGACAAGGAAGAGATGTAACAATTGTTTCTTATAATAAAATGATGAAAGTTGCTTTAGGCGCAGCTGCCGAACTTGAAAAAGAAGGTATCAGTGCAGAAGTAATTGATCTAAGAACTATTCGCCCGCTTGATTGGGAAACCATCGTAGAAAGTGTGAAGAAAACAAATCGCCTTGTAATTGTAGAAGAGCAATGGCCATTTGCTTCCATATCTTCTGAAATTACCTATCGGATACAAAAAGAAGCATTTGATTATTTAGATGCTCCTATTCGTAGAATCACCAGTGCTGACGCTCCCATGCACTATGCACCTAATTTAGCGGCACTGGCAATACCAGATATTGAAAGAACCGTTAGACTAGTTAAAGAAGTGGTTACTCAGAAAAAATAATTATCATTTCTAACTCGATATTTCAATGAATCCCGAAACATCTTCTTTTAGAAGTTTCGGGATTCTTATTTTTATAAAGTGAAGTACTATTTTATTTTCTTTTTATTGCTATCAATTGAGGCTAATGCTCAAACTATCTCAAATAAAACTAAGGAACAAGATAGTTTACCCCCAGTATTAGTTCAGGCATTCACTCAATCTACTAAATGGAAAGAGGCAGCTGCTTCAGTGGCAGTCATTAATTTTTCGGATCTTAATTCCTATGCGCCAACCTCTTTGGTTCCTGCATTTAATAAAATAAGTGGGGTTAGAATGGAAGAAAGATCTCCCGGCAGCTATCGATTATCAATTAGAGGGAGTTTATTAAGATCGCCCTTTGGTGTTCGAAATACCAAAATATATTGGAACGATTTTCCATTGTCGGATGCAACAGGTAATACGTATCTGAATTTACTGGATCTAAGCCAGATTGATGCTGCAGAAATTATTAAAGGACCTGCTGGTAGTATTTATGGTGCAGGTACAGGAGGTGTTGTGTTACTAAAATCTTTACTTCCTTTTACAGACTCATTATCTCATACACTTCAGGTTGGATTAGAATTGGGATCTTTTGGTTTGAAAAAAGAACAAATATCCTGGAAAAATCATACGAAGCATTTTACTAGTGAATTAAATCACTCTTATATGTATTCTGATGGCTATCGTGACCAATCTGCAATGCGAAGATTTAATCTACTTTATCAAGCATCTTTAAATTTTTCAAAACACCAGATTGACTTTTTAGGATGGATTACAGATCTATATTACCAAACTCCAGGTGGAATTACTTTGGCTCAAATGCAGGTCAATCCAAAACAAGCAAGACAACCAACCCCAACTTTACCTGGTGCTATACAACAAAAGACCGCCATCTATAATAAAACAGTTTTTGCAGGGTTAAAAGACCAATGGAAAATAACTGATAATATTATTTCTCAGTCTTTTATAACCATTAATAATACTCAATTTGAAAACCCTTTTATTACAAATTATGAATTCCGTAATGAAACAAATGTAGGCTTAGGCACTAAATTAATCTTGCATTCGAGTAATTCTTTCCAGTGGATTAGCGGATTTGAATGGCTGTATAATCATTCCGTCATTACAGATTTTGGGAACAAAAAAGGAACATCAGATACCTTGCAATTCAATGATCAAGTATATGCCAATCAATGGAGCATTTATACACAAGTACAAAAAATATGCTGGAAAAAGTTACACATGAGTGCTGGGTTAAGTATGAATCAACAATTATATCGATACCAGCGTGTTTCTGACCCTTTGTCGAATGTACAATACAAATCTACTCAACTGGTTCCAGCCCCCCGCATTTCGATTCTTTATGATATAAACCAAACTATTGCAGCCTATGGATTATTGGCCTATGGATTTTCTCCGGCTTCATTAGCTGAACTGCGACCTTCTGATGGAAATTATTATGGAGAGTTAGCTCCTGAAAAGGGATGGAATGTAGAAGTAGGACTCAAGGGCTTCCTTTTTCATCAATTAATCCAATTTGATTTGGCTTATTACCATTTTCAATTAAAGGATGCAATCGTAAGAAGGAACAATGCTGCTGGAGCTGAATATTTTATTAATGCAGGTTCTAGTTTACAGCAGGGCATTGAACTGATGGTTAAGGCCACTGTTGTTAAATACCATCCAGGATTTCTTAATAGCTTGCAAGTTTGGGGATCTCAAAGTTTTCAGCCCTATCATTTTATTAATTATCAACAAGGAAATACTAGTTATTCGGGAAATATGATTACGGGGGTACCGAGAAATATATTTGTTGCCGGAATTGATTTTCTGATATTGAAAAAGCTTCAATGGTATTCTTCTTTAAATTGCGTTTCAAGTATACCTTTAACCGATGCAAATGACGCCTTTGCAAACGCTTATCAATTGCTTCAAATAAAAATTGACTACCCCATTAAATTTAAAAGAATACAAACAAAGCTTTTTGCTGGTATCGATAATGCTTTAAATCAAAACTATAGTTTGGGTAACGATATCAATGCAGCTGGGAAAAGATATTATAATCCTGCAGGTCAAAGAAACTTTTTTGCAGGAATTCATTTTACGTTGGATAAATAGGGCAATGATTATCTTAGCAAAACCGAATTAAATAAAATCTATGGCGCAAATTCTTATAATTGATGATGAACGTTCTATTAGGAATGTACTGAAAGATATTTTAACCAATGAAGGTTTTAAAGTTGAGGAAGCAGCTGATGGTGAAGAAGGACTTAAAAAGTTTAATTCCAATTCTTTTGATTTGGTATTATGCGATATTAAAATGCCCAAAGTAGATGGTCTTGAATTTTTAGATTCGATCATTCAAGCAAATTCAGAAGTGCCTGTAATTATGATTAGTGGGCATGGTAATATTGAAACGGCAGTGGATGCAGTAAAAAAAGGGGCATACGACTATATTTCAAAGCCTCCAGATTTGAATCGATTATTGATTACAATTAGAAATGCATTAGATAAAAATAACCTTGTAAAAGAAACCAAAGTACTTAAAAGAAAGGTTTCAAAAGTGCAGGAGATTATTGGAAATAGTGATGCTATAAGAAAAATTAAAGACACAATTGAAAAAGTAGCTACTACTGATGCAAGGGTATTAGTGACTGGCGAAAATGGAACAGGAAAAGAACTAGTGGCAAGATGGTTGCATGAAAAAAGTAATAGATCTACATCGCCAATTATAGAAGTCAATTGTGCTGCTATCCCTTCTGAATTAATCGAAAGTGAATTATTTGGTCATGAAAAGGGTTCGTTTACTTCAGCTATTAAACAGCGGATTGGTAAGTTTGAACAAGCAAGTGGTGGTACTTTGTTTCTTGATGAAATTGGTGATATGAGTTTGTCTGCACAGGCAAAAGTGCTAAGGGCTTTGCAGGAATCAAAAATTACAAGAGTAGGGGGAGATAAAGAAATTTCTGTTGATGTAAGAGTAATTGCAGCAACAAATAAAGACCTTTTAAAAGAAGTGGAGTTAAAAAATTTCAGGTTGGATTTATATCATCGGCTTGGCGTTATTTTAATAAATGTACCCTCTCTGAATCAACGGTTGGAAGATATTCCATTATTAGTAGAAAAATTCCTGATCGATATTGCTCAAGATTATGGGCAAGCACCAAAATTAATAGACAAAAAAGCAATGGAGGCCTTGCAATTGCATAATTGGACTGGAAATATTCGAGAACTAAGAAATGTGGTAGAGCGACTAATCATACTTTCCGGTAAAACCATCACATCAGCTGATGTATCTAGTTTTGTAATTCCTGGTTCGTAAAATGAATTGGAAATTGAATCATCTGTTCAATTGATGATAAGCATATTAAATTCGGAGAGGATATGCTGATCTTTTTTGAAACAGGACCTGATACAATAAGAGTTACAAAAGGAAAATTATTTAGTAATTCCTCAATAAGCTCATTGATTGTTTTTCCTGTAAGATTAATGATACTATGAAAGTATAAATGGGTAATGTGTCGTTTTTCAATACAAAAAGCAAGATCCGCAATTGAAGTATTCGTACCCAGATAACAAACCTTTCTTTTATTTTTCTTTAGTAAATAATGGATGAAGATTAACGGAATTTCATGGTATTCGCCAATAGGGGCGAATAAAACCGTAGTTTGATTTGAGTTTACAGATTTGTTGGGTAATTCTTCGATTGCCCTTATCAATCTAGATTTAATTAAATTTGTGGCAAAATGTTCCTGAGCTGGCATCATATGGTTAGTTAACCAGAGGAGCCCAATTCTTCTTAAAAAACCATAGGCGATTTCAGAAATGGCTTTCTCAATTCCGAACTGTTTAATGGCTGTGTCTAAGATCGTATTGAAACTTTTGGTATCATACTCAATTATTGTATTAATAAGTTGTAAAATATAAGCTTCTGTGCTTTTTGAATTGGCATGATCAATATTTGCAAATGTGGTAATGGCGTCTCCACTCAATTTTGCAATTTGTGAGATTTTAAAATCAGTAACATATAAATAAGTTATACGAAGAATAGTTTTTAAATCCTCATTGTCAAAGTATCTGTGATTGCTATCTCTTCTTTTCGAAACAATAAGTTTGTATCGTTTCTCCCATACACGAAGAGTATGGGCCTTGATGCCAGTTAGATTCTCTATATCTTTAATGCTGAAATAATCCATAATAGAAAAAAAGTATGCTGTTTAACATTTAATCAAAGGGGGGCCAATCTGTTAAACAGCAGCTAATTTAGGAAAACTTTTCATTTAGAATAGGTAATGTGTGATTGAAAAGGATATTTTTGTCACTTATAAATGATTATTATGGGTTTAATCTTGTTTTTTGTTGGTTTAATAGGTTGGCATGTTGGAATGTATGGAATGTTTCAGAAAGCTGGAATATCCCCATGGAAGGCATTAGTCCCTTTTTATAATACCTGGTTGATTGTTGAAAAAACAGAATTAAAAAAGTATTGGTTTTGGTTGCAGTTAATACCTGTTGCTGGTCAATTCATTACAATTTGGATTACTATCATATTTGTGATGCAATTCAAAAAAGTGAATATGATTCATCATACAGCCACTGTTTTTTTGCCTTTTATTTATTTTCCTTATTTGGGTTTTTCAAAGAATGAAAAATTTTATGGCCCTTCAGTCATGAAATTATACCATAAACCAGCCTCTAGAGAATGGATTGATGCGGGTGTTTTTGCAATAGTGGCAGCTACCATCATACGAACATTTGTTTTTGAAGCCTATGTGATTCCATCAGGAAGTATGGAAAAGACTTTGTTGGTGAACGATTTCCTTTTTGTAAATAAAATGAGTTACGGAGCAAGAATTCCCCAAACTCCATTATCATTTCCTTTTGTTCATAATACAATGCCGGGTTCAGTTACCACACCTTCTTATTTAAAATGGATTCAAATTTCCTATAAAAGATTGCCAGCATTTACTCCTGTAAAAAGAAATGATGTGGTGGTATTTAATTTTCCTGCTGGTGATACCATCATAAATCTTCCTGAATATGGAAGTAAAATGCCTTATTATGATGTACTGAGAACACAATTCAAAGGAGATAGAGAAGCTTTGGCAAATCAGTTTCCTATCATTGTGCACCCGATGGATAAAACAGATAATTATATTAAACGTTGCGTGGCAGAAGGTGGCGATGTAATACAAATAAAAAATGCTGAAGTATTTATCAATGGAGAAAAAGCATACTTACCCAAAAATTCACAAACTGAATATCTTGTAGAAACAAATGGTACTAATTTCACAGAAG
>SESB01001097.1_pt1 | contig 18345 bp, 21 predicted proteins | sample 3171441 | NCBI WGS metagenome assembly SESB01 (sample SAMN06051867, study PRJNA518727) | freshwater metagenome | biome: subpolar coniferous forest; feature: holomictic lake; material: water; isolation source: holomictic Lake 227, 6 m depth | place: Canada: near Kenora, Ontario | collected... | reverse complement strand
TTTTTAAGTATCTAACGCTCATAATATATATGCCGAGTTTTACGGTGTACTTTTAATGAATGATGCTGACAATGTTGGAGAAAGACTGTCAGATACAAATACCCTAAATGTTTCCAAAACATGGATTCGGATAGTAACTGACCATACATCCACGGCAAAGCAGCTCATAGAATCCATTATAACAAGCGCAAAAGATGTTTATTAATAAAGATTTGCTCGAATTTTTCGGCTCCATGATGGAGATAAAAAAACAGAAGCGTGATATTTTCAATTCTCTTGCGGCTGATGTTGATGATTCAGACATAAAAAAGACTTTGCTTCGCATCGGTATGGATGAGCAACGACATGTTGATCACCTTCAGCAAAGTATTGATCTTGTTAACGGCGAGGAATTCATCGAACCTGCCAGTTCTGCTCAACCGGCCACCCTGCAAACTACTCTGCGTCCCCCGGAAAACGAAGAACTGCAAGCTGTAGAACAAGTTAAGGAAAATCTTCCGCTTGTTGCCGAAATCCCGACTCATGATACAATCGCTCATTTCCAACCTGTTATTGCGCAAACTATTTTACCACGCACAGACATGGAAGAGCGGAAACACGTCGAAAAACTTCAGCCGATTATTACGTTTGTTAACGATATCCAGACTCCCGATTCGAACACTCATCTTCAATCTACCACTTCGCAAACTGTTCACAGCATGAATACGTTTAAGCATCCATTAGGGGAGGTCTTTGGTTTTACAGCAACAGACCAGTCACCAAAAGCACAACGGTACCGTTCGCACCGCCATTGCCCATTCAACAACAAGGTTCCTAACTGTACAAACGACCAGTTGAAAAATCCTCTCGGAGTATGCAGTGTTTTACACAACGACAAACCGGTCATCACCTGCCCGGTCCGGTTTCGTGAAGACTGGATGATTACCGACGATGCCGCTGACTTCTTTTTTGAAGAGGGCACGCGCTGGAGTTCATTAACAGAGGTACACCTGAATGATGCCAATGGAAAATCAGCAGGAAATCTTGATGTTATGCTTGTTGCTTATGATGAGCGAGGAAAAATCATTGACTTCGGCGCGGTGGAGGTTCATGCCGCATACATTTCCGGAAATTTACGTGAACCGTTTGAATATTACATGCAGGATTCAAGGTCTAATGCGTCAATGGACTGGACAGCGCAACCGAACTATCCACACCCTGATTTTCTTTCAGCGGCCAGGAAAAGTCTTGTTCCACAGCTCTTGTTTAAAGGCGGAATTTTGCATTCATGGAACAAGAAAATGGCTGTAGCCATCGATAAAAGCTTGTTCGACACTCTTCCTGCCTTGAGTCGCGTTAAAAAAGAAGATGCTGATATCGCCTGGTTTATTTACAATCTTGAACTGATAAATGAAGGAGATAAAGAACGCTATCAGCTTAAAAAAATTGATGTAGTCTACACGGAATTCCAATCGACGCTGTCGTCCATCACGGCAATATCTGCTGGCAATGTTGGCGATTTTGTGAAATTTATTCCCGAACTGGCCAGTTAAATAAACAGGTTTTTCACAGAACCATCATCACCACCATTACCATGGAAAACTTACATAAAGTCTTTTCCGTGGTAATGGTGATGCGATTGGCACCCCCCGCCCCAAGCTGCTTATCCCTACTTTTCTATGCCGGAATAAAATAATGTAAGCGAATAATGAACTTTTATCGAGAAAAGATAGTTGTTAGCGTGCAGTACTGTTTTATATGCGTATAGCTATTGTAACCCTTAACGCACGTCTTACAGAGGAATCAAATCAAAACATTAACACGTTGTTTTATTCCGACTATATAATAAAAGGAGCTTATTATGTCAGAAGAGCAGGCAAAAAAGTTTATCGAAAAGCTGAAATCAGATGCTGAGCTTAAGGAGCGCTTGAGTGAATTCATCACGAAAGCGGGGTTTTCATGTACGCTAACCGAGATCAGAAAGGTAGAATGGGATATGATGATGACCCATTATATAGCCGGGCTCCCTGCATCTGAGCACTGGGAAAGATAAACAGGCGTTATCCTTGACTCATTATCCCTGTCTCGCAGTCACAGGAGATGTTATCGGCAGAGTCGTGCAGGAGAAGCATGATAGCTTGTCACTTGTGCACGACTCCTGGTTGGTTCAATATGCCATTCTTAACCGGCTAATTCAGGAATGAATCTTACAAAATCGCCAACATTACCGGGGGCAATCGCCGTTAGAGCCGAAAGCGTTGGTTGGAATTGCGTATAAACGACATCAGTCTTTTTAAGCTGATAACGTTCTTTTCCTCCATCATTTACCAGTTCAAGATCGTAAATGAGCCATGCTATATCGGCCTCTTCCTTTTTCACTCGACTAAAGGAAGGAAGAGTCTCGAACAAGCTTTGATTAATCGCCACCGCCATTTTCTTGTTCCATGAATGCAAAATCCTGCCTTTAAACAAGAGCTGTGGAACAAGACTGTTCCTGGCCGCTGAAAGAAAATCCGGTTGCGGATAGTTCGGTTGCGCTGACCAGTCCATTAAAAAATTAGACGATGAATCCTGCATGTAATATTCAAACGGTTCACGTAAATTCCCTGTTATGGATGCAGCATGAACCTCCAGTGCCCCAAAGTCAATCATTTTGCCTCGCTCATCATAAGCAACAAGCATTACATCAATATTCCCTGCTGATGTCCCGCCGGCATCATTCAGATGAACCTCTGTTAATGAGCTCCAGCGAACGCCCTCTTCAAAAAAGAACGAGGCGGCATCGTCAGTAATCATCCAGTCCTCACGAAAACGGACAGGACAGGTGATGACCGGTTTATTATTGTATAAAACACTGCACACTCCAAGAGGATTTTTGCTCTGGTCATTGGTGCAGTTAGGTACCTTGTTATTGAATGGACAATGGCGGTGCGAACGATACCGTTGTGCCTTCGGTGACTGGTCAGTTGTCGTAAAACCAAAAACCTCCCCTAATGGATGCTTAAGCATATTCATACTTTGGACAGTTTGCAATGTGGTAGATTGAAAATGAGGGGTAGCGTCATGAGCTGGAATGTTTTTAACAGGCTCGGGACTTTGCTGAATCTGATCAACGTGTGTCTCCACACCCAAGCCTGTGACCGGCAAAGTTTCAATGCCCGTATCAGCAACTTCAGCAACGAGGGTGGTGAGAATATCTCGCTTCTGTTTTTTAGTTTCTGTCATGGATCCAAAGAATCCAAGGAACTCTTTATTAAAAAACATTTTTTCCGCTCTTTACAATGGAGTCAATGAGTTGCTTTGTCGTGGATTTATGGTCTTGCAGATCCGTATTCAACTTTTGAAGCATGTCCAGTATCTTAACCTGAACATCCTTGCCAAGTGTTGAATATCTAAGAACATGCTGGATATGGTTCGAGTAAATAGCAATAACTGACTCTTCGCTTTGCTCGATAGCACTGATTTTTTTTAATAATTCTTTTTTTTCAATCATTGTTGCATTTTTTTTCGAAGAGCGTATGACTCAATAAAAGAAAGGCTTGCCCCCGCAGTCTACGGAAAAATCTATCATTTCTTTTTCCTTATTCCAAATAGCAATGGAAAATTCCTGTAAAATACCATTCCTGGCTGATCACTGTTTCGGGCAATAATGAATGCCGTTGACTCAGGAATCATGTGCATGGTCAGCAACATGGAAAAGAACCTGAAGAAAAAGTGCCTGTTGTCGAATCAAGCCAGTCAAGGTAGCCGGGCAATCCTGCAGTTACAGGCAATTTGATGATTTCCGGAACATCATAGGGGTGATACTCTTCTATATAGCTTTCGAGGTCGTTGTAACGGGCCTCGGTGGTTTTGATATACAAGGCAACCTCCTCCTCTTTCCGCAGCACCCCTTCCCAGAGAAAAAAGCTTCGGATATCGGCCATCTGGATACAGGCAGCAAGCTTATTGTTGAGAATGTTTTCAGCAAGCTTTTCGGCTGCCTCACGATCGGGAGCGGTAGTAATAACCATGCAATAGCTGCTGTTCATACTTTCATTCAGTTTCTGTTATAACTCAAGAAGCTCTTTGCTGAACTGCTGCAAGGGAGTAGCACCATAAGGACCCATCACTACCGTATCCTCAATGCGAACCCCGAATTTTCCTGGAAGGTAAATGCCTGGCTCAATAGTGAATATCATGTTTTCCTGTAACTCGTGTTCTCCTTTCGGGCTGATCCTGGGCTCCTCATGCACATCAAGACCAACACCGTGACCGAGACCGTGGCCAAACTCATCTGCATAGCCATGAGCGGCAATAAAGCGGCGAACCTCAGCATCAAGTTCTTTTGCCATCATACCACACCTTGCCGAAGCAATACCAAGCTGCTGCGCCTCCTGCACAATGCGGTAGACCTCCCTTGCTTCACTTGACACATGGCCAAGTGCGACAGTTCGCGTCTGGTCGGACGCATACCCTTCATAGACACACCCGATATCGATAACAATCAGCTCACCTGCCTTGAAGTGTGCTTTTGACGGCGCTGCATGAGGCATTGCAGAACGTGCCCCTCCAGCCACAATGGGGTCAAAAGAGTCTTTTTCCGCACCAAGCTTTTTTTGCTGGTAGGTGATCTCCGCTGCAATGTCAAGCTCTGAGACTGATGGCGAAATCATCGGGAGCACTTTTTCAAGCGCAAGTTCGCTTATTTCTGCTGCACGTCGCATCTTTGAGTGCTCAATATCATTCTTCAGCATCCTGAACTCATCGAAAAATGAATCTACGGGTATAACGCGCTGTTTACCAAGAATCTGTTCGATAAGCCGGGTTGCCTCGTGCCATGTGACATTATCGGACTGAAGTGCAACTGTTTCTCCGAGAAAATAACGGCCAGATCCAAGCTCAGCCGCAAACCCGTCAGTGGCAATAACCGTTTCAGCCACTGACACCTCTCCGGCGGCCTGATCCTTGTAGCGAAAATCGGTAAACAGCCAGCTTTTTTCCGTGGTAATGAGTAATCGGGCACTTGATCCGCTGAAACCTGTCAGCCACCGAATAACAGAAAGATCGCTCACAATAGTTGCATCTATAGCCAGACACATCATTTTTCGCAAAACCATCCTCAAAGACTCTTCCCTGCACAACGTTACCTGCGTTTTATCCATTAAAAATACCCTCTGATTGATAAAATCATCCCGATCGCTCCATACGGCAACACTCAAGACAATCAATTCCCATTAGTATTTACCTGTACATCAAATGTTTAATATTACTTACATTTACACAATTTGTAATTATTTGCCAACCAGTCAGCTTCATGCCACAAAAAAAATTACTTCAAAAGCTTCTTGCAGCAGAACATTTTTCACTGGAAGAGATGACGTTCTGCATGAACAGCATCATGGATGGTCTTTTTTCCGAGATTGTCATAGCAGCAATACTTGCCCTCCTGCAAAAAAAAGGAGTTACTTCAGCAGAAGCAGCAGGCGCATATTACAGCCTGATGGAAAAAGCTAACACTATCACGCTCGATGATGACGCCGTTGATACCTGCGGAACCGGCGGTGATCATGCCGGAACTTTTAATATTTCAACAACCGCATCAATTATTGCAAACAGTGCGGGCGTCCTTATTGCCAAACATGGAAACCGTTCGGTAACAAGCAGTTGCGGAAGTGCCGATGTTCTTGAAGCCCTTGGCTTTGCTATTGATCTTCCACCGGAAGCAACAAAAGAGCTGTTTCAGGAGACGGGATTTGCCTTCCTGTTTGCCCCCCTGTATCATCCGTCCATGAAAAGAGTTGCCAATATTCGCAGAGAACTGGGCATCAGAACGATATTCAACATTCTCGGTCCTCTCATCAATCCTGCACGAGCAAAACGGCAGCTTGTGGGTGTTTTCAACCGGGAACTGATGGAACTCTATACCGAGGTACTGCTGCAGACAGGAACCCGCCATGCCCTGATTGTTCATTCGATGACTGAAGAGGGCATAGCTCTTGACGAACCAAGCCTCAACGGTCCAACACATATTATCGAAATTTTGAATGGGTGTGCAACACCTCATACCCTGTATCCTGAAGAGTTTGGGCTGACAAGGCATGCCCTGTCGGAAATCCAGGGGGGAGGAAAAGATGAAAATGCACTCATTATCCGCAGAATCCTTGACGGAAGTGCTCCGGCAGCTCACCTCGATGCCGCACTGTTCACCTCAGCTATGGCTTGCTACGTTTCAGGAAAAGCTGTCTGTATTAATGATGGGTTTATTATGGCAAAAAATGCTCTGGAAAGCGGTCATTCTGAGAAAAAATTTAATGCGATTCTGAAAATCAACGCGGAGCTCACTGTGAAGTACAGACCGGTCATTAACTAAATCCTTATGTTTTTGCCAAAAAACTTGTATACTATTTGCCTTGCTTTAAGCCGAAAGGAGAATTACTTATACCCATGAACGGACGCGACACTCTAACCACTGAAAAGCAGCAAGGCCTTGCCGACAAGCTTCTCCAGTCAGGAGTCAGCGATTCAAGGCGCAAAGTCATTGAACAGGCTCTTGAAAATGTCAACAAGCCTGGATTCAGGATTGAGCCGTCTGCTATCTTGCCGCTCATGAAACCGGTCACCTGGTTTCCTCCTATGTGGGCCTTCGCCTGTGGCGTCGTATCAACTGGCGAAAATATTGCCGACAACTGGTCAATTCTCCTGCGAGGCGTCCTTCTTGCAGGGCCGCTCATGTGCGCCATGTCGCAAACCATGAACGACTACTTTGATCGCGAAGTTGATGCCATCAATGAGCCTGACCGCCCGATTCCTGCGGGCAAAATATCAAAATCGGCAAGTTGGCTAATTACCTTCGGCCTTATCGTTACAGGATTTCTCGTAGCACTCTCCATTCACCCCTATGTCGTTCTCATCGCTTTTGTCGGAGTGCTGATGTCACACGCATACTCCGGCCCACCCATCAGAGCAAAAAGAAACGGCTGGTTCGGTAATCTTATTGTCGGGCTTGCCTACGAGGGCGTTGCCTGGCTGACGGGCAGTTTTTCAATAACTCAGGGTATTCCTTCGGGCGAAACTATTGCTTTGGCTCTTATTTTTTCACTTGGTGCCCATGGCATCATGACCCTGAACGACTTCAAATCAATTGTCGGCGACAATATCCGCAAAGTTGCTTCAATCCCGGTACAGCTTGGTGAAAAAAGGGCCGCTATTCTGGCCGCTATTATCATGGATGTCGCACAGCTTGCCGCAATTACTATTCTTGTAGTCAAAGGCTCAATGACGACAACGGTAATCGCAATTCTGCTGCTGATAGCTCAACTGCCCATGCAGAAAATCCTGATTGCACATCCGGAGGAAAAAGCCGTCTGGTACAACGCTTTCGGAACCCTCCTCTATGTTATATCTATGATGGTCTGCGCCGTAGGGATCCGACCCTGAAACAATACGTTTCCTGTTTACAAAACTATTATTATATTCCGGTTCATTTTTTAACACAATTGATCGCACCATGTCCAAAGTTTGTTTACTGACCGGCAAAAGACCCATTTACGGTAATACGGTGTCACATGCTAATAACCATGTCCGCACCCGTTTTGAGCCAAACCTCCACACAAAAAGAATCTGGATTGAAGAGGAAAAGCGGTTTGTAAAGGTGAAGCTCTCTGCAAAAGCCATGAAAATTATTGCTAAAACCGGCACCGCCGAGCTCGCCAAACTGGTGAAGTAAAGCTGTACCCGGCGTTTATAAAAAAGTTTTCAATATGATGTAAAAGCTCAACCCTTGCATGGTTGAGCTTTTTTTGTCGATGGAGTCGATGGAAAAAAAAGTGATCATTTACACCGACGGCGCATGCAGCGGCAATCCCGGCCCGGGCGGCTGGGGCGCATTATTGATGTACGGCTCTTCGATCCGTGAAATTTCGGGATATTCGCCAGCCACAACCAATAACCGTATGGAGCTCAGTGCCGCAATAGAGGCGCTCGACGCACTCAAGGAGAGGTGCATGGTCGACCTTTACAGCGACTCAAGCTATCTTGTCAACGCCATCAACAACGGGTGGCTGAAACGCTGGACCGCCAATAACTGGCAAACAGCAGCAAAAAAAAGTGTTGAAAATATCGATCTTTGGCAAAAAATCCTGACGTTGGTTAAATTGCACGATATCACGTTTCACAAGGTAAAGGGCCACAGCGACAACCCCTACAACAACCGCTGCGACACACTGGCCCGTGAAGCCATCAAAAGAAAATCATAACCCCTTGCTGTATGGAGAAGAATCCGGGAGCTGACGCAACACCCGCAACACCTGAAAAGCGCTCCCTTTTAAAAGGAGCCGGACTTCTCCTCTCTATCAGTGCCATCAGCACGGTTTGTTTCCTGCTTATGGTACTCTGGGTTAACTGGTCGAAACCACGCCGTCAACCAGAACCGCTGAGCCCTGAGCTTAGAGCGATAGTTGATCGCATTCCCGGCAAATCCGACGCCCTTATCTACATTGGTCTTAAAGATATCCGCGAAAGCAGGCTCTGGAAGGAAATCATTCCTGACTCACTGAAAAAAGCACCACTTTTCCAGCCTGAAGGCCAGCTTAAAGCCCTTATAACGGCAGCAAAAATCAATCCATCTCTCGACATTGACACCCTTTTGGTCAGCTTCAAACGCCATGGGTACAAAGAGCAGAACTACCTTGCGCTTGTATCGGGGCCCTTGTCACAAAAACTTCCGGCATCATTTCTCAGAACACACAGCACGACTGCCGAGATAATAGGTGGTCATCAATGCTACAGCCTCAATGACTCACTCTGGCTCTCTTCGCTCAGCCCACGACAGTTAGCCCTGACCAACAACAAAAAAATGCTTGCCGAGTTTCTTGTTCCTTCCGGAAGCTTTTTCAAGAGGGACTCTCTCTCTGTGGCACTCATCAACAAGGCGATCTATAAATCGCACCTCTGGTTTGCTCTTCCTTCCGCAGCATGGACCTCAGGTGCCCTTCAAAGCCTCACTTCCACCAACGAGGGAATAAAGACTATGGGCAATCTGAACCGCATCCAGAGCCTTGCTCTCTCGGTAAAATTCAAGGATGGCATTGAGGGACAAAGCGAATGGATATACCAATCCAATCAGGCCGCCTATTTCGCATCGACATTTCTCTGGGGTGCCGTCAAGCTTTCTGAATACACCGGAACAAAGAAAACCGAACAGACAAAAGAGCTGCTCGACAGAATTCATATCCAGCAGAACCTCAAATCAGTCATTATTCATACTGATCTGCCCATAGAAATTTTTCGGACTGACAAACAAAATAAGTAGCCTCGAATCAAGGCTCTCGCAAAAAACAAAGCGAGCCTCCTTTCCAAAATACCCGCAATTGTCGACCGGCCATCACCATTTTTCCCGGTTGAGAGGCTAACAGATCGACAAGCTTCTGAAGTGCCTGAGCATCAACCGGTGCCTCCATATCCCGCAAAGCCCTCTTGAACAGCTCTTTCTGTTCAAAAGCCGTAAGCCGCTGCAAAGCCCGCACCTCAAGCTTGCCATCAGCGAGAGAGAGTCCCGGCTCCCGTTCACAGAGATTTTCAAAATAGAGTTCAAGAAACTCCTCAAGCTCCCCCGCCTGTTCAGACAACCGCCGGAGCGACGGCAACAGTTTATGCGGAAAGCGCTCCTCAATCAGCGGAATAACCCGGTTTCTGATAAAATTCCTGTCGTAATCGTTCGCAACATTACTGGCATCCGTACGGCTGGCAATCCCCTTTTCCATCAGATAGACAGCTATTTCAGCCTTATGCAACAGGAGCATCGGACGAATGATTTTGCCGTTACGTGCCCGAATACCTCTCAGTCCAGGAAGAGAAACTCCTCTGAAAAGATTAAAAAGAATAGTCTCAGCATTATCGTTGACATGATGACCGGTAGCAATTCTGTTGAATCCCCTCTCCTGCATCACCTGCTCGAAAAAAGTGTACCGCAATATCCGGGCAGTTTCCTCAACAGATTTTTTCCACTCTCCGGCAAACCGCAAAGTATCAAACCGCTCCACAAAACATTCCAGCCCCAAGTCAAGAGCGTGATCTCGCACAAAACATTCGTCAGCATCACTCTCGGCACCGCGAAGCTGAAAATTGCAGTGAGCCACGGCAAGATCACAATGCAAAAGGGGCTTTACAGCACAAAAAAGCGACAGCATGGCCATTGAATCCGGTCCCCCGGAAACAGCAACAAGAACCCTGTCACCACTATCAAACAGCCGCCTTATTCTGATCTGTTCGAGAAACTTCTTTTCCAACGAATTCATAGACACATGCAAATGACAACTCTTCCTGTGGAAAAAATGCAATAATCGGGAAAAACTTTTCCCAATTATCCCAAGAACAAAAATAAATAATTATTATAGAGTGAACTTATCATAACGTAACCAAATAGAGACAAAAAAAATGTTGACTTCCTATGGCTACAGCACGATAGTTAAAATTTTTCTCCTCTGCATAATACTCAGCATGGCAACAATAGTTTTTCCTGTCTGGGTACAAATTCCTGTTCTTTTGACGGTCAGCATTGCACTCCTGTTCACACTCTCTTTTTTCCGTGATCCAAATCGAACAGCACCTGACGAAAAACGGGTTATTCTCGCCCCTGCCGACGGCAAAATAATTCTTGTTCAACCGCATGGCCAAAGCACTTCCGCCGACCATCAAACCCTGGTGAGCATCTTCATGTCTCCCTTCAACGTTCACGTCAACCGCATTCCTCTCAGTGGAAAAGTGACCCACTTGCGCTACTGCCCCGGTAAATTTCTGATGGCGTTCGACAACAAAAGCATGGAGAGCAACGAAAGAATGGAAATCGGTATAGACAACGGAGAAATTGAGGTACTCTTCAGCCAGGTATCCGGCTTTCTGGCCAGAAGAATCGTCTGCACCCTCCAATGCAACGAAATGGTCAAAATCGGCAAAAGGTTCGGCATGATCAAATTCGGTTCAAGAGTCGATCTCATCCTGCCCCCGTCAGCCATAATTGCCGTTACGCCCGGCCAGAAAACCCGTGCAGGCGAAACCATCCTTGCCCGCTATTGAAGAACCCCTTTGCGAGTAAAAAGAGTTGTTTCAGGAAGGCATATTGCGTATATAATAAGCACAATATCATAATAATTACTAATCGGAGGAACACCGATGTTCGGATTAGGTGGACAGGAACTGGTTCTTATTCTCCTTATCATTCTTCTGCTGTTCGGTGCTAAAAAGCTTCCCGAACTTGCAAGGGGTCTCGGTAAAGGAATGAAAGAGTTTAAAAAGGCCCAGACAGAAATAGAGGAAGAGTTCAGCAAGGCTGACAATGAAACACCAAAAAAGGAAAAATCCTCCTCTTCGAATCAAGCATAACGTGTGTCATACCCGGCCATGCTTTTCAGCCTCTACATCAAAAATTTTGCACTGATCCAGGAGTTGTCCGTTGAATTCAACCCTGGACTGACCATTATTACCGGAGAGACCGGTGCCGGGAAATCCATTCTGATCGGCGCACTGAACCTTGTCCTTGGCGAGCGGTCCAGCAGCGATCTGGTTCGCTCAGGAACAACCAAAGCCGTTATTGAAATCGTCCTTAAAGAGGTTCACTCCGAAAAGATCGTAAACCTGCTGCAAGCAGCAAACATTGACACCGCATCCGAACTTATTCTCCGCAGAGAGCTCTCCTCGGGCGGCCAATCCCGCTGCTTCATAAACGACACACCCTGCACCGCAACCCTTCTCAAACAGGCTGGAGAAGAGCTGATAGACCTGCACGGCCAGCACGAACACCAACTGCTGCTGCACCCTGAGACACACGAAACCCTGCTTGATGATTTTGCCCGTACAACAGAAGAAGTGACCGCCTACAAAAACAGCCGATCACGGCTTCAGGGGCTCCAGCAACAGTTGAATGCGCTTAAAAAAGAGGCAACCGCCATCCGCGACAAAAAAGAGATCCTTGATTTCCAGTTAAACGAGCTCCGGAGCATTGACCTGAAAAGCGGCGAAGAGGAGAGCATTGAAACCGAGATTACCCTTCTTGAAAATGCAGAAACCCTGTTCACGCTCAGCAGTACCCTGAACGACCTGCTCTACGACAGCGAACACTCCATCTATTCAACCATCACTGCGGCGCTGCATACCCTCGAAAAACTTGCTGCCATCGACAAGCGCTTCGACATTCACCTTGAGGAGAGTCATACGGCAAAAAGCATTATAGATGAGCTTTCCCGCTTCACCCGCAGCTACGCTTCTGACATTGATTTTAACCCCGAGAGACTTGAGACCTTGCGCGAACGGCAGCTCCAGCTCCAGCGTCTCTGCAAAAAATACCAGCGCACCCTTGCCGAGTTGATTGAGCTGAAAAACGAACTTGAGACAAAAAGCGCACTCGAAGAGAACCTTGAAGAGGAGGTCAGCCGCATTGAGCAGGAGATAACACTTCTGAAAGCGGAACTTTCTCTTCATGCCGATACCCTCAGCAACAAGCGACAGAAAGCTGCAAGGCGCCTTGAAACTGCCATTCAGGAACAGTTGGCGGAGCTCGGCATACCACACGCCACCTTCATTGTCAGTATAACACACGAAGAGCATAAAGAGGGCGAGATCTCCATCAACGGCACAACATTTACGGCATTCCCCTTCGGTTACGACAGGATTGAGTTCCTGATCTCCACCAATCCCGGCGAAAAACCGAGACCCCTCATCAAGGTGGCATCCGGTGGAGAAATTTCACGAGTGATGCTTGCCATGAAAAGCGCACTCGCTGAATCTGCCAAGCTGCCGATTCTCATTTTTGATGAGATAGATACCGGCATCAGCGGACGGATCGCCGAATCCGTCGGCAAAAGTCTGAGAAAACTCTCACGCCTGCACCAGATCATAGCCATTACCCACCTGCCGCAGATTGCCGCCATGGGCGACCTGCACCTCAGCGTCAAAAAATCTGTGCAGCAGGAGAGAACCGTTACAGAGGTCACCCCGCTTGATCACGAAAGCCGCCTGCAGGCCATTGCGAGCCTCATCAGCGGTCAGCAAATTTCAGCATCATCACTCACTCTGGCTGCCGAGCTGGTTGAGGCCGCTCGGGAGTGACTTAACAAATTGTTATTCCTCACGCCGCAGGCCTCCGGTACAGATACTTCTGAAACTCAATAAAGGTCGATAAAATCTTCTCCGTAGTCCCAAGAAGAGCGGTCGCATCCGAAAGTGCATGATATTTGAGCTGCAGCAGGTGCGGCAGCTTTTCCTGATCAAGCTCTCCGACACCGGTCTCAATGTATTTGGCAAGCACAAACTCCACAAACTCTCGCTGCTTATCATCCAGTCCGTCATAGATGCTGTTTTGCGCTTCGGCCACCCTTGCTTCGCGGGTAATTGGCGGCTGAGCAAAAGAGACGAATTCGAGCACATCGAAGAGGTCACTTTTTTCAGCATTGATCAGCTTTTGCATCAACTCCAGCTCCCCTTTTCCATATCCAGCTTCGGCAAGCCTGGCAAGCAGCGCTTTGCGGGTTTGCGGATTTGACCACAACGACCTCAGCTCCTCTTCGCTTTTGAAGTACTCCGGCAACAGCAATCCAAACATGCCCTGCATAAACTCCTGCGCGGAGATCACCTTGCCATCAGCGCTCCAGAAGGAGGTGGCAATGGTGTGCTGTATTTCACGCTCCTTGCCGTCGCTCAGCTTTATTTTCAGCTTTTGGCGAAGCTCACGGGGTGGCTCGGGAAACTCTGGCAGATAGGGTTCACCCTCTTCGCGGATAATTGGCGGCTCACCCTCCGTTATTGTCGTCTGGTCAACCGGCTCACCATCCCACTCAACATCCTGAAAGTGATGACAGGCATCAACAAAGTCATAGATGGTAAAGTACTCCTTGCCGTCAAAGAGCCTGGTGCCGCGCCCGATGATCTGCTTGAATTCGATAATCGTGTTGATCTGCCGCAGGAGAACAATGTTGCGAATATTTCGCGCATCAACACCGGTCGAGAGCTTCTGCGACGTGGTCAGCATTGTCGGGACACTCTTTTCGTTGTCCTGAAAATCACGCAGATACTGCTCCCCCAACTCACCGTCATTGGCCGTCACCCGCACACAATAGTTGGCATCAGGATTACGTTTGTACTGATTAATCAAATCGCGCACCAGCGCTGCATGAGCCTGATTGGCACAAAAAACAATCGTCTTCTGATTCTGGTTGATCTCAGAAAGCAAAATCTGCACCCGTTTGGCTTCACGCTCCCTGATCTCAATGGTGCGGTTGAAGTCGGGCTCAATATAGAGCCGTCCCTGCTCCACCTCACCCTCTATGACCTGATCGTCAGAGGTGTAGATATAATCGTCGAGGGTAGTTTTGATACGTTTGACTTTGAATGGGGTGAGAAAACCATCGTTGATTCCCTCCCTGAGCGAATAGATAAAAACAGGATCGCCGAAATAGGCGTAAGTATCGGCGTTGTCGTTGCGTTTTGGAGTCGCAGTGAGACCAATCTGCACAGCCGGAGCAAAATAGTCAAGAATACCGCGCCAGTTCCCTTCGTTGTTGGCTCCGCCCCGGTGGCATTCATCGATAATGATCAGGTCGAAATAGTCAGGCGGGTAGTCACCAAAACAAGGGGTATTCTCCTTGCCGGTCATGAAGGTCTGGAAGATAGTAAAGAAGATGCTGCCGTTGGTTGGCACGCGCCCGTTCCTGCGAATCTCATCCGGCTTGATACGGGCAAGTGCATCGGCTGGAAACGGAGAAAAGGCGTTGAAAGCCTGATTGGCCAGAATATTCCGGTCAGCAAGAAAAAGCACCCTCGGCCTCCGTTTTCCGTCGCGATTGAGGGTCCATCTGCTCTGAAACAGCTTCCAGACAATCTGGAAGGCAATGAAGGTTTTGCCGGTTCCAGTAGCAAGCGTGAGCAAAATACGCTTCTTCTCCAAGGCTATGGCTTCCAGCGCCTTGTTGGCCGCAAGCTCCTGATAATAGCGCACCGTTTTTGTGCCACCAATCTCCTCAAAGGGAACTCTGTTGAAACGCTCTTCCCACCGGTTCGGCACCGCGAAAGTTTTCTGCCAAAGCTCATCCGGCGAAGGAAAAGTATCAATCAGCCCTTCCTCACCGGTGCTCATGTTGATCTGGTAAATCTCCCGACCATTACTGGCAAAAGTGGTAGCAAGCTGTAGCTTTTCGGCATAATTCTTGGCCTGAGCCACCCCTTCACCCACCTTAAGGTCACTGCTCTTCGCCTCAATAACCGCCAGCTTCCGGCCATGATAGACCAGCACATAATCGGCCATCAGCGATTTACCACGAATACCGCCACGCTGAATCATCCCGGCAGTAATCGGATACTCCCGTTGAACTTTTGTCCCCTCAACAACTCCCCAGCCGCTTGCCTTCAGTTGCGGGTCAATAAGTTCCGCTCTCGTTTCGGCTTCATTCATCAAAAATACCGAACTGGCCTTACTCGACCGGTGTTTGTCTTATTACCATCGAGCTGTTTCCCTGTCGTGAAATCCTCTGCCCACGCTTTAGTCGCATCACTCTCAGAGGAGCTCCAGTAGTAGGTACTCTCAATACCAACAAGAGCAAAGCGATGACTATAGATCTGTTGCAACTGCTCCTTGTTCGGCAAAAACCAGTCGCTGTAACCCTCAACAAAAGCGTTGGCAGCAACCCTGGCACCATACCAGTTAAAAAATCCCTTCTCTTTACCAGAGATGTTCAGCGTCACATCCGTTTTGGCGGCTATAAGACCATGCTGACCGGTACCATCAACATACAAAACAACTCCTCCGCCGTAGCTGTCACCAATCTGTGGCGCAGCAGCCGAAGAGAGCGCTGAAACGGTAAACATACTCACACCGGCAAGCAGCAGCATGAGCCACAGCCGGGTGAAAGGCACTTTTGCATGGAGTTTCATAATTGTTATCGTTATTGGATTAAAAAGCCCGCATCGCACGAACACGATTACTGTTTGTCTTAAAGTTTTGAACCTGAAACCCACCACCAAAACCCTGCACCCAGACGTGCCCCGCACCATCTACCGTTGAGCTCCAGTAGTGGTTATAAGAAACCGTAAAAGGGCCAAGGCCACTGTTATTGAGATAGAGCTTGTTCAACTGATCCTTGCTGGGCAAAAACCAGTCATGATAATCACAGCTCACATAATTCCTGCATGCCAATTGAGCATCGTCCCAGGTAAAAAAACCTTCCGGCGAGCCCGAAGAGTGACCCTTCATATCCCATCTGGAGACAATCAGGCCGTGCTTCCCCGAAGCATTGACATAACAAACAACGCCTCCGCCACTCTCTTCACCGACGCTCAGCGCCAGACTGCGTGCCGGAAGCGAAACCAGTATCAGCGCTGTCAGCAGGAAAAGTAACCATAGCCGAGCTTTTGCATGAAGTGTTAATGGCATGGTCATCTATCCTGCATAGTATTTCTCAATGTCAAAACAAAACCCTCAGTAATAATACTCTTCCCGCTGGTTCTTCTTGTTCGCTTTAAGAAGAGAGTTGTGCAGCGCACTCAACAACTCATCAGCAGCAATATACTCAACGGTAGCACAGACATGTTCCGCAGAGCGGCGAAGTCCCGGCTCCACATTTTGAGCTGCTCGTCAGTTCCGCTCTCGTTTCAGCTTCATTCATCTGATGATATTATGTCTCATGAATGCAACATTACCTCATTTTCGTCTCACTTATCTCTTTTCATGAGACATATCAAATATTAAATCTCATAGACGAGACTCAAAAAACATCATTACCCTCTGCAATATTCAGCAATTCCCGGAACGCGTAAATACCTGGACGACGTCCTTTTCCATGTTGGATGGATCGTAATATCTCCGCATCCTTCAGAACCTTCAGAATGCGACTGGCTGTAGGTTTAGGGATTTCTGAATGGTTGATAAATAATGGAGCAGAAAAAATTGGTGCCTGAAACATGAAATCAACCACACGTATTGAGTGCTGGGAATGAGTTATATCAGCTACTTGATTTTTCACTCGATCATACAATGAAAGAATAGCTCGTGCTTTGCTTTCATTCTCAGCCGCTTGTTCACGAATTCCTTGAAGAAAAAATGCACACCATCCTGTCCAATCGCCATCACGAGACACCGCACGCAAGCGCTCCTGATACTCTTCACGCTTTGCCTCCAAGTAGCCACTCATATAAAAATCCGGACTGTTCAGCAGCTTGCACTGATAGAGAAAAAGCGGTATCAGCATTCTGCCTAAACGCCCATTACCATCTTTGAACGGATGCAATGCCTCAAATTCTACATGCAGAATGGCAAGCTGAACGAGCGCATCCGGCTCAGAAGTACTCCCAAAATATCGTTCCCACCCATCCATACCATGTTGGAGGTGATCGGGAGAGATTGGAACAAAACGAGCCTCCTCAATGGTACACCCTTTTGGTCCAATCCAATTCTGATCGCTCCTGTACAGACCAGGAGATTTGTCGCGACCACGAATACCCTGCATAAGCAAACTATGGGCAGTTCTCAAGATGTACTGGGAAAGCGGGCGATGCTTCATTTCTGCAATACAGGCTCGCATGGCTTTTCGATAATTCAGCACCTCTTCGGCATCATCACGTTTGGGCTGTGTTAACATATCGGATTCACCACCAGCTTCAATTTCAAGAACCTCACCAACGGTGACATGTGTCCCTTCGATTTTTGAAGAAAGCACTGCTTCCCTTGTTGTCAATGGTGAGAGAAGAATCTGTGCATTAGGAATTGCAGACAATAAACCATCGTAACGGGCAAGTCCGGCATTGGCTGGGCCAATCAAGGGAATAAGACGCGACCAGTCAATCTTTGTAGGAGGGAATTGCCCCAAATGATAATGTACAGGTGCAGTTGTTATCATGAGTATTCTATTCTTTATAATTCCCCGTTGAATGCCTGGTGCAGAATTGACTTTTTCAGAACATCCAATGCTTCATTTTTTTTCTGATAGATGGATTCAAGGTGCTGCGTCTCTTTGCGAAGCGCATCAAGTTTTGAGACGATTGATTGCTGTTCTCTTCGATCTGCCGGATATCCCACAGTGAAATCCTGAATCTGTGCCTTGGTGATTGCCTGTCTTGTTGCACCGCCTTCTGCACCTGTTTGCAGTAATTGATCCTTGTAGTACTTGGAAATTAACAAATAATGAAGAAAATCTGAATCCAGCTTGCTGGAAATCGGCCTGATAATGGAAACATGCTGGTTTACCCGAGCAGGTAACACGTCATCGGGCACAATGCAGCATCGTGCAACAGAGGCGCCTGTAATGTTTAACAAAACATCTCCAGGCTGAACTATGACGTTTGACAGTCCGTCAGCTTGGCCATCATCAAGAAAGGCAAGTTTGGAATACCTGAAACCCGGAT
>SESB01001096.1_pt1 | contig 18359 bp, 16 predicted proteins | sample 3171441 | NCBI WGS metagenome assembly SESB01 (sample SAMN06051867, study PRJNA518727) | freshwater metagenome | biome: subpolar coniferous forest; feature: holomictic lake; material: water; isolation source: holomictic Lake 227, 6 m depth | place: Canada: near Kenora, Ontario | collected... | reverse complement strand
GTTTTTATTGCAGGTAGCACATTTAACTATTTGTGCTACCTTGAACCATGACCACGTCCAAGAAAACCAAAACACACAATGTTTCTGTCGGCGTGCGCGAACTTCGTCAATCAGCATCACAGATATTAGATCAAGTGAAGGATGGTGTGGTTATTGAAATCACCGAACATGGGGTGCCAGTTGCGCACATTGTTCCCATTGTTCGCTCCCTCTATGAGGAGTATTTAGAAAATGGAAGAATTATTCCGGCGCGCAATCCTAATCGAACTTTTACAATGCCTTCCGGAAAAATTACAAAAGGCAAACAGTTATCTGAAATCCTGATTGATGAACGCAGAAACGCTCGTTTCTGATGTGGTACATAGACAGTTCAGCAATCATTAAATTAATTAAACTGGAAAAAGAATCTGCCGCACTCATTAAGAAACTTCCTACTTCTTTGATCACCTCGCGAATAAGTAGAGTTGAAGTCGCGCGAACGATTGCAAAACATGAACCAGATTTGTTAGATGCCACGTATGATATTTTGGCGGACATTCAAATGATTCCGGTAGAAGATTCAATAATTACAATTGCTGAAAACCTGCCCTTGCACATCGATTTGCGATCTTTAGACTCGCTTCACATCGCATCTGCCTTAGCGGTAAGAAATGCACTCAAGGGAATTATCACCTACGACAAAGAAATGGTGAGAGCTGGAATTTCACTTGGTTTTGACACTATGTCACCGGGAATGAAATAACTATTCGGCTTTCTTCTTAGCTTTGCCTGATGCAGCTTTTTTCGCAGCTTTCTTAGCGCCGGCTTTTTTCACAACGTTTTTAGTAAGCGTTGGTGCGGTGTCACCTTTTTTAGGTTTAGCTGCCGCCTTTTTGCGTGACTTCTTAGGTGATGGGCCGTTCTCGGCTTCCCACGCACGACGTCCAGCAAGTAGTTCAAGGCCACGCTCCAACGTCATTCCTTCAGCAGTATCACCACGGCGCAGCGTTGCATTTGTTTCGCCATCAGTGACATACATACCAAAGCGGCCATCTTTAATAATCAAAGGTTTTTCTGTCGTTGGATCAATACCCAGTTCTTTAATCGGTGGCTTAGCAACACCACGGCGTCGCTCTTTAGGTTTTGAATAAATCTCAAGGGCTTCATCTAAGGTCATTGTGAAAAGCTGTTCTTCAGATGTCAGTGTGCGACTATCAGCGCCAGCTTTTAAGTACGGACCGTATCGACCATTTTGAACGGTGATGTCATCGCCAGCAGAGTTAGTGCCGAGTGTGCGCGGTAAAGATAAAAGTTGTAGTGCATCTTCATATGTAACGGTATCTAAGGTCATAGTGGAGAGAAGTGAAGCAGTTTTAGGTTTAGGTGCATCGGCTTTCTTCTTTTTCTTTTTACCAGATGCCGTGAGTTCGGGTTCAACAACTGGAAAGACTTCAGTGATGTAAGGACCAAAGCGGCCAGATTTAGCAATGATTGGCAAATTAGTTGCTGGATCTATTCCAAGTTCGCGCTCACCTGATGGTGCTTCCAGTAATTCAATCGCTTTAGCTAACGTCAATTCATCGGGTGCAAGTGATTCAGGGATGTTAGCTAGTTTGCGTTCTTCGCCTTCAATGTTTTGTTGTAAGTAAGCACCATAGCGACCAACACGGATTTCAATTTCAGGGGATAAGTTCATCGTGTTTGTTGCGCGAGCATCAATAACACCAAGATCGGCTGAAAGTTCGTTAAGGCCTGGTTGGCCATCTACGCCATAGAAAAAGTCGCGTAACCAATCACTGCGGCTAGCTTGCCCGCCGGCGATTTTGTCTAAATCTTCTTCCATGCTGGCCGTGAATTCGTAATCAACTAACTTTGTGAAGTGGGTTTCGAGTAAGCCAGTCACTGAAAAAGCTAGAAACGTTGGAACTAAAGCGCGGCCGCGCTTATAGACATACCCGCGATCTTGAATGGTTTGAATGATGGAAGCAAAAGTAGATGGGCGACCGATACCTAACTCTTCAAGTTTTTTAACCAAAGTTGGCTCGGTATAACGGGCAGGTGGTTTAGTTTCGTGGCCTTCGCAGGTGTATTCATCGACCTTTACTGATTGACCAAGGGTCATCGCTGGAAGGCGCTTGTCTGCACTTTCTTCATCTTTATTATCTTCACTAACGATGTCGTCATAGGCTGCAAGGAAACCCGGAAAAGTAATAACGGAACCGTTAGCGCGAAAAATTGTTGCTTTGCCATCATTGGTTTGTGCATCAAAGTCAACGCGCATCTGCATTTTTTTAGCATCGGCCATTTGCGAAGCAACGGTGCGCTTCCAAATCAGATCGTATAAAGCAAACTCGTCGCGGGAAAGTTCGGGAGCTAGTTCGCCAGGAGTTTTAAAAGTTTCACCTGCGGGGCGAATGGCTTCGTGAGCCTCCTGTGCATTTTTAGTTTTGCCGGTGTAGGCACGTGGTGAATCGGCAACATGGTCAGCGCCGTATAAAGCTTTAGCGGCTTTGCGCGCGGCATCAATAGCTTGTTGTGAAAGGTTGACGCTGTCGGTACGCATATAAGTGATGTAACCGTTTTCGTACAAACGTTGTGCAATGCGCATGGTGATTTGTGCGCCCCAACCAAGTCGGCTACCTGCATCTTGTTGCATCGTTGATGTAGTAAAAGGTGGTTTAGGCCGTTCGGTGCGTGGGCTTTCTTCCATTGATTTAACGGTCAACGAAGAAGATTTCAGCGAATCCACTAAGTGTTTAGCGCTAGTTTCATCGAGTAACAAAATATTTGCGAGTGACTTTTCCTTTACTGCGCCATCGGCGCCAAAGTCAGATGTCGCCGCAACTCTTTTACCGTCTACTTCTAGCAAACGTGCGCTAAAACCTAGCGCAGTAACGGCAGCTAAATCCCACCAGGCCGATGAAATAAAGGCCATTCGTTCGCGCTCTTTTTCAACGATTAAACGTGTGGCAACCGATTGCACACGCCCGGCCGAGATGCGGGGCATAACTTTTTTCCATAAAACAGGGGATAAGCGATAACCAAATAAACGATCTAGTACCCGACGCGTTTCTTGCGCATCGATTAAGTGATAATCAAGATCGCGAGTATTAGATACGGCTTCTAAAATTGCTTCTTTAGTAATTTCATTAAAGACCATGCGCTTAATAGGAATCTTGGGTTGCAGGGTTTCTACTAAGTGCCAAGCAATTGCTTCACCTTCGCGGTCTTCATCCGTTGCCAGAATTAACTCTTCGGCGTTTTTCATTAACTCTTTTAATTCAGCTACCTTGGCTTTTTTATCGGGGTTAATGACATACAAAGGCGCAAAATCATTTTCAATATCTACGCCTTCTTTAGCCCACGCAATTTTTTTATATTCTTTAGGAATATCTGCGGCGCGTTGGGGAAGATCGCGAATATGGCCGACGGAGGCCTCGACGACGTAATCATCGCCGAGGTATCCGCCAATCTTTCTGGCCTTAGCTGGTGATTCAACAATCACCAGCTTTATCAGGTCAGTTTTCGCTTTAGCCATGTAATCCTTTTATACGAGGATTGCAGTTGCTTGGCGACGGTTACGAATAAGCGCGGCAATAATGACAAGTACTGCGCCGATTCCGATGTACATAGAAATCTTTGTATTTCCACCAAGAGCTAATGAAACAATTGCTGGAGTAATTAATAGACCAACAAGGTTCATCACCTTAATCAATGGGTTAATTGCTGGGCCTGCAGTGTCCTTGAATGGATCTCCCACAGTGTCACCAACGATTGTTGCAGCGTGAGCATCAGAGTTCTTTCCACCGTGATGTCCATCTTCAACCATCTTCTTTGCGTTATCCCAAGCACCGCCTGAGTTAGAAAGAAATACCGCCATCAATGTTCCAGTACCAATAGCACCGGCTAGGTATGCACCAAGTGGACCAACACCGAGACCGAAACCAACGGCGATTGGTGCCATTACTGCCAGTAATCCTGGTGTTACAAGTTCACGTAGTGAATCGCGAGTACAAATATCTACAACGCGGCCGTAGTCAGGCTTTTCAGTGCCCTTCATAATTCCTGGGTGTTCGATAAATTGCTTACGAACTTCAACAACAACTGCACCTGCTGCACGTGATACTGCATTGATTGCAAGACCAGAGAACAAGAACACAACTGCTGCGCCGATAATTAAACCGACCAAGTTGCGTGGGTTAGCAACATCCAAAACACCTTGGTATTGCACAGCAAGATTTGATGCAGTCTTACCGGCATCTTCAACAGCTTTCTTGATTGCATCGGTGAAAGCTCCGAACAAAGCTGTTGCAGCAAGCACCGCAGTTGCAATTGCAATTCCCTTAGTGATCGCCTTAGTTGTATTACCAACGGCATCGAGAGCGGTAAGAATCTTTGCGCCTTCGCCTTCGACATCGCCAGACATTTCAGCAATACCTTGAGCGTTATCTGAAATTGGACCAAAAGTATCCATCGCGACGATTACGCCAACAGTTGTTAGCAAGCCAGTTCCAGCAAGTGCAATTGCAAGAAGTGAAAGAACAATGCTTCCACCACCGAGCAAGAAGGCACCAAATACTGCAGCTGCAATAAGCATTGCTGAGTAAACCGCTGATTCAAAACCAACTGAGATACCCGCCAAAATTACGGTTGCTGCACCAGTTTCAGATGAAGCGGCAACATCGTTAACTGGACGACGTCCAGTTTCAGTGAAGTAACCAGTTAATACTTGGATAGCTGCAGCTAATGAAATACCGATAAGAACTGCGCCAATTGCTAGCACGCGTGGGTTGGTATTTCCCGCATTTGCTACGGCTTCAGGAGATAAACCAGTCATCAACTTGAAATCAGATGGCAAGTAAGTAAATGTTGCGAGCGCAGTTAAACCTGCAGAAATGATCGCTGATAAGAAGAATGAGCGGTTAATGGCCGTCATTGCTGACTTATCTGTGCTGCGCAAGCGCGTTAAGAAGATTCCGATTACCGCAGTGATTGTTCCGATTGCTGGCACGATTAATGGATAAATAAGTCCGGCATCACCAAACGCGGCTTTACCTAAAATTAATGCGGCAACAAGAGTTACGGCATATGACTCGAACAAGTCAGCGGCCATACCGGCACAGTCACCTACGTTATCGCCGACGTTGTCAGCAATTGTTGCGGCGTTACGTGGGTCATCTTCTGGAATATTTTTTTCAACTTTACCTACAAGGTCGGCGCCAACATCGGCAGCCTTAGTAAAGATTCCGCCACCGACGCGCATAAACATCGCAAGCATCGCGGCGCCGAAACCAAAACCTTCAAGAACTGCAGGAGCGTTTTCGCGGTAGATAATCACAACAAGTGATGCACCGATAAGACCTAAACCAACGGTTGTCATACCAACAACGCCGCCAGTACGGAAAGCAATTTGAACGGCCTTCTCGCCATCCTTGTTACGTGCAGCATCGGCTACGCGAACATTTGCGCGAACTGCCAGCCACATACCGTTGTAACCAACTAGGGCAGAAAATGCTGCGCCGAGTAAGAAGAAGATTGAACGGCCCACGCGGATCTCAGTTGCACCAGGTAGTGCGAACAAGAGCACAAAGACGATTCCCACAAAGTAAGAAAGTGTGCGGAACTGGCGGGACAAAAATGCCGCTGCGCCTTCTTGCACCGCTTCGGCGATTTCGCGCATTTTTGGTGTGCCATCACTGGCGGCAAGAACCTGGGCACGCAATGCGTAGGCAATTGCCAGAGCGCCAAGTGAAATCGCTAGAACGATGTAGGCATATGTCAGGTTAGATCCGGTTACATGTACAAGTGATACGGTGCTTGAAGCACGCATAAGTTCTCCTCCATTGGAGTTACAGGGCCCCTAAGGTCCGATTAACTTCCGCAGTTTAGACATGAATAGGCCATTTTGGCGAAAACATACTAATTACTTACAGCACAGAGCGCGTATAGGCTTTGGCCCATGAGTTCATTTCCGAAGGGCTTCCTATGGGGAGCGGCCACATCCAGCTATCAAATTGAAGGCGCGGCCCATGTTGATGGCCGTGGGGCTTCGATCTGGGACACCTTCTGTGCAACGCCAGGCAAAGTGGCGCGCGGGGAAAATGGCGACGTAGCCAATGATCACTACCACCGCTACAAAGACGATATTGCCTTAATGAAAAATTTAGGTCTTCAGGGTTATCGCTTTTCTTTTGCGTGGCCTCGAATGTTTCCGCAAGGAGATTCAGTTCGTGAAGAACGCGGCTTCACTTTTTATGATCGTTTAATTGATTCAATTTTAGAAGCCGGGATCGAACCACTTGCCACGTTGTATCACTGGGATTTACCACAAGGGTTGCAAGATAAAGGTGGTTGGGAAAATCGCGAAACAATTAAACGTTTTGCTGAATATTCCGCAGCTGTTGTTGAGCGCTTTGGTGATCGCGTAAAGAAGTTCACACCAATTAACGAACCGTGGGTAGTTGCTTGGCTAGGAAATGGAATTGGAATTCACGCACCAGGAAAATCAGATCGTAAAGCAGCTTGGACGGTTGCACACCACACCGTAGTTGCACACGCGGCATCTACTAATGCAATGCGCGCAGTGCGCAGCGATATTTTAACTGGGCCCGTATTAAATCAAGCCTGCAATGTTGCCGACGATGTGAATGATCCTAAGCAGGCTTATGCCGTCGAAATGTTGGATGCGGTACAAAATCGTTTCTGGATGGATGCATTTATGTACGGTACGTATCCACAAATTCTTCTGGATAGCTTTCCTGATGAATTAGGCGCAGTAATTAAAGATGGCGATATGCAAGCTGCCACGGTTAAAAATGATTTCATTGGAATTAACTACTACTTTGATAATCGCGTTGGCCCTGCCGTTGAAGGCCTCGATCAATGGCATTCAATCTCGTCACTTTTTGGTGTTGCCAGCGATGAAACTCCACGCGGGCCACTGACTGACATGGGTTGGCCGTTAACGCCAGAGGGTCTAGAGAACTTATTAGTGCGTTGGCACAAGGAACATGGTGACAAACTGCCTGATCTTTACATTACTGAAAATGGCGCCGCATACGGCGATGGTCCAGGTGCTGATGGCGCAGTACATGATCAACAACGCATTGATTATTTATCAACACATTTAAAAGCCGTATCAAATGCCATTGCCCAAGGTTCGCCAGTTAAGGGTTATTACCAATGGTCCTTGATGGATAACTTTGAATGGGCGTTGGGTTATGAAAAGCGCTTCGGAATTGTGCACGTAGATTTCGATACACAAAAGCGAATTGTGAAAGATTCAGGCTATTGGTACCGCGATCAAATCAAAAACAATGGAGCAAATATTTAGCTCTTGACCGATCCGGCAAGCAAACCACGTACGAAGTAGCGCTGCAGTGAGAAGAACACGATCAACGGAATGATGATGGAGACGAGTGCGGCAGGTGCCACGTTTTCCCAGTGAGAACCCAGTGATCCACCTAAGTTAGCTAAGTGCAAAGTAAGTGGTGCAACATCATCGGTACCACCGGCAAATACAAGTGCTACCAGCAGATCATTCCAGATCCACAAGAACTGGAAAATTGCGATCGATGCAATTGCCGGTAAAGACAATGGCAAAACAATTTTGCGGAAAACTTCAAAGTGGTTAGCGCCATCAACACGGGCAGCTTCCATAATTTCGCGTGGTAAGCCGGCAACAAAGTTATGTAATAAGTAAATAACTAGCGGCAAACCAAACATTGTATGCGGCAACCAGACCGACGCTAATTTTCCAACGATATGCAACTGCGGAAATATCGTATGGCCAAATAATTTGACTCCAGTTGCAAAGAAAGTAAGTAGCGGCAAAAGAGAGAGCTGCAGTGGAACACCTTGCAAGGCAAAGAGGCCATAAAAGACTTGATCGCTAAAGCGGAAAGGGATCCAGGCCAGCGCGTAAGCGGCCATTAATCCAAGGCCCACTGAAAGAACTACGGCAGGAATCGTGATTGCTAATGAGTTAACCGCAAAAGGAATCATTCCTTGCTCGCCGACAGTTCCGCCACCGCTAAATAGAACTGCGCGGAAATTATCTAAAGTGAAATGTGGGTGGGTGAACGCGGTCCACCAACCATTAGAAACGATGTCTTCTTTTTTGCGGAAAGAGGTGACGACTAGACCAAAAGTAGGAACAGTCCACAAAAGTGCAACGATGGTTACAACTACGGATGCAATCGGTGAAGTAAATGGACGGCTAGATGCGTGGCCTTTGTCAGACATTAGTGCTTCCTTTCTAGTCGAAGGGAGCGAATGTTATAAATCGTAATTGGAATAACGCCTAGGAAAATGAGCACGGCCAAGGCAGCACCGCGGCCATAGTTTAAGTAGACGAAGTTCTCATCGAACATGCGGTTAGAAAGCACGTCGGTCTTAAAGTTTCCGCCGGTCATGGTGTGAATAACATCGAATAACTTAAGCGTGCCCACCATGGCCGTTGTTAATACAACGATGATTGTTGTGCGCACCATGGGTACGGTCACTGATCTAAATAATCTAAAACCTGAGGCGCCATCTAATTGAGCGGCTTCTTCAATATCAGTTGGAATGCCTTTAATTGCTGCCGATAAAATAACCATTGCAAAACCAGTAAAGCCCCAAATGTAAACCACCATTAAGAATAAGTTGTTCCACGGTGACCATAGTAAAAGGTGCTTAAGGTGAATGTGGAGCCACATCATAATTTGGCCGACTAAACCTGTTTGCGGATGGTCTGGTTCTTGATATGAATACATCAAGTTCCAGATTAAAGATCCACCCACGAATGAAATTGCCATAGGCATAAAAATCAGAGATTTCGCGAAAGCTTCGCGCTTCATCTTGTTGAGCATCGTTGACAGCGTTAAACCAAGGCTGGTCACAATAACTGGGCAAATGGCAACCCAGGCTAAGGTGTTAATAAAAGCTAAACGGACTTCGGTATCGGTAAATGCATTTTTGTAATTCTTTAGACCAACCCAGTGTGACGAGTCCGCGTTTTTAAATGATTCAAGAAAAGTTTGAATCGCAGGAACGCCAAGACCTGTCATTACTAAAATTAATGCAGGTATTAAGAAAAGCCCGACGGCTAATGAGTTTTGTTTCTTGCCCTTGATTCGAGCGCCGGCAGCAAAAGCGATTCCATAAAAACCAAAAAATATAATTAGTACGGTAAGAATTTGGGCAATCTTTGGCCATGAACTCTGGAACAGAGATGACCAAGTAACCACTTTTTGTTTCTCTTTTCTTTATCTAACTATTCGGGGAATTGTAATGTTGAAACCGGGGCCCACCAAATGGTGGACCCCGGCTTCTTTACAGCTAGTTGCTAGTGGTTAATTACCAGTTAGCGTCAATCGCTGCTGCAACATCCTTCATTGACTTACCTTCTGCGTAGAACTTTGTGATTTCCTTCCAGAAAGCACCGTTCACAGCTGTTGGCATCAAGTCAGATGCGTCGAACACGATTGCACCTTGCTTAGCTTGTAGTGATTGAGCAACAACCTTCAACACAGGATCTGTGTATGAAGATAGTGGAATTCCACTGTTAGCTGAAGTCCAACCACCGTTTGCAGCACGCTCGATGCCGTAAGCAGGTGATGAGAAGTAAGCCTGTACTGCGCCAACTTCTGGCTTCTTGCTGAATGCAACTGGGAATTCTCCAGCGCCTTCAATTGGCTTACCAAACTTGGTGTTAGTTGGAGGCAAGTAGAAAGCGTTTGCATCCGCATTTGGACCAAATGTTGTTCCCTTAGGGAACATTGATGAGTAGAAAGAAGCCTGCTGCAACATGCCGCAAGTTCCATCTGCAAGTCCTGGTACGCCAGCATCTTGGAATTTACGTGTTGCTACTGATTGCAAATCTCCAACTTGCTCTTTAGTTCCAAGCCATGCTGCAACCTTGGCCATTACGCCTTGCATTTCTGGTGATGAGAACTTGAGCTTGCCTTGCCACCATGCGTTGTACTTGTCTGGACCTAGCTCGCGAAGAGCCATTTCTTCGATCCAGTCAGTTGCAGGCCAACCTGTTGCTGCACCTGATTCAATACCAGCACACCAAGGAAGCTTTCCAGCTGCCTTGAACTTAGCTGCGACTGCTTCCATTTCAGCCCAAGTAGTTGGTACTGAAACTCCAAGTGTCTTGAACTGTGCAGGTGAGTACCAAACAAGTGACTTAGATGAAGCACCGAATGGAGCTCCATAAACTTTGCCACCAACTGTTGTGAATGTTGCCCAGGCTGGGTTGTAATACTTCTTGAGGTTTGCAGCTACTGCTGCAGTGATTGGAACAGCCTTACCAGTTGCAACCATTGTTGCAACAAGACCTGGCTGAGGAATGATTGCGATGTCTGGTGCGTTTCCGCCCTTAACACGAACAGGTAGAAGAGTTTCGAACTGATCTGTACCTTCGTAAGCAATCTTGATTCCAGTACATGCAGTGAAGTGTGCAAATATCTTTGTCATTACAGATGCTTCAGGATCGCGAATACCTGCGAATACCTTTACAGTCTTATTCTGATATGTACCGAATTGCTTAAAATCAGCACAGTAAGCAGTTGTTGCTGCCTTAGCTGAAGTCGCTGTAAATACTGTTGCTACAAGAGCAATAGCACTTAGTGCAGCTGAGAGTTTTAAGGATTTTTTCATTTCGCCTTTTCTTTCAGGGGGTCACTGGTCCGGAATCCTTGTGAAATCCGCGTCCCATGGGTGGGCATAGTCTCGTATGGGCTACGCGTAGAAGCAAGGCAAATTCGCCGTAAATGAGCGCTGCAAATACAACAATTTGGTAACTAAGACCTTCGATTACGCAGGCTTCTGGGGTAGCCTGCCGCAGATGAACCTCTTCGATGCACACTCGATTGTCGCCGACCTTGGCCTGCTTGGGGTCCTTGGAATCATCTTCGCCGAAACGGGTTTACTCGTTGGTTTAGCTTTTCCTGGCGACTCTCTTCTTTTCTTAGCCGGCGTTGCAGCTTCAGGTTCTGGCGCGGCAGTTTTAGGTAATGCGCATTTATCGCCTGCGGCGTTATTGATTGGTGCACCGATTGCCGCAATTGCTGGAGCACAAGTGGGGCATTGGTTTGGTCATAAATATGGGCGCACTTTATTTGCCCGACCCGATGGTCGCGTCTTTAATCACCAGCGCGTAGTTGCAACCGAAAAATGGTTACGCAAATATGGAACCGGAAAAGCAATTGTCTTAGCCCGCTTTGTTCCATTTATTCGCACACTTATTAATCCGATGTGCGGCGTTGTTGGAATCCCTGCCAAGAAGTTTTTTACGTGGAATGCCATCGGCGGAATTGTGTGGACCGAAACCGTTATAAGTCTTGGTTTTATTTTGGGGGAAAAATTAAAGGGTTCAGTTGATAAATATATCCTGCCGTTAGTTGCATTAATTGTTATTGCATCGCTGCTTCCAGTTGTTGCTGAACTATTTCGCGAGTGGCAAACCCGCAAACATCACAAGTAAGTTTTACAAACCCAGATCTGCTAATTGAAACGCAGCACGGTATTCATAACCAGCTTCTTTAATTTTTGGTTCAGCGCCGCGTTCAACAATTACGGCAACACCAACAACAATTGCGCCGGCTTGAACTAAAGCTTCAACGGCAGTTAAAACTGAGCCGCCAGTTGTAGAAGTATCTTCAACAGCTAATACGCGTTTACCTTTTACATCGGGGCCTTCGATTCGGCGTTGTAAACCATGAGCTTTTTCAGCTTTGCGCACAACAAATGAATCAATTTTTTTACCGCGCTGTGCAGCCACATGCATCATGGCTGTTGCAACGGGATCGGCGCCAAGAGTTAAGCCACCAACTGCCTCGTAATCTAAATCTTTTGTAAGTTCGAGCATCACTTCACCAACAAGAGGTGCAGCTTCGTGATCAAGAGTGACGCGGCGCAAATCGACGTAATAGTCGGCCTCTTTGCCTGACGACAAAATAACTTTGCCGTGAACAACGGCCTTTTTAACGATCTGGTCTTTAAGGGCTTCACGTGAACTCATGCGGGCGAGCCTACTATCTAGGTCGACAGCCTTTTCACCCAGTACCCTTCGTTTCACTATGGCAACTAAGAAAAAAGCGGCAGTTCGCCGTAAGCCAGCTAAAAAAGCTGCGGCCACTAAACGCGCGCTGAATAAAACCATAGCTTCGCTGCGCAAAGAGGCGGCAATGTTGGAGGATTTTGTTGCAACGTTGGATCTTGTTGCAGAGGTACCAATTACTCGTAAGAAAGTTGTAAAAAAGCGTGCAGCTAAAAAAGCGGTAAAGAAAAAGCCCCGCAAAAAGTAATCTTACGAATTTCATGTGGGTTTACCCTAAAGCCCCACATTGTTTAATTAGGCCCCTTACTGTGTTCTCATGAACGCAACTCGCCTTGAGACATCTCGATTGTTTCATCGCTTTGGATTTGGACCTCGGCCAGGTGAGTACGCCAAAGCTTTAAAAACGGGATTACCGATAACGCGCACTACTTTGTTAACTCCGCCGGCAATCGATAATGGTGCAGCGAGCGTTAAAGCACCAGCTATTACAGATTTAGGAAAACGACCTGCACAAAAAACGGTTGCGTTAGTTGAATTTAATATTGCAGTAACAACACAGATACGTGAAATGACGGTGTGGTGGTTAGATCGAATGGTCGCTAGTGATCATGGACTAACTGAACGCATGACATGGTTTTGGCACGGGCATTGGGCAACTTCAATTGATAAAGTGAATTACGCATTGCCGATGTATATTCAAAATAATTTATTACGTAGCAACGCTCTTGGTAATTTCACTTCATTTACTAAATCAATGCTCAATGACTGTGCGTTGCAATATTGGTTAGATGGACAAGACAGCACACCCGCTGCGCCAAATGAAAATCTTGGCCGTGAGTTAATGGAGTTATTTGTTCTAGGAGTTAATCGATATACCGAAGATGATGTAAAAGCTATATCTAGAGCGCTTACGGGTTATCAAGTGGTTCTCAATAGCGGCACAACCGTAATCAATCCCAAGCGCAAAGATTCAAACCCAGTCGTTTTATTAGGCAAAACCGCAGCGTTTACTGGAGATTCCTTAGCTGATTTTTTAACCAGTAGAGATGACTGTGCCACTTTTATCTCTGAGCGCCTGTGGTACCGCTTCATTTCAAGCACTGAAACAATGCCTTCAACTTTTAGCGCTAAAAACGCATTTAATGGTCGAAGTATTTCAGCCGCAGTTCAAGCGATGGCTAGTGATACTTCGATGCAAGATCCAAACAATGCATTAGTTAAATCACCGGTTGAATGGTTTGTCTCGGCCTGCAGAGCGTTAGAAATTTTACCGTCGAAACTTGAAACAACCTCGCAACTTCTCAATCACTTAAATAAATTAGGCCAAACTCCATTCTTGCCACCCAATGTTGGTGGTTGGCCTGCAGCTCAAGCCTGGCTCACTTCAGCTACTGCGCAATACCGCTTAGCGTGTGCAACGTGGCTCATTAAACAAAGTTCGCTTAAAGCACTCACCGATATTGCCGTTGAGGATCGTGTTTTAAAAAGTGCCGACTGGTTGGGTGTTGCAGAGTGGAGCGCTCGTACTCAAGCTGCACTGAGAAACTCTTTAGATAACCCGGCGCAGTTTGCATTAATGGCGCTGTGTAGTCCGGAATACATTGTGAGTGCATAGGAGCGATCATGGACACAATATCTCGGCGTAAATTTCTCAAATTAACAACTGGTGCAGTTGCCGTTGGAACTGCGGCTAACTTCTTAACGCTCGATCAAATTGCTGAAGCTGCGATTAGTCGTCCGCTGCCTGATAACACGCCAATTTTAGTTATCGTGACTTTATATGGCGGTAACGATGGTTTAAATACAGTTATTCCATACAAAGATCCGATTTATTATTCTTCGCGGCCAGAGATTTCTTATAAGCCTGAAACTATGTTGCCGCTAGATGCCGAATTAGCGTTAAACCCCAATATGGCTGGTATCAAATCGCTGTGGGATCAAAAGAAAGTTGCAATCATCCGTGGTGTTGGTTATCCAAAACCTGATCACTCACATTTTTCTTCCATGGCAAAGTGGCAAACCGGTTCTCCTGAAAAACAAATTAACTCTGGTTGGTTAGGTCGCTGGCTGGATTCACAACCTGAAGATGCAATGTCAGCAATCGCTTTGGGTTCAGTTATTCCTCCACTCCTAGCTGGAACGAAGATTTCTGGATCAGCCCTTCCTTTAGGTGGTTTAGTTATTCCAACTGGAAACCTGGCAAAGCAGTGCGTTCAACTGTCAAAGGCGGTGCAATCAGATTCCACACTTATGGCCGCGGCAGCGACTTCGATGCGAAATTTATTTAATATCTCTACGTCAATTCAACCTATTTTGAAAGGTCCTGCACCTGCTGCAGTTGATTTGCCTACGGTTAATGGTGGCAATGCCGGTGGAACAAATAATTTATCGCAACAACTAGATGTTGTCGCCAAACTTATCGCTGCGAGTTCACCAACGAAAATCTGGGCAGTTTCATTAGGTGGTTTTGATACTCATGCAAATGAAGCAAACGCGCAAGCCGATCTGTTGGGTGTGGTCTCTACATCGCTCACCCGCTTTATGAGCCAAATGAAATCAACTACACGATCAAAAGATGTAACGGTTTTGGTGTACAGCGAATTTGGTCGACGCGTAAAGGGCAATGCTTCGCAAGGCACTGACCATGGAACGTCTGCACCCGTTTTTGTTATCGGCGAAAATATTAAGGGTGGCTACTACGGAGACCAACCATCACTATCTAAGTTAGTAGACGGGGATTTAGCGGTAACAACTGACTTCAGAGATATTTATGCCACTGTCCTTGAATCTATTTTGAAATCACCTGTTGAACAAACGCTAGGCAAGTGGAGCGGTCGAACTAACTTTATGAAAACCGCTTAGTTCTTTTCTTTATAAACAATTACTTCGCTACGGCTACGACGTGCAATCCCTTTAGGTGGATTAGAATCTAATAGCGCATCAACTTCAATGCGTAGTTGGGCAACTTCAATTGCCATATTAGCCATCGCAGATTCCAGTTCAATAATTCGCTTGATGCCGGCGTGATTAATTCCTTCACCAACAAGTTTTTGTACTGCACGCAGCAAAGCAATATCGCGTAATGAATAACGGCGATTGCGACCTTCGGTGCGCGAAGGGGAGACTAAACCTAAGCGATCGTATTGACGCAAAGTTTGCGGGTGCAGTCCAGAGATTTCAGCGGCAACAGAAATGACATAAACCCCTGCATCATCGGCAGGGATGTCGTTCTTTAACTCATCGCTCATTGCTTAGCCTTATTAGTTAATTCGGCGCGCACATCTTCGCCGGCAGTTTCTTCGGCAAAAGTGCGCAACGCTTCTAGAGCTTTACCGTCAACACGTTGTGGCACTTGTACTTCAACAGTTACCAGTAAATCTCCGGTTGTAGAACCTTTAGTAATTCCACGGCCCTTAACGCGCAATGTGCGACCATTCGGAGTGCCTGGCGCAATGCGCACCGTTACTTCATCACCACTTAACACTGGAACTTTTACGTCTGCGCCGAGTGCAGCTTCGGTAAAAGTTATAGGCAAAGAGACGAGAAGATTTTCAGCTTTGCGTGAAAAAATTGGGTGTGGTTTTACATGCAGCAGAATAAATAAATCACCTGGGCCAGCTTCTCCTGGAGCGCCTTTGCCTTTAACGCGAATTTTGGCGCCGTCATTTACTCCAGCAGGTACACGCGCAGTAATGTTTTGTGGTGCTCCACGGTCAGTGCCAAGGCGCAAATCTAAATTTGTGCCAAAGACTGATTCACGAAAAGTTATCGTTGCTTCAGTCTGTAAATCTTGACCTTTGCGTGGACCACGACGACCTCCACCACCAAAAAGATTTGCGAAAATATCTTGTGGATTTCCTCCGCCAAAGATGTCCGAGAAATCTCCACCTTGAAAGTTTTGTCCACCAGTTGGTGCACGAAAACCACCGCGTTCAAAGAGTGAACGGGCTTCATCATATTCAGCGCGTTTTTTTGAATCAGAGAGAATTTCATAGGCTTCTGAAACTGCCTTGAACTTTTCTTCTTTTGCAGAATCTCCATGATTAGTATCAGGATGTAAATCCTTCACTAAGGCACGGTATTTACGTTTAATTGCGGCTTGATCATCACTCTTTGACGCACCAAGGACTTTGTAAAAATCCTTCTCGTATAAATCCTTGGCTGCCATGATTAATTATTCTCCGGCTGGATCGGTTACTGAAACTCGGGCTGGACGCAAGATACGTTCTTTATATTTGTATCCAGGTTGCAAAATCTTTGAAGCTGTTGGCACGGCAACATCGGCCGATGTGTCGTGCATCAATGCTTCGTGAATTTGTGGGTCGAAAGCTTCGCCTTCGGTTCCATATTTTTCTAAACCAATGCGCGTAGTAATTGTGTTGAGTTGATCGGCGACGGCTTTAAAGCCACCAGTTAACTCACCATGTTGTTCGGCGCGATCAACATCATCTAGAAGTGCCAGCAATTCAGTAAGAACTGCGCCAATCGCCATTTCGTGAGCAAGGGAACGATCACGTTCTACGCGTTTGCGATAGTTGGCATATTCAGCCTGAAGTCGTTGTAAATCACTAGTTAACGTAGCTACCGGATCAGTTTCCTGATCCGGTGCCACATCAACATTCGCATCTACAGGTTGAGTTACTTCATCCGCTGTAGTCATCTATTTAGTCCAGTTCCAATGCTCGACACTTGTGTGTCTCACTCAACGACCTCAGCATCTTCTACGCCATCTTCAGTTGGTGAAGTTTGACCTTCGCCCTCAGCTGCTGCACCTGCATACAACGCGGCACCGAGTGCTTGACTAACAGTTGCAACTTTTTCAGTTGCGCTCTTAATCATTTCGAAGTTTGAACCACCAAGTGCAGTCTTTAACTCTGCAAGTGCGGCTTCGGTCTCGGTCTTCTTCTCAAGTGCATCACCTGCAGATAACTTCTCTTCATTATCTTTGATGAACTTTTCAGTGGAGTAGACAAGTGAATCTCCAGCATTACGAATCTCTGCTTCTTCTTTACGCTGACGATCTTCTTCAGCATGTGATTCAGCATCGGCCATCATGCGCTCAATCTCTTCTTTAGAAAGTGCAGAGCCACCGGTGATGGTCATGCTCTGTTCTTTTCCAGTTCCAAGATCTTTTGCAGATACATGAACAATTCCATTTGCATCAATATCGAAAGTCACTTCGATTTGTGGAATTCCACGTGGTGCTGGTGGCAAACCGGTAAGTTCAAACATGCCGAGCTTTTTGTTGTAAGCCGCCATTTCGCGTTCGCCTTGGTAAGCCTGAATTTGTACAGCTGGTTGATTATCATCGGCAGTTGTAAATACTTCGCTGCGCTTTGTAGGAATGGTTGTGTTGCGCTCGATCAACTTAGTCATAACGCCACCCTTAGTTTCGATACCAAGAGATAGTGGAGTTACATCCAGAAGTAGAACGTCTTTCACTTCACCCTTAAGAACACCGGCTTGAAGTGATGCGCCAACGGCCACAACTTCATCAGGATTTACGCCCTTATTTGGCTCTTTTCCGCCAGTTAATTCCTTCACTAAATCAACCACAGCTGGCATACGAGTTGAACCGCCAACAAGTACAACCGATTGAATCTTGCTAATTGGAATTCCAGCATCTTTGAGAACGGCTTGGAAAGGTTTCTTGCAACGCTCGAGCAGCGCCGCAGTTAATTGCTGGAACTGTGCGCGAGTAATTGTTTCGTCAAGAAATAGTGGGTTCTTTTCAGCATCTACCGTGATGTACGGCAAGTTGATTGATGCTGATTGTGATGATGAGAGTTCGATCTTCGCTTTTTCAGCCGCTTCACGAATACGTTGCATCGCCATCTTGTCTTTAGTTAAATCAATTCCATTTTGTGAACCAAAAGTTGTCACTAAGTGATCAACTAGAGCTTGATCCCAGTCATCGCCACCAAGGTGGTTGTCACCATTAGTTGCTTTAACTTCTACAACTCCGTCACCGATTTCTAGAAGTGAAACGTCGAAAGTTCCACCACCTAAGTCGAAAACGAGAATTGTTTGTTCTTGATCAGCTTTATCAAGACCGTATGCGAGCGCAGCTGCAGTTGGTTCGTTGATAATGCGCAAAACATTTAAGCCAGCAATTTCGCCAGCTTCTTTCGTTGCTTGACGTTGTGCGTCATTAAAATATGCAGGAACCGTGATAACGGCATCAGTTACGGTTTCGCCCAAATATGATTCTGCATCGCGCTTGAGCTTTTGCAAAACGCGCGCTGAAATTTCTTGTGGTGTGTACTGCTTGCCATCGATATCGACGGTCCAGCTAGTTCCCATGTGACGCTTAACTGAACGGATCGTGCGA
>SESB01001094.1_pt1 | contig 18372 bp, 15 predicted proteins | sample 3171441 | NCBI WGS metagenome assembly SESB01 (sample SAMN06051867, study PRJNA518727) | freshwater metagenome | biome: subpolar coniferous forest; feature: holomictic lake; material: water; isolation source: holomictic Lake 227, 6 m depth | place: Canada: near Kenora, Ontario | collected... | reverse complement strand
TCCTGTCTCATAACCATGACCGGTTGCTTGTCAAGGACGGTCGCAGCCTTTCTAATAGCATATACGACATCCGCCTCGGAGCCCGACGAGCAATCTATTGAGAACATCCAGTCTTTTGCGATGTCACGGTAGTAAATGGCCGCGCTAATCGGCCTTTGAGTTAAGAACATGTTTCCAGAAGTGTCCTGGCTTTTCATGCTGAAGACTTCAACTATGGCCCGCATTTTGGCCTTGTTGGTGACAACACGGGTGAGCATGAAAAGGGATAAATCCCATTCTTTATTGCCCGCAATTTCAGCCTTAATCTTTGGCCATTTCCCGCTTATGGCGGCTCCTGTTGCGGCTTCTTCCTGTCTCATAACCATGACCGGTTGCTTTGATGCAAGCCGGTCTATCTTTTCCACGGTATCTTTTATAACTTGCTCCGTGGCTGCCGGAACATCGGTTCTCACCGCGACTTTGGCAGGATTGATGGAGCCACTCCAATACACTTCAATGACCTCCTGTTCTTCACTCCAATCACACCACGGAGTTTTGTCTTTTTTGAGCTTCAGTTTTTTGATAAGGTCGCCTATTTTGGATCCGCTAATTATTGTAAAAATGGTGTTTGTGGGCCAATCGTGTCTCCACTCAAGCTTCAGGCTATCCAGCCAAGTATTATAATTGGCCTCTTCCTGTCTCATAACCATAACCGGTGGATGCGCAATTTCGTACTCTATGGCCGTTACAATATCCTTAATGCCCAGAGTTCCATCCATCATGAGGGTAATTTCATACATGTCATTCCCTGCCGGATATATGAGAAAGTTGGTGTACGGGCCATTGCCCGAATATGATACCCGTCCCGTCTTTTTCAAATCGAATTTCCGCATCAAAGCACCGAGAACATTCGCGCCCTTGAATATTCGCAGCAGCCTTTCCCCATGTACATTTGACCAATTTGGTTGAGTGCTTTTTATCCACTGCACCACGGCGGTATTCGCCGATTTAGTTGAAAGTGCCCTGGCCTCTTCCTGTCTCATAACCATGACTGGTGGTTTCGAGAAAACCTCCCTCTCAATCACGCCCAAGAAGTGCTTCAATTGATCGGGGGTTCCTTTGAACTTCCCTAACTCAATCTGAAGCATTTTTGTATTTGAACTTGCCGCCAACAAAAAGCAATTGGCCAATAGCGTAGTTGGGATGTGATAATGGTGAGTAAACTCATTGCCTCCAGTGAGGCTTGCTGTCATTCTCAGCTTCTGTAGCACCCAAGACACTTCCACATTTTCAGGAACATTCCTGAGATAGGTATGCTTTGCACCGCTCAAGCGGGACTGCACCCATTTAGGGAACAGCCCCATTACAGCCTCCAACTGAGCAACTGGCGATCTGGCCTCTTCCTGTCTCATAACCATGACCGGAGGCTTCTTATCAAGGTTTATGGCTTTGACAATGTTCTTCAAGAGACCTTGAATCTCCTTCTCTAACAGGTCTGCAAATCGAACTGTCACTACATTCTCGGCTGTCAGATTGTCAAGATTTCTAACGTTCACCAAAAGATACGGTAAACTGTGCGGTCTATCCATAAGGTAAGAGGTGAAGGCATTATTGGTTTTGCGGCCCTGCCTCATTTCCAAGCCCCTGACCAATTTCATAGCGTCCTTGTAGCTTAGATAGAACTTGAACTCCCCTCCCATCCCAGCCCAGGACACACGGGTGAATATTTTCGGATTGTCCTTCAGTATGAGCTTCCAGGAAGATTCCTGAGCCTCTTCCTGTCTCATAACCATGACCGGAGGCTTTATGGTTATGGCCTTTTCTATGTCGGCTATAAGCTTATTCAGATCGCTTGGTGATAGCCCCCTCAGCCTGACGTAAATAGTTGATAAGTGGTCAGTTGGGCCCTTGCTCCATGACATATCCACCTCAACCCTGCCTTCATATTTTGTCCACACTTTTGTCTCTTCTCGAAAAACAACCACTGGCTCCATGTTGAGCTGCTTGACGATGGCCTTGGCCTCGGCCTGAGTGAGGTATTTACTGGCCGCCTTAACCTTCCCCTTTGATAGGGCCCATCCGTATGGCCACACCATTGCCGCTGCCTCTTCCTGTCTCATAACCATAACTGGTGGTTTTTCCAGTAGTGTGTCAATAGTGGTCATGTTTTTCTGAATGTATGTATTGTAATCCAGTGAGATTATTGCCGTGTCATTGTCTCCGCCTTTCCAAAATAACATCACTCCCCTGAGCATTGGAGCAACCCATGCAACGCCTTCGGCTTTCATTCCGAAATGGCCCACCACCTGCTGTATTCGGGAGCCAGGGGGTAGTTTGCGGACAAAAGTTTCTTTTGTAATATCGTACCTCCACTTTGGAAAACGGTATGCCCAAGCGGGTTCTGGGCGGTTGACTGAAGCCTCTTCCTGTCTCATAACCATGGCCGGAGGCTTTTCCTTCAGTAACTTTTCAATCTTCATTTTATAGTTGATATCGCAAGCCACGTGCCAACGGGAATCTGCACTGTGAGTTCCATCCAAGCACATCATTTTTATTTTCTGCTTTGTGAAATCGTGGACATCCGAGAACACCCACGGCCCCTCGGACACGAGGCCAAACTCCCTGACAATGCGACGCTTATCCGAATCGGTAACGTAGCATGAATATCTGCTGCTTGACGGATCAAGTGGCTGGTCTTTCCAGTCATTAAACTTCATGGCCTCTTCTTGCCTCATGACCATAACCGATCCGGCTGAGGCTATGGCTTTGTCCAGAATCTCAAGGGTTGCTTTATATTTGTGGAAGTCACTGAAAACATTGGTCTGAATTGATAATGCGGCAAGATGTTGAGCCCTGTCGTATTCAACTCCCACCTTATATTTTGCCGAATACCAAAAATCGGTTCCCTTCCCTTCTTTCAAAAATAGGGGTTTCTTTAGGTTGTTGAACACCTTCTCGGTTACAACTCTGGATCCCATTGTCAAGGAAAATTTCCAATCCTTGAACTTGTTCTCCAGCTCTTTCTTTTCATCATTGAACAATGAAAGCGGGCCGTTAGAAATACCCTCCTCTTGTCTCATAACCATAGCTGTTCTACCTATCGAATATCCCTGCTCAAACTTGGCCATCTCTGTGGCAATACGTGGGGCTTTTACGGCGATGGCGAAGGTTGGAAACGGCCTACTCCCAAATCGAACCACAAAATTACTGTTTGGTGAGTTGTACCAATCTGTGGAGCCATTTTGCACGAGGCCGTAATCCTTCACCACTGCCTCAAGCCGTGACTGTGGGAAACGCCTCGTATAAAAACCAATGACCGAGATATCCCACTCTGGGAATTTGGCTTTGAGAGCAAGAGCATCACTGACCTTTGACTCTTCTTGCCTCATAACCATAGCCGGAGGCTTCGCTCCGTAAATTGTGGTTCGGATAAGATCCACAAGGTCGGTGACACCTTGAATGGTCAGATAGCCAAAAAATATGCGTATCTCTGCATGGTGCAACCAATCCATCTGCTGCACCTCCATGATAGTGTCAGAGCCACTTACTGCCTCCCAGACTCCGTCACGCCCTTCCACGGGCTTGAGATTGAGCCGCTTTATCAGAAGGCTCCCATCATCAGTTCCTACGATAAGCGACTTACATCTTCCCATTTTTGGTTTTGAACTCCAGCCAGTGACAGAACTTGGCCAAATGCCTTTGCGGGATCCAGACTCCAATATCAAATCGAGTTTGCTCATATTACATTCGGTTTTGCAGATTTTTCTTTAATTTTCTGAAGGAGAAGATCTCCCAACTCTCGTTTCACCATATCCAAGTCAGGGTTGTCAATTTTGTCTTTTACCGCCGAAGCCTGAGTTTTCTGGAGTGTGCCGATAACCTCAAGCCCTGTTGTCATTCCTGAATGGAGTTTGAACAGGTAGTTTGTGCTGCCAGTCAATGCCCGTTGAGACAATTCCGCGATCCGAATCAGCTCATCATTGTTCATGGTTGAGATAGTGATCGGATCAAATAATTTCTCTTCCACTACCTTGAGATTTTCTCTGACCTTCGCCAGTCTTCCAGCTTCCTGCGAGGCTTGAGAGAAGAGAGCCTGAATCACTTCAAAACTTCCACGGTGATAAATCTGAGTGAGAGTATCAAGGTTCAGTTCCTGCTGCTCGGCCTGTTGCGGGGCTTCAATCAGTTGCCCACCACTGGCCACTTCCTGAATGCCAGTTGCCGTAACCACCAAGTGAGTTTCCGGTGGCTTAGGTTCTGGCACAATCACGGGCTTGGGTTCTGGCTTGGGCTTGGGCTGTGGGGTTGGAGCCGCAACTGGAGCCTGTCCGAAAAGGGCCTCAAGTTCGGGCCCCAAATCTGGCAGGAGCTTTGGTTTTTCCTCTGGCTTTACGGCTTTGGGTGTGCGGCCTTTCGGTTTCTCCTCTTCACCTTCTTTTCTTGGCATAACTTCTTTGACGTTTTGTTGGCACGGGCAATGAGCTGCCCTTGTTCTCGTATGGCATTTTCGTATAATTCAATCTTCAGCTCATTGCAGATTGAATCTCTTTCCACAATTTTGGCCTTAATCCGGTCTGCGGCTGCCAACATTTGCTCTCGAATTGAGTGCAATGAATGGAAGTTCTTACGAGGTTCCATCGTATGGAAATCGAAATTTACCTCTGCCATGCTTTTTCAGCCATATTTCACTGCTGTGATTTATCTTTTGGGGTCAATGAATCAATGATATTCAGAGAGATATCCACCAATTTCCCGAAACTGCTGACAAGGGTGTCGTAGCTCTCGGTGTCGGTTTTATCAATAAGCGTATCGGTTATGGTGTTCAGGGACTTGATATACGTCAACAGCAAATGAATGAGCGGAGACGTTGGCTTTCCGCCCTCCGCTTCCGAGAAGTGGCATGAGGACATAATTCGGTCAATGAAATTGCTCATATTCACGCGGTTGCTGAACACGAGCCCATACTCATGCTTAGCTTCCCACTTGGCCTTGGTTACATCCGTTTCTCCGTCAATAATCATTTTTGAAGCCGCCATTGTGGCCCCAATGATTGACTCAAACTCGCGGGTTGTCGGGATCCGGATCGTGCTGCCGCCTGAGATAGTGACAAGGCGGAGAATTGAATCCAGGTCGAGAGCCAACAACAAATCCGTTGGAAAGAAATCGGCTTCAATCACGCTGGCCATGAACAGAGTGGACTTTAGACTGCTGCTTACACAATCTTCAATCTGAGACTTTGAGCGATCCCTGAAGTCAGTCTTGACTCCTTGATAAAGGATGCGCTTGGATACGGCTATAAGCACTTTTGCAAAAGCCTTGACATCGGCAGGGCAGTCAATAGTGAGCATTACCACGCCGTGACTGGTTAGATACTGTTTGGTGATCGGGTAGAGACGGGCAATTTCTGCCTGTGAGTAGAATTGCTTGACAACATCGTAAATCTGGCTGACTGTGTACTCTTTGGTCATCCGGTCAACGCTGGTCTCCGAGGTGGTAATCAATTCCCTCAATTCGTCATCACCATCACCGTCATCGAGAAGGTCGACAATATCCGAGCCCAGGGCATCGTCTGACACAAGGAACCGGCTGTGTATGATGTGCCGGATATTCAGCGAAATGTACTTTTGCCACGGGAATCGGTCTTGGTACTCTGGCACGAATTTGCCTTTGCCGGTTGCCACGAGGCGCGTAAACATGTAAACGGCATACTCATAGGCCACGTCTTCATAGTTTAGGTTGTATGTGCTGTAGTTCCCCACCATCAAGATAGCGTATGCAATCTTCTTGATGGATAGGAACAGTTCTGTGCGCTCTTTTTCCTTGTCGGTGGTCTTCATCGCAAGGTACGCTCTCATAATTCTGTTCTCCATTGCAGGGAGATCATACTGGTGTTCTCTCAAAGTGGTAGGGGTTTGCATTGTTATTTTAAATTGGTAGGGGTATGCATTGTTATTTTAAATTGGGATGCGAACATCAGATTTTGCTAAAACATTCACTAACTCGTCGGCCTCAACCACGGCCTCACAATATATCGTATTTTTGTCCAGTTTGGCGAAATTGAATACGCTGGTTGAAAATGAAGTATCCTGCGGCATCCAAAAAAGGAATGACAGGATAGCATCTATGAAGCGTTCAGGTTCTGGCACTTCAATCTTTAATTGTTTCAAAAACTCCGCCGGTTGAATTACAACCGGTTCTCGCGCTTTATCCATTTACACCTCGTCAAAGTTAAATTGTTTCCCACGAAAGGGTCTTGCCAGTCTTGTTATTGGTTTTAGATCATTAATATATACTGAACCTTCGCCATTTCCTCTTGGTTTTATCGGAAATCTTCCGTCACTGTCAATTCTGTCATAATAATTGTTCAAAGAGACCTCTGGCCCGTCAAAATAAGGGCGTTTGGGTTCGGGTACGGTTGCAATACAATGCCCCTCGGCCTGTAGCTCTTCCACGGTCTTCTCGGTGTGGTGACTGTGTTGTCTCAATGCCCAGACTTCAACATTTAGGCGGATAGTGTCGGCCTCCAGTTGTGCGATTCTTTTTCTCAAGGCTTCATTGGTGTCGGATAGGGATTCATTCTCTATCAATAAGCGGTTGTAATCCACAATCGTAAGTTGGTTAAAAATGAACAAGGGCACGTCTCCGTGCCCTTGTGATAGACGTTTAGTTCAGTTCGCAATTCCCACCTGAGCACGCTGCTTCTTGCGCTCCTGTGGTATAATCTTCAGCCTCAAAATCTGACAACATTGTGAGGTCAATCGCTGGAAACTTGGAGAGCCTGAGAATGTATTCATCACTCGTGATCTCTTCATACGGAGCCTGTTCATAAATATTTTCATCTGGCAAGAAGGATATACCTCCCAAGATGTCAAAATTTTCATAAACCCAGGCCGCAACTGCCACCCATTCATGGTCACGGACATAAACTGTGCATGAGGGGTTGTGGTCACACCATGCTACCTTCAGCATCTTCCAGTACTCAAGCTGCTGCAAGGCCGAAACTTCAGCCTTGACTTTTGAGGAGCTTGGAGCCTTAATCGGGAATGAGAAGACATAGGTGCGGGCATTTTCATAAGTTTCCCCGTTCTCCGGTGAGAACTCCATACCCTGAGCAATGAGCAACTTAGCCAGAGGATCATTCACGGCCATGCGAATACGTCGTATGTACTCTTTTGAGTACCGGACATGTAGCCCAGAGGCTGAGTTCACCAATTGACTTACCGTACCACTCGGCTTTACGCAAGTGATCGCCTTTGCTGGTTCAACCCCAAACATCGCTGCCAGGGTGCGTTCGATGGCATGAGCCTCGTAGTACATGCTATCGAGCCATCCCTCAGCCGTGTACCCCGCAACACCCAAAACCTCGTGGTCACGTAGTCCAGTAAGGGATAAGCCCAGAATACGGTCTTCGATACAATTTTGCTTCCACTTTGGGGAAATGAACTTGAAATCTGTAAGCATAGACTGAAGGAACCCCAAAACTGTGGCAAGTCTCGCCTTCCTCTTGAGTATATCTAAGCTGTCACCTTCGCGAACGATAATCTCTGACAGGTTACAAAAGCCCTTTGGCCTGAGAATTATTTCCCCGCATGGATTTACTCCAGTTCCGTCCGACATTGGTCTCCCCAGACGCTCCAGTGTGTTGTTGAGGGCGGCCCGATTGACGAATCCGCGCTCACCGCTCTTTGACTCGATAAGATGCGTCATATCTTCCAGGAAGAGCAGTACCCCAGGTCTTTTGATGTCGGTGTAGCATGAACTCACATTAACCATTGATCTGTGGCTGTGCTCTCTGAAGTAGTCTCCCTTCTTGTACTCTGCCATACGGCGGTCGCTCGGATTGGTCAAAGCCAAGGTTGCTGACCGTCTTGCTCCGCCAACTACCACGATGTCTGCAATTTTGCAAACAAGGTCGGATACTTCTTCTGACGTAAGTTTGTTTCCCTGTGCATTTTTGAAAAGCCGCACGGTGAAATTCAGAAGGTCTCTCAGAGGTTCGGGGCCAGACGAGTTATGTGAAATAAAACCATTAGCAACAAAATTATGGTCTGGGGCTTGCATAGATAAATCATAAACCTGCTCAACTCCCTTCTTTACTATTGATTCAATAGTATCAAATGAAAGGTATTTATGGGAATATGGATTCCCGTATGTGTCCTCGTTTGCGTGAATACCTTTATGGCATGTCGGGCAAGCGTTCAGGTGGTTACTTGGGTGATTATTAGTTGGATTCCCATCAATATGATGCACCTCAAATTTGCCGGAATATTTACCACATATTTCACAATAGTCCAAACGCGAATCAAGGCAGGCCTTACGCCCTCTTGCGGTTGTTCCCGAACAATCGGCTTTCTGTTGGTGTAAATCTGAACATGATTTACACCTCTCTGCACGTCTGCTGATAGCCACACCACAATCCACACAAGTGGAAGTTTTATTTTCCCCATTGACCGCTATCTTCTCACCTACAATGAAATGGGAAACCTCTTTCCATTTCTTGTCGGAATCCATAAAGCGGTGATTCAATGTAGCTTTTATTTTATAACCCTTTTTAGTGGTTATCTCAACTACTTCCCTCATTCCATTGTCAATCACCTCAACAAGTTGATTTCTGTAGAAAAAACCATATTCCTCATTCATGCTACGAAGGCATATTTTTGCAAAACGTCCCCGATACTTACCCCCTTTTTCACGTTGCTGAATGTCGTAAAGTTGCTTCAGGGTAATAGAGTTTTCTTCCGTGCTTTTCTTCCTATCCTTGTACACAAGCGTATCTCCGGTCAAACACCGGCCACCAAAGGTCTTCAAAATCATGCCTTTCTTTCTGATTTTTGAAAGATCGTACTTTGGGATGTAGCCTTTGCTCAGGTGGCTGAGAAACTTGTAGTAGCCTTCTGCCCAGCCGTGTTTGGAATCTTCAAATACAATGGTGCGGTCGTCCTCTTGTAGTTCAGGGATCGTGGAAAGTTTGGTGATAAACTGCCGTTCGGCACTGTAGCTGACTCCGCAACCGCACATCAGTAGGTACAGAATTTCTGCAAAGTCTTTGAAATGCTCAATTGTTGTGTAAGCGCAATTGTATGCACATGCGTTTTCGAGTGTTAGGGCTTTCCCCGCCGTCCATAACGCTCTCATGGAGCCGACAACCCCAAGCACAAGCATTTCCTGTTTTGCCTCTTCCAGGAGATCCAGAACATACCTCAAGCTTTCAGGGGGTAGGCCCCTCTTCAGGACAATTTCTTCTTTCAAGAACCCAATGTACCGATCCACTCCTTCTGGCCAGTACTCCCTCCGCTGAACTTCGGGGAGCCACCTTGCGTAGGTTCGTGTGTAAACTACGTTCTGGAAAATTGTGTCAAAATTACTCATAATTGTTGGTGATTAATGTCAAAGGAAAACACCTTTGTGTGGGAAAAAATTTATATTCCGGTATGTCCCAAGCCTTTATCGCCCCGATCCGTCACTGAAGTCTCCTGTACCACGGCAAAGCTGGTTTTTACGACTGGCTGCATAACGCCTTGAGCAATACGGTCTCCAGGGCTGACAACGTAGTCAGGGTTCTCAAAAATTTCGCCTTGATGCTTCACAGTTTGGGGGGTATTGTTGTGGAGAATGATTTTGACCTCTCCACGGTAATCGCTGTCGATGGTGCCAGGGGCGTTAGCTACGACAATGCCTTTCAGAGACATCCCTGATCGAGAGCGAATCTGAAGCTCAAGCCCTTCCTTGAACTCGGTCATCCAGCCTGTGCCAATGGCAACAGTTCCTTCTGGTGGAATTGTTGCGTATTCTGCCGCATAGATATCAAAGCAGGCCGCTTCAGCCGATCCATAGGTGGGAAGTTTTGCTTCGGCCTTGCACTGTTTGAGCTTTAACTCAAAGCGGGGAGCAACATTCGCAGGAAAATGCCCATATCCCATAAAATTCGGTTCGGGGTTGGAGATTGTGGGAGTAAGATCTTTTGTGGTAATGCAAAGCGGGTCAACACTATCTTGGGCGGGAATTTTGGCCAGTTTTTTGACCACGGTTGCATTGTCCGTGCTTATCCTCCGGCCCTCATTGTATCCAACGGTGTGGCGCGACACGTATCGGTCATTTTGGGCCAACTCTTCCCCTCCCAGGGGGCGAGCGTAGTCCGAGATATAGGTGTCATCAAGCGTGAGACTATTTCCCAGGGCCACGAGGTTTCCCAATACTGTTGTAGTTTCGGGGTCAGTCAGATCCAGGCCAAGGGATGCGGCCAGAGCTGCGTGGTCTTGCGGTGTTAATTTTTGTTTACCCATTCGTGGTTTCGGTCTGAGGTTGAGGAGTTAAAGGTTGAATAATAATACAAATATCGCTCTCCGCTATAGTCACACCTTTTGAAGCTACGCTGGAATTTATAGCCTTTAGGCAAAGCTCGGCAACACTAATACCTGCTTTGTCAACGTACTCTTTCGGGAAGGTTATTGCGGCCTCTGCACTGCCCAGAGCCTCAACGAGACTCTGGCAGATAGGGGAATCAAACTTTACAAGTATATGGCATACGTACCCTAAAGCATCTTCCATTATCTTATTACTTTAAAAGATTTTACGTCAAGTTTCTTCAAGCCGTTCGTGACCTTGAAGGGTTTTCCATCAATCTCTATCTCTATCGCGGGAAACGCCGATATTAGAGGTTCCTTCAAATACCCGTGACGTAATAAGCAGGTCACGGTGTTGCTTTCAGTCAAAAACACGGTCGGCCTCCCATATATGGAGTACCCGACTATTTTCTTCTTGTCTGAAGTGTAGGTTGAATGTTTATACTTCGGCACTTCAACTGTGGAGCCGTCAGAATACACAATCGAAACGACTTCTGCAAGCGAAATCGTGTGATTTATGGTGCGTGGAATCTGAGAATAGGATACGAATACCTCTCCACCTTTCATTGCCACAAATCTGCTGATGTCACCTTCAAATTTTGCCACCTGAACAGTGGTTCCCATTGACTTTTTGCTGAACAGGCTTTCATCAATGGCCTCTGCTTCTGCATAAAGCAGTTGCCTCGCCACATCAACAGTCACTTCAGAGATCACTGGCAGTTCGCTGCTTTCCTTCTCTTTTAGACTGCTGAAAGGCATGGCCCGTACCTTCGCCGTGAGGCTTTCTGCCGTTTCGACGTAGGGTAATGCACCTTCTGGCAGTTGATTCACTGTTTTGTTCAGATAGAGTGTAACGAGACTCTCGATAACCCCGTTGAAGTCATTCAGAATACCTTCAGGATTTTGCTTGACTGCCTTGACCAGGTAGTTTACAATCTGAATTTTGGCGACTCTGTTCCACTCCTTCGCTGCGGCATAGTACTCTCTCTTCTGGATAAAATCTATCTTGCTCCCCGTCCACGACTTCAGAAAATCAGTGGTGCGATACCGGCCATAATAATATCCCATAGCCTCGTTCAGGCTGCGGCTTAGGCTGCGTACTATCAGTTTCTGGATGTCTTCTGGAGCTGAGATTTTGATATCAATTTTCGTGAAATCGCAATTATCAATAATTTCGATGTTTCCTGAGCTGACCAGATTGGAGATCAACTCCGAACTTAAAATAGTTAAGGATGCCCCACGGGGAATCTCCGTGATATGGAGGTATTCCTTCCCCTTCTCCTTAGAAATTGAGGTTATTGGGTGGAGAGTTTTTTCAATAACTCCCGCCCCATAGGCATACTCCAACTCATTTTTATAGTCTGAGAAGTCATCAATTCCCCTTCTGACCATATCCTGTACCACGGACACGTGGAGGGCTGGATAGCTCGTTGCAAACCCAACACCAATACCTGAGACCCCTGTCAAGCAGATAAGCGGCAATTTGGTCTGGAAGACCAGTGGTTCGGTTTCGGTTTCGTCATAGTTCGGGATGAACTCACCGACCTCCATGAACGCTGGATCCAAGAGGTGCTCAAAAATAGCCGAAGTTTTGGCCTCGGTATACCGCTCGGCTGCGGCGGGCATACCGTACATGTTCCCAAAATTGCCACGGCCCTGCACCATTGCATTCGGCTGATTGACCATCGTAACCAGTGACTTGTAGCCTCCTGAGTGGGGGTGATACAACATGGCCATACCGGTGATTGAACTGCACTTTCTGAAATGGCCTTGCCCGTGCCTCGCCCCGCTCTTGATCATCGACCACAATATTTTGCGGTGAACGGGTTTTAGGTCAAGCCCGTTCAGAACTCGGTTGCTGCTGACGTAATTTGTATATTCGGAAATACACTTTCTGGATACTCTCTCAATCAACATTTGGTTTGCTCCTTTAAAATTTCGCGTCTCACACTCATATCGTTACCCATCAAACGGCCCATTTCCAGCACTGAATTGTCACTCCACTCCAGCAGTTCAGAATCTCTGCTCCCAGGCTTGAGCACTGGCACAAGTTCGGCTGGAGACATTTCTCCAAGCCCTTTATTCCTGTGAATTTCGGGAATGAGTTTTTTGCCGTGCAATCTCCTGAACTCCTGTTTTGCGCTGACAACATCTTTGCCGTAGGCCCTGTTGTCTCCATGTACAGCGGTGAACAGCGGGGTATTCAGGATGCAAAGCTCATGCTTCTGGATGAAACTTGGAAATAGGACTGTGAAAAGTGAGGCCACAAGGCTTGTAATATGGGCACCATCGCTGTCTGCGTCCGTCAGGATGAAAACTTTCTTGCACCGGAGAGTGGTTCCTGTGTCTTCCGTGCCTCCCACGCTTACAAAGATGTCTGACACTTCTTTTGACCGAAGCAACTGCGCTTTCGTTGCTTTGAAGGGGTTAAGAATTTTTCCCTTAATGGCGAGAACCTCTTGAAATTTTGGGTTCCTTGCCGTCGTAACCCCGCCACCGGCTGAATCGCCCTCGCAAATAATCAGTTCCCGTTCATCAACGGAGCAATTGTGTACTGCCCTGAGCTTTGCAGGGAGTTTATTGCCCTTTACCTTGTCTTTGATCGCACTGACACTGGTTTTAAGCTCAAACTCGTCAACCACTTTCGACTGAGCTTCAATCACGGCAATCAGATATTTTACAAAATCTGGAGCCGCCTTCAAGGCTTCATACAGACCGGGGTAGACATCTTGGTACACCGCTTGTTCAATGCGAATATCAGCCACTTTCGACTTGCTTTGGCCCTTGAATACTGGAGCCGTGTAGTTACCGGCAACGATAAGGCCCAGCCCATATTGAATCTGACTCTTGGTTAAGACCTTGCCCGTGAGTTTTTTGAAGCTGTTTATCAGAGCCTTCATCACGCCGTCAACATGGCTTCCGTCATCCGTTGTCGGAATCAAGTTCATGAAGCTCTCGGTTCGGTACTGGCCCGCACCGCTGAAGCTCACAATGGTTGAGATTGATTTGCTCTCCTGTCGGTACAGGAATAGCGGAGCCTCGGCTGGAGCATTCTTTGTATACAATCCAGTCAGATATTCAGCCTCTATGAAATCCCACACCTCTGCCGGAGCCTCGCCCTTTGGGTTCACCGTCAATTTAAAGTTCTTCCCAGGGAGCAGGCAGGAAAGCTGAAATAGGCTCTCTTTGATGCGATCCACGTTGAACACAGCCTCTCCAAAAATTTCAGGATCGGGCGTGAAAATTATTTCAGTGTAGGAGGGGAAGGAAACTGAGGTCAATTCCTCTTCCTGAAGGATGCCCTTCAAAAACCTCAAACTTTTCAGCTTCTTGCCACGGCAAGAATGCACCACAAGCTCACTGGAGAGCGCATTGGTCACGCCTAATCCCACGCCGTTTTGCCCGCTGGAAAGTTGATAGTTTTCTTCATCAAATTTCCCGCCTGAGAATGAAGTTGTAAAAATCTCAACCAGTGTTTCTGTGCCAGTGTCTTTGTGTTTCCCGAAAGGGATGCCACGCCCATTGTCTTTGACAATTATCGTGTTATTGCTCCCGTCCAGGAACACCGACATCTCGGTGGCATGGCCAGCAACCATCTCATCAACCCCGTTGTCAACCAGCTCCCTTAAAAGGTGGTGGATGCCGTCTTCCCCGACCGATCCTATCCACATCCCAGATCTCTTGCGACAGTGGTCAATGAAGGACAGAATTTTTATCGAATCCGTGCCATAGGCCGGAGCTTTCTTAACGTCTGACATTTGCAACTATACCCGTTAAATGTTTTGCAAAAAAGCGTAAGTTTATGCTAAACTCATGCACATTGTCCTGTAAATAGGACTTCATAAACGAATCCGTCTTTCCCCACGAATCCCTCATTCGGGCACTTATGACCTCTTTGTTTATCTTGTCCGCCACGTAAATGGCCCGTTGGCCCCCAACGATGGCGATCTTTGCTGACTTCACACCCCCGTCTTTCCCGTCAAATAAGAAAACAATAGAATGAATTTCTTCATTTTTTCCCTCAACTTTGCTACTGTTCAAGCCCCTGCTCCCATAATGGGCGGCAATGAAAGTTGACACGTCGAGAGATATGAATGAGCCCCCTGCGCGAAAATCCACCATATTCTTTGTTCCCTCAATCCCGCCAATGTTCAGCTCCTTTTCCAGCTCGCGGAGAAACTTGTTGAAATCTTGCGTGCTCTTGAAAGGCATCGAAATGCTTTCATTGCATGTGTTGACCATCCTATTTACTGCTTCATTTGTCGCCATAGCTATTTGTCCTTTTTATTATTGTTAAGTTGAAGACCGAATTATAGCCCCAGAAGTTCCTGCCCATTTGGGCATTCGGGGCTTACTGAATCGGGCAGGAGAAAGAGCCTCACGGCCTCTTTTTCGTTGCATGGAATATGTTTTATCATACTGTTCAGAATATTATCAATACTCTCTTTTGCCTCTTCGATTGTATCAAAAGGCCAGTTGAAATTCTGCGACCGAAACTCGGTGACAAGAGGTACTTTGGCGGCCTTATAGCCAGGGAACCTGCCGTACCCATCTGAATCGCAAACATAGGATGGATCAGGGACTTTTTTTGACCTGATTTTTATTCCACGATATGATGTGACGCTCATTTCAGTATCCCGTTGAAGTGGATGAATATGAAAAAACAAGAACCCCGTGACCACCACGGTCAAAATCAATACTTCGGTTTGGTTTGGGTGAAGGAGTGTCAAGAAACTCGTCCACTGTCTTTCTGTTCGCCTTGAGAGTTCCGATATTGAAATCCATATCGCCAATTTTTATTCCACGGTATACGATGTCTTCTCCGTTCTCTGCCAGTGTCCAGCCGTATTGTGCAACAACATTGGCTGAAGACCTTTTTTTAATTGAACCACTCATTTTCTCCCCATTTACGTAAATTAATTTAGACCGCTCATTCGGTTTTAGCTCTTTGTTCAGGTCTTCGAGATTGTCGAAGTGCATCGCCTTTTCGGGGTCGGTGGTGTAGGGTAGAGACCACTTGTCTGGATCCGCTTTGCGGTACATCCTATCAAATTTCCCCTCAATGCAAAGTATGGCAAAAGTATGTTTCGTGGTAATTGGCGTTTTAATTATTGAACCTTACTTTTACATGATAAGGCTATTATTTTTAAAATGCAAATTATTTTTATAGAAGGGAGTTATTTTTTAAACTTCATCATAAGCCGCCCTGAAAAGTCTTTCTTCTCTTTGACGGCTGCGGCAATCATGTACTCAACCCCATGAGCACACCAGTCAATAATTTCTACCGGTTCGGCCTTGTTCAAATTCGTTGCCCGCTCTTGAGACTGGATGCGATCATCACCACTCCATGAGTTGCTCACGTAGTGAATTTGGCTTGCGGCTGACAGGTCAATGCCCATTTTGACAGTCTTCACCTGACAGACAATGAATTTATCCAAGCCCTGCTGGAATCGGCTTGTGGCAGTGAACCGGTCTTTGTCTGAGGTTCCGCCATGTATTATTCCAGCCCTGAGCATGGCCGCCAAGTACTCCACCTGCTTTACAAATCGGCAAAGGATGATGGCCTGATAGCCAGGTTCATCTGCCAATTTCTCGGTCAAGTAAGCCACCACGGCCAAGTTTTTTGTGTTGTCGTAGAGGTAGATATCCTCACCTTCTCCGGCCAAGCCATTGGAGGCCATCTGGAGCTTTAAGGCCAGGATGTTGCGCTGAAGACTTGTGTCCTTCACCAACGCCGTTGTATATTTTATTTGGGCTGCCGACATCTCTACCGGCATGGTGCTGTAGAGTTTGGTGTCCATGACTCCGATATCCTTCAGGGTTCCCACATCTCCAACAATGTTCATTCTCCGGCGCACCTCCTCTAAATGCCCGTGATCGTCACACTCCCACTTATACTTTTCTGGGTTGTAAAACCAGTACTCTTGAAAATACTCCCAAATGTCGCGGGTGTTGAACCATGAGCCACGGCATATCATCATCTGACTGGCCATCTGCCAATACCCTTCAGGGCAAGGAGCCCCTGAAAGAAGAATCACGTTATCCGTTAAGTGCCGGTTGTCCAGCCAACAGATCACGCTCTTGGCATCTTTATTGGAAAGCCTGATTGACTCATCAAAGACAATAGCATCCCAATGCCTGAAGACGGGAAGCCTCCAAGCGGACTCATAGCTGACAATGACAGGGCCAACGGGGTTCACCACGGCCTTGAGCTTTTTCTTCAGAGTTCCAGTGCAGATCGTTATTTCTTCCCATTCTCTTTCTATGAACTCTGCCTGCCACACTGGAATGACAGTTTTTGGGCAAACGATAAGCACGTTCTTGGCCCCCAATTTTTCGAGACCAAGCACGGTGGTGAGTGTCTTTCCTCGACGAGGCACCCACCATAGGGCGCACCGGCCCCTTTCTGCTATGAAATCCCTTCCACGCAATTGATGTGGTTTCGGGACTTTCATGTTGCATTCCCCACTTCCATCAGGAAAGTTTTTGTAGTTTGATAGGATGTTGCCAGTAAATATTTTTTGGAATCACCGGTATATTGCAAGCTGCAATCACTCCCAGACTCTCGGAGCAATATGGCCCCTTGAATGGGGAATAACCCCATTCTTATGGCCTTGTTGTCGTCATACCATTGTAGTTCCACATGGATTTTTGAAGCGATTTGGTTGCCCATAGCTCAGAAAGGTAAAGTGTTTTTTTCAGGGTATTCCCCAGATACAGGGTCGTAATACGGCACTTCTTCAATGCCTAATCCTACGGTTATTACCGTTGCCCTGTATGTCGCAGAAAGCTCCTCTCTGACTTCTGGTTCTGGTTCAGGAGCCAGTGGTTCAGGAGCCAGTTCGGGTTCAGGAGCCAGTGGTTCAGGATCCACGGCTGACTTTCCCTTCAAGGCCGTTGACAGTTTGGCCGGTGCATTCTTCCAAGTGGCAAAGATTCTGGCTGCTCCGCCGGATACTTCAATTCTTTCCCGCTCCTTATCATTGAGCCCCAGATCGGCCCAGGATAGGGGTGCCGAGCTGAAAACCTTCTGTGGCTGACTCATGGAGGCCAGGATACCATCCCAGATTTCTACCGGAATCTGGCTTTGAGAAAGCATCATGAGCTTTGCATTTCTTAAAAGGTAGGCAGTGTCAAATATCTCCACCCCAAGACCAGCCTCAACGTGCTTTTCAGCACCGGCTTGGGCTATACACCCCGCCTTTCCGGTGGAGTACGGTACACCCTTGATATTGTCTCCAGTGTCTCCGCCAATTATTTTGACCTTCAGCCCGTCACTAACCTCTTTCTGAAGCTCTTCTGAAAACTCAATCTTTGATCCGTGATAGATATCGTGAAAACGAACATGGGTTCCTTGCAGTAATAGCTGATTCCAGTCACCGTCGCCTGATATAAGCGTTACGGTTTTACCACTGCCTTTCGTGACCGTGGCAACCACGGCTGCAATATCGTCCGCTTCAGCCGACTTGAATCCAACGACCTTCCCTTTTGTCAGTAAGGCTACTCTATCTGCAAGGCGGTCGCGGAGTGTATAAAACACGTCTATTGGGGTTTCTGCCGTCCACGAGTTTTCCGACCTGCGATTTCCTTTATACAAATTCAAAGGATGGGCCGGAGCGTCCATTGTCTCAATTACCGTCTTCATTAGCTTCTTGGATTCGGCTGATGGTAATTTCACCAAAGGGCTTGTGCTATCGACTATCTGCTGTACCACTCCGTCATACTTTACGTAAAACAGTCCGGTAAGCGGATCTGTAAAACGGGGAAGTGAAGCATTGAAAGCTTCAACCACTTCATGCCTCCAGTAACGGGATGTGTCCTTTGCGATAATGAGGCAATCCCAGGCATGTTCGATTTGGAGAGCGTAAACCCATTCACAAATACGGTGTACCCCCTCTTCCACTTCGGTAGGTCGTGTCCACGGTATTTTTCGGGTTGCCAGAGACTGCCAGACTTTCATCGTGACAAAACTCCAGTCTAAAACAGAAATATTCATAATTCAAAAATAAAAGCCCGCCCTCATGGGCAGGCTTGGTTATGGGAGATAATT